>Ga0209062_1006823_pt1 | contig 10200 bp, 7 predicted proteins | sample Coa_R2_2_FD_187158 | JGI IMG/M metagenome (GOLD analysis project Ga0209062, IMG submission 187158) | Surface soil microbial communities from Centralia Pennsylvania, which are recovering from an underground coalmine fire - Coalmine... | ecosystem: Environmental > Terrestrial > Soil > Unclassified ...
CGAACTCGCGAAGATGGCAGAGGATTGCGGCCTGGCCGCGGTTGCTCTTCACGCCCGCACGCGCGAACAGGGCTACAGCGGCAATGCCAAGTGGGATTGGATTGCCGCGGTCAAAGATGCGGTGAAGATTCCTGTCATCGGCAACGGCGATATCCGCACGCCAGAGGATGCTTGCGCGATGGTTGCGCAAACCGGATGCGATGCCGTGATGATTGGGCGGACTGCGCCGTCGAATCCGTGGATCTTCCGGCAGATCGCGCAACATTGCGGACATTACGCTGCGGATGTTCCAGTTCCCACAGACGTTAATCACTACGATCAGCCTGCGGAGGCAGACCGTTATCAGATGATCCGGACATACTTTGCCATGCTGATTGAAGAGGGTTTTCCCGATGCAGAAGGGAAGATGAAGCAGTTTGCCTCATGGTTCACGCATGGTGTTCCGGGGGGAGCGGGATTGCGCAAAGCGATTTATGAATCAAAGAGCGCACCGGAGATTCTCGAAAAAGTAGAAGATTTCTTTGAGCCTCGACTCGGATTTTCTACAACCACTATTTTGTCCGGGGCATAACAGCTACGGCGCCACTGCCGCGAGTTTTCCCTTCTCACCCTTTTCCAAATACGCCCAGGGAATTGCGGGATCGTGAGTGAACATGGTCAGCCATTTTCCTGCTAAAGCTTCCGCGTAGTACCGCTTGCGGCTCTCGATGGTTTCCAGAGGATACAAGTCATACGCCATGACCCAATTGAGTTCGAGGTGGGCTGAGGTCGGAATTAAGTCGGAGATGTAACAAGCTGTTTTACCGCCGCTCTCCAAAATGATTGCCTGCATATCGCGCGTATGCCCGGGATAAATTCTGACCGAAACGCCGGGGGCTATTTCATGATCGCCGCGAAGCAACGTCATTTGCCCACTTTCGACCAGTGGATCGTAGTTCTCGGTTAAATAGCTGGATGAATCCCGTTGATTTTGGTGAGCATGTTCCCACTCGCCATGCTGCGCGTAGTATTTCGCCTTGGGAAATGTTGAGACGATGTTATTGCCCTGCCGTATAGTGTTCCATCCACAGTGATCGAAATGAAGATGGCTGTTGATGACGATGTCTATATCTTCAGGTGCGATGCCGGCAGCCGCGAGATTCTTCAGCAACTCGGCGGGCTGACCGAAAAATTTTGCCATCTTTTCGGAGAGCTTATTGCCGATACCGGTTTCGATGAGGATGGTTTGCTTGCCTGTACGGACAACGACAGAATTTAGGCCGGTCGGCACGAGATTCTTTTCATTGGCGGGGGCTTTCTTCTCCCACAGGGTCTTCGGAACAACGCCAAAAAATCCTCCGCCATCGAGGTGGTAGATTCCGTCAGAAACTGCGATGAGTTCGAAATCGCCGAGCGTGAAAGTTTGCATGGGTACTATTTAATCAAAAGCAGATTACTCGTCGTCCCGCTTCTTGGAACGACAGTAAATTCTGGATTTATTTAAGATCCTGCGCGAAGTGGTCTTCCATCATGTGAAACAAATGCATACTGGCGTCCGGCCCGGAGATGCCATGCGTTTTCCCCGGATAAACCATGAAACGAAATTGCTTGCCGGCTTTAATGAGGGCATCAATCATTTGCACGCTGTTCTGGAAGTGAACATTGTCATCGCTGGTGCCGTGTACGAGCAGCAAAGCACCATGTAAATTGCCCGCAGCTTTAGGCAAAGTATCGTCATAAGCCTTCGCGTTCTCATTAGGCAAGCCCATGTAACGCTCGGTATAGATGGAGTCGTAGTTGTGCCAGTCGGTGACGGGTGCGACGGAAATCCCAGCTTTAAATGCGTCGGAGTGCGTTACCGAATAAAGCGTCATGGAGCCGCCATTGCTCCATCCCCAAATGCCGACGCGCGTGCGGTCAAGCTGGGGAACTTCGGTGAAAAGTTGGTCGAGCGCTGCCAACTGATCTTTTAATTCGATCGCACCGAATTGATGGCGGATCGCAACCTGGAATTTGCGATCTCGATTTGGCGTACCGCGGTTGTCCACAGTAAAAATCGCAAAACCTTTCTGTGCCAGAATTTGATGGAACAGATCGCCCCCATCCCAACTGTTCGTTACGGTTTGCGCTGCCGGGCCGCCATAGATGTAAACAATGAGCGGAATTTTTGTGTTGCCGCTTCCTGCGGGCGGCAAAAGCAACTCACCGTGTAGAGTAGTTCCGTCATCGGCTTTGAAATCCAAAAACTTCGGCGGAAGCAAGCCATAGCTTTCGATGCTGCGCGATTGCCAGATCTTTTTGCATCCACTGCCCGGGGAACAAAGCGAATACTGCGGCGGCTGCAAAGTCGCGGAGAAATTATCGGCATAGCGTTTGCCATCATCGGCAAAACTCACTCCGTGTGAGCCATCCTCAGCCGAAACTCGTGTCAGGGCGCTCCCATCAAGTTTCACCGAATACAACTGGCGCTGTCGGGCATCGTCTTTGTTGCAGGAGAAATAAACAGTGCCAGTGGAATCGTCCACGCCTTCCACGCCGAGTACTTCAAAATCCCCGCTGGTGAGCTGCTTTTCCAGCTTTGCGTCGTCGGCAAGGGGATTTTCTTTGTTAAAGCTATAAAGATACAAATGTGTATTTCCGTCGCGCCAGCTTGACCACAGGAACTTGTCGCCTGACTTCAGAATTTTGAAATCGTCGTTAACATTGATCCAACATCCTTCGCATTGTTCGCTCAAAACTTTGCGGGTCCGGCCGCCATGCACATCGATAAAATAAAGATCCAGCTTGTCTTGCGCGCGGTTGAGCACTTCGACCCAGACGAAACCATCGCGAATCCAGCCGAAACGGGGAATGTAAGGTTCGCTGTCGGTGGTAAGCGAGAACCACTTCGTCTTGCCGCCTTTGGAGTCAATCACGCCGATGCGAACGGCTGGATTAGGATCACCTGCTTTGGGATATTTTTCCTGCTCCACTACTGGATGCGTGGGCATCCAGTTGGTGATGGGATAGTTCGGCACGTGAGTTTCGTCCATTTGCAAAAAAACGAGCTGTTTTCCATCGGGCGACCAGAAATAATTGCTGCGCACGCCGAGTTCTTCCTCATAAACCCAATCCACTTCGCCATTGAGCAAGTTTTCGTCTTTGTCGCCCGTGAGCTGCTTTTCAGAGTTCGCGGCAAGATCGTGGACAAGTAAATTGTGTTTGCGCACGTAAGCTAGGCGGGTTCCGTCGGGCGAAAACTTAGGATCCTGGCTGGGGTCAGCCGACGAAGTCAACTGGACGCCGATTCCCTTCTCCAATGAATAGAGCCAGAGCTGGCCGCGGGAATCGAAAAGAAGCGTTTTGGAATCCGGCGCCCAAAGATATTCCGCCACGTGGTAGCGGAGAAGACGTTCCTTCTCGCGCTCATCCTGAATTTGATTGACCGGCGGAGCGAGGGAAGATAATTTGCCCTGGCTCACGAGAACTTTCTTTTCGCCCGTAGCCGCGTCAACATAGAAAAGCTCTCCATTGTCGCCGGAATCATCGCGCTGCACGAACGAAAGCTTGGAATTGTCAGGGCTCCACTTGAGATTCTCGGGAGCGCGCCCAGTAATGCCGCCTTCGGCGAAGATGGCTTCGATGGTCAGGGGCTTGGTTTGTGAGGCCTGGGCAACGGCCGGATGACCGCTAATGAAGAAAAACAGTGCAAGAAAAACTGCAGGAAGGCAGGAAAATGGCCAAAATTTCACAAGAATCTCCAGAGAACAGCAGCTTCGGCGAAACAATGCAGTGTACACCGGAGTGGCGACATTCCGCACCGGACAGAGCCGCCGCCCATGCTAAACTTAATTAGTTCTTCCGCATGTCTCCTGACATTGAAAATCTGATGAAGTTGCAGGACGCGGACAAAGAAATCCGCCGCCTGCAGGAAGAAATTGCAGCGCTGCCCAAGCGCGTGGCCGAGATTGAACAGAAACTGGCAGGCCACAAAGCCGCCCTCGAAGCCGCCAAGACCGCCGTGAAAGGCGACGAAGCCGACCGCCGGAAGTACGAAACAGCCATCCAGGACCTCAAAGGGAAAATCACCAAATATCGGGACCAGTCACTTGAGGTCAAGACCAACGATCAATACAAAGCTTTGATGCACGAAATCCAGTTTGCCGAACAGGATATTCGCACGAATGAAGACAAAATCCTCGACCTGATGGTCAACGTTGAGGCGCGAGAGCAAAAAGTTAAAGTCGCGGAAGCGGAATTAAAAACTGAATCGGCGGAAGTCGAAAAAGAGAAGAATGAAGCCCGCGAGCGGACGGCTGAAGACCAAAAGCTACTAGCTGATTGGGCCGCAAAGCGGGAAGCTATTCGGGGAGCGATCGACCCGGACCTCATACGCCACTATGAGCGCGTGATGAAGTTTCGCGGAACGGGCATTGCCGAGGTTCGAGACCAAAAATGCCTGGGCTGCCAGACTCTGCTTCGACCGCAGACCTACAACGAAGTTCGATCGGGCAAGACGATTGAATGCGAATCCTGCCAGCGCCTACTTTATTTTGACCCCAAACGTGAAGATCCTGCGAATAAGCCCGTGCCCACCGCAAAAAAACGCGCGAAAGCCAAAGTGGTTGGTGGACGCTCCTGGTTTTACCGCCCTGATTTCGACGAAGTGGGCGAAGTCTTTCTCGCGCTAGCCAACTCAGAAATGCGCTCCAGTTGCCGCGTTTACGATGCGCATAGCGGCCGCAAAATCGGCATTACGCGCAATCGCGAAGGCGATTTCGCCACGGCCTTTGCCCATGAACTTGGCGCTGGCATTCAGCTTCGCCCGGCGCCATCGGATAAGGCGCTCGACGATTGGGGCGATGAGCTTCCCAGCGTCATCCTTGATGAATTGCACGCTGATGTAAAGTCCGCCCAGCCCGCTCCCACCACCGAACCACAAACCGCCGCCAGCTAAGCGATTTATATAGCAACAGGGGTCCGACCTGTCCCGTTAAGCGTAGCTCGACAGCGTAATATCACTCCATGCCTCCAGTTCCGACAATCAAAGTTTCCTCGCGCGGCGCGAAGCGCCTAAAAGACGGCCATGTTTGGGTTTACCGTTCGGACATCACATCTGACGGCAGCGCTGCGCCTGGCGCTCTCGTCCGCGTCGTCGATGATCGCGGCAAGACGCTTGGCAGCGCGCTCTACAGTAGCTCGTCTCAAATCGCCATTCGTCTGATCTCGCCTGACGAAGTAAAAGATTTATCAGAATTGCTTCACAAGAGAATTCAAGCAGCCATCGCCTACCGCGAGCGTTTTGTCCATAACACCGATGCCTATCGGGTCGTCTTCAGCGAGGCGGACTCGCTTCCGGGGCTGATTGTTGACCGCTACAACAATCTTTTGTCATTGCAAGTGGTCACACAGGCAATGGACGCAGAACCAGTCCGGCAAGTCGTTTTGGAAGAGCTGAACAAGCTGAATCCTGAGGCCATTGCTGAGCGCGTTGATCCTAAGATTCGTGAGCTCGAACAACTGCCCGTAAAAGAATCAGGACTTTTGCAGGGTGACAAATCCACGACCATCTTCACCATGAACGACGTGCGCTTTCACTTCGATGCCCTCGAAGGCCAAAAGACCGGAGCGTTCCTCGACCAGCGCGAAAATTATGCCGCAGCTGCTCGATACGCCAGAGGTGAGGCTCTCGACGTTTTCACATATCAGGGCGGCTTCGCTCTTCATCTTGCAAGAGCCTGCTCCAGCGTCACCGCCGTGGATAGCTCTCGCCCCGCGCTTGAAGTCGCCGATCGAAACGCCGCCCTCAACGCGGCTCAGAACGGCCGCGAAATTGAATGGATCGAAGCCAATGCCTTCGACCTGCTGCGTGACTACTCTTCTTCTGGTAAACACTACGACACCATCGTTCTTGATCCGCCTGCATTCGCCAAAAGCAAACGCGCTCTCGACACCGCCCTCCGCGGATACAAAGAACTCAATCTTCGTGCGCTAAAGATGCTCCGTTCCGGCGGGATTCTGGTGAGCTGCTCCTGCTCCTTCCACGTTTCCGCGCCGGAATTTCTGGCAATGGTCGCAGCGGCTGCTAACGACGCCCATCGCACCCTCCGGCTTCTCGAAAGTCGCGGCCAGGCGCAGGACCACCCAAGCGTGCCTTCCATCCCCGAAACCGCCTACCTAAAGTGCCTCATATTCCATGTAAGTTGATGTAAAATAAGCACATTTAATAGTTGACAATAAAGCACTCATATTTTATGATTCTTTTGTGCTAACTAGCACATCAAAGTAGTGGCTAAAGCCACACTCTTAAAGACATCTAGAAATTGAAGGAGATTTAGTCATGACTGTTATCACTCGTTGGGATCCATTCCGTGAGTTCGCTACCTTGCAAGACCGCATGAATCACTTGTTTCGCAATTCCTATGGCTCTGAGGGACAGGAAGCCCTGACCACCAGCAGCTTCGCGCCTGCCGTTGACGTTTACGAGGATGAGCACCAGGTTTCGCTCAAGCTCGAAGTCCCCGGCGTGGATGAGAAAGACCTCGACATCCGCGTGGAAAACAACACGCTGACCGTGACCGGCGAGCGCAAGTTCGAGAAGGAAGAGAAAGAAGAGAACTTCCGACGCATTGAGCGTCAGTATGGCAGCTTTACCCGCACCTTCACTCTGCCGACCACGGTGGACGCAGAGCAGGTCAAGGCCAGCTACGACAAAGGCATCTTGAAGATCAGCTTGCCCAAGAAGGCCGAAGCCAAGCCGAAGCAGATCAAGATCAGTGTCGGCACTGGCAACGAGAAGACACTGGAAGCCAAAGGCCCCAGCAAAGCAGCGTAATTGCTCACGTAGGGGCGGACGCCTCGTCCGCCCAGTTGAGCGTAGCTCGACTCGTTTTAGGCGGGAGACGGAAATTTCGGCCGTCTCCCGCTTTATGTTTGCAGCATCTAGTGATTAGCAAATAGCATTTAGGCGTTGCCACCAAACGCTAATTTGCCAATCGCTATAGGCGAGTAGGAGATTTTTATGGCTATTCGTTGGGACAAATTTACAGTTAAAGCGCAGGAGGCTGTGCAGCGCGCGAGCACCATCGCATCCGAGCATGGAAATTCGGAAATTCTGCCTCTGCATTTGCTGGCGGCGTTGCTCGAAGATAAAGAGGGTATCGTTCCGCCGGTGCTCGACAAAATAGGCATCGGTGCCGAGGCCGTTCTGCACGACGTTTATCAGGAAGTCGGACGTCTCCCCAAAGTTTCCGGGGAAGGTGCAGCCCAGCCCGGTGCATCGAATGCATTGAACAAATTGTTGGACCAGGCATTTAAAGAAGCATCCAATTTCAAAGACGAATACGTTTCGACCGAACACCTTTTGCTCGCTGCCACGCAGCAAAAGCGCGACGCTGCACAGCAGATTCTGTCGAAGCACGGCGCGAGCTATGATGCAATTTTGAAGGCCCTAGCTTCAGTCCGCGGATCCCAAAAAGTTACCGACCAGAATCCAGAAGCCAAGTATCAGGCGCTTGAACGCTATGCTCGTGATCTTACCGAGCAGGCCCGTCGCGGAAAACTCGACCCCGTCATCGGGCGCGATGAAGAAATTCGCCGCGTAGTGCAGGTGCTATCTCGCCGAACGAAAAACAATCCGGTCCTCATCGGCGAGCCCGGCGTCGGCAAGACCGCCATCGTCGAAGGGCTTGCGCAACGGATCATTTCCGGTGATGTGCCCGAAATTCTGCGCAACAAGCGCGTCATCTCACTCGACCTCGGAGCCATGCTTGCGGGCGCAAAATATCGTGGCGAGTTTGAAGACCGCCTCAAAGCCGTCCTCAAAGACATCGAAGATTCGCAGGGTCAGATCATTCTCTTCATCGACGAACTTCACACGCTGGTAGGCGCTGGCGCGGCCGAAGGCGCGATTGACGCGTCCAACATGCTCAAACCCGCGCTCGCTCGCGGTGAACTCCGGGCCATCGGCGCGACCACGCTCAACGAATATCGCAAATATATTGAGAAAGATGCTGCGCTCGAGCGCCGCTTCCAGATCGTTTTTGTCGGTGAACCTAACGTCGAAGACACCATCGCAATTCTCCGCGGACTCAAAGAACGCTATGAAGTGCATCATGGCGTGCGTATTAAAGACTCGGCAATTGTTTCCGCCGCGACCTTGTCGCATCGCTACATCTCGGATCGCTTCTTGCCGGATAAAGCAATCGACCTGATTGACGAAGCCGCATCTTCTCTTCGCATTCAGATTGATTCGCTACCCACGGACATTGATCAGTTGGAACGCCGGGCTACCCAACTCGAAATCGAAAAGCAGGCACTGAAAAAAGAAGACGACGCCAACTCCAAAGACCGTTTGCTGGTCATTGAAAAAGAACTGGCGGAGATTCGTGAAAAATCCAACACGCTCAAAGCCAATTGGAAAAAAGAAAAAGACCTCATCGCCCATCAACGCCAGCTCAAGGAAAAACTCGAGCAACTCAAAATTGAAGAGCAGGCCGAGGAGCGCAAAGGCAACTTGCAGCGCGTCGCTGAAATTCGCTACGGCCTCATCCGCCAGACCGAAGAAGAACTCGCCAAGCTCAACGCGCAAATGGACGGCAAAGGCAAGCCGCGAATGTTGAAAGAAGAAGTGGACGAAGAAGACGTCGCCCGCATCGTCTCCAAGTGGACCGGCATTCCCGTCAGCAAAATGCTGGAAGGCGAAGTCAAAAAGCTGGTCACGATGGAAGACCGCCTGCGCCAACGCGTCATCGGCCAGGACGAAGCTCTCGAGCGCGTCTCCAACGCCATTCGCCGCTCCCGCGCCGGACTCAGCGATCCCAAGCGCCCCATTGGGTCATTCATCTTTCTGGGTCCGACTGGAGTCGGTAAAACCGAACTCGCCCGCGGCCTCGCAGAATTTTTGTTTGACGACGAACACTCCATGGTCCGCATTGATATGTCGGAGTACATGGAGAAGCACGCCGTCTCGCGCCTGATTGGCGCGCCTCCGGGCTACGTCGGCTACGACGAAGGCGGACAGCTCACCGAGCAAGTGCGCCGCCGGCCTTACGCGGTCGTGCTCTTCGACGAAATCGAAAAAGCACATCCCGACGTATTCAACGTCCTCTTGCAGATCATGGATGACGGCCGCCTCACCGACGGCAAAGGCCGCGTGGTCGACTTCAAGAACACCATCATCATCATGACCTCGAACCTTGGCTCGTCGTTCTTAACGGAACACGTAGGGGCGGACGCGCCCGTCCGCCCGACAGCGAAGTCCGAAGCTTGGTTTGAAGACGCCTCCAAGCAGGTGATGAACGCGTTGCACGCCCACTTCCGACCCGAGTTTCTCAACCGCGTGGACGACATCATCATCTTCCACCCGCTCGGCAAAGAACAGTTGGTGAAGATCATCGAACTGCGCCTCGAAGACGTGCGCCGCCTGCTAGCCGACCGCAAAATTTCACTCGAGTTGACCGACGCCGCCAAAGAGTTGATGCTTAACACCGGCTTCGATCCCAACTTCGGAGCGCGTCCGTTAAAGCGCGCCATTCAGAAGCTGATTCAGGATCCGCTCGCGCTGAAGATTCTCGACGGCGAAGTACTGCACGGAGATCATGTCATTGTGGATGCCGATGCCGACAAAAAATCCGGGAAAATGACCTTCTCCGTCAGCAAACGCGTGGGAGAGAAAGAGCCAGCGAAAGCGAAGCGGTAATTGCTCGTGTAGGGGCAGGTGTCCCCACCTGCCCATTTGCTTCCTAGCGTTGAAACGCCGTCCTTACTTCTTCCTGCCACAAATACCACACCACAACCACGCGCACGATAATTCCCAAGCCGCTCCAGAGCAACGACCAGCGAAAATTAGTTGCCGCAGAAGAGACGACGGGAATCAGCAGAAAGACTCCCCACGCGCAGACGAACGTGGCCGCTAGACGCGCCCAATTCCGCAGGTCGCGCAATTCGAGGGCGATGAAGAGCAAGAACCATCCGGAAATGAGAAACGCATACGGCCCGGCGAGTTCCATGCCATTCAGCCACGGACGGCCCAAATGGACAATCGTCTCCAAAGAAATAAATCCCGGCGCGATCAGCATGACCAAGCCAACCGCGCCAAGATAAATTCCGCTTAATCCGAAAAGCCACGCGATAGCCGTGACCGCTTCCGGACGCTGCTTGGGTGTTGGTTCGTCCAGACGAGAGTTCGTCATCGCTAAATCATACTAACCACATTGTCATTCCGAGGAGCGCAGCGACGAG
>Ga0209062_1006826_pt1 | contig 10197 bp, 6 predicted proteins | sample Coa_R2_2_FD_187158 | JGI IMG/M metagenome (GOLD analysis project Ga0209062, IMG submission 187158) | Surface soil microbial communities from Centralia Pennsylvania, which are recovering from an underground coalmine fire - Coalmine... | ecosystem: Environmental > Terrestrial > Soil > Unclassified ...
CTTGCCGTCCGCCTCCCGCTGCAGCAGCGCTGTGAGATCGGTTTGGCCGCCCGTCGTGACTGAGAGAGCGCTGAAGGCGTCCTTGCCGCCGGTGCCCGGCTGCAGCGGGTTGGACGTATTTGCCAGATTGATGTTGAAGCCGGAGAGATTGAACCAGCCGGTATGCCCCTTATCGATCGCGCCGCCATTCAAACCGTCGATCAGCAGATAGTATTTCGTCGGCGCCGTCGGCGCGACGCTGGGATGCCCTGCGCTGGTCAATGTGGTGCCAGGCCCGACACTTCTGTTTGCCGCTAAATCCCAGCCGAAACTCTGCGACGGTTGCGGCAAGCCGGTTCCGCCCAAGGCTGTCGTGACGAGTCCGATGCGGGAATAATCGAGCGTGAGATTGATGCCCGGTCCATTGGCTTCCGAGACATTGCTGATGTTCACATTCGACAGGTTGAGGCTGTAGGTGATGATCGCTCTGCCGGCGCTGTCGGTCGAAACTCCGACCAGCGACGCCTCCTTGATGGACTGACCGCTCGCCTCGGCCGCCAACAGTCCCGCAACCGACTGGCTGTTCAGCGAGAGAGACAAGGGCTCGAAGGTGGTCGGGTGCGCACCCAGCGCCAGCGACCCGAGATCCGCCGTCGCCAGACTGAACCCATTGACCTGGAAGGCGCCCGTCAGCAGCTTCGGTTGATCGACAGAATCGCCCGCGATCCCATCGATCACCAAATAATATTTGGTTGTCACGAACCACCTCGCCCCGGAATGTTTTTTGAATTATTGACGCTTCAAATTACCGCTGGAACCTATCTCGAAACCTTTGGCAAAGGAAAGATACAATCAGAAACAGTCCCAGCCGTCATACAACTCCCAGCTGTCTATAAAGGGGCAGCCACTCCCGGCGAAATTCGTCCAATTGAGCCTTGAGGTCGGACGGGGTTGCAGCACCGCCGCGCCCCTCTTCGCTGGCAATACTCAGATTGCGCTTGGAAATTTCGTCAACAAGAGCCTCGATCGGTGGCGGCTGGTCGCGCGATGCGTGCACAAGAAATATCTGGTCAATCGACGGTACCGCCAGGCCGGTGCCAAGCACTGCTGCGGCAAGCGTCCGCTCCTGGCGCTCGCTGGCCGTGTCCGACAACACGGCATGATTGAAGCGCACCACATTCTCGCGTCCTCTTAGGTGCTGCTCGGGCCCTAGCGCCGGCAGGATTGCGCCGCCAGCCAAGAGGACGGCGAGCGCCTGAAAAGCGAGATTGCCCCCGCCGGTGGCCTCGACCCGCGCGTCGCTCAGGATTTCACCAAGCGTTCGCGGCCCGTCCGCAAGGCAATCGAACACGGCCTTGGCCGGATTCTCGTCGATCGTGACTTCGCCGACCGGGACCTTGGCCTTGAACGGAAACGAGGGCCGCGGCCGCACCTGGGCCAAGTGGACCTTGAGCAGCCGTTCATGGCGCTCCGCCGCCGAGAGCTGGCGCGCGCCGCGTACAAACAGGTCGCGGCGAAATTGGGTATTCATGAAATAGTCCCGCACGGTCTCGCGCGCGGTGGGGTCGGTCACCTCGTTCAGAAGCTCGCGCGCCTGCGGCAGAAGGATCAGCGGATCCATCTGCTGGGCCAGAACGCTGGGCGCTGCAAACACCAGCTTTGCTGCGGCAAGCTCGGCCACCACCTCGGAATGATAGGAGGCCGACCAATAGCGGTTGAAATATTCGTGCGCGAGATAATTGCGCGACAGCGTGGCCATGGTCTCGAGTCGCTTCCCGCTCTGCTCGTTGACCGCGAAATAGCCGGCGCCGGCATCGCGCATGCGTTTGGCGAACGAAAGGGCGTCATCGATCGCAGCCGGCGTGGGATCGCCATGTCCGCGCAGGCGCTCGACCAAGAGCTGCCGCAACGGGGCTGCCGCCGACCAGCCGGGAAGCGCGTTGTAGCTGATATAGACGACGCCGCCCGGTTTCAGCCTCGCATAGATGAAGTCGAGGATGGCACGCCGGTTATCCATGCTGATCCAGGACCACACGCCGTGCAGCGAAATGAAATCGAATTGCGGGAGATCGGCCTTGAGCGCTTCGATGAAGCTCTGCTCCAGGAAGGTGACATTCTCGACGCCTGCAACGCGCTTGAGCCGCTCCGCGCTCGCGATATGGGCCGGGTTGAAATCGATTCCCCAAAATGCGCCCTGCGGGTTCGCCGCGGCCAGCAGCGACGTGGTGAAGCCGTATCCGCATCCGAGTTCGCAATAGCTAAACCCTTCGGAAATGTCCGGCGGCGCAAATCCGCGATACAGCAGCGCGAAGCTCTGGGCGTGGGGCGACAGCCCTTCATAGAATCCTGAGGTGTAATTGATGTTGGTGATGTAGCCGTCGGACCAGTCAGCCATCCACGTCTCCAACTCCCGGCCCAACGCATCTTGCCGCGGCCATCCACCGGGTTCAGCCGATCCCTAGGTCAACACAGCACGACTTCGGATGACGACCGACCCATGGCGGGATAAGCGACCTCAGAACAGCACAAGTCTGGTCGGAGCGGCGGTCGGGGTCAAGCCTGGCCGCGGCGGGACGCGTATCGGCGCTAACGATCCGCAAAAAAATGCCGCCTCGGGCGAACCGAAGCGGCATTTCGTTCTGGTGTTTTCGCCTTGGTACTTGCGGCTTTACAGCAGGCCCGCGCCGCGCGCCCATTTGTACTTGGCGCCCAGCACCTCGACCGGCAGTTCGGTCGAATAGGCGTAGGCCGGGATGCCGTTCTGGTAGAGATACTCCGCGGCCTCCTCGACCTCGACGTCGCCGGCGAGCGAGGCCACGATCGGCTTCACAAAGCCCTTGGCCTCCATCTCCTTCTTCACCTCGACCATGTTGCGCGCGAACACCATTGGCGGCGTCACGATGGTGTGCCAGTAGCCCAGGATCAGCGCATGGATGCGCTCGTCGGAGAGGCCGAGCTTGACCGTGTTGACATAGGTGATCGGCGGCTCGCCGCCTGTGATGTCGACGGGATTGCCCGCCGCGCCGAACGGCGGGATGAACTTGCGGAAAGCGGCATCGAGATCCGGCGGCATCGCCATCAGTGATAGCCCATTGTCGACCACCGAGTCCGAGAGCAGCACGCCCGAGCCGCCGGCGCCGGTGATGATGAGCACATTCTCGCCCTTGGGCGTCGGCAGCACCGGCACGCCGCGGGCGAATTCGAGCAATTGCCTTAAGCTACGGGCGCGGATCACGCCGGACTGCTTGAACACGTCCTCATAGATCTTGTCATTGCCGGCGAGCGCGCCGGTGTGGGAAGACGCAGCCTTCGCGCCGGCCGAGGTGCGGCCGGCCTTGAGCACGACCACCGGCTTCTTCTTGGAGACGCGCTTGGCGGCTACCGCAAAGGCGCGACCGTCCTTCAAGTCTTCGCAGTGCTGGGCGATCAGGTTGGTGTTGGGGTCCTGCTCGAAAAAGGCAAGCAGATCGTCCTCGTCGATGTCCGACTTGTTGCCAAGGCCGACGATGGCGGACACACCCATCTTCGCCGACCGCGAGAAGCCGATGATCGCCATGCCGATGCCGCCCGACTGCGACGACAATGCCGCATGGCCCTTGACGTCATAGGCCGTGCAGAAGGTGGCGCAGAGATTGGCCGGCGTATAGTAGAAGCCGTAGATGTTTGGCCCCATCAGGCGGATGTTGTACTTCTTGCCCACCTCGACGATCTCGTCCTGCAGCTCGGGATGGCCCGCTTCGGCAAAGCCGGAGGGAATCAGCACCGCACCGGGGATCTTCTTCTCGCCGCATTCGGCAAGCGCGCCGGCGACGAACTTGGCGGGAATCGCGAACACCGCGACATCGATCACGCCGGGAACGTCGGTGACGCTCTTATAGGCCTTGTAGCCGAGGATCTCGGCCGCCTTGGGATGAATCGGATAGATCTCGCCCTTGTAGCCGCCATTGATGAGGTTCTTCATCACGGAGTTGCCGATCTTGCCGTCCTCGGCGGAGGCGCCGATCACGGCGACCGCCTTGGGCTGCATGATGCGGTTCATGGCCGCGACGATTTCCTCATTGGAGCGCGGCGCCGGACGCGGCTTGTAGTCGAAATCGACGACGATGCGCACGTCGGCCGCGATCGCGTCCTTCTTGGTCGCGAACACCGGATTGAGATCGAGCTCGACGATCTCAGGAAAATCGCTGACAAGCTGCGACACTTTAACGATCACCTCGGACAGCGCCTCGCGGTTGACCGGATCGCCGCCGCGGACGCCCTTCAGCATCTCGTGCGCCTGGATGCCGTCGAGCATCGACAGCGCGTCATACCTGGTCGCCGGCGCGAGGCGGAAGGTAACGTCCTTCAACACTTCGACCAGCACGCCGCCGAGGCCGAAAGCCACGAGCTTGCCGAATGAGCCGTCAGTGATGGAGCCGACGATGACCTCGGTGCCGCCGGCCAGCATCTGCTGCACCTGGATGCCCTCGATCTTGGCATCCGCCTTGTATTTCTTCGCATTGGAGAGGATCTGGTCGTAGGCCTTCTCGGCCTCCGCGGCATTCTTCACGCCGACCATCACGCCGCCGGCTTCCGTCTTGTGGAGAATATCCGGGGAGACGATCTTCATCACCACGGGAAAGCCCATGTCGCCGGCGATCTTGGCCGCTTCGGCCGCCGACTTCGCCAGCCCCTCTTTGGGGACCGGGATGCCGTAGGCATCGCAGACCAGCTTACCTTCGGGAGCGGTCAGACTGTTCCGCTGGTCCGCCTTCACCTGATCGAGAACTTTGCGGACGGCTTCTTTGGCACTGGACATTGGTTTCCTCCTGCGGCACCTTTATGGCATTTGGTATACCAGAAACGCGATTGTCAAGACAAGCTGTTGCTTGAAAACTCCGAAAAAGCGGGCAGCCTTGACAAGCTGGCATCTGGCATGCCAAAAACATTCGTAGAAGATACCAGTAGACATCTCCCCCGGGAGAGGGCTTGTCGTGTCCATCAGGAAACTTACCAAGGTGGCGCCGACCATGGCGGACGCAGACATCGCAATCGTCAGGATTGCCCCCGAGACGAGCTTCAAGAACAAGGCCTATGAGGCGCTGAAGGAAGCGATCCTCAAGATGGACATCTACTCCACGCCCGAACCGGTCATGCTCGACGAGCGCGCGCTCTCGGAGCGGCTCGGCGTCAGCCGCACGCCCATCCGCGAGGCGATCGCGATGCTGGAGCAGGACGGCTTTGTGAAAACGGTTCCACGCCGCGGCATCATGGTGGTGCGCCGGACCAAGGAGGAGATCGTCGACATGATCCGCGCCTGGGCGGCGCTGGAGAGCATGGCGGCGCGGCTGATCACCACGACCGCCAGCAAGAAGGACATTTCGGCGCTGCGCGACTTCTTCAAGGATTTCGGCAAGGACCGCCTGCCGCAGGATCACATCGAGGAATATTCCAAAGCCAACATCGCCTTCCACCAGGCGCTGATCTCGCTGTCCGAATCGCCTTGCCTGGTCGACATGACCAACGAGATCCTCCTGCATGTGCGCGGCTATCGCCAGCTTACCATCAACCGCACCGAACGCATCGCGGCCTCGCTGCCGGAGCATCTTGGCATCATCGAGGCGCTCGAGGCGCGCGACACGGAACTTGCCGAAAAGCGCGCACGCGATCACACGCTCGGCCTTGCCGCCTATGTCGAGGCGCATGGCCAGGAACTATCCGGCTGATGGTTTGGCTGACCGCCGACATCCTAATGAGACGATCAACACGTCGCAGCTGAAGCGACGAACAGGGAGACGAGCCCATGCTCAACACCGCGCAGAAGACCGAGGCATCGGGCACCGAGCAAGAGCTGACGGATGGCTTCCATCTTGTCATTGACGCGTTCAAGCTGAACGGCATCGAGACAATCTACAACGTGCCGGGGATTCCGATCACCGACCTCGGCCGCATGGCGCAGGCGGCCGGCATTCGCGTGCTCTCCTTCCGCCATGAGCAGAACGCGGGCTATGCGGCGGCGATCGCCGGCTTCCTGACCAAGAAGCCCGGCGTGTGCCTCACCGTGTCCGCGCCCGGCTTTCTCAACGGCCTGACCGCGCTGGCGCATGCCACCACCAACTGCTTCCCCATGATCCTGATCTCCGGCTCTTCCGAGCGCGAGATCGTCGACCTGCAGCAGGGCGACTACGAGGAGATGGACCAGCTTGCGATCGCCAAGCCGCTGTGCAAGGCGGCTTACCGTGTGCTGCACGCCCAGGACATTGGCATTGGCCTTGCGCGTGCCATCCGCGCCGCAGTGTCGGGCCGGCCGGGTGGCGTCTATCTCGATTTGCCGGCAAAACTGTTTGGCCAGGTGATGAATGCGGATGCCGGCGCGAACTCGCTGGTGAAGGTGATCGATGCGGCTCCTGCGCAGATCCCCTCGCCTGCCGCCGTGAAGCGCGCGCTCGACGTGCTCAAGAGCGCCAAGCGCCCTCTCATCATTCTTGGCAAGGGCGCGGCCTATGCCCAGGCCGACGACGCCATCAAGACGCTGGTCGAAAAGAGCGGCATTCCGTTCCTGCCCATGAGCATGGCCAAGGGTCTGCTGCCCGACACCCATCCGCAATGCGCCGGCGCGGCGCGCTCCACGGTGCTGAAAGACTCCGACGTGGTGATGCTGATCGGCGCGCGGCTCAACTGGCTACTGTCGCACGGCAAGGGCAAGAGCTGGGGCGAAGCGCCCAAGAAATTCATCCAGATCGACATCGAGCCCAAGGAAATGGATTCGAATGTCGAGATCGTGGCGCCGGTGGTCGGCGATATCGGCTCTTGCGTCACCGCGCTTGTCGAAGCGATGGGCAGCAGCTGGCCCACGGCTCCGGCCGACTGGACCAACGCGGTCAGGACCAAACGCGAAGAGAACGTCGCCAAGATGGCGCCGCGGCTGATGAACAACAAATCGCCGATGGACTATCACGGCGCGCTCGGCGCGCTGCGCACCATCATCAAGGAGCGGCCCGATGCCATCCTGGTCAATGAAGGCGCCAACACGCTCGACCTCGCACGCGGCGTGATCGACATGTACCAGCCGCGCAAGCGGCTCGACGTCGGCACCTGGGGCGTGATGGGCATCGGCATGGGCTCGGCCATTGCCGCCGCCGTCGAGACCGGCAAGCCGGTGCTGGCGGTGGAAGGCGACAGCGCCTTCGGCTTCTCCGGCATGGAGGTCGAGACCATCTGCCGCTACAACCTGCCGATCTGCGTGGTCATCTTCAACAATGACGGCATCTATCGCGGCACCGACGTCAACTCGGCGGGCAGCGATCCCGCGACCACCGTGTTCGTCAGGGGCGCGCGCTACGACAAGATGATGGAGGCGTTCGGCGGCGTCGGCGTCAACGCCACCACGCCCGACGAGCTGAAGCGCGCCGTGAACGCGGCGATGGATTCCGGCAAGCCTACGCTGATCAATGCGGTGATCGATCCGGCCGCAGGCAGCGAGAGCGGCCGCATCGGCAATCTCAATCCACAGAGCGTGTTGAAGAAGAAGTAAGCCACCACCCCGTCATTCCCCGCGAGGTGGAACGACAGAACGGATGTAGTTTTGAGGAGAAACCGTATCATGACCAAGGCGCTGACTGGCGTTCGCATTCTCGATTTCACCCACGTCCAGTCGGGACCGACCTGCACACAGCTGCTCGCCTGGTTCGGCGCCGACGTGATCAAGGTCGAACGTCCCGGCGTCGGCGACATCACGCGCGGGCAGTTGCAGGACGTCCCCAACGTGGACAGCCTGTATTTCACCATGCTCAACCACAACAAGCGCTCGATCACGCTCGACACCAAGAACCCCAAGGGCAAGGAGGTCCTGACCGAGCTGATCAAGAAGTGCGACGTGCTGGTGGAGAATTTCGGCCCCGGCGTGCTCGATCGGATGGGCTTCCCCTGGGAGAAGATCCAGAGCATCAACCCGAGGATGATCGTGGCCTCGATCAAGGGTTTCGGGCCCGGGCCATACGAGGACTGCAAGGTCTATGAGAACGTCGCGCAGTGCACCGGCGGCGCTGCCTCCACAACCGGCTTCTACGACGGCCTGCCGCTTGTCACGGGCGCGCAGATCGGCGACAGCGGCACCGGGTTGCATCTTGCGCTCGGCATCGTCACCGCGCTCTATCATCGCACGCATAGCGGCAAGGGCCAGCGCGTCACGGCCGCGATGCAGGACGGCGTGCTCAACCTCTGCCGCGTCAAGCTGCGCGATCAGCAGCGCCTCGCCCACGGTCCGCTGAAGGAATACAGTCAGTTCGGCGAGGGCGTGCCGTTTGGCGACGCGGTGCCACGCGCCGGCAACGATTCCGGCGGCGGCCAGCCGGGGCGTATTCTCAAGTGCAAGGGCTGGGAGACCGATCCCAACGCCTACATCTATTTCATCACCCAGGCGCCGGTGTGGGAGAAGATCTGCGACGTGATCGGCGAGCCCACCTGGAAGACGCACCCCGACTACGCCAAGCCGGCGGCTCGGCTGCCCCGGCTGAACGAGATCTTCGCCCGCATCGAGGCGTGGACCATGACCAAGACAAAGTTCGAGGCCATGGAGATCCTCAACGAATACGACATCCCCTGCGGCCCGATCCTGTCGATGAAGGAGCTCGCCGAGGACCAATCGCTGCGCAAGACCGGGACCGTTGTCGAGGTCGATCACCCCACCCGCGGCAAGTACCTGTCGGTCGGCAACCCGATCAAGCTGTCGGAGAGCCCGAGCGAAGTCCTGCGGTCCCCGCTGCTCGGCGAACACACTGACGAAATCCTGCGCCAGGTGCTGGGCTTCTCAGATCACCAGGTGGCCGAAATCCACGACTCCGGCGCGCTCGACCCGCCCCGCAAGGAAGCGGCGGAATAGGATCGGTTCGGACCTAACGATGCAAAGGCCGCCTTCGGGCGGCCTTTTTGCTATCCGGGGAACAACGCATGCTGCGTTGCGATATGTAAAATGCTGCTATGCAAACAAGTGCATTGTACTGGCATCTGGTATACATTAGATCCATTCCCAGAACTTGAGGCGGGCCGCCGCCACATCGAAGAGAGAAGGGAATACCATGTCCAGGACTGCTACCGCCGCTTTCCGTGCGCCCTCCGCCGGTCTGTTCTCCCGCCTGTTTGCGACCATCGACCGGCTGTTGCTGGCTTATGCCGAGATCACCATTCGCAACGGCGATATCCCGCGCTGCGGCGTCTGAGCCGACCCCACCCGGTTCGTCCAAATACCAATTCCCATGGCCCCGATTTCGGGGCCATTTGCGTTTTCCAACCCGACTCCTCCACCATTCGTCGCAGCGAGGCAAAATCGCCCTTGCGCCGTGGAATATATTATACCAGAATTGCCTGACCTGCAGCGCTGAGCTCGCCCGAGAAGCGACTCGAAAGAAGCGCGCATTGGGAGGGACATAATGACGGTAACCGCAGCGAATGCGCCGGGCCAGGGAATCTCCAACGGCTTTCGGTGGATGCAACTGATCATCGGCGTCATCTGCATGGCGATGATCGCCAATCTGCAATACGGCTGGACCTTCTTCGTCAACCCGATGGCGAAAGCGCATTCCTGGGATGTCGCGAGCATCCAGGTCGCGTTCAGCATCTTCGTTGCGCTGGAGACCTGGCTCACCCCGCTTGAGGGATGGATTGTCGACTCCCTCGGCCAGAAGGGCCCCAAATTGATGGTGGCGGCCGGCGGCGTGTTCGTTGCGCTCGGCTGGCTGATCAACGCCCGGGCCGGATCGCTCGAAATGCTCTATCTCGGCGCCGTCGTCTCAGGCATCGGCGCCGGCGGCATCTATGCCACCTGCGTCGGCAACGCGGTGAAATGGTTCCCGGATCGCCGTGGTCTTGCCGTCGGCCTGACCGCAGCGGGCTTCGGCGCTGGCGCCGCCGTCACGGTTATTCCGATTCAGATGATGATCGCCTCGATCGGCTATGCCGATACCTTCTTCTGGTTCGCGCTGGGTCAGGGCATCACCATCTTTGTGCTGGCCTGGCTGCTGCGTCCGCCACTGCCCGGCGAGACGCCGAGTGCGTCCGCTGTGAAGGTGCTGCAGTCCAAGACCAGCAGCACGCCGGGTCAGATGCTGGCCTCGCCGATCTTCTGGATCCTCTACGTCATGTTCGTGCTGGTGTCCGCGAGCGGACTCATGGTCGCCGCCCAGCTCGCGATCATCGCGAAGGACTATGGGGTGTCGCAGACGGTGATCTTGTGGGGCGCCA
>Ga0209062_1006830_pt1 | contig 10192 bp, 10 predicted proteins | sample Coa_R2_2_FD_187158 | JGI IMG/M metagenome (GOLD analysis project Ga0209062, IMG submission 187158) | Surface soil microbial communities from Centralia Pennsylvania, which are recovering from an underground coalmine fire - Coalmine... | ecosystem: Environmental > Terrestrial > Soil > Unclassified...
AGAGCCCGGTGACGGGGTCGGTGCCGGGGTGACGATAACGCCGGTTGCCGCGGCGGGGGTGCGCGGCGCGCTGCATCGCCCCGCGCGGCCGTCCGGGCTGGGGCTGGTGTTGACCCATGGGGCGGGCGGCAACGCCGGCGCGCCCCTGCTGGTCGCCGCGGCAAATGCCTTCGCGACCGCGGGAACGCTGGCGTTGCGCTGCGACCTGCCGTTCCGGCAGCGGCGGCCGCGAGGACCGCCGTCGCCGGCGACCGCCGCGGCCGACCGCGACGGATTGCGCCTCGCCGTCGAGACGGTCCGAAAGCTCGGGGCAGCCCGGCTCGTTCTCGGCGGCCAGTCCTACGGGGGGCGCCAGGCGACGATCCTGGCCGCCGAGTTCCCCGGGCTCGTCGATGCCCTGCTGCTGTTCTCCTACCCGCTGCATCCTCCCGGCCGGCCCGACCGCTGGCGGACGGAGCATTTCCCGCGGCTGCACCTGCCCTGCCTGTTCGTTCAGGGCGCCGCCGACCCGTTCGGAACGCCGGCGGAGCTGGAGCGGGCGATAGCTCCGATACCGGGGCCGACACGGCTGCTTCCCGTCGCGGGCGCCGGCCACGACCTGAAGCGGGGGCGGTTCGACCTCGCCCCGGTGGTCGCCGCGGCTTTGCGCCTGGCGGGTTTGTCGGGGACGGCGGATCTGCCCGCTCAGTAATAGACCGAGCGGCCGGCGCCGCCGCTGGCCACCACCAGCTCGCCCGAGATCGCCCAGGCTTTCTCCGAGGCCAGGAAGGCCGCGACGTAGGCGACCTCGGACGCGTCGACCATGCGGCAGATCGCATTGCCGCGCGGCGAATCCGGCGCGAAGTCGCGCCGTTCCGCCTCTTCCGGAGACACGCCGAGCTGGGCGGCGCGGGCGGCGAGCAGGCTCGGCGTGCGTTCGGTGCGGGTGGTGCCGGGGTGGATGCAGTTGACCGTGATGCCGTAGCGGCCGAGCTGCACCGCCAGCGTCTTGGTCATGTGCACCAGCCCGGCGTTGCGGGCGCCGCCGCTGAGATTGCCGGCGTTGCGCGCGTTGCCGCCGCTGATGTTGATGATGCGGCCCCAGCCCGCCGATTTCATGAACGGGATGACGGCGCGGGCGCAGCGCAGCGCGCCCACGTACTTCACGTTGAAATCCTCGATCAGATCCTCGTCCACGACGGTTTCGATCGGGCCGGTCGCGGTCGCCGAGCCGCCGGGCGCCGAGCCGCTGTTGACCAGGATGTGCAGGCCGCCGAGCTGCTGCGCCGCCGCGGCGACGGTGCGGTCCACCTGCTCCCGGCTGGTGACGTCGGCCGCAAGCGGCAGGATGCGCCGGTTCGTCTCGCCCGCCAGCTCGCGCGCCGTCGCCTCCAGGGCCTCCCTGTTGCGCGCGACGATCGCGACATCGGCCCCCTCGCGCGCCAGTTCCCGCGCGATGGCCTTGCCGATGCCCCGGCTGCCGCCGGTCACGATCGCCTGCTTGCCGTGCAATCCGAGGTCCATGGCATTGTCTCCCTGTCAGAATGCGCGCAGCCGGGTTCGGCCCCGCCGCCCATTGTTCTTGCTGCAGGACCCTCGCGCAAGCGATGCCCGAGCCGCCCGCGCCCGGCCCGCCTCAGGCGTGGCTGGCGGCCCCCGACGTGAAGATCGGATTGTCGGGGTCCACTAAAATCGGCAACGACCGTATGGTCTGCCAGTCCTCGTCATACTGCTTTACGTCTATCGTGATTTTCCCTTCCGTGAGCAACGAGACCGGCAACGACGGCATGTCTATTGCGCCAATCTCGTGTTCTCCCATGACGTCAACCACGACGATTTCGATGGTGCCCTCACCGGCCACGGTTCCGTCTGGGCCAATTATTCGCAACCGGACCGAGGATGTTCCCGCCGTGGAAACATTGTAAAGAAGCGAGCATGCAAGTCTAATCATTACGCCCTCTCCGACCCGGGGCACGACAAGTTTCTGGCCGTAGACGCCTATGAGAATATTCTTGCCGGACGCCTCGCGCCGAATATCGTCGGCAACGAGAGCCGTGATAAACCGCAGGCGGGCGCGACCGTCGCCGCTCATCGCATATCCCATCTCGCTTGGTGAGGCGCGGATGTCGCTGCGGGGGACGAGGTGTCAGAAGCCGATGCCTCCTTGATCCATGTCGGAGAGACAAAATTTCTCTGCGGTCGATTCAATACGGACTTGGCGTGAGGCTCCAATTCCTCCCCGCAGATCCCCAATAAAAGGTCGCTCAGTGTAGCAAATGTCCAGTTGCCGGGCGTATTGAGCCATCGCGTCAACTGCTCGGGTCGTTTGTGGATGCGGCGCGCCAGCTCGGCGCGCGTCAGCCTTCCCGCCTTTTCTTCCTCCAGAAATTTGCTGACGACGAAATGGTAAAGTCGATTTCGCAGCCGTTCCTGGAAGTAGGCAAGCTTGGCATGCGGGATGGGCTCGCCGCTCGCGATCTCAGACAAGAAAGGCGTTTGCCGAAACGAAGTCTTCAACGGCTGCTCCTGTCTTGGGGCGGTAAACGGGGAACAGTCTGAGATGGCCGTTGATCAAATCGCGTATTGACATATAAGTCAATAATTTGATAGTTGCTATATTCCGACCTTATACAACTTATGCCCCTCGGAGCCGACGGCAATGCTTCCGGCTTTTTGCCGGTTGCGCGGCCGCCGCCCCACGACGGGCGCCGCCAGCGCACGACCGGGTGTCGGGCGGCCGCGTCGCTTGCTAGGATAGCGTCACCCGCACGAAGGGAGGACGCGATGGCGCGCAACTACACGCTGATGTCGTCGGACGGGCATCTCGAAGTGCCGCCCGAGCGCTGGGTCCATCGCGTGCCGGCGAAATACCGCGACCGGGCGCCGCGCACGGTGCAGCTCCCGGACGGCGGCGACGCCCTGCTGATCGAGGGCCAGCCGCTCCTGGAAGCCAATTTCCTCGACCTGCGCGCCGGCCGCGCCCAGGGCACCTGGCAGCCCTTCGGCCTCAAGGTCGCCGACGCCGCCGGCACCGGCTCGCCGCAGCAGCGCGTCGAGGAGCAGGACCGCGACGGCATGGACGCCGAGGTGCTGTTCGCGGCGATGGTCGCCGGCCCGGTGTTCTGGCGCAACATCGCCCATGACGAGGTCTACAAGGCGGTGATCCGCGGCTACAACGACTGGCTCGGCGAGGAATATTGCGCGGTCGCGCCCGACCGGCTGATCGGCATGGGGGTGATCCCGATCACCAATGTCGAGGACGCCGTCGCCGAGATGGCCCATTGCAAGAAGCTCGGCCTCAAGGGCGTGCTGCTCGGCGCCCTGCCCAACGCCAAGGGCTATCCGACCCCGGAGGACGACCGTTTCTGGGCCGCCGCGCTCGACCTCGACATGCCGGTAACGGTGCATGTCCAGCTCTACCGCACCGGCCCGCGCGCCAGCCAGCCGACCTTCAAGTATCCCAAGGAAGACCCGGCGGTGATGCAGCGGCTGCGCCGCCCGTTTCTCGAATGGCTGACCAATTTCGGGCTGCCGCCGTCGATCAGCATCGCCCAGCTCGTGCTCGCCGGAGTGTTCGAGCGCTTTCCCAAATTGAAGGTGTTCTTTGCCGAGACCCGGCTCGGCTGGGTGCCGTTCTGGCTCGAGCACATGGATTTGTGGTACCAGCGCCATCTCGGCTGGGCCGAGGAGTATCTCGGCTTCAAGAAATTGAAGCACCTGCCGGGCGACTATGTCCGGCAGAACATCTGGTTCAGCGTCCAGTACGAGCGCGTCGCGGTCGAGGCGCGGGCGCATATCGGCGTCGACCACATCATGTTCGCCACCGACTTCCCGCATATCGAATGCGAGTGGCCGAACTCGCGGCCGCTGATCGACGAGATCTACGCCGATGTGCCGGAAGCCGAGCGCCGCAAGATTCTGGCGCAGAACTGCGTCGAGTTCTTCAAGCTCGACGCCGCCTGACCGGGACTACGGCTCGAGCGCGTGCGCCTTGACCGCGCCGCGCTGGCGCCTTGCGTGCTCGTCGAGGCGGCGGCGCAGCGCGTCGAAGGCGTCGCGCACCGCGACATGGGCGTTCTCGTGCGCATGGCGCTCGGCCGGATCGCGGCCGACGACGATCTCGCACCCTGGCATGGTGACGTCGATGCGGACGTGAAACAGCTTGCCCTGGGTGTGCTGCCGGTGCGGCGCCTCGACCAGGACGCGGCACGAGGTCATCCGGTCGAACACCCGTTCGAGCCGGGCGATCCGCTCGCGGATCTTGGTTTCGAGCGCCGGCGACGGGTCGATGTCGCGGAAGGTGATCTGGACCACGGCGGTCATGATGTGAGCTCTCGCTGTTTAGCGTGCGGTCTCGATATCTTAGGTGCGAACGCCGGGCGCCCGCCGCAAGCTCCGTTAACCTATTCCCAGCGCCCGCCGCGCCGCCTGTTCGGTCGCCTCGGCGCCGCCGCCGGCGTCGAGGCGCAGCCAGTCGATCGCGCCGGGATCGGCCGCCGCCTGCCGTGCCAGCACCTCGGGCGTGGCGTCCGAGGCGTCGGCGCGCCGCCGCCGGATGCGCTCGGCCATCGCCGCCTCCGGCGCGTCGAGCCACAGCCCGCGGAAGCGCACCCCCGCGGCGGCGGCGACCGCGGCAAAGGCGGCGCGCTCCTCCGGGCGCAGCGCCACCGCGTCGATCACCACCGCCGCGCCGCCGGCCAGCAGCGCCGCGGCGCGCTCGCCGAGCTCGCGGTAGACCAGGGCCGAGACCGCCGGCGTATAGGCCGCCGGCGGCAGCCGCGTCTCCGGGGCGACCCCGAAGCGGCGCTTGCGCGCCACATCGCTGCGCAGCAGCCGGGCACCCGGGGCGCGCCCGAGCGCCGGCGCCAGCCGCGCCGCCAGCGTCGACTTGCCGCTGCCGCTGAGCCCGCCGACCGCGACCAGCAGCGGCGCCGCCGGGGCCAGCGCCGCCGCCGCCTCGGCGAGGTAGCGCCGCGCCGCCGCGGCATCGCCGCCCCAGCCGCGGTCGAGCGCGCTGCCCGCGACATGGGCGCGGATCGCCGCGCGCACCGCGACGAGAAACGGCAGCGCCGCAAACCCGTCCTCCTCGTCGGCGAGGTCGAGGTAGCGGTTGCACACCAGGCTGGCGAGATCGGCCCGGCGGTGATGCATCAGGTCCATCGCGACGAAGGCGAGATCGTAGAGCACGTCGATCGTCGCGATCTCTTCGGAGAACTCGACGCAGTCGAACAGCACCGGCCCGTCCTCGCCGAGAAAGATGTTGGCGAGGTGCAGATCGCCGTGGCACAGCCGCACCTTGCCGGCGTCGCGGCGGCGGTCGAACAGCGGGCCGAGCCGCGCCGCCTCGGCCGCCGCGGCGGCTTCGAGCGCGTCGATCGCCGCCGCGTCGAACCCGGCGGTGCGGCTGTCGCGCAGGTGCCGGATGTTGGTCAGCGCCACCGCCGCCATCGCCGCCCCGCCGCCGCGGTCGCGGCGCGGCGCGGCGGCGGCGTGAAACCGCGCGATCCGCTCGGCCAGCGCGGCGACCAGCCCGGCGTCGAGCGCCAGCCGGTCGAACCGCTTCGTCTCGTCGAACCGGGCCATCACCACGACCCAGTCGAGCACGGTGCCGCGCGGGCCCCAGCCGATCCGCCCGTCGGGGCCGCGCGAGATCGCGCGCACCTCGCGGTAGAGCGCCGGCGCGGTGCGCCGGTTGAGGACCAGCTCGGCGCGGCACATCGCCCGCCGCTTGGCCACCGTCGAGAAGTCGAGATAGGGATACTTGACCGCCCGCTTCAATTTGTAGGCGCGGTTGCCGGCAAGGAAGACCACCGAGATGTGGGTCTCGACCGTGTCCACCCGCTCGACCCCGTGGGTCGCCGGGTCGCGCAGAAACTCGATGACCTCGGCCTGGGGATCGTCAGCCATCGCTAAGCGATGGCACAGCGGCGGCGGAAGGCGCAAGATGGGCGCTCGGCCATCGGACGAGGGAGGTTGATATGCCGACGCACAAATTGATCTCCGCCGATTCGCATGTCAGCGAGCCGCCCGATCTGTGGGTGAGCCGCGTCGACCGCCGCTTCCGCGACCGCGCCCCGCGCCTCGCCGTCGATCTGCCCGGCAAGGAGGGCGCCTATTTCCTCTACGAAGGCTATCCGCCGCACCCGATCGGCATCGGCCTCGGCGCCGGCAAGAGCCCGGAGGAGCTGAAGGAATTCCTGACCAAGGCGACCTATGCCGACGCCCGGCCCGGCGGCTGGGACCCGGCCGAGCGGATCAAGGACAACGAACTCGACGGGGTCGAGGCCGACGTGCTCTACACCACCCTCGGGTTCCGCATCTTCTGGCTCAAGGACGCCGCGCTCCAGGCCGAGTGCTTCCGCGTCTACAACGACTGGCTCGCCGAGTTCGTCGCCTACGCGCCCAGGCGCATGGCGGGGCTGGCGCTGATCTCGCTCTACGACCCCCAGGCGGGCGCCCGCGAGCTCGAGCGCTGCGCCAAGAAGGGGCTGAAAGGGGCGATGATCTGGTGCTCGCCGCCGCAGGACCGCCCCTACAGCTCCGACATCTACGATCCGTTCTGGGCCGCCGCCGAGGAGCTGAAGATGCCGATCAGCCTCCACGCCATCACCGGCATGGGGGTGGAGAGCCAGTGGAACTGGGGCGAGCGCTACATGCGCACGACGGTGCTCGGCTACGAGGTCGAGAAGAGCTTCAGCGTTCTGATCTTCTCCGGCGTGCTCGACCGCTTCCCGAAATTGCAGATCGTCTCGGCCGAGAACAATATCGGCTGGATTCCCTATTATCTTCAGCGCATGGACCGCGTCGCCGAGCGCAGCCGCGCCGCCGCCGGCTTCACCCAGAAACTGAAGCCGAGCGAGTATTTCCGCCGCCAGATGTGGGCGACCTATATCGACGATTTCGTCGGCGTCGCCAATCGCGGGTTCATCGGCGTCGACCGCATCATGTGGTCGTCTGACTATCCGCACCAGGCCTCGTCGTGGCCGCACTCGCAGGAGGTCGTCGAGCGCGACTTCAAGAATGCCAGCGCCGAGGACCGCTTTCGGATCACCCGCGGCAACGTCGCCGCGCTTTACGGCTTCGAGGTATAGCGATGCAGGGGGCGATGCAGCTCAGCCGCGAGCAACTGCTCCGGGCCTACCGCGACATGCTGACGATCCGCCGCTTCGAGGAGCGGGTGCAGGAGGAATTCTCCAAGGGCGGCATTCCCGGTTTTGTCCATCTTTATGCCGGCGAGGAGGCGGCGGCGGTCGGCGTGTGCATGCACCTCGGCCCCAGGGACTACATCGCCAGCACCCATCGCGGCCACGGCCACTCGATCGCCAAGGGCTGCGACGTGGTCGGCATGATGCAGGAGCTGTTCGCCAAGAAGGGCGGGCTGTGCGGCGGCAAGGGCGGCTCGATGCACATCGCCGATCTCGACCGCGGCATGCTCGGCGCCAACGGCATCGTCGGCGGCGGCCCGCCGCTGGTGATCGGCGCCGCGCTGACCGCCAAGACCCTCGGCACCGGCACCGTCGCGGTCTCCTTCACCGGCGACGGCGGCTCCAACCAGGGCACCACCTTCGAGGCGCTGAACATGGCGGTGGTGCTCAACCTGCCCGCCGTGTTCGTGTTCGAGAACAACCAGTACGGCGAGGGCACCGGCTTTTCCTACCATTGCGGCAGCCGCGACATCGCCGGCCGCGCCGCCGGGTTCGGCCTGCCCGCGGTCAAGGTCAACGGCGACGATTTCTTCGCCGTCTACGACGCCGCCGGCGAGGCGGTGGCGCGCGCCCGCAGCGGCGGCGGGCCCAGTGTCATCGAGGTCGATACCTGCCGCTTCTACGGCCACCACTCGGGCGACGCCCAGCTCTATCGCGGCAAGGACGAGGTCAGGAACCTGCGCGAGAACCGCGACTGTCTGAAATACTTCCGCACCCGCGTCGGCGAGGCGGCGCTGCTCGGCGCCGCCGAGCTGCAGGCCGTCGAGGACGAGGTCGCCGCCCTGATCGACCGCGCCGTCGCCACCGCCCGCGCCGCCGAGCCGCCGGACGAAAGCGCGCTGCTCAGCGACGTCTATGTCTCGTATTGACTGAATTCGGCCCGAAATTTGCCCCGATTGGTTGGCAGCCTGCGCCCCGTTGCTGATCCGGATCGATCGAGGTTTCGACATGAGACATCTCGCAGCGGGCGCAGTGGTCGCGGCGGCGCTGGCGCTGCCGGCAGCAGGCTGGGCGCAGACGCCGGCCGCCCCCGCCGCCCCTTCCGGCACGCCGCCGGCGGCTTCGACGGCCGCACCGCCGGCCCAGCCGCAAGCGCAGCCGCAGGCCAAGCCCAAGCCGCGGGTCGTGCACCGCGCCCCGCACTACGGCAGCTCGCCCAGCGACTGGGTGGCGGACAGCCTGAACAGCCAGGAGCTGGCCCAGCTTTCGCAGCCGCCGGTCTACCCGCCGCCTCCCGCCTATTACCCGCCGCCGGCGTGGTACCCGCCGCCGCCGCCGCCCTGGGCCTATCCCCCGCCGTGGCGGCCCTGGCCGTACTGAGCCGGGCCGGCGCATCTCGCTGCGGCACGGCGTCGCCGGGCGCGCTATGATGGGCAAAACCCCAGGGAGCCGCCGATGCCGCAGAAATCGATCCGCCAGGCGCTGAACGAGGCGCTCGCCCAGGAGATGCGGCGCGACCCGCGCATCGTCGTCATCGGCGAGGACGTCTCGGGCGGCGCCGGAACCGAGGGCCAGCGCGACGCCTATGGCGGCGTGCTCGGCGTGACCAAGGGGCTGATCGGCGAATTCGGCGAGGCCCGCGTCATCGACACGCCGATCACCGAGTCGGCGATCATGGGCGCCGCCGCCGGCGCCGCGGTGACCGGGCTGCGGCCGGTCGCCGAGCTGATGTTCAGCGACTTCCTCGGCGTCTGTTTCGACCAGATCTTCAATCAGGCCGCCAAGTTCCGCTACATGTTCGGCGGCAAGGCGAAGACGCCGCTGGTCATCCGCACGATGATCGGCGCCGGGCGCAGCGCCGCGGCGCAGCATTCGCAGAGCCCCTATCACATCTTCACCTCGGTGCCGGGGCTGAAATGCGTCGTGCCGTCCAACGCCTACGACGCCAAGGGGCTGCTGATCCAGGCGATCCGCGACGACGACCCGGTCGTGTTCTGCGAGCACAAGCTGATGTACGACCTGCGCGCCGAGGTGCCGGACGAGCCCTACGCGATCCCGTTCGGCGAGGCCAACATCGTGCGCGACGGCGACGACGTGACCGTCGTGGCCCTCGCCCGCATGGTGCATTATGCCGGCGAGGCCGCCGAGGCGCTGGAGAAAGACGGGATCGAGATCGACCTGATCGACCCGCGCACCACCTCGCCGCTCGACGAGGACACGATCCTCGAATCGGTCGAGCGCACCGGCCGGCTGGTCATCGTCGACGAGGCGACGCCGCGCTGCTCGGTCGCCACCGACATCGCCGCGCTGGTCGCCGACAAGGCCTTCGCCGCCCTGAAGGCGCCGATCCGCCGGGTGACCGCGCCGCACACCCCGGTGCCGTTCGCACCCGGGCTGGAAAAGCTCTACATTCCGAGCCCGGAAAAAATCGCCGCCGCGGTGCGCGAGGTGTACGGGTACGCGCGATGACCGGGATCGCCGCGATCACCATGCCGAAATGGGGCCTGACCATGACCGAGGGCAAAATCCTCGGCTGGCTCAAGGAGCCGGGCGCCGCGATCGGCCCCGGCGACGAGTTGCTGGAGATCGAGACCAGCAAGATCACCAACGTGATGGAGGCGGGCGAAAGCGGCGTGCTGCGCCGCATCGTGGCGGCGGAAGGCGCGACGCTGCCGGTCGGCGCGCTGATCGCGGTGGTCGCTCCCGCCGACGTGCCCGAATCCGAGATCGACGCCTTTGTCGCCGGGTTCGAGATCGCCGCTCCGGCCGAGGACGAGGCCGCCGCCGGCGCCGCGCCGGCACCGCGCGAGATCCAGGCCGGCGGCCGGCGCCTGCGCGTCCTCGAGCTCGGCGAGGGCGGCACCCCGGTGGTGCTGATCCACGGCTTCGGCGCCGACCTCAACACCTGGATGTTCACCCAGCCGGTCCTCGCCGAGCGCCGCCGCACGATCGCCTTCGACCTGCCCGGCCACGGCGGCTCGGACAAGGCGCTCGCCGGCGCCGATGCCGGCGCCTTTGCCGCCGTCGTCGGCGACCTCTTCGACGCGCTCGGCCTCGAGCGCGCCTGC
>Ga0209062_1006831_pt1 | contig 10191 bp, 13 predicted proteins | sample Coa_R2_2_FD_187158 | JGI IMG/M metagenome (GOLD analysis project Ga0209062, IMG submission 187158) | Surface soil microbial communities from Centralia Pennsylvania, which are recovering from an underground coalmine fire - Coalmine... | ecosystem: Environmental > Terrestrial > Soil > Unclassified...
GGCCCAGGCGCAGCCCGAGGATCAGCTGCCCGGCGGATTGCGGCCGCCGAAGCCGGTCCCGTAAGTCAGTCGACACTATCCCATGCCTAGCCCGTCGGGAGAGGCAAAGGCGACCCTGTTGACCGATTTTCATGAGCCTATTGCTGTGGTCCGGACAGCGATATCTCGCGCTCGGCGCGGAACACATTGGAATAAAGATTGGCTATCCACTCCCGGCCGCTGGAGGTTCTGTTGAGATAGCCGATCTCGGTTTGGATGTGGGGCGCGACGCTGTTCCAATAGAACTGCGGATACTGCTCGACAATATCGGCGGCTGACTCATAACCGAGCTGGCGGTTGATGCCGACCTCCTCGAACTCGCAATAGAGCGCATTGGCCTTGCGGATATAATTGGGATCGCCGAGCTGGCCGATGAAATCGGCGGCACGAACGATCGAGGCCTCCTCGTCATATTGCTGGCCTTCAAGCGGCGGAAACCGCGTGCCTTCGATCGCCTGCAGGATGCGCTCCTTGTCGAGCGGCACGGTGTGGTCGATGCGCCGTGCCAGAAAAAGCTTGGCGCGGTCGACGTGATACGGCATCAAGGAGGCATCCGAGGAGCCCCGCGGCAGCGTTATGCGCTTGCCTGTCCCATCGATTAGGAAACCGTCCTCGCCGTCCTCCTTGAACAAGCCGCGCACATAACCGATGTCGTGGACAAGGCAGGCGATCATTATATGAGCGTAGTCGTTCGCCGAGAATTGGGTGTACAGTCCACGCCCGCGCATGATGTCGTGCCCGGCGAGGGTCACCAGCATGGTGTGTTCGATATTGTGGTAGAGCGCATCACTGGTGCCGATGCATTCCATCGCCATGCGCGCCGCGGTCGTCACGATCTCCACGACATGTCCCTGCGACGATCCCCACCGGCGGCGCATATAGTCGCCCAGAAATTCTTCCAGGGAGTCTGCCGCCAGCTCCGGCAAGGTCATCATGGACGCCGCCCCAGCTTCGCCAACCGTTAACCTCCTCAGCCTGCTCTCGACGCCTCATTGCCGCGTCAAGATAGCCCATCTCGGCGGCACAGACCAACACGGGGCGATCCCGGAGAATACGGAAGTATATTGCCCCGCTGCCGTCCTTAAAAGAAGCGCCAACCGCATGCAGGGGCAAGACAGTATGGCGCGCCGGCCGGTCACGAAGCCGCGATGATGATCGGCAGATGTCAGAAGCTCAACTCGTCCGGCACGCTGCCAAATCGCCTGAGCACCGTGGTCTCGGTATCGGGATAGCCGGTGCGAACCAAGGCGACCGCGCCGGCATGGCCGAACACTTTCCAGAAGCCCCTTGCGCGCTCGATCGCCGAGGCAGGGCTTGCACATTTGCAGGGTTCGCCCGCGACGAAGCCTTGCTCAGTCTGGTCGACGGGCATGGCAATGAACTGAGTGATGTCACTCATGCGTTTTTCCTTGGAGGTTTCCTCAACCATTTTTTAGAAGCAAACGCCGATTTTGAGCTGACATCTTGACTAATATCAACCTTGCTGCGCCGCACGCTGTATCCAGCATGGATGCTGCCCTCTCCGCGACCGAGCCAGATCCTTCAGAGGCCGCTTGATCAATCGGTCCGAAGCAAACATGATGCAGCACGTTCGCGTTGAATGACCTGCCGCGGAGAAACCCCAATGTACGAACGTGCGCTTCCGCTTCCCCACCAAGAGATCGCGCATGGTGAACGTCAGGCGGCGCGGCCGGTTTCCGCAAGCCCGCTCGTTCACGGCCTTGCCGCACGACTGATGCGCATGTTGCGCGCAGTCGGTGCGTTCTTCGCGGCCGGCGGTGGGCTCTCCTGAATCCGATGGCGGCTTGCGCCACGTCAACGCGGCGACCGCGATTCCGGGTTAGAGTTTTAAGTATACCGAGTGACTCGGCAGGAGGGTCGTTGCGGTTACGAGGCCCGGTCTCCTAGGCACACCGGGCCTCGTTGCTTTGCACTCACCGCCCTGAAGCTGCTGGCGCTAAAAACGATACGTCAGCTCTGATGCGGTCCGCGCATGATCTTCATCGCACTTTCGATGTGACGCCATTCGCGGGCTTCGTCGGCATCGCCTTTCGCCTCGCAGCTCTGCGCGTTGTGCGCCGCCTGCGCAATCGCTTCGAAACCATGCTTCTCAAGCATCTGCCGTGCGATGGTATGAATTTGCAGCTCGGATATCATGGTGCTCTCCTCAAGAGTTCCGGTTGGCGAGCAGGACTTGTGACCCGCAGCCAACCAACGCTGATCCGGCTTGACAGTGCCGTTCAATGGGAGGACCATGAGGTATGTCGCCATCGGCGGCAAATCCAAGAGCAAAGGAGGTTTTGATGACGCCACCTCCGAAGAGACAAGCCGCATAGTGCGGCGGTATACGTTCGGACTACCGCATAGCGGCCAAATCCGCGAACGGCACACCGGGCGAAGGTTTAGCGGGCCGCATCAGTGAGGCAAGGCCCCTAACCTCCCCGGTGGTGTATCAGTGCAATATCTGTGCTCCGGTTATTTCCATGTTTGTTGCGCCGGCCATTTGATGATGGCTGGCGTTTGCATCTCTGGGCCTCGGATCGATCGCGCGTCAGGCAACGTCGGCGCGCGTGGCTGATCGGTCGTCCGCAGCCAGCGCGTCGAGATCGACGCATTGCGCCTCGTCCGGCTCGCCGTTCTTTTCAATCGCGTCGCTGCCGTGGACATGCATCAAGATCTGCACGCGCCGGGCGTTGAGATGGTCGACATGCTGATGGCGCAGTGCGACCGGCAGCAGGGCCTTGGGCAGTTCAACGGGTGCGAAGGCCGGGGCCTTCCGCACCACGGTGCCCTCGCGCCACAACAGCGCAGTCAACGCGTAGATCGACTGCCGCTCGATCTCGGGCGGGCGCGGCGCCTCGCTCACCGGCGGCGCCAAAAGGGCCACGTTGGCATTGCCCGCGCGCGTGCGCACGGCAAGCGCCCGCAACTCCCAGCAGACGAGATCCGCAGCCGAAAGCACCTCGCGTCGCACCGCATCCACGCTTGCCGAAAAACCCGCCGCTTCAGCAACCGTCACGGCGCTGCCATTGACGGCGTCGACGAGCGCGGCGGCACCTCCGGCAAAGCCGGGCAGCGCCTGCTCGATTCCCGCGGCCAGCCGCTCGATCTGGTCGGCACGCATCTCGCGCTCACGCTGAGCCCGCGCCTCGGACAGCGCGTGCTCATTCGAGGCGATCTGCGCGTCAAGCTCGGCGAGCGCGGCGCGCAACGTCTTGGCGCGATCCTCCACGCTGCGCAGCTTGGCGTCCGCGCGTTCGAGCTTGAAGTTGGTGGCACCGGCCACCGCGAGCCGCTCAGCCGCGGCCCGCTTTTCGCCGAGCACGGACTCGGCGAGGCTCAGGCGATCTGCGAGCTTGACGCGCTCGGCCTGCTTCGACTTCAGCGCCGCCTCGAAGCGCTCGACTGGGCCGAGGTCCCGCTTGAAAAACGCCATGGCAATATTCCCTTTCGTGAAATCCCGTTTGGCGAATGCGCGGCGACCCCGCCGAATCGGCGCAGCACTTCGATTATGCGAGCGCTAGTTGAAAAGTGGGATAAGATTGCGGCTCAAGGCACCGCTTGCCTGTGCGTAAGCCGCCTGCGCAGCGATCAGCGTCAGATCCGACGGCCCACCGAGGGGGCAGCGAAGGCGTTCTGCCGCGGTGGCAGAACGATCACGGTCGCGCCCGGCTTCACCCGGTCATAGAGATCGATGACGTCTTCGTTGGTCATGCGGATGCAGCCGGAGGAGATCGCCTGACCGATATATTCGGGCTGGTTGGTGCCGTGGATGCGATAAAGCGTGTCCTTGTTGCCGGCATAGAGGTAGAGCGCCCGGGCACCGAGCGGATTGGCCGGGCCGCCGGCAACGCGCGCGGGGTAAGGACCGAGCCGCGCCTGAATTTCAGGAGTGGGAACCCAGTCCGGCCATTCCGACATCCGCCCGATGGTGGCCGTGCCGGAGAAGGCCATCGCCTCCTCGCCAACGGCAACGCCATAGCGGATCGCCTTGCCGCCCGGCATCACGTAGTAGAGAAAACGCGCATCCGTATCGACCAGGATCGTGCCGGGCGCTTCTTTGCCGGCAAAGTCGACGACGTGGCGCTGGAATTCTTCGGGGATGCTCGCCTGTGCGTAGGGCGGATGGGCCAGCAGCTGACGATCCCGCGGCGTCAGATTGGCAGTCGAGGATGGCGCAAGCGTCGCCTGCATGCAGCCCGCCAGCAGCAGTGCCGCCGTGAACCCTACCGCGCGTCCAAGCTTCCCGCCCAGCCTTGACACCGCTCGCCCTCCGAAGCGCCAGCAGGTTGCAATTTGCGGCTGCAATCGCGCTGAAATGATGGCGGGAAATCATCAAGTCTGCGGCGAAGATCACAACAGCTTGGTGGAGACGAAAAGCGCGCGCACGGCGTCGGTGGCCTGCACCGTCAGCATCGCGTTGTCGGCGGCGCGCTCCAGGAGCGCCATGGCTTGTCCATGCAGCGACCGGAACTCCATCCATTCGATGGAGGAGTATTCGGTGAGAAAACGATAGGCTTGGCCGACGGTCGCGATCGCAACCGTCGCACCGTTGAGCCTGATCCGGAAGGTCGTCCGCAACGGCGTCTCGGACGAAGCTGCCCTCGACGCGGCGTTGGGCGCGGTCGCCTTCAACTCGTCCTGGTTCGGAGCTCGCACGGTCAAACGGAGGCGCGCAGGCCGCAGCGCATTGCGCAACCCAGCATTATGACGGCGACGATTGCGCGGCAGCGCGCTGGGACGTCGCGGTGGCGCCATTCAGGCTGGGCACGACCACAAGACGCGTGACCTCGCCGTCATTATAGGCCTTCAGGAAGCGCTCGTAATTCCTGACCGAAACGCAGCCATTGGAGTCGCCGAGCGGTCCCAGCATATAGGGATGCACGAGCAGCCCGGCCCGTCCGAAAATGGTCGCGCCGCCGGTGGGGGTCATGCGCAGGGCCGCGACGCCGTGAAACAGCGCTTCGCGTGGCTTCAGCTCGTAAGAGGCCGGCGGGGTTGCGCCGACCATGCGGCGGTCGACATGGTCAGGATCGTCGCGCAGGCTGCCCATCCCGGAATGGGCCTCGAGGACCATGCCATTCGGCAGGTAAACCGCGTGGGCGGACAGGTCGTAGACCGCGGTCTGCGGCTGAAAGCCAAGCGCCGCAAGATCAGGACCCTCCTTGCGGAAAAGCCCGCCATCCGGGGTCAGCGACGCCAGCGTCACCTTGCCCGGCAACAGGTCGGACAGCTTTTGCATCAGGGTCCGGTTGTCCGCCGTTGTCGCGGCCTGGGCCTGAGCCATGGATTGCGGCACTTGCAGATCTTGAGGATCCGCGCTGGCCAGGGTCGGCCGCGGACGCGGCAGCGGGATACCGGTCGCAGTGGCCGTCGCAGGGCGCAGATCGTCCGCCGACGCAGTTGCCCGCGCATCATCCACGGAGAGCGATGGCCTGATATTTTCGACGGCTGCGGTGCGCCAGTTGCTATACATCAGCTGCCGCGCCAGCAGCGCCTTGGCATCCCACAGCTTGCCTTCAAGATTATTGATCGCGGCGCGGTCGAGCGCCTGCAGGGTCGAACCGACCGCCTCGCCGGCGCGCATTGGCGCACCAAGGAAGCGGTCACGGAAGGAAACCTGGTCCTGAACCTGAACTTGAACCGGATCCTGGGCGCCATCCTGTGCGGCGGGTAGCGCCGCCGAGGCCAAGGGGCCCTGCCCGGCATCTGTGATCCAGGCGGCCACGCCGAGCGCAAGCGCAACAGCCGCGAGGGCAAGCAGGCCCTTTTCGGACCGCCCGAACGCGCTGCGCGACAGCAGCCTGTCAGCCTCCGCGACCTCGAAAGCCATCAAGTCCCCAAAGTCCGAAACCCCAAGCCCAACCTTTAAGCCCAACCTTTCCCCGATCCCCCGATCAAGGGAATCCCAGTCTAGCGCATTTTATGGGGCACCGAAAGTAAGGCGGATTCGAGACAGAGAGCCGTTTCGAATGCCAATCTCCGCGCAGCCACCCCGCCTGGCCGCCGCGCCAGACGGCCCCGATATGGAAAACCCACCGCTGGACTGCGATGGATTTTACACAGATCGAATGGCGCCGGACATGCTCCGACGCCATTTTCTTCGTTCGCTCCGACCTACTCGGCGTGCGGCTTGGCGAGATGCCGGTGGCCATGCTTCGGATGGTAGGAGGCCATCGCCGCCTTCGGGTCCTGATAGAACGGATCGCGAATGCACATGCCATCGTGACCGGACAGCGTGGCCTTGCACTGCTCCATCGTGTCATAGCCGCAGCCACGCATGCCCCCGCTATTGAGGGTGCAAAACTCGCCGGCCTGCGCAGCCGGCGCCGCAAATGCCACCACCGCGAGGGCCGAAAACGCAGCCGCTGCGGTCATCAGTTTCTGGATCGACTTCATGGTTATTCCCCTGTCTGTAAGTCACGGACGTGCGGAACCTGCCGCCCGCCGACCTACTTGAGGGGTGGGACGCATTTTGATAATAAGAAAGAAAGCGAATAGCTTGTTTGGATTTGGCAAATAATCGAGTGCGCCCGGAATGTCTCGCATCCAGCTTGCCGAGCTGACGGCCTTCGTGGCGGTCGCCGAGCATTTGAGCTTCACCAAGGCGGCGCATCAGCTCGACATCGCGCTGCCGACCATGAGCCAGACCATCCGCTCGCTGGAGGACCGGCTCGGCGTCCGGCTGTTCAACCGCACCACCCGAAGCGTTGCGATCACCGAAGCCGGCGAGCGGCTGCTCGCCGAGATCCAGCCGATCATCGCAGGGCTCGATCACGCGCTGGAGAGCGTCAACCTGTTTCGCGACACGCCGATCGGCACGTTGCGGATTGCCGTGTCGCGGCCGAGTGCGATGCGGCGGCTGGCGCCGCTGATCCAGCCGTTCCTGGCCGAGTATCCCTCGATCCGTCTCGAGATCTCGGTCGACGATTCGTCGGGCGATATCGTCTCCGGCCGCTTCGATGCCGGCATCCGGGTTGGCCGAATGGTCGAACGTGACATGACGGCGCTGCGGCTCGGCGATGACTTCAGGCTGCTCCCTGTCGCCGCGCCAGGTTATCTGGAGCAACATCCAATGCCGCAGGCGCCGCGCGACCTGCTCAACCACAACTGCCTGCGCTACCGCGCGCCGTGGGATGGCGCGATCATGCCCTGGACGTTCGGCCGCGGCCGCCAGCAACGCGAAATTTCCGTCAGCGGCTCGCTCACGGTTAACGACATCGATCTCCTGGTCAGCGCCGCGCTCGACGGCATCGGTATCGCCTATCTGCCGGAGGTAGTGGCCGCGCCCTATCTCGCGGCGGGACGGCTGGTCACGCTGTTGGAGGATTGGTGCAGCGGCGTGCTGCCCGGGGTGTTCCTGTACTATCCGAGCCGCCGCCAGGTGCCGGTGCCGCTGAAGGTCTTTATCGAATTCATCAAGAAACGCCGCAAGCGGGAGACGGCGCGGCCTGGACCACCAGCCTGCGCGGCATGAGGCGCGCATCAAGGCTGCGTAAATTTCAATAAGGCGGCTGCTTCCTCGCCCGCTGCGTCTTGGCAGCCTCAACCCACCAGGAAAAATCCTCCGCAAAGCGTGGGAAGGCATGCTCCAGCGCCTTGCCGCCCTCGCCGATCGGCTTGCCCTCGGCCGACAGCGCCTGCGCGATCGGGCCGACCGCAATCGTGCTCGACACCACCACCATGCCCATCTCCGACAGCGTGCCGTGCCAGGCGGTGGCGGCGCGGGCACCGGCAAAGCGGCCGGCCGAATAGCTCGCGATCGCGGCCGGACGCCAGAACCATTCCTCGAGGAAATGATCTGTGAGGTTTTTCAGGCCCGGCTGCACGCCCCAATTATATTCGCCGGTGATGAAGACGAAGCCGTCGGCGTTGCGGATCTGGCCGGCCAGCCGCTCCAGGGCTTCGGGCGCTGATCCCTTGGGATATTCCTTGTACATGCGATCAATGATGGGCAGGCCGAGGGTCTTGGCATCGATGAACTCGACGTCATTGCCGCCGGCCCGAAAACCCTCGACGACAAAATGTGCAAGCCGGATGCCCATCCGGTCGGAGCGGTAGGAACCGTAGAAGACGAGAATGCGATGGCTCATGGCAGCTGCATGCTACTTTAGAATGAGCGGCCGATGAACCCCCATGAGGCGCTTTTCGAAATCATTAAGCAACCCGCCAGAGCTGCTCCCGACCGCCCAAAAGCTGCCAAAATTCTCTTACGAATAGAGCACACCTCAGAAGGAGAGCCTCAATATGCGGATCGCGAAAGTGATCGTCGCGGGCTCGGTTGCCGGCGCGCTGGCGCTCGCAACGCCCGCTTTGGCCAAACATTCCGATGCCCAGAAGCCGGCTGAAGAAGCCGCCGCTTCGTCGCCATGCCACGCCTATGTGATGGGGCCAGATGGCACGTGGCACCAGCAACCCTGCCAGGAGGCGGGCGCGCCGGCGCCGCGGAAATCCACCGGGCATGGCGGCGTGAGCGAAGCCCAGACGCGCTGATCACGAACGCTTGCCGCGCTTCTTCGGCTGCTGCCATGCGCAAGACCGGCGGGCGGCATCGACAATGGGCATTCACTTTGGCAGCTCGTGAACCCGCGGGCGTGGATGTTGGTCGCGGTGAGCGCCGGATGTGGCGAGGACCAGGAGCGATCACCGATTTCGTCCGCCCGCGTCAGCATTGCTATTCGATCACCTCGTCGGCGCGCGCCAAGAAGGTTTCAGGAATCTTCAACTCGAGCGCCTTGGCGATCCTCAGGTTGACGATGAGCTGAAACCGCGTCGGCTGCTCCACCGCAATGTCGGCCGGTTTGGTCCCACGCAGGATCTTGTCGACGACAACCGAGACGTGGTGCGCCATCTCGATCTGGTCGGCCCCATAGGACAGCAGGTGACCTGACGCCGCGACCTCGCGCGACCATCCACAGCTCGGCATCTTGTACGCCAGCGCCGTCTTGTGGAGTTCATCCCTCCCCTGAAACAAAAAGCCGCCCGGCGCGAACGCCACAGCTTGCACTTGCGCCTGCTTCATCTTCTCGAAAACCGCCTCGATCTGATCGAGCGATGGCAAGTCGAATGGCAGCACCGCAAGCCCGAGCTGGACCGCAGCAGCTGCGCTCTCCTTCAGGTATTTGGAAGCCGATGGTTCCGCCGGGTTCATCAGCAGCGCCACGCGCGATATTGACGGGATGACCTCCCGCAAAAGTTCAAAACGCTTGGCCGTGAGGTCGGTACCGACCTGCGTCAATCCGGTGATGTTTCCACCGGGCCTGGCAAGACTCTCAACCAGCCCCGAACCAACGGGATTGGCCGCAAAAAGAAACACGATCGGAATATCCGCCGTCGCCGCCTTGGCGTAGGGAGCTGTGACGCTGCCAACCGCAACGATGACATCCACCCTCAATGCAACCAGTTCTTCGGCCATGCCTTGGAACCGATCCGGATTTTCGTTCGGAAACCGATGCTCGAATTTGACGTTCCGGCCTTCGACATAATCGAGGTCCCGAAAGCCCCGCATCAGCGCGTCGAAATAGGGTTGTTCAGCCCCGGGACCTCCTGCGTGCCACAAAACTCCGATGACCGGAATGTGCGCTTGAGCAGCGCTGACATCACGCGCCGCGAAAGCCGCGCCCGCCAAGCCCATCATGAACTCGCGCCGTCTCATCTCAACCTCCAAACTGACGCTCGAACAATATCGGCTGGATCACGAGTAAGCGATGGGATCAAGCTCGGATGCCAATCGAAGCTTTGGGCGTCAGGCGGCTACTCGATCACTTCGTCCGCAAGGGACAGCAGCAACGGCGGGATAACAAGCCCCAGCGACTTGGCGGTCTTCTGGTTGATCACCATCTCGAACCGCGTCGGCTGCTCGATCGGAATGCCGCCGGGATCCGCGCCATGCAGGACCTTGTCGACATAAATGGCGGCGCGACGATAGGTATCGTGCAGGCTCGCCCCGTAGGAGACGAGGCCGCCGCCATCGGCAAACTCCCGGAACCCGAACACGGCGGGAAGCTTCTTCTCCAGCGCGAGATCAGCGAGCTTCTTTTCCTGAATGACCATCAGCGCGTCGGTGAGGATGACGAGCGCCCGGAAGTGTCCCGCGCCCATATCGGCGAAAGCCTTGTCGATCTCCTCCGCCGAACGCGCTTCAAACGCCGC
>Ga0209062_1006832_pt1 | contig 10191 bp, 13 predicted proteins | sample Coa_R2_2_FD_187158 | JGI IMG/M metagenome (GOLD analysis project Ga0209062, IMG submission 187158) | Surface soil microbial communities from Centralia Pennsylvania, which are recovering from an underground coalmine fire - Coalmine... | ecosystem: Environmental > Terrestrial > Soil > Unclassified...
TTCACTCATTTCAGGGTGCATAGCTCGGGTAACACCCTTTTTGAGGCAACGAAGGGTTTACTCAACCCTTTTCACCATCCCCGGGTAACAATCTTTTTGAGGCAATTCGCAACCTGCCGCAGAACGCCACACGCAACGGGCCCGTAACTAATGGCAAAGACGATCTGCGGGTGATTGACAATTCCGAAATCAACCGCAGCGGCGGAGCAAACGTCCAACAGAGCCTGCAGCAGTTGGGAGTTCATTGAGCCGGAACCTGCGTGAGTTCGGGAGCTAACCGTTGCGGCAAGCTGACACGCTCGACTGGAAGCTGCTGCGCCGTTATGCTGTCGTTATGAGTTCGATTGCTACGGCTACGGTCCCGGACGGTTCCGGGCATTTTGGAGAGTACGGAGGCCGGTACGTCCCGGAAACCCTGATGCATCCGCTGCACGAATTGCAGGAGGAATACGCGCGGGCGCAGGCGGATCCTGAATTTCAAAAGGAATTGGACTATTATCTTCGGGAGTTTTGCGGCCGTCCTACGCCACTTTATTTCGCCGAACGTCTCACAAAAAAGCTGGGCGGTGCCCGGATTTATCTGAAACGCGAGGACCTGCTGCATACCGGGGCGCATAAGATAAACAACTGCATCGGCCAGGTCTTGCTGGCGCGGCGCATGGGCAAAAGCCGGATCATTGCTGAAACCGGCGCCGGACAGCACGGGGTCGCCACCGCAACGGTTGCGGCCATGTTCGGCTTCAAGTGCGTTGTTTACATGGGCGCCGTGGATTGCGAGCGCCAGGAATTGAACGTTTTCCGCATGAAAATGCTCGGGGCGGAAGTTGTGTCCGTCAAAGCCGGACAGCAAACACTCAAGGAAGCGATAAATGAAGCCATGCGCGATTGGGTCACGCACATCCGCTCGACACATTACATTTTGGGGACAGCCTATGGGGCGCACCCGTATCCTGTGATGGTTCGGAACTTTCAACGGGTGATAGGAGACGAAGCGCGGCGTCAAATTCTCGAAAAGGAAAATCGGCTGCCTGACATGCTGATTGCCTGTGTCGGCGGAGGTTCGAACGCGATTGGCCTTTTTTACCCGTTCCTCGGTGACAAAACGGTCCGGATGATCGGCGTTGAAGCCGGAGGCGAAGGGATCCGTCCCGGCAAACACGCGGCGCGATTCCAGGGAGGCTCGTTGGGAGTTCTGCAAGGTACGCGCTCCTACTTGCTGCAGGATGAGTTTGGCCAGGTTCAACTGACACATAGTGTTTCGGCTGGGTTGGATTACGCGGCTGTGGGTCCCGAACACGCCTGGCTGCGCGATCAGCGGCGTGTGGAGTACACCTACGCCACCGACGACCGGGCGTTGGAAGGATTCCGAACGCTCGCCCGGCTTGAAGGCATCATCCCCGCGCTGGAAAGCGCTCACGCCGTGGCCGAGACTATGCAACGGGCCCCGAGTATGAAGCCCAATGAGATCATCATTATGAACCTCAGCGGCCGCGGTGACAAAGACGTGGCCCAGGTGGCCACCAAAACAGGCTTGCAGATGCCAGCTTAATTCAACATTCGACACGCTACTGCTGGATTGATAGCTTCCTTCCGATGAAATCGATGACGGGTTATGGGCGCGGCGAATGCGCCCAAAATGGCTTCAAAGTCACCGTCGAACTGAGCTCCGTCAACCGCAAGCAAACCGAGATTTCTGTCGCGCTCCCGCGAGAAATGGAACTTCTCGAAGCCCAAATTCGCGACCTCATCAACCAGCATATCTCCCGAGGCCGTCTGACCGTTCGCGTTTCGCTGCACGCCGGCGCCAGCAGACTCTCCGCCCGCATGCACCTGAACGTCCCGCTGGCCAAAGCGTACGCCCGGGAACTGACCCGCCTTTCGCACCAGCTCAAGCTGCCCGGGCCGGTGACTCTGGACCAGTTGGCGCGCGCTCCTGGCGTGTTCCAAACCGACGAAGAAATTGTCGAAGAAGCCAACTTTTGGCCTGCTGTCCAGAAGGCCTTGAAACGAGCGCTTGGGATGCTGGTCAAAATGAGAGCGCGGGAAGGGACGCACCTGGCGCGGGACCTTGCCGAACGCGTAGCTCTCATGCGCAAAGCCGCGGCGCGGGTGCAAAAGCAAGCGCCAAGAGTGGCGCGGCGTTATCGCGAACAGCTGTTGGGCCGCATCAAGGAAGCCGGGCTGGAAGCTCCCGCGGCCGACGACGAGCGGTTGCTCAAAGAAGTGGTTTATTTCGCCGACCGCTCGGATATTTCGGAGGAATTGACGCGGCTGCAGAGCCATTTCCAGCAATTCCAGGATTGCGTCAAATCAGCCGAGCCGGTTGGGCGCACTCTGGATTTTTTGGCCCAGGAAATGAATCGTGAGATCAACACGATCGGGTCGAAAGCCAACGATAGCGTCATCTCGCGGGAGGTCGTGATATTAAAAGCGGAACTGGAAAAATTTCGTGAACAGGCCCAGAATGTCGAATGATGAACAGCTTGACCCGGGAACAGCCCGTGGCCCCGGCTAAAGCCATGGCGACGGCGAGCCCGTTGTTAATCCTTATTTCAGCGCCCTCCGGCGGAGGCAAAACAACGCTCTGCCAGAAGCTTTTGGCGGCCCGGCCGAACATGAGCAGGGCCATTACCTGCACCACCCGCGCGCCCCGCCAGGGTGAATCCGATGGCGTTGATTATTACTTCCTGAATGCCGAATCGTTTCTCAAGCGGGTGCAAGCCGGGAATTTCCTCGAGCACGCCACCGTGTATGGCAACAGCTATGGAACCCTGAAATCGGAGGTTCTAGGGCGGATGCGCCAGGGCCAGGACGTTTTGCTGACCGTGGATGTGCAAGGGGCGGCAACGATTCGGCAAAAAGCTGCCGAAGAGCCGGAGTTGGGGAAGGCGTTGGTTTCGGTTTTCCTAACCCCTCCTTCCATGGCAGTCCTCGAGGAGAGGTTGCGGCGGCGCGGGACAGATGCTCCGGCCGTGATCCAAAAACGACTGGGCGTCGCTCGTCAGGAAATCGTCCAATGGAAGCACTTCGATTACCTCATTTTAAGCGGGAGCATCGAGGAGGACCTGCGAAGAATGCTTTCCATTGTTGAAGCCGAAAAGCTGCGCAGTTCGCGAATGCCGCCTCCTGAATTGTGAGGGTCCAATCGCCGCGAGGCCCGGCGACTCCTGGGAATCTATCATGAGCAAAAACATCGTCCTGGGAGTTACCGGCTCCATTGCCGCTTACAAGGCGGCGGACCTCGCGAGCCAATTGGTTAAACAAGGCTGCGAGGTGCGCGTGATACTCACGACTGACGCCCTCCGGTTTATCACTGCGCTCCCTTTTAAGACCTTGTCCCGTCACCCGGTCACCACCGACCTTTATGACGAGGAAGAAGGCTGGAAACCGGCCCACATACAGTTGGCGGACGAGGCGGATCTCCTTCTGATTGCCCCTGCCACAGCCAATACAATCGCGAAACTGGCACTGGGCCTGGCCAACGACGCGCTAGGCTGTGTCGCGCTGGCTTTGAACCCGGCAGCACGCATACTGATTGCTCCGGCGATGAACGGGAAGATGTGGCTACATCCTGCCACTCAACAACATGTGACTACATTGAAATCCCGAGGCGTCGAATTCATTGGCCCGGAGGAAGGACTGCTCTCATGCGGGTATGACGGACTGGGCCGGTTATGGCCGGTCGATAAAGTCGCTGCTCGCGCAGTAGAACTGGCGGGCGTGAAACCCAAAGGTTAAGCTTCAATTAGCAGCTCCGGGCGGCTATTCTCCGGGCTGTCGCAAGTAAATGAATGTATCGAACACAACCGACGTGCCGAGACATTCAAAGGATGGTGTCGACTCCCAATTGACCCCCCCGGCGCCGTTCTGGCGCCGTAAATCAGCCCACCCGTTCTGGCGGTTGCTCAACGGGTTCATTCGCGAGGCCAACAAGCTGATTGAATTGTTCCGGATCGCCCCGCCGGTTACTTCGCAGGTTCTGCGTCGAATCGAGTTGATGGAGCAGCATATTATCCTGCCGATCAAAGCCGCGTGGATCGCAATCCTGCTGCGCCCGGCCAATTATTCGTGGATAGGCGAACAGGCGACCAATCTTGAGGTCAACCCCAGGTCGGCTTACGCGGTTTTCTGGGTTTACGTCGCGATCAGCATCGTAGCCGGAATTGTTATTTTGTTTCTCAGACGCCTCCCGCCGCGGGTCAGCGAGGGCACGGTTTTCGCCACGACGTTAGTCGACGGCATTTTCCTCGGGGTCCTGACCGTGGTGACCGGGGGTTACAGCAGTCCGCTGTATTACATCTTCCTGGCGTTGATTGTTCGGACGGCTGTGAATGTCCCGCGGCCAACGTCCCAATTGCTGTTAAACCTGACACTGAGCACATGCTTCGTGCTGGCGGGTGTGATTGACTCGTATGTGGCGCAGAACCTCGTTTCCGAGACGGACAAACGGGTGATTGAGCTCTATGCGGATAACCCGGGAGAACCGTTGCTGCTGAGGCTGGTGTTGCTGTTGTTGATGACGCTTTGTTGTTACGCCCTGCAGGTCCTGCTCGAGCGGCATCGGCAGGCCCTGGAAGAAGCGCGCGAATTTGCGTTGCGTGAGGGCCAGTTACGGTCCGCGGGGCGGTTGGCCGCCGAGTTTGCCCACCAAATCAAGAACCCGCTGGCGATCATCAATACTGCGGCGTTCTCACTTCAGCGCGCGCTTCGCGATGCGAAAGGCGATGCGGTGGACCAGATCCAGATGATCCAGGAGGAAGTCGAGCGCGCCGACCGGATTATCACCCAGGTGATGGGCTACAGCCAGTTAAGCGAAGGACACGTGGAAAAACTGAACGTGGTCGAAGAATTGGACCGGGCGATCGAACGGGTCTTTCCGCCAGCCGCTCATTTTCCTTTGCAGGTCCACCGGTCTTATCAAGGGTCCTTCCCGCCGCTGCTGATGTTGCGCCGCCATGTGTCCGAGACGTTTATCAACGTGCTTCAAAACGCCCGCGAAGCCCTCGAATCCCGCGGCGCAAACATTTATGTCGACGCCCGGTTGCGCGAAGATGAATCCATCGAGGTAACGATTCGAGATGACGGCCCGGGGATCGCCCCGGACAAGCTTGGGCGAATTTTCGAGGCTTATTACACCACCAAGGAGAAAGGTTCGGGCCTGGGATTGGCCACGGTAAAACACAATCTTGAGCTCTACGGAGGTGGTGTGCGGGTCGAATCTGAGCTTGGAAAAGGAGCTCGATTCGTTCTACTATTTCCGGCCAGGACGCTCATGAAGATGGCGCAAACCAACCGATGAATCTGTCGCTTCCACCCGTGCTCGTGGTTGATGACGAGAAGAACATGCGCGCGTCGCTCAAGACGGTGCTATCGGATGACGGCTACAGCGTGCGCGCCGTTGAATCGGCCGAGGAAGCCTTGAACGTGCTGGCCCATGAGGAGTTCTTCATGGTGATCACCGACGCTCGGTTGGGCGGGATGACCGGGTACGAGTTTCTGTCCAAAGCGCGCAACCAATGGCCGGACCTGCCGATCCTGATGATCACCGCCTATGCCACGCCGAAGCTGGCGGTCGAAGCCATTAAAGCCGGCGCGATTGATTACCTGGCAAAGCCTTTTGCGCCTGAGGAATTGCTCCACGCGGTGGCCGGGTGTGTGGAACGGTACAAGTTGCTGCAGGAAAACGCGCGGTTGCGCGCCCGCGCCAGCGAGACCTACCAGCTCGATCATATCGTGGGCGAGTGCGAAAAAATCCGCGAGTTGCGCCAGCAAATTCAGACCTTCGCCCCGACGGATGCGCGTGTTTTGATCCTGGGCGAAAGCGGCACCGGCAAGGAACTGGTGGCAGGCGCTTTGCACAGCCTGGGCCGGCGCAGCCGCGCCGGTTACGTTCGAATCAATTGCGCGGCGATTCCGGAGACCCTGCTCGAGAGCGAACTCTTCGGACACGAAAAAGGCGCGTTCACCGGCGCGCTCAAGCAGAAGCTGGGAAGGGTTGAGGAAGCGGACGGCGGCACGATTTTCCTGGATGAGATTGCCGATATGAGCCGGCCATTGCAGGCGAAACTGCTTCGGTTCCTTGAAGACGGCACCTTCACGCGAGTCGGCGGCACGCAGGAACTGCGGGTCAACGTCCGCTTGATAGCGGCCACCAATCGCGACATCATCCAGGCCATCGCCGAGGATCAATTTCGAGAGGACTTGTTTCACAGGCTCAATGTGGTTCAGGTCCGGCTTCCTCCTCTGCGGGATCGGGGAGAGGATGTGTTGTTGCTGGCGGATCATTTTCTCAAGAGCTTCGGCGTCTCACTGAACAAGGCCACGCGCCGCCTTTCACGCGCCGCGCGCCAGAAGCTGATGTCCTACCATTGGCCGGGCAACGTGCGCGAGTTGCGCAACGTGATCGAGCGCGCATTGATTCTGGAAAAGACCGCTGAAATACAGCCGACCAGCCTGCCCGATTTCCAGCTGGAAGCCCGGCTCCACAAGCACGCGGCGAACAAGCAGGTCCCGTCCGGGTCATTGGACGAAATCATGGCTCGCCACGAACGGGAGTTGATTACGGCTTTGCTTGAGCAAAATCATTTCAACCTCGCCAAGACGTCTGATCAGCTCAAAATCAGCCGCCATGCGCTCCGTTACCGGATGCAGCGCCTGAACATTGCCGAACCGGCTGGCGATACGGAAGAGCCCGCCGCTTCGGCCGCCAAATTTGACTCTCCATGAACCTACCCAGGCCGTTTTTAGCTCAGACTGTTATCCCGACGGATGTCCTGCCCGGCGCCTGGCACTGGATGGGGCTTACCCTGTCCGAACTGCTGGTTCTTCTCGGCGCCGTTGCATTGGTCACCCTCGGATTAATTGTTTGGGCCGTTTACATTCGCAAGCCACCCCGCCAACATTCGCATCGTTACCGCTATCCGACAGGGCAGCCCACGCCTGCGGATGCAAATGCCGTCTCCGAAACAGAGGACGGCAGCGGCAAACGTTACCGGCGCAAACGGCGTCGTCGTCGCGAACATCGCCCGCGCAATCCGACGCTGGCCGAAACCGGGGGACTCCCTCCGTTGCGGGCCGAACAGCCCCAGGATCCGCTTCCCTGAACATGGAGCAAAGCCGCGCCATTACGCGGAAGAGCGCGTCCAACTTGTCTCCGGCGTTTGTGCTCCTGCCGAAAGCAAAACGTGACGGCATGTCCGCTTTGTACGCGTTTTGCCGCGAGGTGGATGATGTGGCGGATGAGGAGACCGTCGCCCCCGAGACGCGGCGGGAACGCTTGGCCGGGTGGCGCACAGATATCCAACTGGCCTGCAGCGGCGGCCAACCTCAATACGCGGTCAACGCGGAACTTCAGCCCATTATCGAGCGCTACAGGTTGCCCTTTGAATACTTTGACGAGCTCATCAAGGGCGTTGAAATGGATCTCGATATCCACCGTTATGGCGATTACGCGCAACTCGAACTCTACTGCTACCGAGTGGCTTCGGTTGTCGGCCTGCTCAGCATCGAGATCTTTGGCTATACCCATCCGGCTTCGAAGGATTACGCGGTCTTTCTTGGAAAAGCGCTGCAACTGACAAACATCCTCCGGGATGTCCGAACCGATGCCGAGCGCGGGCGCATCTATTTGCCCTTGGACGAACTTGCCCGGTTCAGAGTCACTCCGGAGGAGGTCCTTGCGTTGAAGTACTCTGATCGCTTTTACGCGGCGGCGCAAGCTGTGGCCGGTCGTGCGCGTTCATTCTACCAACTGGCTCGCCAATCACTCCCCCCGGAGGATCGCCGGTCCATGGTGGCTGCCGAACTCATGGGGTCCGTTTATTGGCGGCTTTTGCGCAAACTCGAAAGCCGCAAGTTCGATGTGTTTGGCCCCCGGCCGACCCGGCTCAACAAAGGCCAAAAGCTCCTGCTCATTCTCCGTGCCTGGTATCGCCTCGCCTCGGGCGGGATGTCCCCAAGCTATGGAGCCTGACGCGCCGGGTGCCTTGCCCGGCCGCCGTCTGGTCGTTAATGCCGACGATTTCGGGCGTTCCTCCTCAATCAATCACGCCGTCCAGCGCGCGCACCGGGAGGGAATTCTTTCCACCGCCAGCCTGATGGTCAACGAACCGGCATGCGCGGAAGCCGTTGAGATGGCGCGTGCGAATCCGCAGCTCGGCGTGGGACTGCACCTCACTTTGCTCTGCGGGCATTCCGCGCTTGAACACTCGCGCATCCCGGGTCTTGTTAATCCGCGCCAGGAGTTCACCAACAATCCGCCGGCAGCCGGTTGGCGGTATTTCTTTAATCGTTCCTTGCGCGCTCAGTTGCGTGATGAACTCCACGCCCAGTTCGCCCGGTTCCGCCGAACAGGGCTGATTCTCGACCACGTGAACGGCCATTTGCACCTGCATTTGCATCCCGTGGTTTTTTCCATCCTTATGCAGGACGCTGACCTCCTGGGAATCCAGCGTGTCCGGTGGACTTTCGATCCGTTCTGGTTCAACGTGCGGCTTGTTTCGGGGAACATCGGCTACCGGCTGAGTCACGCCCTCATTTTTCATGCGCTGGCAGCCCGCGCCCGACCAATCCTTGACCGCAAAGGGCTCAAACATACGAACCGCGTTTTTGGACTGCTTCAGAACGCGCGCGTGGACGAGAATTTCGTGTTTGCCCTGCTGCGGCGTTTGCCGGCCGGCGACTCCGAGCTTTACTCTCATCCCTCGCTGGATGATTTTAAACACGAGTTCGATGCGCTCATCAGCCCGCGCGTCAGGCAGGAACTCAAGGCGCAGAACATCCAACTCATCCGCTACCAGGATCTTTAAAATGGCAAAGTTATTGGCAATTCTACTCATTGGTTTGGTTTTCGAGAGCACAGGAGTGGTGCTGCTCAAAAAGGGAATGACCCAGGTAGGTGAGTTCAAGCAGGTAAATCGGCGGGAGATTGTGCGGATGGTCAAAGCCGGAGCAACCAATGTGATGATCCTGGGCGGTGTGTTTTTTGAGGCTCTTTTTTTCGGATGCCTGCTGATCCTGATGGCGCGCAGCGATATCAGTTTTCTATGGCCGCTCACCGGGCTGAGCTTTGTTTTTGCGACTTTCGCCGCGACGCTGTTCCTTCACGAACAGGTTTCCGCCACGCGCTGGGCGGGCGTCGTCTTGATCATGATCGGGGCTGTGCTCATTAGTTACAGTGAGAAAAAGAAAGAGGAATTGCCGGCCACTGCATCCCCCGCGCAGGCAAGGTTCATACCGTAGGGACGCTTCTTCCGAGTGCCGGGGAGAGCCGCACCTCAGTAAATCACCCTATTGAAACAAGGCGGCGGACCTTCTTAAGGTAAACAGTGCGGCGCACGTGCTGTGTCGCTCCTGTAGAGAAAGGACCTATGCCCGAGAAAGAAACTCTGGAACGCGCCCGCCGGGACAAGCGGCAGGGCAAGGCGGCCTCGACCCAGGCGGGGGAATTCGTGCGCGAAGAAATGCATCACATCCGTGAAGGCAAACACGGAGCGCGCTCGGCCAGGCAGGCGATCGCGATCGGGCTTTCGAAAGCGCGCCGTGCCGGCGTTGATCTGCCGCCGCCTCCCAAGGGTAAAACTTCCGAGAAAACCCGCAGGAGCGCAGCCGCTGCCTTACCGGAAAGGCCGCCGGGGCGAAGCCAAATCTCCGCGACGATCCCGCGGCCGTTTGCAGGCGTTGAGGAAAGAGAGCCGTAGCGCCGCTTCACACCAGGCGTTGTCGCGCCAGGCCAAAGCGGCGGCACGTCGGCGGGGCGGGGCGAACCGCAGGGCCGCGGCGCGCAAGGCAGCCCGCACCCGATCGCAGGAACGTTGGAGTTAGCCTTCTTCGCGAGCTTGGAACGTTGGAATTGCGCCCTGACCCCCTCCCGGTTCGTGGCGTGCCGGGTTGATTTTTACGACGCTTTGTAAGGTTGACCCCGAATTTCTTTCCATTACTCTTCGTCAATAATAGTAGTGATACGGTAATTGAAATAAATTGTTATGGAACAACCATCCACCTCTTCGGCCGGCGGGGTCCCGCGCCGGGATTTCATAAAGAAAGCAGCGACTGCCGCGGCTGCGCTGGCTGCCACCTCGGTCATTAAAACACCTGTTTATGGCCAAAACCAGGCGCCTTCGGCAAACGTCACCGGCGCCAACAATCGCATCGCCGTCGCGGTCATTGGTGTCGGGTTCGGCATTGGACAGA
>Ga0209062_1006834_pt1 | contig 10189 bp, 12 predicted proteins | sample Coa_R2_2_FD_187158 | JGI IMG/M metagenome (GOLD analysis project Ga0209062, IMG submission 187158) | Surface soil microbial communities from Centralia Pennsylvania, which are recovering from an underground coalmine fire - Coalmine... | ecosystem: Environmental > Terrestrial > Soil > Unclassified...
AATAGTCGCGGGATCGGCCAGCGCCGGATCGCCCATCCAGAGCCAGATGAAGCGATGACGCTCGACGGCAGGATAGGCGCGCACGCAGGCTGACGGATTGATGGTCTCCTGCGAGGGCATGAAGGTGCAGCGGCCTTGCGCGTTGAATTTCAGGCCGTGATAGCCGCAGACCACGGTGTCGCCCTCGAGCCGGCCCTTGGACAGCGGCACCAGGCGATGCCAGCACGCGTCCTCCAGTGCCGTCACCTCGCCATTGGCCTTGCGGTACATCACGACATGCTTGCCGCAGATGGTGCGCGGCAGCAGCGCCGGCTTGATCTCCGCATCCCAGGCGGCGGCGTACCAGGCGTTCATGGGGAAACAGCTGCCCATGGGGGTCCTCCTTGTTTCGGTATCTCTCTTTGGATACTTATTGTATACATAAACCATGAAATGGCAAGAAAGATCGATAGTTCCTGACCTAAAATGGCATTTTTTGTATACTGGATTGTGAATTCATGAGAAATTTGAAGGTTTGACGGAAGTTGCGGCACAGTCGGCTTAGCAAAGCCGGCCGGCAGCAGCCCCGCCGCCTGGCCAAAGGGACGCGTCCGTGAAGACACCGACCCACCTGTTGCCGACCACCGTAGTCGGGAGCTACCCGCAGCCGGACTGGCTGGTCGATCATGCCATGCTGTCGAAATCGGTGCCGCGCACGCGCATGCGCAGCCTGTGGCGGGTGGCCGAGGAGCACCTGGAGGAAGCGCAGAACGATGCGACCATTGTCGCGATCCGCGACATGGAGCGCGCCGGCATCGACATCGTCACCGACGGCGAAATCCGCCGCGAGAGCTATTCAAACCGCTTCGCCACCGCCCTCGAAGGCGTCGATGCCGACAACCCCGCCATCATCACCTCGCGCGCGGGCCTGGAGACGCCGGTGCCGCGCGTCGTCGGCAAGATCAGGCGCACGCACGCCGTCGAGATCGGCGACATGGAGTTCCTCCGGCGCAATACCGATCGCGCAGCCAAGATCACTTTGCCCGGCCCCTTCACCATGAGCCAGCAGGCGAGAGACGAATTCTACAAGGACGACGAAGAGCTCGCGATGGCGTTTGCCGAAGCGGTGAATGCCGAGGCGCGCGACCTGGAAAAGGCCGGCGCCGACGTGATCCAGCTCGACGAGCCCTGGGTGCGCAACAACCCCGATCTTGCGCGGCGCTATGCGGTGAAGGCCATCAACCGGGCGCTCGACGGCCTCAGCGTGCCGACCGTGGTGCATCTCTGCTTTGGCTATGCCGCCATCGTGCCCGGCTCGAGCAAGCCGGCCGGCTATTCCTTTCTCGCGGAGCTCTCGGACACCTCGGCCGAGCAGATCTCGATCGAGGCCGCGCAGCCAAAACTCGATCTCGGCATGCTGAAGGATCTCTCGAACAAGAAGATCATGCTCGGCGTGCTCGATCTCGGCGACCCCGCGATCGAGACCACGGAGGCGGTTGCCGCGCGCATCCGCAACGGGCTGAAATACGTCTCCGCCGAGCGTCTCGTCCTCGCCCCCGACTGCGGCATGAATACATGCCCCGCGCCACCGCGTTCGGCAAGCTGAAGGCGATGGCGGATGCTGCGGCACAGGTGCGGAGGGAGATTGGCTGAGCCGCGGGCGCGGATGGCCTATTGCGGAAGCGTGTCGAGCAGCGGCTCCGCAAGATACAGCACCTGGTAGGCAACGCCCGTTTTGCCTTCGCCCGGCTCCTCCTCGGACAGCAGAATGCGCGTGATGCGCCAGTTCTGCGCATCGACGCCGGTGGCGGCTGCGACCACGCCCTTTTGCCGCGCCACCACGGCATTGCGCTCGATTTCGGCCGCAAATACCGCGGTGAGGTCGGCATCGAGCGCGATGTCCTGCTCCTGTTTGTAGAGAAAGCGCGTCACGCGGCCAGTGCCCTTGCGCGCATCGAGCGCCACCCGCGTCTCGACAGCGGCGCGGCCAAAACTATCGGTGACCGACCTGTAGCGCCCGTCGACCAGGAAATTGCGAAAGCCTTCGTCGCTGCGCCAGAGATAGAGCGAGGAATATTCGCTCGATATCGCGCCATACTGGCCGCGCTCGCGCAGCAGGAAGGCCTTGAAATGCAGGTCAGGGATGGCGTCGAACAGATGACCGCGCTCGGCGGCGCGCTTGCGGATGAGGCCGATATCGTAGTTGGCCGGCAACCGGTGGCCGTAATGGACGATGAACATCGCTTCAGCTCCGTGCTTTGTCGGGATTGTCGATCCATCAGCCCTGATCGGCGACGTATTGCGCAATGCCTTTGCCGAATGACCAATTTTCCGGGAGAACCTCGACCAGGTTGATGACGATGTCCTCCGGCCTCACGCACGGATCCTTTACGAGTTCGGCAACGATCTCGCGATAGAGCGCCTGCTTCTTGGGCCGTGGGCGGGTGTTGCTGATGGTGATCTGGATGAGCACGATATCGGCGCTGTGGCTGATGCCGAGATATTCGGCCGGGTAGCTGAAATCCGCCTCATCGTGCTCATTGATGACCATGAAGCGGTCGTTCTCGGGCACGTCGAACACCGCGCGCAGGGCGCGATAGATGCCGTCGAGCAGGGCCTTGCGATAGGCGGCGGGCTTGCCCCTGCGGAGCGAAACGCGGGTGAACGGCATGGTGGTCTCTCCTCTGGAATGCGTCTGCGTTGGCCGACAACATAGCGGAGCGCCCATCATTGCGAAACGCGATGATATAATATATCAATGATTACATCTGAAAATGACTGAACCAGGAAGGCCCCGGTCATGAAAGCCCTCGATATCGAGGCGGTACAGGCCTTTGTCCTGACCGCGGACTTCAAGAGCTTCACACGTGCGGCGGAAGCGCTCGATACGACGCAGTCCGCGGTGAGCCTGAAGATCAAGCGGCTAGAGGATGGCCTCGGCCGCAGGCTGCTCGAGCGGACACCGCGCCAGGTGCGCCTGTCGGCGGATGGCGACGCGTTTCTCACAGCCGCGCGCCACCTGATCGATGCGCATCATGGCGCGGTTGCCTCCTTCGGGGTGAAGAAGAGGCGGCTGGTGGTCGGCATCAGCCATCACATCGTCGGGGCTGAGTTGCCGATGCTGTTGAAGCGGATGGGCGCCGCCGAGCCCGACCTCACACTGGAGCTGCGGATCGCCACCTCGCGCGAGGTGCTCGCGGATTTCGAGCAGGGCAGCATCGATGCCGCGATCGCCTTGCGCCACGACAACCGCCGCCGCGACGGCGAGACGATCTTGCGCCAGGCCTTTGCCTGGATGGCCGCGCCCGGCTTCGCGCATCCGCGTGGCGAGCCGCTCAGGGTTGCGACCCAGGCCGCGCCTTGCAGCGTCCGCAGCATGGCGGTCGAGGCGCTGAAGGCCGCGCGCATCCCCTGGACGGAGGTTTTTGTCGGCGGCGGGGTCGCCACAATCGGCGCTGCCGTCTCTGCAGGGCTTGCGGTCGCCGCACTCGGCCGCCGCGTAGCGCCGACTGATACGATCGATGTCGGCGCACGGCTTGGCCTGCCGCCATTGCCGTCACGCGACGTCGTGCTGCACTCCAATCTTACGGACCGGCAAAGCCGCGAGACATTGAAATTGCTCGCGGCGACCATTCGCGCCACCGCCGACGTTTAAGGCAACATCAGGGGCGGAGCGTCGGTTGCGTGTTCGGCGCCGGTGCCGTCTCGGCCTCCATCTCGTGCGGCAGCTTGTCCTCATGGATCGCAAGCGCCTTCCCTATCCACAGCGCGTCCTTGAGATGATCGCGGCGTGGATTGGTGGTGTTGGGATGCACAAGGATGCTCAAATCCCCATGGTTAAGCATCAGCCACGGGACGAGCTCGGCAAATAATTCGGGGGCAAAGGCAACCTGGTACATCGCCTGGTCGTGCGGCCCGACGCTCGCGTCGTGCCAGCTGCCGAGCCTCACCGAGAAGCGCTCGCCGATGGCCTGACGCAGCCGCTCCGCTTGCAATTTCGTCGCCACCGGATCGTAATAGATGTGGGCGTGGAAGCTCGCGATCTCGCTGATCGGCCGCACGGCTCCCTCACTTGCATCGCTCATTTCGCGTCCTCCGGGGTCCGGACGTCCGCCGGGCTCGGCAACCACTAAACCAACAATTCGCCCAGGCCGGCAAGACCGTCGAACGTCCGCTGTCCCCAACGTTGCCGGGACAGCCTACGCTTGAGGCTGGCGCAGTGGAACCCAAGCATGTACACATTCCGACATGACAGCCAGCGTCAACGTCGTCAGCCATCCCCTGGTGCAACACAAGCTCTCGCTGATGCGCGAGCGCGACCGCTCCATCAAGGGCTTTCGCGAGCTCCTGAACGAGATCGGCATGCTGCTCTGCTACGAGGTGACGCGCGATCTGCCGCTGGAAATGGTCGACATCGAGACGCCGCTGTCGCCAATGAAGGCGCCGAAGATCGCCGGCAAGAAGATCACCTTCGCGCCGATCCTGCGCGCCGGCGTTGGCTTTCTCGACGGCATGCTGGCGCTGGTGCCGTCCGCACGCGTCGCCCATATCGGCCTTTACCGCGATCCCAACACGCTGGCGGCCGTGGAGTACTATTTCAAGGCACCGACCGATCTGTCGGACCGCACCACAGTGCTGATGGACCCGATGCTGGCGACCGGCAATTCGGCCTGTGCCGGCGCCTCGCTGCTCAAGGCGCGCGGCGCCCGCGACATCCGCTTCGTCTGCCTGCTCGCCGCCCCCGAGGGCATCACGCAATTCCAGAAGGAGCATCCGGACGTTCCTATCTGGACCGCGGCGGTCGACGAGCGGCTGAACGACCACGGCTACATCCTGCCCGGCCTCGGCGACGCCGGCGACCGGATGTTCGGGACGAAGTAAGCTCCCCCTCGCCGCGTTCTCGCGAGGAGAAGGAGAAGTAAGAGGTGCTCTCCTCTTCCTTCTCCCCTTGTGGAAGAAGGTGGCGCGCAGCGCCGGATGAGGGGTTTCTCTCCGCGGATGCGTGAGCGAGCTAAAGAGAGATATTTCCGCGCGGAGACAAACCTCTCACCCGCAACGCATCTGGCGATGCCTTGCGGCCTCTCCCACAAGGGGAAAGGCGGACCTTCGACATGGCAAGCAGTTCTCGAAGATCTCGTTGAGTCCTAGATCCCCAACCGATCCCTCGCCCGCCCCGCGAGCACCGTTGCCGTCACCGCAACCGGCCAAAGCGCATGCATGCGGATCGGCTTGATGCCCGTGATCGGCATGTCGATTTCCGCACGGCTGCCGCCAACCAGCCGTCGCGCGAGCTGCGCGCCCATGGCGGTCGACAGCGCGACGCCGCGGCCGTTGCAGCCGAGCGAGATCAGCACATTCTCCGCGGGCTCGTGCACATGCGGGTAGTGATCGGCGGTGATCGCAAGCCTGCTGTTCCAGCCATGGGTCCAGCTGACGCCCTTGAGCTGCGGCCACAGCCGCTCGGCATAGCGCACCAGATAGGAGATGTCAGACGGGCTCTTGATCCAGTGCATCGGGCCGCGCCCGCCCATCAACAGGCGATTGCGCTGGTCGATGCGATAGTAGACGGTGATGTGGCCGCTCTCGTAGAGCACGGGACGGCCAGGCATGATTGATCCTGCAACCTCGTCCGACAGCGGCGCTGTCGCGGCAATCGAGGAAAACAGCGGCACGATGGTTCGGCGCAGCGCCGGCCAGAGATCGTCGGTAAAGCCGTTGGTTGCGAGCAGCACCTTCTCGGCCGTGACAGTCGCGCGCGGCGTCGTGATCCGCCAGCGTGATCCCTCGCGCGACAAGGAGAGCGCGGGAGTCTCGCCATGCACGGCGGCACCGGCCGAGATCGCCGCGCGTGCCAGCCCGCGTGCGTAGCTCAATGGATGCAGATCGCCACCGCGCGCATCGAGCATGGCACAGAGATAGCGGTCGCTGCCAGTTACGCTGCGCATCTCCTCGCGGCCCAGCAGTTTCACCGGCATGCCGCGGCGGATGCATTGCTCGGCGGTCGCCCTGATCGCAGCGGCAGCCGCCTCGTTATAGGCCGCGCGCAGCGTGCCGTTCTGCCGCGCCTCGCACGGGATCTGGTAACGTCGGATCAGATCGAGCGTGAAGTTCGTGGTGCCGTAGGCAAAGTCGATCATGCGGCGACCGAGCTCGGCGCCGAAATCGGCTGCGATCTGGTCGGGGTCGTGCTTCAGCCCCGGATTGATCTGTCCCCCATTGTTGCCAGACGCGCCCCAGCCCGGCTCCTGCGCTTCGAGCACGAGCGAATCCACGCCCTGCTCCGCCAGATGCAGCGCGGTCGACAGCCCCGTGAACCCGCCGCCGACGATGGCGACGGAGACGCTTTTGTCGGTCTCAAGCGGCGGGGTCGCGACCGGCGCCACCGCCGTGTCGGCGTAAAGACTGGGCGGCAAGGGAAGACGGGTGGGTGTGGTCATGCGAATTCCTTGCCCTGATCCGTCATCCTGAGGCGCTCGCGCAGCGAGCCGCGAAGGATGAACGGCCCCGCTGATGCATCGGAGCCGTCGCCCTTCGAGGCCGCCGCGTTGCGGCGGCACCTCAGGGTGACGGGGATGGATGTGAGCTTGCCTTCAGGCACGATCACCTTCTCTTCATGATTGGAGAACTTCACATCGGATGCAGCACGCGTCGCAGAAAATCCTGCGTGCGCGGATGTTGCGGCTGGTTGAGCACGGCCTTCGCCGGTCCCTGCTCGACAATGACGCCGCCGTCGATGAACAGCACGCGGTCCGCGACCTCGCGCGCAAATCCCATCTCGTGGGTGACGACGACCATGGTCATGCCGGCTTCCGCAAGCTTGCGCATCACCGACAGCACCTCGCCGACGAGCTCCGGATCCAGCGCCGAGGTCGGCTCGTCGAACAGGATCGCCTTGGGCTGCATGGCAAGCGCACGCGCGATCGCAACACGCTGCTGCTGGCCGCCGGAGAGCTGCGGCGGATGTGCATCGGCCTTGTCGGCAAGACCGACCTGCGCCAGCAGCGCGCGGCCGCGCTCGACGGCCAAGCCGCGTTTCTCCTTCTTCACGAACACCGGCCCCTCGATGACGTTTTCCAGGGCGGTGCGATGCGGGAACAAATTGAAGCGCTGGAACACCATCGACACCTGGGTGCGGACCGCCACGATCGAGGGCGCGGTGCGGTCGACGCGCGCACCTTCGATGGTGATATCGCCGGAATCATAACTCTCAAGCCCGTTGATACAGCGCAGGATGGTCGACTTGCCCGAGCCCGACGGGCCAATGATGCAGACCACCTCGCCCTTGGTCACCGAGGCCGTGATGCCCTTCAGCACCTCATGGCTGCCGAAGCGCTTGTGAACGTCGCGAAGCTCGATCATTTGCGGCCTGCGCGCTTCTCGAAATGCCGCACCAGGAGGATCAGCGGGATGCTCATGGTCAGATACATCAGCGCCACAAGCGTGAACACGCTGGTGTTCTTGAAGGTCGACGACGCGATCAGCTTGCCCTGCAGCGCGAGCTCGGCGACCGTGATGGTGGAGGCTTGCGAGGAGTCCTTCAGCATCATGATCATGACGTTGCCGTAGGGCGGCAGCACGATGCGCACCGCCTGGGGCAGGATCACGCGCCGCATGGTGAGCCCCCAGCCCATGCCGATCGCCTGCGCCGCCTCGATCTGGCCCTTGTCGATGGCCTCGATGCCGGCGCGGAAATTCTCCGCCTGGTAGGCCGAGTACGCAATGCCGAGACCGACGATCGCGGCCTGCAGCGCCGTCATCGTGACGCCGAGATCGGGCATCACGAAGTAGAGATAGAACAGCAGCACGATGATCGGGATGCCGCGGATCAGGTTGATGATCGCGGCACTCGCCCATGATAGCGGCGCGATGCCGGACACCCGCATCAAGGCCCAGACCAGGCCGAGCAGGGTAGAGAGGACGAGCGAGCCGAGCGTGACGATGATCGTCAGCGCGACGCCGTGCATCAGGATCGGCAGGAACTCGACGGCGTCGCTCGCGAATTTTTCCATTCACGCTGGCCCTCTGCTCGGACGTGCCGCTCAGGCGCCTTGAGCCTTCAGCCCCCATTTCGCCAGGATTTTGTCGACGGTGCCATTGGCCTTCAACTTGGCGAGCGAGCTGTTGATCTTGCCGAGCAGCTCGGCATCGCCCTTGCGCACGCCGATGCCGACCGAGCCGACCACGGTCGGCACATAGCTTTCGACAACGCGCGCGTCCGGAAAGCCGCCCTGCTTCAGGTTATAGGCGAGGATGGGATAATCGGCGAAGCCGGCCTTCAGCCGCCCGGTGTTCACGTCGCGCAGGATGTCGGGAATGGTGTCGTAGGCCTTCACCTCGGCGAACAGGCCGGATTTTTTCAGCGCATCGACGAAGGCGGTGCCGACCTGCGCGCCGACCACCTCGCCCTTGAGATCCTGCTGGCTCTTGTAATCCTTGGTGTCGCTCTTCGGCACCACCAGGCCCTCGCCATAGGTGTAGATCGGGTCCGAGAAGTCGATCACCTCCTTGCGCGGTGGAGTGATGAACATCGCGGCCGCGATGATGTCGATTTTGCTCGACGTCAGCGAAGCAATGAGTGCCGAGAACTGCATCGGCTCGATCTCGACCGCAAAGCCGGCATCCTTGCCGACCTCGGTGATGAGATCGACCATCACGCCCTGGATCTGGTTGGTCTTGGTGTCGAGGAAGGTGAAGGGCACGCCGGTTGGCGTCGAGCCGACCTTGAGGACTTGCTGCGCCGAGGCAGGCCAGCCCGCTGCCAGCGATAGCGCGAGACACGCAAATTGGACAAGACGCTTGAAGGGCATCACACGACCTCCTGAAGTCTCTGGACGGCTGCGGCTCCGCGGGATGTGATCGGACGGATTCTTTGCGGACGAGCGTTCGAGGGGTTATTTTCACCAATATGAAATTGTGGTCACATTCCACTGGACTTGGCAAGCGATTTTCATGCACATGAAGAGACCAGACATTGGGCACGGCAACACCTCTCCCATAGGAAGAGGTCGCGCCGAAGGTGCGGGTGAGGGGTTACAGTCTCTCGAAAGCGCTGCGGCCCCTCACCCGGCGCTTACGCGCCGACCTCTCCCCGACGGGGAGAGGTGAAACATGCGCGATCGCAGAATGGGAAGAGCCGCATCGAAAACAAAGACCGCACGAAGCGAGCCTGCGATGGATCTCGCGGTCGGCATGCGGCTGCGCGAGCTTCGCCGCAGGGCCAATCTGTCGCTGGAGGCCGTCGCCGGCCGCAGCGATCTCTCGGTCGGATTCCTGAGCCAGATCGAGCGCGGCCTCTCCTCGCCGTCCTTGCGGGTTCTGGCGACACTCGCCGACGTGCTCGGCGTCGGCATCGCGGCCTTGTTCGGCAGCCAAGCCAGCGGCGACGCGTCGCACGGCGTCATCATCCGCTCGGCCGAGCGCGCGGAGCTGAAGCTTTGGCGCAGCGGCATCTCCAAGCAGCTGCTTAATTCCACGGGCGCCGACGCCAAGCTCAACCTGTTCCTGGTGCATATGGAGCCCGGCGGCTCCACGGGCGACGAGCTCTACACCCATGACGGCGAGGAAGCCGGCCTGGTGCTCGAAGGCGAGATGACGCTGACGGTCGGCGACGAGACCTGGCGGCTGAAGACCGGCGACAGCTTTCGCTTCGCCAGCCGCCGGCCGCACCGCTTCGGCAACCCGGCCAAGCGCGCAAAGGCCGTGGTGCTGTGGGTGAACTGCGTGACCGGATGAAATTCGTCGCATGGTAGAGGCGAAGCGAAACCCCTCACCTGCGCAACATCACGATGAGTTTCGTTTCGCGCTACCCATCCTGGCCGCGTTCCCCTATCATCGCTTGAGCAAACAAACCGCGCCACGCTTCAATCGAGCATGGCGCGCAAAAGGGGGCCCGCCATGCTGACCGTCCATCATCTCGGCAAATCGCAATCCGAACGCATCGTCTGGCTTTGCGAGGAGCTCGAAATTCCTTACGAGCTGAAGCGCTACACGCGCGACGCCAGGACGATGCTGGCGCCTCCTGAGTACAAGGCGTTGCACCCGATCGGCGCCGCGCCGGTCATCACCGACGGCGATGTCGTGCTCGCCGAGTCGGCCGCCGTGGTCGACTACATCATCGCCAAGTACGGCAACGGCCGCCTGACGCTCGGCGCCAGCGATCCCGACTTTGCGCAATTCCTGTACTGGTTTCATTTCGCCAACGGCACGCTGC
>Ga0209062_1006839_pt1 | contig 10181 bp, 7 predicted proteins | sample Coa_R2_2_FD_187158 | JGI IMG/M metagenome (GOLD analysis project Ga0209062, IMG submission 187158) | Surface soil microbial communities from Centralia Pennsylvania, which are recovering from an underground coalmine fire - Coalmine... | ecosystem: Environmental > Terrestrial > Soil > Unclassified ...
CGGCGCGGTGGACGTGTTCAATACCGACGGCGTGTTTCAATACCAAATCGACGCCAACGACCCCGACTCTAATGCTGCTGGCCGGCTGCAAAACCCCTGGGGGGTAACCCTGGCTCCGGCGAACTTCGGCATGTACAGCAACGACCTGCTGGTCGGCAACGTTTGGGGACACGGCAACATCAACGCTTACAAACCGGACTCGAACGGTAACTACACGATTTACGCAGGTCAGCTGTCCCAGCCGAACGGCACGCCGATCGCCATCAAGGGTCTGTGGGACATGGAATTCGATGACGGCCCCCACCTCTTCTTTGACGCGGGGCCCAACCATCCAGGCGATGGCACCGGCGGCCTCTTTGGCGTGATCCGGGCTGCCGGGGACCTGGGCAACCAACTCGTTCCGCAGGAGCATGCATCGATCGCGTCCACTTCGATCGTGTCCTCTCCGACAATGCCATCGCTGATAAAGCCATCTTCGACTAAGCCGACTTCGACAATGCCGACTTGGATAATGCCGACTTCGACAGTGTCGTCATCGAACGGTGTGCTTGAGCAACAGATTGACGCGATCTTCCAGGAGGTCGATGCAGTCTTGTTCTCGCTGGACGCGAACCATACCGCGATGCACCTACAACGGTCTGGTTTCTTCGCGAGGCTCCCTTCGAACTTGAATGGACTGGAAGCCACGATCCTCGACCGGCTTGAAAAATAGTGAAAATTGTGGGAAGAATGGAGTCAGTTCTTTTTCTTGTCCTCTACTCTAAAGACGAACTGACTTCATTTTTACCGTTTTTAACGTTCCTGCTGTTCGCCGAACGTCATGGATGCTTATAGCCCACGAGAATGACGATGGGATAAGCGAAGTGAATGCCATCTTCTCTGCGTTGTACACCTAACCCCAGGCGATCCAGACCCAGGTCATCTTCAAACAGTCGGCGGATTCTCTCCTCATCGCCTGGATTGGGAAATGATCCTTTCAGAACCTGATCCAGACCAAACGCGTGCTTGTAAAATTGTCTCCTGACATTTTGCAGACCAGCCTCACGGAACAGGCCGGTCAGTTCCTCCAGCGATAAGGCCCGCACATGCGAGGGATCGCGCAGCTTCTCCATGCGGTTGTACGCCTCGGCCTGCTCCGGACCGCTGGTGAAAACGTCCACGACGGCCACTCGACCGCCGGGCGAACAGACCCGGACCATCTCGGTCAGCACCGCCTTCGGGTCGAGAAAGTGGTGGAACGAATAGCGGGTGAAAACCAGCGAGAAGGATGAATCGGGAAACGGCAGGGGAAGAACGTCTCCGATTCGCCAGGTCATGTTGGTCAGGCGATGCGATTGCTGGAGAGCTTCGGCCTGCTTAATCATGGCCGGGGTCAGGTCGATCCCGGTCACATGATGAGCCACTTGAGCAAAAGCGCAGGCAAGAAAGCCGGGACCGCAAGCAATGTCAAGCACCGTGTCCGTCGGTCCGACTCCTGTGGCGGCCAGGATCAATTCCGGTGAGTGATCGGGCATCTGCGAGAACGGCACCGCCTGCTTGGTGAATTGATCCACGATCAAGCGCATATGCTCTTCGGCTGTGTCCCCGCTCTCCGCGGAACGCCCACAACCCTGTAATGCTCGTTCGATCGGATTCATGACGCTCAACCTTGACGAGTAACGGCAGATTACCGACGACAGGCCGGCCCCCTCATCATACAATTTCAGTTAGATCCTTGTTCGGGCCTGAGCGAGCCGAAAGAGGAGTATAGCATGTCCACCCGTTTTCAGCCCGGTGACGTGGTGGTGTACTCGAAGCAGAAAAGTTCTCTGCATCCTGGCCAGCACGCCAAAGACATTCAACCCGCGCTCCACGGCGATTCTTACTACTATGTGGTCGAGAAATTCTGGCGTGTTGTTGCGGTACAGCCCGACCGCACCCTCGTGGTTCGCACCAGGAGAGGCAAGGTGCATACGCTTGCTGCCTGTGATCCAAACTTGCGTCGAGTGCACTGGTGGGAGCGACTGTTGTTTCGTCACCGCTTCCCTCCTCGCACGCTCGACGAGTGCTAGCGACGGGCTATCAGCCGACGGTGCTCCTCCGAACCAGGAGAAGAAACGGGACAGGCTCATCTCAGCGTGGGGTTAACAATTAGCGCTCACCAATGGCCGGAAGCCGCACGGGAAGCCGAATACGGAACAGCGCTCCGCGTCCGGGTTCGCTTTCGACCTCGATTCTTCCGCCGTGATCGCGGATGATGCCGTAGCTCACCGACAACCCCAGGCCCGTGCCCTGGCCGACCGGCTTTGTTGTGAAAAAGGGATCGAAAATGTGCGGCAAAGTCTCCGACTTGATCCCGCAACCGCTGTCTCGCACTTCGATTACCACTCCGCCGGTCGGATTTGATTCATCGGGCCGGGTGGATACTTCCACGCGACCGCCGGAGGTGCTGGCTTGAATCGCATTCATGAGTATATTCAAAAACACTTGATTGATTTTTCCGGGCTGGCACCAGACCGGCGGCAACTCGGCGAAATGCGTTCGCAGCTCGATGTTTTTTTTCTTGATTTCGTGACGGGTGATTTCCAGCGTGGCCCCCAGGGCGTCGTTGAGGTCCGCGTCCTGGAAGTCGGCCTCGTCGAGCCGGGCAAAATCGCGCAGGTTCTTGACGATGTCGCGCACGCGCGCCAGGCCATCGAGCGAGCGCTCGAACAGGCGCGGCAAACACTCGCGGATATAGGGCAAATCGATGTCCTTTTCCAGACGCTCGGCCAGGGCGACGATTTCCGGGGCGACGCTCCGCAGCTGCTCGCGGCCGTCGCGGTATTTATCGAGCAATTGCAGGATAGCCGGCACGTCGCGGCGGAGCACGGCGAGATTGTTGGCGACGTAGGAGATGGGGTTGTTGATCTCGTGGGCCATGCCGGCGGCCAACTGTCCCAAACTGGCTAATTTTTCCGTCTGCACCAGCGCCGCCTGCGCTTCGCGCAATACCCGGTTCTGCGCCGCCAACGCCTGCTCCAATTCGATGATGCGCTCGCCGGCGCGAACGCGCACGCGCAGCTCGCCGCGGTCGAACGGCTTGGTCACGAAGTCGTTGGCGCCGGCCTCCAAGCCTTCGATCACGTCCTGCTTCTGCGCTCGGGCCGTCAACAAGATGATGTAGACGTAGGCCCCGCTGGCGCGGGCGCGGATATGGCGGATCAGCTCCAAACCGTCCATCTCGGGCATTACCCAATCGCTGAGGACGAGCGGAAAGTCCTGCTCCTGAGAAAGCCGCCATGCAGCCGCGCCGTCGGCCGCCGCCACGACCTCATGCCCCCATTGCTGCAAATAAGCCTGGAGCAAATGGCGGGAAACGGCTTCGTCCTCGGCAATTAGGACTTTCATGGTCGCTTTTAGTTTCGTGTGCTGAGCCGCGACCGTAAGGGAGCGGGAAAGACTCCGCTCCTTTACGGTCGCGGCTCATCTAAGTACTTGCATGCTCAAGTTCGCGCAGCATCGGTTTGAGGCGCTCCAGCTCCATCTCTAACTCGGCGACGACTTCGACGGCCTGCGTGAGATCGCCCCGCCCGGCAAGCTTTTCCAACCGTTCGGCCGCCTCTTGCGCGGCCAAGGCGCCGAAGACGCCGACGGCCCCTTTAAGAGTGTGCGCCGCTCGGCTCAGTTTGGCGGCATTGCCTTCCGACACGGCATCGCGGACATGTCGCCACATGCGCGGACAATCCGCGAAAAACACGTCGATCAGCTCGTGCAGCAACTTCATGTCGCCGCCGACGCGCTCCTGAATTTCGCCGCGATCGAGCACGCCGGCAGGCGTTTCCCCCTTGCTGGCGGTGCGGGCGGATGGTACGAGCTTATCGATCGTTTCCCACAGGTCGCGCGATCGAATGGGCTTGCTGATGTAGCCGTCCATGCCGGCTTGCAGGCAGCGCTCGCGGTCGCCTTTCATGGCATAAGCGGTCATGGCGAGGATGGGGAGGTGCCGGCTGGTGCCGCGCTCGCGGCGGCGAATTTCGGCTGCGGCCTCGAAACCGTCCATCTCCGGCATCTGCACGTCCATCAATACCAGGTCGAACGGCTGGATTTCGACGGCTTCGATTGCTTCTCGACCATTGGCCGCGATCGCGATGCTATGCCCCTGTTTCTCAAGCAAACGCACAGCCAACTTTTGATTGACGGGGTTGTCCTCGGCCAGCAGCACGCGGAGCGGGCGCACCTTCGTTGGCACTGGCGGCGCGGGCGATGCTTTCGGTCGCGCTTCCGGACTCCCGAGCGCGGCCAGGATGGCGCGATACAGCTCCGCCTGCTTGATCGGCTTGGTCAGATAGGCGGCCAATCCCAGCTCCTGGCAGCGGCTCTTCTCCAGCGACTGACAAGCCGATGACAGCATCATGACCGTGGCTCCTGTCAGGTCCGGGTGCTCGTGGATGCGCTCCGCGAGCATGAAACCGTCCACATCCGGCATGTGAGCGTCGAGCAATACCAGCGTGAACGGCTCGCCGGCCCGATGGGCCGCCTCCAGCGCCGCCAGCGCCGCGGCGGCGCTCTCGACCGTGGTTGGCCTCATTTGCCAGTTTGTCAGCGTTTCCGCGAGAATGAAGCGATTGGTGGCGTTATCATCCACCACCAACACGGACAGACCGCGCAGCCGGCCCGGCTCCTGCTGCCCCGGACGCTCCACCGCCGCGTCGTGCCGGGCGAAACAGGCGGTGAAATGAAAAACGCTGCCGTTGCCGAGGACGCTTTCGACCCAGATTCGGCCGCCCATCCGCTGCACTAGACGCGATGAAATGGCCAGGCCCAGCCCCGTGCCGCCGTAACGCCGCGTCGTCGAGCCATCCGCCTGCGCGAACGCCTCGAAGATCATCGCCTGTTTGTCCGGCGGGATGCCGATACCGGTGTCTCGCACCTGAAAATGGAGAATGCAATCATCCGCATTCTCATTGTTTAACCGCGACCCGGAGGGGAGCGCGACTAGTTCACCCGCTTCCCTCCGGGTGGCGGCTAAACGATCCAGGGAAACATCCACGACTACCTCGCCGCGCTCCGTGAACTTGATCGCGTTGCCGACGAGATTGATGAAGATTTGACGCAGCCGCATCGAATCGCCAATCACCGATTCGGGGACTTCCGGAGCGATGTGGCAGGCCAGTTCCAGCCCCTTCTGATGAGCGCGGAGGGCCAGCGTGTTCAGCATATCGCCGAGGCTGTCGCGCAGGTCGAAGGGCGCATACTCCAACTCCAGCTTGCCGGCTTCGATCTTGGAAAAATCGAGGATATCGTTGATGACCGAAAGGAGCGCGTCAGCAGATTTCTTGACCGTTTCCAGGTAGTCGCGCTGTTCATCGTCGAGCGATGTATCGAGGACCAACTCGGTCATGCCGAGGATGGCGTTCATGGGTGTGCGAATCTCATGGCTCATGTTGGCCAGAAATTCGCTCTTGGCCTGGCTGGCCGCTTCGGCGGCTTCCTTGGCCTTGCGCAGCGCTTCCTCGGCGCGGACGCGCGGGGTAATGTCCCAATAAATGCACTGGGTGCCGATCACTTCTTGGTTCGAGTCGCGCAGCGGAACCTTCACCACGCTGACGTAGGCTTTTTCGCCGTCGTGTCCCATATGGCCCTCAACGTCCGAGAACACTTCTCCCGTCTCCATGACGCGGCGATCGTCGCGGATGTATTTTTCGGCCAGTTCCGGGGGATAAAGGTCACGATCGGTTTTGCCGACCAGCTCCGCGAGAGACAAGTCGGCTTCGCGGAGAAACGGTTGATTGGCGAAAGTGAATCGGCCTTGGCGGTCTTTGCGGAACAAGCAGACCGGCAGCATTTCGACCAGGGATTGATACAACGCTTCCGAGTCGAGCAGGGACTTTTCAGCCTGCTTGCGATGGGTGATGTCGCGCGAGACACCGAAAGTGCCGATGATGGTTCCGTTACGGTCGTAGAGCGGCAATTTCGTGGTCGATGCCCAGGTCACGCGGCCATCGGGCCAGTATTCCGGCTCCTCGCGCGCCACCATCGGCTTGCCCGTACGGATCACTTCCTGTTCATCGAGATAAGCCTGCCGCGCGTGTTCCTCGCCGAAGAAATCGAAATCGGTCTTGCCGATGGCCTGGGAGGGATCGGACAGGCCGAACCGCGACGCCAGGCCGCGATTGAGGCGGAGAAAGCGACCTTGGAGATCCTTGAAATAGATAGCGTCCGGCACATTTTCCATGAGCATGTGCAGCAGATCGCTTTCGGCGATATCGGTCATAGCTTCCCCCCTCGATCTTCCTCACCAACCCGAAGCGTAAGCGAGGGTTTGCGTTCCCTCGCTTACGCTTCGGGTTGGTGAGGATCGCCCAGCGGCAGTGTAATCGTGAACGCGGTTCCCTTGCCAGGCGTACTTGCCACGTCCACTGTGCCGTTGTGCATGGCGACGAACGCGCGCACCACGCTCAATCCCAGCCCCAGCCCGCGGCGCTCAAACTCAAACTGCCCTGAGCTGTGCCGCGATACGTCGGGCTGGGTAAAAAACGGCTCGAAGATGTGGGACAACTGAGCCGGCGCGATGCCGATGCCGTTGTCGCGGACTTGTAGATGCACCGTGTCCGCGTCGCGCCAGCCGCGCACCTCGATGGTGCCGCGGTCGGGCGTGAATTTGATGGCGTTGATGAGCAAGTGATCGAGACAAATGCGGATTTTCTCCGCTTCCACATCGATCATGCCCAGATCGGCGGCGAGATCGACCACGGGGCGCTGTCGCCGTTGTTCGATAAACGGATGAACACACTCAATTGCCTCGCGGACCAGGGCCGCGCAGTCCGTCGGCCGGCGATCCAGCGGCCTCTCGAAGCGGCCCGCGCGGAGCATTTGCAGGATGTCCTCCACCAATCGATGCAGGCGGTCTCCCGCCTGCTTGATCCGCCGCAGGCAGTCCACCGTCAGCGGATCAGACGGATTCGTCCGCAAGGCCAATTCCGGCAGGGCCAGCAGGATCGTTAACGGCGTCCGCAACTCGTGACTGGCAACGTTAATGAAGGCTTCCTTGAGCGCGTTGGCCTGGCTCAGCTCGGCGTTGGCCTGTTCCAACTCCTGATTTTTCAGGCGCAGGTCGTCGAGCAGCTGTTGTCGCTCCTTCAACAAGTCGTACTGCTCGCCGGCCTGGTGCAAGATCGTCAGCAACTCTTCGGGATCCCAGGGTTTGGTGATGTAGCGGTAGACGTTGCCTTCGTTGATGGCGTCGATGACGGCCTTGATGTCGGCGTAGCCGGTGAAAAGCAAGCGGATGACATCGGGATGATCGCGGCGGACGCGGCGGAGAAACTCGATGCCGCTGATCTCCGGCATGCGCTGATCGCTCATGACGACGTGGACCGGCTCCTCGTGCAAGAGGCGCAGCCCCTCCCGCGCGTGTGTGGCACCCAACACGCGATAGTCGTGGCGCAGCAGATCCCGCAGGCTCTGCACCACATCGGGTTCGTCATCGACAACCAGAAGCGTATGACGTTGGCCCATTCTCCCCACTCGTGAGGGTTGACAGCCATCTTCGCCGGTGGAACACTATAGGAATTGTCTCCTATGGCGCGTCGTTTGTCTCTCCAAATATTATGCTGTAGATTTCGCGAGAGTGACTGGCCATGAACGGTTTGACGATCGTCCTGTTGGAACGCGCCTGCCGGATCTTCCTGGAGCGAGCGTATCCGGACGGACCCGACGCCATTCCGCCCCCAAAAAACCACTTCCTCGCCCTCAATCCCGATCAGCCGATCGAGTCCGTGCTGGTCCCGCCCTTGTGCCAACCTTTGCGGCGGCGCGACAGCGACCTGCGCGGCTACGCCTTGCGTCTGGGCAGCGCGATGCACCCGCATCTCAAGTTGCAAATCATGGACCACGGAGACGCGGGTTGCGTTTTCAGTGTCGATACACACGACGGCTTCCCCTGCGATCCGTCCCGCCCCGATGCGGCCCGCTGGATAGAGTTGCAAACGGCCAATCGACGGCTCAAGGAGCAGATCGAAAGCGCCTGGGAAGAGGCCGGCTTGTTGACGTTCAACGGCCTGCTGCGCCGCGAGCTGGCGCGAGAAGCGTGAGAAGAATTTCGTCGTAAGTCATTGTGGCTCAAGATGCCAACTTAATCACTTCCGTCTGCTTCGGAGATACCAGCGGCGGCAGCGACTGCTTACTCCGCTGCGCTCTTTGCGCGGCTCGGACCAGATTGGCTAGCCTCGGCGGGCAGCGCAAGAATCTCGAAGAGATAGAATTGACGCGGGCCTGGCGCCAGCCACAGCGAATACGGCTGTGTATCGAGGAGGCGCTTTCCCTTCAAATCCTTCAGCTCCGAGAATGATAGACAGTACTGGCCGGTGATCCAGGGAAACCATTCGCGCGTGAAGGGCAAGACCGGCCAGCGCGGACGGGGTGGCCGGCCCGCTTTCGCACTCATGATCGTGTACAAGCCGTCCCACTCCACTCCGCCCTCGATGCTGAGAGGGTCGATGCCCCGTTGCTCCACGGCCCGTTGCCCCAATTGCCAGCGCGCCGAGTTCCACGAGAGCCAATCGTGCATCAGAGCAAGGGACACCAGACCGGCGACGGCCAGAACGACCACGCCGCATGGTAATGCCCAACGCTTGGCCGGCTCATTGGCGATTTCCGCCGCCGGCGGCGCGGCCAAGAACAAGGCCCCTGGCAGCAAAAAGAGCAAATAACGATCGTAAATCCCCGGTACGATCAGCAAAAAGGGCACTTGAAGGATCGTAAAAAGCACCAGCGGGCAAAGCCACAAGCCCGGAGCGCCAGCGAGGGGCTGCTTCGGCCCGTCGCTGGCGCTCCGGGCTTGTCGAGCGGATTCGATGGCGCGGAGGACCAACAGCGCCCCCGCGACGCAGCCCAGCAAACTCAGAAAGACGCGGCTCGTTGTGCCAAGCAGAATGGGACGGGTGTTCTCGCCGACGACCAGCGTGCCGCCGCTCAGCTTCGAGCCGGCGAATGCTCCTTGCGGCGTCAGCATGTTGTCGGTGTACGGGAACAGCCCGCCGTAGGGCAAATAGCGGTCGAAGTGGTACCAGTAACCGGCGAAGGCGAGCATCAGCCCCAGAGCCCAGGCGAATCGCTTCCACGACCCGACGCGCGGCGTCAACAAAAGCAAAGGCAGCGCCGCCAGACCGGCGAAATGGAGCGTCACGAACGGCAACTGCAAAAGCGAGATTGGTTCCAGCAATTCCGGTTTCTGGACGCGGACGTCGGTTCGGTGGCTGAACCAGAAATGCGTCACCAAGCCCGCCGCCACGGGCAGGAAGACTCCCAGCCACCACATTGGCCGCGTCCGCAAGGCCGGTGTGCGTCCCAGCAAAACCGCGGCAACGATGGACACGGTGACGGTGTTCTGGCGCGAAAGCGCCGCCAGCGTGGCTGTCGCGCAGGCCGCCCACAACCATGCCGTCCGTTCCTGTCGCACGGCACGGACATAGAGGGCCAGCGCCACAAGCGCCAGCGATAAGGCCGGCACATCGGTCATGAACGTGCCCTGCAACAAGAAAAAAAGCGGATGAAACGCCAACGCGCCCACGGCCAAAGCGGCGCGGCCCGGCGTCCACCCCTCTTGACGCAGCAGGTCGTAGAACGCCCACAAACCCAGCCACGATAGGAGGATGGTCGAAACCCGCAGCGCGAAGAAAGACTGTCCCAGGATCCAGATGAAGGGGCTTGCCCACAACCATTGACCCAGCTGCGGCATTGCTGCCCAACCGCCGTAGTGGATGCCCTTGCCGGCGGCAAACAAGAGCGTGCCGCGACCGAAGGCCCAATCGTCGTTGAGTGGAAAATTCTGACTTGCGGGCGGCAAACAGAAAAAGAGCAATCCCCACGCGAGCGCCGAGAACACGAGCGGCAGGACCAACGGAGACACGGCGGGAGAAAGAGAACGGCGCTGCGCAACAGGTGCGGAAGTGCTCATGAAATTATGTTTCCAGCCCTGATTGGCCACCGTGCCTGAAGGCGTGAGTAGGTTGTAGGGTGGGCCGACGCAGGAGGCCCACCACGCCCCCCTGTTGTGGCACGGTCTCCGGACCGTGCCACTGCCACCTCTGTTGTGGCTCGGTTGTGGCACGGTCTCCTGACCGTGCCGCTCTGTTGTGGCACGGTCTCCTGACCGTGCCACTCGCGTTGACCGGAGGTCTCCTGAAGTACGGGAGACCTGCGGTCGGCCCAAGTGGCAT
>Ga0209062_1006843_pt1 | contig 10181 bp, 6 predicted proteins | sample Coa_R2_2_FD_187158 | JGI IMG/M metagenome (GOLD analysis project Ga0209062, IMG submission 187158) | Surface soil microbial communities from Centralia Pennsylvania, which are recovering from an underground coalmine fire - Coalmine... | ecosystem: Environmental > Terrestrial > Soil > Unclassified ...
GTGTGCTGATGGTCGATGTCAACGGCGACGGCAAGCCGGACATCTACGTCGCCAACGATACCGTCGATAATTTCCTCTACATCAACCGTTCCACCAAGCCCGGTGAGTTTCGCTTCGAGGAATTGGGCATGCCCAGCGGCACGGCCCGTGACGATCAGGGCGCCCCCAACGGCAGCATGGGCCTCGCTGTCACCGATATCAACGGAAGCGGCAGGCCGTCGCTTTGGGTCGCAAACTACGAGAACGAGCTGCACGCGCTCTATCGCAATGACTGCATGACCAACCTCGCGGATCATTCAAAGGACCGCATCGTATTCACCTTTTACACGGCCCCCGCCGGCCTGGCGGTGTTCGGCCGCATGACTGTAGGTTGGGGCACCGGCTTCTTCGACATTGACCACCATGGCGCGGAAGATCTGTTCCTCGTCACCGGCCATGCCACGCGCGTGCCCAAGACCTCGCCGCGAGCACAGATCCCCATTCTGGCCCGTAACGTGGATGGGAAGTTCAAGAACATCGTCCGGCAGGGCGGCTCTTATTTCAATTCGCCGCACGTCGCGCGCGGCGCGGTGCAGGCGGATTTCGATAACGACGGCCGGGTGGACATTGCCGTCATCCACACCAATGAGCCGGTCGCCATCCTGCGCAACGAGGCCGACACGATGGGGCGTCACTGGCTGGGCGTGGAGTTGGCGGGCAAGGACCATCGCGACGTGGTGGGCGCCAAGCTGGTCCTGGAGGCGGGCGGCCGCAAGCAAACACGCTTCGCCCAGGGCGGCGGCAGCTACGCTTCGTCGTCCGATCGCCGCTACCTTTTCGGACTGGGCGCGGCAGGCCACATCGACAAAGTGACGGTGATCTGGGCCAACGGCAAGGAGCAATCGTTCGCCGATCTCAAATTCGATCGCTACTATCGGCTGACCGAAGGCAGCGATAAAGCCGAACCGCTGTACGAGAAGAAGTGACCGATTCAGCACAAGCCTGGGACGCCAGCGACGGGTGGTTTAGCCCCTCGCTGGCAGCCCAGGCTCTCTCGTTCCCAAACTCCGTTTGGGAACGCCGTCCGCGAAACTCCGTTTCGCGCCTCCCGCCCGGAACCCGGAGGGCAGCCGCGAAACAGAGTTTCGCGAAAATCGGTTCCCAAACGGAGTTTGGGAACCAGGAAAACTGATTCAACACAAGCGCGGAGAGCCAGCGATGGGTGTTTTAGCTCATCACTGGCTCTCCGCGCATGTGTTGGAATTGCGTTACTGGAAGAGCTGCGGTGCAAACTCATTCAGATATTTTTGCCAATTGATCCAGGTGTGGCCGCCGGTGGTCTCCTTAAAAACGGGGGAGAAACCATGCTTTTTGAACAGCTCAACGGTATCCTTGGTCCGGGCCAGTAGGAAGTCCTCCTTCCCGGTGGCGAACCACAGCAGCTTCATTCCCTCTTGGGCCGCCTTATCCCCGAGCGCGTCCTTGTGTTCCTTCTCCCAGTCGGCTCCCCGGACCAAGAACACACCAGAACTAAACACCCCTACGTAACCGAAGTCCCTCGGGCGCTTCACCAACACGTTGAGGGTCTGCGCGCCGCCCATGGACAGTCCGGCAATCGCGCGCCTTGGACGCTCGGCCACCACGCGATAGTGCTTCTCGATGTAGGGCTGGATATCCTTCAGGAAATCGTCCTCAAACTGGGCGTTGCCGATACCGCCCTTGGACGGCGCCGACGGCATGATGAAGCTGAACGGCCCGGTATGTCCGGCGGGCATGACAATGATCATGGGTTTCGCTTTCTTGGCTGCGATCAGGTTGTCCAAAATGAAGTTGGCCCTTCCGACGGATGTCCAGGAGTCATCGCAATCGCCGGCGCCGTGAAGCAGATAGAGCACCGGATACTTCTCGGTGCCTGCTTCATAACCCGGCGGGGTGTAGACGTGCATCCGGCGTGTCCGACCGAGCGTTGAGGAACGGTAATAGACCCGTGCGACCGCGCCGTGGGGCACGTCGGTTGTATCCATGAAGTCGGAGCCGGGCACGTGGACCACGCTCCAGGCGTTGCCGTTGGACTCGCTGACAGCCTGATTACGTGGATCGGCCATCATCACTCCGTCCACGGTGAAGAGATAGCGGTAGGTACCCGGGTCGATGGGGCCGAGGGTCGCCTGCCAGACTCCGTTCTCCCCTTTCTTCATCGGCCGAGGCTCGAAGCCGCCGGGGATGTCAGTGGTGAAAACGCCCACCGACTCCGCCTTGGGGGCGTGGACACGAAACGTGACCTTCCGATCGGTCCCCACTTCGGGGGACACGACCACTGGCCCCCTCGGTCCCCTGGGCTGCGCGGGTGCATCGCCCGCGAGGGTAATAGCCGCCAGGACTGCGGCGGCAGCCGGTCCGATTGTTGATCTTGGGAACTTCATCTGGGTACTCCCTTTTCGGATAGGTAAAGACGGTAAATCAGTCATGCGCATCGTTATCCGCGCTGGCAGGCTTCCCTTTCGCTGTAGAGAGTGCCTGCGTGAGGCGCCGCAGTATCGCGCGAAGGGTGTCGGCCTGATCCGGCTCAAGAGCAGCCAGGAGCGTCGCCCGCAACTCCTCGCTGCCCTTATACATTTTTCGGAATTCCCGCCGACCATTTGGCGTCAGAGTGACGCAGCGCGCCCGTCCGTCGCTGGGATGCGGGTCGCGCGATACAAGCCCACGGCCCTCCAGCAACACGAGCATGGCCCGAACCGTACTGGCGTCGGAACAGATGAGTCGGGCGAGATCCTTCTGGGTCAGAGCGTCGCTCTCGGCGAGGGCGGCCAGCAGGACGAACTGGTCGGCGGTCACGCCGAAGCGGGCCAGGGAAGCGTCCGCCAGACGGTGCATCACGAGGTAAGCACACCGCAGCGACATTGCGAGATCGTGCCCGGTACTCATGGTTTTCCTGGCAAAATACTATGTATACGCACTAGTTTTCTTTAGGCAGTCTATCGAGTCGCGGATGAAAAGAAAATGAGAGGTGGGGTTCGGCTTGCATTCGATCGAAAGCGCGCATGAGCTTGGCTGATGATCGACGCGCGAAGGAAGTGGCAGCGACCATGCTGCTTAGCTAACATGGAATTTGCATGAGGAAGAGATGTTTGTTCTTCATGCTTGGTGCGGTCCTTTCTCGCAGCACTTCTTTGGGACCGGCGGCCATCTGGCATGTAGAACGTCGTCCCGACCCGATCTTGCGGAGCCGAGCAAGACGGCTACCCTGACGGGACAGATGGAGTGAATGCCGTGGCAACTACTCGTGTCGTGCTTGTGGACGACCACCAGCTCTTTCGGGCGGGGATTCGTTCGTTGTTGCAAACAGTTAGCGGAGTCGAGGTCGTCGCAGAAGCAGGCGACGGCCGTGAGGCGCTCCGTCTGATTGAGACCTATCACCCCGACGTGGTTCTGATGGATATCATGATGCCTGGTCTCAACGGAATCGACGCGGCGGCACGGATAGCCCGCACCTGCCCTACCACCCGCGTCGTCATCTTATCGATGAATGCCAGCGAGGATGCCGTGCTGCAAACGCTGCGAGCCGGCGCGGTCGGCTATCTCGTCAAGAACGCTGATCCTGCCGAGTTGGAGTTGGCAATCCGGGCCGTCGTCCGGGGCGAAACGTTCCTCAGCTCGTCAATCTCCCAGCACGTCGTCGCTGCTTGCCTCGGGCGGCTCGACAAGGAACGGACATCGCTGGAACGATTAACCTCCCGCCAGCGCGAGGTGTTGCAGCTAATCGCCGAGGGGCACACAACCAAGGAGATCGCCAAAGAACTGGGCATCAGCGTCAAGACAGCCGAAGCCTACCGCAGTGAGTTGATGAAGGAACTCGATATCCACGACATCGCCAGTCTGACCCGCTACGCCATCCGCACGGGTCTCGTTTCCCCTGAGGCCTGACATTGATTTTCCGTCTGCACAGAAAATAGTCGGATCAGAGTGCCTTGCACCCCTAGCTTTTCTCATCCCCATCCCTGGTTTGTCCCTACTTCGCGGGCCACGTCGCGCGTCCCATAATGTTCTTGCATGGTCCGTTTTGCATTCCGCGGTTGTGGCATGATTTTTGTTGCCTTGAGATAATCAGGCCCATTCCCGTCTCTTCGGTTTATTCAAACCGTTATCCATCGAAACCGATTCCTCGCCCAAGGCAGACTGGCTCCTCTGCCAGTTCATCTAATTCAGAGTGTCTTTTAAATTGAGAGAAAAAATCAATTTTTAGAGGATTAATCTTCAATGGCGACTATTTTGATAATTGACGATCAACCGACTAACCGTGAGTACCTGGTTTCCCTTCTCGGGTACGGAGGCCATCACCTGCTCCAGGCCGCCGATGGGGCAGAAGGACTCGCTGTCGCCAAGGCCGAGTTGCCGAATTTGGTGATCGCCGACATCTTGATGCCCACCATGGATGGCTACGAATTCGTCCGTCAACTTCGTGGGATAAGACCATCGCGGCTACACCGGTGATTTTCTATACAGCCCATTACCTTGAGCACGAGGCACGAGCGCTCGCGCAGGCCTGCGGCGTCTCTCACGTGCTCACAAAACCCTGTGAGCCGGCAGTAGTCCTTCAGACAGTCCGTGTCGCCATGGAAGAGGTCCCGCCTGCTGTCCCTCCCCGCGAACAGACGTTCATACCCGATCATTTGCGATTATTGACCGATAAGCTGTCTCTATACACTGCGCAAAGACGGCAGCGAGTTCCCCGTGGAAATCAGTCTCAGCCCGCTGGAAACCGAGGGAGGCATTCTCGTCAGCAGCTCGATCCGCGACGTGACTGAACGCAAGAAGTTCCAGCGTAGCCTGCAAGAGAAGAACCTGGAGCTGGAGAGGGCCAATCAGGCCAAGGACCGCTTCCTGGCCAGCATGAGCCACGAGCTGCGCACGCCGCTCAACGCTATCATCGGCTTCACCGGCACCTTGCTGATGAAACTCCCCGGCCCGCTGACACCCGACCAGGACAAGCGATTGCGCACCGTCCAGGCCAGCGCCAAGCATCTCCTCTCGCTCATTAACGATCTGCTCGACCTGGCCAAGATCGAGTCGGGCAAGGTCGAGCTGAACCTGGAAGTGGTGGAGTGCCGGGGCGTGGTGGATGAGGTGGCCACAGCCTTAAAGCCGTCGGCGGAAGCCAAGGGACTCGGCTTCGAGGCTGCCGTAAGTCCCCTGGATCTTGCCGTCCGAGCAGACCGCCGCGCCCTCAGCCAGATCTTATTGAACCTCATGAGCAATGCGATCAAGTTCACGGAAAAGGGAAGAGTGAGCCTCCGCGTCGCCCGGCGATGGCAGGACGGCTGGACGCTGACCGAATTTCGCGTCGCTGACACCGGCGTCGGCATTCGTCCCGAAGATCAGGACAAACTATTCCAGGCTTTTTCCCAGGTGGATTCCGCCCGCAAGCAGCGCTTTGAAGGGACCGGGCTGGGACTGCATCTGAGCCAGAAGTTGGCCGAATTGCTCGGTGGACGGATCGCCTTCCAGAGCGAATACGGTAAGGGCAGCACGTTCACTCTCATCTTGGAGGAGTCGTAAGCGGTGGCCGCGCGTGTGCTCATCATCGAAGACAACCCCGCCAACCTGGAGTTGATGGCCTATCTCTTGGGCGCCTACGGGCATACCGTTTTCACAGCCCAGGACGGTCGGCAAGGACTGGAAGCGGCGCGCCGCGAGCATCCCGATCTCATCATTTGCGACGTGCAGCTTCCGGAGATGGATGGCTATGAAGTGGCGCGCTGGCTCAAGAGTGACGCGGAACTGCGGCACGTCCCTCTCGTGGCGGTGACGGCGCTGGCCATGGTCGGCGACTGTCATGCCGCCCGCCGCCTCCTGGCTGCCCGCTACTCGGTGGTTGGTATCCTTGATGGCGATGGCCGGCACCTAAACTATTGTTGCACCAGCGGCATGGACAGCGCGACGGCCGCACGCCTCGGTTCGCGCGAGCCGAACCAGGGCGTACTTGGCACCTTCTTGCGGCAGCGCCGCTGCTATCGCTGGAACAACACTCAGGGCCAATCACCAACACCGGCTCTCCTCTCCGCTTTCCCGACTGCCCAGTCGTTCCTCGCCGTGCCCGTCGTTTCACCGGAAAAGGTCCACGGCTGGCTCTACTTGATCGACAAACTCGGTGGCGAAGAATTCACCAGCGATGACGAACGCCTGGCCGGAATCCTCGCCGCGCATCTCGGCCGTACCTACGAGAGCGGGACCCTCTATGCCGAGGTTTCGAGGCACGCTGCCAAACTGGAGCGCGAAGTCGTCGAGCGCAAGCGCCTTGAAGAGCAATTCACCCAGTCGCAGCAGCGTTTGCAGCAAGTGGTTGACTCCAGCCCAGCCGTGCTTTACACGCTGACCGTCACGAAAGATCAGATCCAGGGTATCAGTTGGATCAGCGATAACCTGCTGGAGATACTCGGCTATCGTCCCGAGGCTGCGCTAGGCTCCGACTGGTGGCCTGGAAATATCCATCCGGAGGACCGGGACAGAGTCATCGCCCAAACCAGCTCCGAGTTGTTCAGCCAAGGTCATGCACAGCATGAATATCGCTTCCGTCACGGCGACGGCAGCTACCGCTGGATGCGTGGAGAGCTGCGTCTGATCCGCGACGGGGCCGGTCAGCCCCTGGAGGTCGTCGGTTCTTGGTCGGACATCACCGAGCGCAAGAACCTCGAAATGCAGTATCGCCAGGCACAGAAGATGGAGGCCATCGGCCGGCTGGCCGGCGGTGTGGCCCACGACTTCAACAACCTTCTGACGATTATCAACGGCTACAGCGAAATGCTGCTTGGCATGCTCCATAGGGGAGATCCCATGCAGGAGTTCGCCCACCAGATCCGCAATGCTGGCGAGCGAGCCGCAGCGCTGACCCGCCAGCTGCTCGCCTTCAGCCGCAAGCAAGTGCTCCAGCCCGAGGTGCTCGACCTCAGAGCGTTGACGATGGAAATGGAGAAGATGCTTCGCCGCCTTATCGGGGAAGACATCAACCTCAAACTCGTCTCCGATACGGGATTGTGGCGGGTGAAGGCCGACCCCGGCCAAATGGAGCAAGTCATCCTCAACCTGTGCCTCAACGCCCGCGACGCCATGCCTCGGGGGGGCAAACTCACCATTGAAATCCATAACGTCGAGCTAGACGTCAGCTATTCGGCTCTCCATTCGGAAACATCACCCGGAAAGTACGTGCTGCTTGCTGTCAGCGACACGGGCCACGGCATGGACGCCGCAACGCAGGCACGTATTTTCGAGCCGTTTTTCACGACCAAGGAGGCAGGCAAGGGGACAGGGCTGGGATTGGCCACTGTCCACGGCATCGTCAAACAGTCCGGCGGTCACATCCAGATGTATAGCGAGTTGGGGGTGGGAACGACGTTCAAAATCTATTTGCCCAGCGAGCAGCGGGCGGCCGCTGGACGCAAATCCCACCAGGGCGCTGCCCGACTGCGACGCGGCTCCGAGACGATATTGCTGGTTGAGGACGAGGATGCGGTCCGAAATTTGACTCGCATGATCCTGGAGCGAAGTGGGTATCGGGTCTTGGAAGCGCGGAACGGTGGAGAGGCCTTGCTGTTGTGCGAGCGGCACAAGGAGCCAATTCAGCTCTTGATAAGCGACGTGGTCATGCCGCAGATGAGCGGCCGACCGTTGGCTGATCGGCTCTCTTCCTTGCAGCCAGCCATGAAAGTGCTGTTCATGTCGGGCTACACCGATGACGCTATCCTCCACCACGGCGTGCTCGAAGCGGACACGCCATTTCTGCACAAGCCGTTCAGCCCAGACGCATTGGTTCAAAAGGTGCGCGAGGTGCTCGACGAGAATCCGAGCTGTTCGTCCAACTGGAAGCACAGGGAGGAAAACGCCCAGAGTGGACGGCCTTCTTCAGGGAACGATGGACAAATCGGAGAAGGCGGCAGGATTCAAGTCGATTGCTGATAAACAATAAGACAGTTGCTCCGGCAGCTCCAACGCGATGGTGGCGCGTTGCGTCTGGGCGGCGTCTCGTGCGGATTCTCTCGTATCGCAACCCAAACCTTTCGTCATCGATTCGCCCCATCTCACTACCTCTGCTCGGCCGCCTGATCTCCGCTCGAGTGGCCCTCCATCCAATGCGGAGCATGAGGAGACTGTCCTGACAGGATTCTCACATCGGGTAGGGTTTTGAAGCATTCTCCTGCTTATTCCATCCTTCCAAACGTCCAACATTTCGGAGAGTAGGAAAGTATGAGTTTAGGAAGCTTTATTGGCCGCAGCATCCATCTGTAGACCGTCCACCCGACGGAAGTTACGAGAAGTTAACGGCGCGGTTACGAGGAGTTAACGGTAGTTACATGTAATTAACCGTTTGCTGCCGCTGGATTGTGTTCCATAACATCAGAAACCCTTTTTCTGCAACTTTTTGCGCGAAGCTGAAGAAAAAGTAATCGAGTCGGGAACGATAATTGCTACTTCTCGGATCGGTTTGATTCGACAAATCTGCAATCATAGTCGATGTCCACTAAGTGATGTCGCGATCCAGCGTCGCGTCGCCGCGGTAGAGAGAACGTTGCGGGTAGTAAATTTTTTTTTCAATTTTTTTCTGTCACAGTGGGGGCAAGCTCACGTAACACATATGGAATTAGCACTCTGCTTGGCTCGTGTCAGACGTGGTGGTCGAGCGTATGATGCTTGCCAATTGTGGCCAATGAATATCCAGAAATGCTCCTGTGGACAAGTAAAAGTCCAACGGTGGGAATGGCCTGGGTTTTAGATTGTCGCCCAGGTCCTTCCTTGTGTGCATGCGTACGCGCCTTGCCACGACAGAACGCAAGCGACGATTACGCGGCAGCACACGAACAGAACACTGCAATGCTGCATTCCGTCAACTTCGACCGAGAGGGTCCATCATGGCCGCCGATTTCGTAAAGCGTTGGTTGGGCAATCGGAAGATGCGTCGGGCCGCCTGTAAGAATTCGGCTCCCCACAAACGGTTGAGGCCGCGACTCTTCCGTCCCTTCCTTGAAGTGCTCGAAGAGCGGATATTGCTCTCGACGACCCTGGTCGTCAATAATCCCACCGACACGGCTGTTGCCAACGAGTTATCTCTCCGCCAGGCCGTGACGGCAGCCAATGCCGATGCCGCCAAGGGCATTTCCGACACCATCACCCTCGATCCCAGCCTGGGCAGCTCCACCCTCAAGCTCACCCAAGGGACTCTGGAGCTGAAAGCGACCGGCAAGGCCGTTATCACCATTGACGGCAGTGCCCCCAGTTTGCCAATCACCCTCGACGGCAGCCAGAACAACGGCAGCATTTTCCAGGTGGACGCCGGCGCCCAGGTCGTACTGCAAAATCTCAACTTCCAAAAGGACACGCTCAGCTCCGGCAACGGCGGCGCCATCGTCAACGACGGCACGCTGACGGTCAACAATGCCGCCTTCACCGGCAATAGTGCCGCAACCGGTGGCGCCATCGAGAACAAGGGCACCCTCACCCTGAGTAATGTCGTACTGACCAGCAACAGCGCCACGGGTTCCAGCGGCCAGGGCGGCGCGCTGGACAACAGCGGCACCGCAACCGTCCTCGACAGCACTTTCTCCAGCAACTCGGCCGTCGCCGGTGGAGCCATCTCCAACGAAGGGACACTGACACTTACCAACACGACCTTCGCCAACAATTCGGCCAGCGGCTCCGGCGGCGCCATCGACAGCACGTCCGGCTCGGTCACGGTGACAGGCGGGTTTATCACCAACAACAACGCTACTACCTCCGGCGGTGCCATCGAAAATCAAGCAGTTCTGAACCTGAATGGCACCACTCTCTCCGGCAATTCCGCCAACCTGAGCGGCGCTATCGACAATAGCAAAAGCGGCACCCTGACCGTGCAAAATGCGACGTTGAGCGACAACACTGCCTACTCCAACGGCGGCGGCATCGGCAACACGGGCGGAATGGTCTCGGTCCTCAACTCGACTCTCGTCAGCAACAGGGCCTACCAGAATGGCGGCGCCCTTGAAAACAGCTCGGGCACCCTAACGCTGGTTAACAGCACTCTCACCGGCAACGTCGCCAATGACGGCGGCGGCATCGAAACCGATTCCGGCACTTTGACGATTAGCAGCTCCACAATATCCGGAAATACGGCCAATAGCTCCGGCGGGGGCATCAACAACAACGGCGGCAAGCTCGCTCTGGGCAACACCATCCTC
>Ga0209062_1006846_pt1 | contig 10172 bp, 7 predicted proteins | sample Coa_R2_2_FD_187158 | JGI IMG/M metagenome (GOLD analysis project Ga0209062, IMG submission 187158) | Surface soil microbial communities from Centralia Pennsylvania, which are recovering from an underground coalmine fire - Coalmine... | ecosystem: Environmental > Terrestrial > Soil > Unclassified ...
ACCCGCAACAGCGTGGGCGGCGTCCCGCCCGGCGGATTCGTCGCGCTGGCGCGCGCACTGAGCGGCCCCGCGGGCTCCGCCGCGGTGTGTTGCGACGCAGCAAAAATCGTAACTCCGGCGGCCAGCAGGAGAACCGCGCATACGGAAGCGCAAATCCTCATGCCGCGATTCTATAGCAACCAGTGTCCTCGTAATCGTGACGTAACGTGCCCGGTGGGCAGGAACCGGTACGGACTGCACGTACCGCGACACAACGCCCGCCGCTCTGCGCCCGCGGATACATGGACGGCAAGCCGATACTGGTGCCGGAACGACGCCGGCCGCCGGAAAAGCCAGAGCAGGGCTCCCCGGCATTACGCCGGTTGCCGCTAGGGGGCAGTGGCCGTACTGGACTCAGCAGCTAAATTCGGAAGCTTCGGAAAGCAATACCGGGCGAGCATGTCATCGAGCTGCGGCTGGCCGCAGCAACGCTCAACGATCCTCTTCACAACCGGGAGATAGTGCTGAACGTCCTCCTTTTTAGGCGCCCTCGGCAGAAACCCGTGCTCGTACTCGCATTTGTTTCGCGTATTTGATAGACCGTTCAACAGGCCGAGATCGGCCCCGTCGAGGCGATGCGGTGCAAGTGTGGCCAGAAGTTGAGCGCTAATGGTGAACATTAGGGGTCCGTTAAGCTCACGACGTGTATAGTTCTTCCCAATAAGCGCTTTGCCAACTTCATCGAATCTTTTCCAATCGATCTTCTCCTTGACGTACGAATAGTCCGGCTGCTTATCGTCGAGGCTGTATTCGATTCGGAGGCACAGCCCCATGTAGCGTTCCACGGCCGCATAGAGCAGTAGCACGGCAAGGCTGGTCTTCTCCGCGTCCATCATCCGCTGTGCCTTGGCGACATACCAGATCACTAGAGGAAGCCCCTCTTCGATCGAAGTCGGCTTCTGGGGGAGACCGGCGACGGTATTCAGGGATTGAAGGTTTGCGGCAAGGGTGTCGCGGACGTTTCCGGCCCAACCCCAGTTGCCGGAGTTTGTGAACGCGGCAAGGATCCGTTTCGCCTCGGTGAGTCGCTCGCGCGCCTTTTCGAAGTTGAAGCGGTCCCACGCGGCGTACCCTCCAGCCAGTTCCGTCAGCGCCTGGGCCTCGCGTGGCTCGTAGAGGCGCTCCGAGAGTCTCCGCGCTAGCCGCTCCGCTTCCTCAAAGTCACTCCGATTGAATGCAGCGAAGATATCACGCAATTCCAGGTCGCCCAGAACCTCGAGCGGATTGGTTAGCAGGCGGGGGTATTCGGTCCCGGCGATGGGGATGCGATTTTTTTCGTGGTACTGGGTATAATCCACATACACCAACGGCGTTCCGGCCAGGAACCCGGCGAGCGCCGCGGATGCTGACATGGATTTCTTCCCCCCGGTTGGGTCAATGAAGACCTCGCGATGCGGTACACCAGAACGGAGAAAATCGCGCACTGCACGGTAGATGTCGGTTTCTCCCGAATCGGGCACTCGAGTGCTCTCGATCGCATCCCGATCGATACCGGCCACTCGCGCGATCAGGGAAAGAACTCCTTCGCCCGCGACAGTTGCGCCCAATGACTCCTCGGTCCCAATCACCAGCATCCGCTCCGGCCGGCACCAGGCGGCCATTAGCGCAACGGGCTGCCAGGACAGACCGAGGATGCTCACCAGAAACCGAGGCTTTTTGCCGGCCATTGAGGCGGGAGCGCCATGGAGCGGTAGATCAGCGAAAAGCTTCGCAAACGGCGCCGCGAATTCCTTCGCGTACAATGCATCCTGCTCCGTGCGAGGGAGTCCACGCCAATGTTGTTGAACTGCTTTCAACTCGGCGGGAAGTGATACCTGGGCTATGTCGGTCATTTTTTTGTATCTTTCGGTGGGCGCAGCGTCAGTGTGTAACCCTGGGGGCTCACATTGGCGATCCATATCTCAGCAGACTGGCCAATGGCCACGGCCGGCGGTTCCTCGCCCGCGAAGTGCCCGGGGAACCCGTCGTCTGCACGAAATTTGACCTTACCCTTGCCGCTTGGGTCCTCAATGCGTGTTACGGATACGCGCTCGCCCCGTTGATGTCGTGGGAGCTGCCGCGCAACCGGCGGCCCCGAGGATCTGCCAGGAACGGCAGTGCCGGTTTGGTCCTGTGCGACCAGTCTGCCGTATCCTGCGCTCGTCTTACCGCCGATGCCCCAATTCGCCAGCGCATCTCGAAGCAGGCGTCCCGCGAACAGAGTCCAATCCGGCGGTCCGGATACGGCCAGCAGCAGCCTGGCGCCGGGGCGGACGGTAAGAAACGCGACGGGGTTCGGGCTGTCGTAATCGTTGGGCCAATGTTGGCCCGAGGTATCGTAGTAACTCTTCTGATGAACTGTCAGGACATCCGGGGCGAACGGCTGGTTTTCCGGAGCGCTGCCCGGCACGTATAACGCATCGTGGAATAAGACCAGCCCTGCCGAGGCGCCGGCATCAAAACCACGCTCCCGCATCAAGGCATCGTCTTCTGCGTCCGGGGCGCCAAACAGGTTTCGATAGACTGCGCCCGGCCCGCGCCGGATACGCGCGCCGCGCCAAACATTGCCCTGATAGTCAGCGCGCAGCTGCTCGTCCCCGGGCTGCTCCCACGGTGGCCGCGTTGGGTCATTTGGCCCGTAGACCGCGTCGACGTAATGCGCGAGAAGTCCCTTCAGGGCCGATCCCGGTATCATCGGGACCCCCCAGGTGTGGTGTACCGTGAGCCCGACACCCGTGGCGCTTGGGTTGCCGTGGCCCACAAGCAGGCGGCTCGCCAGCTGGAGCTCGAAAGTGCGATCTCCGGAGTTCTTGAAACTGGCCTTCCATAACCCAAAGAACCGCGCGTAGTCCGGGCTGACGCAGATTTCGGCGAGCTTCTGAAGCCACCCGGCTCGCGTGTCGTCCGCTACTTTCCCGTCGTTAGCCACCGGGGCCCATGTGTCGTAGGCGAGTCCAAGGTGGTCCGGTTGGATGCCCGATAGCGCTTCCAAGGCTTGGCGCATCGTTAATCTCCGAAAGTGGCCTGGGCCGCGCGCTTGAGCCACACTGCCACCAGAAGGATCTCGCGAGTGGCGACCATGTATGCCTCGGTATTCAGCTCGCTCACACGCCGCGGCAGATCGTGTGCGTTAGCATCCTCCAGACCCGGCACGCTTGCGCCAGCGAGGTGTTCGAGGAGCAGCTTGCTGCCCTCGCCCCGGCGCTGGACGGCTGCCAGGGCGGCACACAGACCGCCGCGCATGATGTTTGCGCCGAGATCGTTCACCGCGATCTTGTAGTCCCGCCGAGCCTCTTTCTGGACGGCCTCGACGCAACCGTACGCGTGAAGCGCCCGTTCCTGATCACGCATCAGCATCCCTTGCGGCCTACCGGGTCGGCTCATGATTTGCATGCTCCTCGAGGAAGGGCGGGAATCACCCGGCACCGGCCGCGGCCCGTCGAAGCCTTGCCGCCGAATTGAAGAGTCTCTTCACCTTTAAGGGCGAAATCCAGAACTTCATCTGAGTCCATCGCAACACCCTTGCGACGGCTCCGATCCGCTGCGAGCAAACCGATCAGAAGCGTCTCGGCCGGAAGGCTCTCTTCCAACCACAGGGCGCCGGACGCCACGGTTCGTGTCGACCCGTCCAGCCGCACGCGCGCATCCACTTGGGTCGCCGTTTCCCAGAGGAACGTCATGGTCTCGTCGTCCACAATTGCGAACCTTTTCGTGAAGATATCGACATCGGGAAAAACGAGCGGCGCAAGAAGGCAAGCCCACGCTGCCGGCTCCGCGGATTCCTCGGCGGGGAGATCCAGATCCTCCAGGTAAAGATGACTGTTGAAGATGCAGTCTCTTGCGGCGAGTCGCGCCCCCCGTCCAGGAATCTTCGGGATGGGGGGATTGCCCGAACCGTCAAGATCACGCTTGGCCAGGGCCAGGAGCAACGGGGACGTAGCCCACGCAAACGTCCCCCGAAAGCTGCGAACTGGCAGGGCCAGCAGTCGAGCGTCCCCAACCACCAGCGCGCCGGCATGGTCCGATGCGCTCCCGGTCTCCGGTCCGAAAGCGGCCAGAACGCGGCTGACATCTCCGGCCTCAGTCCTTCGCACGTCACGCAACACTCCTTTGATCGAGGAGCCGGGCACGAATGGAATGCCGGTGGCCTTCATTCGGGCTGTGGGCAGGTCGATGACATCGGCCGCATGCCCGGTACCCGCATGCAGGGGCGACAAGGCGTGCAGCAGGAATGGTCGTGTCTTCATTGGTTGCTCCTCTTTGGGCTCCAAACTCCCGGAATCACGTAGCCGAACCCCTCCTCAGTCCGGGCGCCGATGGCAGAAAGCCACAGCGCACGGGCCTCGTTTTCCTCAAAAGGACGTCCATCTACGCGCTCAAAGAAATAGACTGCGCCCGGCGCCACCATACGCGCCGTTACTTTTGGCGTGCCCGCCGCCATGTCCCAGCCGGAAATGTGCATTGGCCGCGGAACGAATGCCGCACGCAGAATCACTTCACCGAGTCCCGCCACTCGACCTCGATACTCGTTGCCGTGCTGAATCAGACCGTCGGGCAACCAGCCCTTCTCGAAACAGGCCGGCGTTACCACGACCATGCGCAGCCCGGCGCTGCCCTGGCGAAAAGCAGCTAACAGCTCATCCGGCGGGTCGAACAGGTTCTTGGGTAACGGTTCAATCCGGATTGGACGGGCATCCGATCCAAGCGTAGCGACGGGGGGAAGCGCATCGCCCGGAATGCTGGCTTCAACCCCAATTGCCCACTCGGCCTGAGGTTCGATGGTCTCCACCACGTCGTGCGAGAACAAAGCGCCACCATCAGCCGTGAGTTCCTCACTGTGGATGCCAATACGCACTTGAAGGCGCCGGACCAAGCAGAGCGCCGGCCTCGCCGGCGCGGGCACCGGCTTACCTGCAAGCCAGGCGGCCATATCCGCATTGGACCACCATCGCGGCAGTTTGACTGGTTTTTCACTACGTGCCGGCGACGGCCGCCACAACGCCTCTCGAGCTGCATCGTCCTCGCGCCCGAGCGTGGGCAGTTCCGGCGGCTGAGGATTGAGCCTGTGCAGCTCGGGTTCCTCCTCGAACCAGACGGCATCGAGCGGCACGGGCCACGTTACGTGTTCGGATTGCCAAGCGGCCGCGTGTGGACGCCGGAGAGCGAGTATCCGGCCGAGTTGGATCGGCGCCGTGCGGGTCAGCCATGCGTTGGGATCAAAGGAGGTATTGGCCCGGTCCTCCTCCGCACGGCCCCAGGCGGTGCGGATCGAGCCAAGGATCGTCGAGGGCCATGGCCACTCGATCCCGTGGCCCCGGCCGGAAGCGCTCGTAAACCAACCGCGTCCGTCCTTGCAGAAAAATCCATCGCGTGGAAGCAAAGCGACATGAACCCTGGTCATGCGGCGGCCTCGTTGGTCTTGCTGCGCGGCCGGGGCACGGACCGGGCCAGCACTCGCGCGATCAAAACCCGATTTACCCAGGAGCTGACGCGCATGAGCAGGTCCCCATAGTTGTCGTTGTCGTTCAGATCGAGGCCGACCTCGCTGGGGTTCAGGCCACCTTCGCCCACGCGGGACACAGCTCGTTCGATCTCGCGTGCCAGGATCCTCGCCCAACGCGGGTCCGATGAATCGGCGGGCAAGCGGCGAACAATGCTTGCGATCTCATAGACTTTACGCGTGGAAAGGGAATGTTCGATGTAAGTCACGCTTCGCCGGAGAGCGCCGGCCGGATCCTCCTCCCATCGCGCGCACCAGGTCCGCCGGCCGCCCGAGCGCGTCTCCACCAGCACCGCGAGCGAATTGCGCTGCCGCTTCGCCTCCCGTTCGGCTTCGCGGCCGAGGTCCAGCAGATCGCCCATGCCCTGCATGACGTGCCCAATCCCGATGCCGGCAGACAGAGTAGGCCGAAGGCCGGCAGGCAGTGAGCCGCAGGCGGGGCTAATTTCCGACTCGAATGCCCGGCGCAGCTCCCCGGCGCACGACATGGCTTCAGAAAGTGGCAGAAACGCGAGCACGTCATCGCCGCCGGAATAGATCAGGGCGCCATGGTAATTCTGCTCTACGATCGTCCGCGTTTGCGCGGCAAAGTTTGAGAGCGCCCGTGAGAGCCTGCGGTGCTCTTCCGCCGAGGGCAGCCGGTCAAGAGCGCGTCCCATGCGGTCGCCGTCGGCAGCCAGGCATGCGACATACGGATACGGCTCAGACATGTTGTTCAGAAGCGGCCCGACGTAGGTGCGGCCCCACGACTGGGCGTTGCCCTCGATCCCCTGCTCTTCAAAGACGTCTCCCCAGCGGCTCTGCAGCAGAATGCTGGCATCGAATGGGAATTGCCCGGTCCAGCAAAGGTCGCGTCGCTCCACGCGAGAGATCCCCGCCTCACGACACGCCTTGCGAAGGTTTCCGATCTCAGGAGCACACGTAGAACCGGCCACCTCTATCCAGTTCGACAAAGCAATATTGATGACTGGCACAAACTGGTCTGGCTCGCCCCCGGCGCGCTTGACCAGCGCGACGGCATCCAATTGCTCGCCATCTGGAATGCGGTATTTCCGGGCGAGCTGGCGATCGCGCTCCCCCGGTACCCGCAGCACGGTCTCGCGCCCACCATCGAGGCTCGATTTGGGCACGCCGCCGCGTGCTTGGCGCCACGGACTGAAATCCCGTAGATTTTTTCGACCAGCAATGGCGCCCTCCACGGCGCGGCGCGTTTCCGAATACTCGTTTAGCGGGGCCCATGTCGCCAGGACCTCCACGAGCGTATTAATCTGCTCGGCCCAGATCTCCTCGATGCGCGGCGCGAGTACCCCCCTGCACTTTTTCTTGACGGGCGCAGCAATGCCGTCGCGCCAATGCTCCAAAACGGAATCACGAACTGCGCGTGCGAGTTGCGCCGGGTCCACCCCGGGCGGTACGGCGGCAAGCAGCTTATTGGGAATGTTGAGGGGCGGCTGTCCGTTCTCGCGTAGCGGAGCAAAGCATGGCTCCAGTTCAGGGTCCCCCGCGTCCAGAGCCGGAAACACAAGCCGGGCGCCGCCGGCCGCGAGTGACCGGGCGGCCGCACGGCCGAGTTCGGAGAGCAAATGGCTGCCGTACCACAGGTCGCGCGTGCGCCGGGCTTGGGCGATAAATTCTTGCACGGGGCCCACCGTAACCAGCAGCAGATGCTCACTCATGCAGCCACCACTGTTGTTTTATATTTGGCATGCAACCAATCGAGAAAAGCTTCGCGCAGAGTCTGTTTCCCGTTAAGCGCCGCGAACCGCGGCGTGTCACCCGGAGCAGCCAGGCGGTCGAATGGCGCGGTTGAATTGCGGATGTTATGCAGAACGACCCCGGAGTTCGCCGGATAGGCGCGGTTGAGCCAAAGCGCAATGGGCACAAACGTGCCATTAGCCAGCGGCATGGCCTTGACGATCAGCGGACTCGCTAACCGGTCCCCGGTCTCAGGATGCGGCCCGCGCCAGCGAAGCTCGAACGGGCCCGGTTCGTCGAGCGAGCTCCCATCGCGAGCCCTCTTTTGGAACTGGCCGATGATCGGCAGGCCGAAGCCAGCGCGCGGCCAGGCAGGAGTTGAGTTATACCGCGGCGGGTGGGACTTTGTCTTGCCCGTCAGGTGCCGGATCTTGTCCGCTTCCGGCCAGTTGGAGATTGAGGGGCGCTGCGGTTGGGACTTGCCGGTTCCCGGTTCGCGCGCTCGGTCACCGGGGCCGCCGCCGGTCCCTTGCCGGAATTCCTTTAGCCACCCCAGAGCGAGGGTCCACGCGGCCTGAGCATCCTTTTGCGCGGGTCCAACATGAAGCGCTGCACCTGATAACCAGGGGACGTCATTCGCCGGCTTTCCCGGAAGCGCAAAGATATCGCGTCCGAATAACCGCTGATAATCCTGACGCGTCGCGATCTCGGGCAACCACACCTTTGGCGTATCGAGAACGCAGAAGCCGCCGAGACCCCGTCGCGTACGGGCGCCATAGCCTCCAAAGAGCAGCCAGGCACGCACTGCGTTCTCAATCTCCTTAATATCCGCGGCCGGAGCGGTCAGCGAAACGAGGGCTTTAGTCCCCGAGCGCCTGGGCGCCGCAGGTAAGTTGCTCTTGGTCTCTCCTCGTGCCGGCCACAACGCGTAAGCGCCAGGCGTAGCACTGCCCTCTCTGGAATCGTACAGCCGGATATCGCTCGAATCGGGAGCTCCACCCGCGTCTCCGATGACAACCCGAATTTCGACTGTGGAGCGGCCCCCTGTGTCATCTGCTGCACGGCCCCAGAGCGCGCTCTCGGCCTCATACAGATCCTCGGGACTTTGATACCGGTGCCCGTTGAGCGCCCGCCACCAAAAGCGGAGCTGGCCGCGTACTGTCGCGTTGCGAATGACGTCGACATCATCAACGGTCCGCGGCGCAACCGCGCCACCGAGGACCGGTGTGACGACTGCAATTTTGACCGAACGCTCCTCGACTTCCGGCCCGAAACGCGCAAGGCGGCGGTTCGGCCTCGGGAGAGATTCATAAAGGGGAGCCGACTGCTTACTTTCGCTCATCTCAGCACCTGCGTGTGCGCCTGCTCGTGTAGACTGCGGAGCGCAGGCCGCAGCCCGACATCCGGACATCAAAATATACTGCTGGTTATCAGCGAAACCGCCGCTGGATTCGGCTGCATAACTGCCGCCGATGAAGGATAAGCATATCTCAAATCGGGTAAATAGCGGATGTTTTTTTTGCCTGGGAACCAGGGCTGTCTCCCTCTGGTCGTACGCCGATCGATGAATCCTGGGCGAAATCCGGGATCGCACCAGCACCGCCGGAAGGCTTTTGCCGCCAACCGGCCACCGACCAAGCGAGGAAGTGGATGTTCTGGTGGGCCCTGTAGGATTCGAACCTACGACCAACGGATTATGAGTCCGCTGCTCTAACCGCTGAGCTAAGGGCCCGTGTCTCCTCTATTGAACCACGGCCTCCAGCGGCCGAGGTCATCGCCCTCCGCCGCCCCTCGGCCACCTCTCCTGGGCGCGGGCGTACAATCGAGGGGAGCATCGACATGCAAATCCCAGCCTGCTTGAAGCCGCTTCTCCTTCTGGCCCTTTCCGCCTCCGCCGCCTTGGCCATACAGCCCTCCCGCGAGGATCTCGCGCGATGGGAAAAGACCGCGGCCGGCGTTACCATCGTCCGCGATGACTGGGGCATCGCCCACATCTACGGCAAAACGGACGCCGACGCCGTCTTCGGCACCGTCTACGCCCAGGCCGAGGATGATTTCAACCGCGTCGAGACCAACTACATCAACGCCATGGGCCGGTTGGCCGAGGCTGAGGGCGAATCCCGCATCTGGCAGGACCTGCGCATGAAGCTCTTCATCGATCCCGCCGAGCTGAAGAAGCAGTACGGCGCCAGCCCCGGCTGGCTCCAATCCCTCATGAACGCCTTCGCCGACGGCCTGAATTTCTACCTCTACAAGCATCCCGACGTCCATCCGCGCGTGATCCAGCGCTTCGAGCCCTGGATGGCCCTCAGCTTCACCGAGGGCAGCATCGGCGGCGATATCGAGCGCGTCAACCTCGGCCAGCTCGAAGCGTTCTACGGCAACCGCGGTCCGGCCGCCTCCGCACTGGCCGATGCCGCCGCGGTAGCGGAGCCCGAATACGAGCCCGAGCCCTCCGGCTCCAACGGCGCCGCCATCGCGCCTTCCAACACCGCCGGCCACCACGCCCTTCTCCTCATCAACCCCCACACCTCCTTCTTCTTCCGCTCCGAGCTCCAGATGGTCAGTCAGGAAGGACTGAACGCCTACGGCGCAGTGACCTGGGGCCAGTTCTTCATCTACCAGGGTTTCAACGACCGCGCCGGCTGGATGCACACCTCGAGCGGCGTCGACGCGATCGACGAGTATCTCGAGACGGTCAGCAGGAAGGGGAACGGTTACGTCTACAAGTACGGCAGCGAAGAGCGGCCCGTGATCGCAAAGGAAATCACGGTCCCCTACCGTACCGAGCACGGCATGGCCGAGCGCAAATTTACCGCTTACTTCACTCATCACGGCCCGATCGTGCGCCAGGCGGACGGCAAGTGGGTGGCCATCCGCCTCATGCAGGAACCCATCAAGGCGCTCACGCAATCCTACACGCGCACCAAGGCCCGCACCTACCGGGCGTTCCGCCAGA
>Ga0209062_1006848_pt1 | contig 10170 bp, 4 predicted proteins | sample Coa_R2_2_FD_187158 | JGI IMG/M metagenome (GOLD analysis project Ga0209062, IMG submission 187158) | Surface soil microbial communities from Centralia Pennsylvania, which are recovering from an underground coalmine fire - Coalmine... | ecosystem: Environmental > Terrestrial > Soil > Unclassified ...
CTATGATTATTTAAAAAACAGTATGCTAAATAATATTTTTTTATTCATTTAATCAAATAATCAAAAACTAAAACCTTATTCCGGTGCTTCATAACTTCTTTTTCATATTCACGATGCTGAGCACTATTTAAATATCGCGTACGTGCAGAAAAATCTTCAAAAGTTAAAATGAAACAATGTGTAAATCCTAGAGGTGAATCTTCCGCATTGTTTTCAGTGCCCCATTCAAAATCCAGGACTTCCGGTACTTGTTTGAGATTTTGAAATCCCGTAATTAATGAATCAATTATTTGCGAAGAAAGATTGGAGAAATCAAACATAACAATATGACGCACTTTTCCTGGCATTGATATTTCCTCGAATTTAAAGCTTTTAAATATTAATTTTCCCGAAGCTGCAATATCAACCCATTTAACTCCGCCAAACTCCGATAATGAATCACCAACTTCCCTTTTCCTTTCGCATTACACTGAATCGCAACACGCAATTTCAATTGATGAGAAAGTGTCTCTTGCAAATGCTGAATATCCGGATCTAGGACTTTTTCATTCTTAGCCGACGGCGCTTGCAGCCTGCGCACTAGCTGTTCTGTCTCTCGCACCGATAATCCCCGGGCCACAATCAACTGCGCTGTTTCTAACTGAGCAGCTTCTGGCAGGGTAATCAGCGTCCGTGCATGGCCCATTTCCAGTTGACCTTGCTCCAGCATCGTTTTCACTTCTTCGGGCAGGGATAATAAGCGCAATAAATTCGTCACACTCGTCCGTGATTTCCCCACCGCATCGGCCACCTGCTGGTGGGTCATACCAAATTCTTCAATTAATCGTTGTAAAGCAGCGCTTTCTTCAATCGGGTTTAAATTTTCACGCTGAATATTCTCAATCAGCGCAATGGCAACTGCTGCTTCATCCGGAATAGCACGAATAATCACCGGTACTTCCGTCAAGCCTACTCGTTTAGCAGCCTGGAAACGTCTTTCCCCCGCAATGATCTCATACCGGTCACCTACTGGCCGTACAATCAACGGCTGAATAATGCCTTGTGCCCGAATAGAACTCGCCAACTCTTCCAACGCTTCCGGTTTCATTTCTCGTCGTGGCTGATATTTACCGCGCTGAATTTGATCAACTGATAATTTTGTGAACTGTTCTTGTGAGGGGTCTGCCATTTCTTCTACCGGACTGTGGGTTTGCCCAGTCGTATACGCAAGCAAAGCATCTAATGACTTACCAAGACCACGTTTTTTGACCATAATGGAATCCTAATGAGCAATATGTGAGTAGCACCATCATCTTAATAAAACATCAGGAGAAATGGAATGACGTTGCCTCCCGTAATTCGGGTTTTTTTTGCAATAGATTTGCCTGAAGCGACTAAAAAGGAAGTGGGGAAATTCATTAGTCAACTTAAGAAACAGTCTAAATCCCATGCCATCCGCTGGACCAAACCGGAAAATTTGCATATTACCCTTCAATTTTTGGCCGAGGTGAAAACAGAACACCTGCCTATGCTCATCGAGCGGGTACGAGGGAAAATGCACGGCCGGCATCAGCCTGTTCAACTGGCTTTAGGGGCAGTGCACTTATTTCCTAATCCGTATCGACCCCGCGTGATTGTGCTCGATGTCATGCCACAAGATCAGCTGGCTTTATTATCGAGCTTAATAGGACAAGGTATTGTCGATGCGCGTTATGCGATTGAAGAGAGACCTTTTCGGGGCCATTTAACCATAGGCAGAATTAAACAGCCGCAAGGAGTAGATTTGAACTTTTTATCTTCCTCATCCTCCATGCAGGATCTCGAGAAAGTGGAAATTAACGAAGTCGTCTTGTTCCGTAGCGAGCCGCAGCCGGAAGGTTCTAAATATACTGTGCTTGAAAAAATGAGTTTATAAGTTATTTGCGAGAGATTGTTATATTTGTTTGGGTGAGTACCTTATTGTCCTCATCTATTAATTGCTTAATTATCGTATCAATATTTTTTTCAATGGCGTTAGAGGTCGAGAGCCAAGGAGGCAGAAGCACATTCGTAATCATATTGATAGAGGAAGGATTGAAAACAGATTGTTGGATGACAGTAGCTATATTTGTGGTGTTAGAAGCGGGAATAGAAGATAAATTAAAGTTTGAAAAAGTCATTAAGGTTCCATTAATGATGACGCCATTATTACCTGTTCTTGTATAAGGAACTGTAAAAGATAATTGATCATTACCGCTTTGACTTTGAAGATGATTGATGCCGCTGAAATAAACAGGATCATTAATATAACCTTGATTGGTACCTGTGATCACAACAGTATTCGTCTTATTAGGTAAGACAATGCTGTCATTATTGTTACCGACAAGTTTATTGATATTGGTATAACTTAAGTTATTTCCACTCACCGAGCCTGCATAAATATTATGGGATAAGGTCATAGTGACATCTGAATAATTAGCATAGTTTAAAATATTGGTTGCAGAAAGTGAGCCACCATTTAAGCTACCACTTAAACTAGAACCATTTGCAAAGATGAAAGTATTATTCGCATTGCCGCCAACAATATTTTGTATATTGCTAAAAGTGAAGTTACCGCCGATACCAGATAGATTGTTTAATGTGCCTGTGTTCGCTGCGTTGAATGTCCAATTTTGATTATTACTTGTATTTAAGGTGAAGGTATTATTTTCGCTATTACCAGTACCAGCAATCGTTACATTCGCTAATGTTAAAGCGCCAGATAAATTGATTGTATTAGCATTTAAATTTAAATTTTTATTTCCGTTTACACCATTATTAAAAGTGAGAGTTGAACCTGTTAAAGTCGCATTTGTGTTTAACGTAACAGCATCATTATAAGTTTGCGCACCAGAGGTTGTTACACTACTGGTATTGATCATAGTTGATCCTGCATTGGAAGTTAAAGTAAGCGGTGAAGTACTACCACCAACGATACCCTGCAAGGTGATAGTGCCTGAACCGGCTAAGGTTAAATTATCAGCACCATTAATGGTGCCAGTGATGTTCAATGCATCTGAAGAACTATTGGTTGCGATCGTCGTATCAGCACCTAATGAAATGTTGCCTGATACGGTACTAGAACCCACGCCAACTAATGCCCCTGTATTACTGATACCTGTGCCTTTTAATGTCAGTGAATTACCGATACTCGCATTCTTTACTTCCAATTCACCACCCGAATTTACCGTGAGAGCACCGGTACCTAAGCTGTTATTATTGGAAGCAATCGTTGTACCTGAATTAATTGTTGTGCCGCCTGTGTAAGTATTTGCAGCAGAAAGAACCAGTGTACCTGTTGATTGTGAAATAGCACCCGCACTACTTAACACACCGCTTAATGTTGTGGTGCCCGAATTGCTTATGGTTAAGGTATCACCGGAATTTAAAGTGCCAGCACCACCGAGGGTGAAACTATTAGTGCCACCAATGGTAACATTTCCGGCAATCGTAAAGGCGTTGTTGACGGTAACACCACTACTACCTTGTAATGTACCGCCATTTAATGTCAGGGTGCTTGTGCCAACCGGTCCATTGGTGATGTTACCCGCGCTACTCGTTCCTAATACTAACGTCCCTGCTGTTAAGGTCGTTCCACCGGTGTAAGTATTGGCACCGGATAATGTTACCGTTCCGCCACTAGCATTTTCTAGAACAGATCCTCCTCCACCGATGACACCACTTAAGGTGGTCGCGCCGGTATTGGTAAATTCTAATACCCCCGCACTATTATCAAACCTTGCTGTCCCACTCAACGTGATATTGTTTGAACCACCAATAACAGCAGTTTTGCTGTTACCGATTTCTAAAGGATTTGCTAAGGTGGCTGCTACATTTGCTTGCAATATGTCAGTGCCAGTACCAAAGAATGCCAATGTCCCACCTTTACCTAATGCATTTGTCGCTGTTCCAATTTGCAACATGCCTGCAAACAATAACGTGTTTCCTGTTAACGCACTGTTATCAGCACCTGAGATAACGAGTGTGCTACTAGACGATCCGTTTAAATCGAGCCCACCCGCGCCACTCAAATTTCCGCTTAATGTAGTCGTGCCTGTATTGGTAATGATAATGTTATAGCCAGAATTAAGCGTTCCGTTTCCACTCAGCGTTAAACTATTAGAACCCCCAATCGTGGTATCTGATCCTTGCAGGGTATACGCATTGACAACAGGATTGGAGGTTGCAGCGACAGAGGCTGATAAGGTGCCGCCATTAAATATCAAGGTACCTGTGCCTAATGGGTCCGTATTATCATTGGCGATTTGTAATGTTCCTTTGGTAAAGGTAAGAGTGCCAGCGTAACCACTATTGCTACCTGCGATAGAAACGGTACTGCCACTCGCATTTTCAGTGAGTGCACCGCTACCAGATAATCCATTAAAGGTTGTTGTCCCGGTATTTGTAATCGTTAATGTACTACCTGAACCTAAGCTTCCACTATTACTAAACGTAATATTTTCATTTCCACCAATTGTCACCGCATCATTGCTACCGACAGCAAAGCTGCTATTGCCTAAGGTGGTTGCTTGGTTGATAGCAGACAGCGTACCGCCATTTAAATTTAACGTGCCAGTACCAAAAGGATTAGTGGCATTGTTTGCTTCCAACGTCCCAGCGGATAACGTCGTTGAGCCAGTGTAGGTGTTTGATGCAGATAAAATGAGGGTGCCAGCGCCTGAACTGGTTAAGCTATTTAATCCGCTTAATGAACCTGAAATCACACTGTTACTACCAGCAGTACTAAACGTGAGATTATCATTATTGCCTGTTACGGTTCCTGCCACCGTGATATCGCCAGAAGTTGCGGTGGTCAAAGTTGCAGAAGAAGCTAAACTCATCGGCCCATTGAAGGTGAGGTTGGCACTGGTTGCAGTGACATTGCCATCAAGGCTATAAGTGGTACCAGATGTTGCTGTTAAACTATCGCCACTGATTAAAGTAAGATTGCCGCCGGAAACGCTATACAATATCGCACTATCACTCAGAGAACCTTTTGCTGTGCTTAAGGCACTATTGCTAAGCGTACTATTTCCTGAATTTTCGCCGACGGTCACGCTATTAGTGGAGATAGCCAATCCGTTCGTGGTACCTGATAAGCTTCCACCGCTTGATGGGGCAATCGCAACGGCGTTACCTAAAGTAGAACCTGTCAAATAAACTAATACATCGGCGTTATCTGTAATCGTGCCATTTTTTTCAATGAAATAGAAAAATCCATTATTGCCAGTATAAGTGGAATCCACACTGCTGCCATTGGCGGCCAATTTAACGGTATGGTCGCCTGCTGCTGGGGAGGAACCTGATACAACACGAGGCGTACTTGAGAAAACACTCTGCAAGTAAGGATAAGATTGCCCCGCCAGTATGCTCCAGGTACTCGTAAAATCCCACCCACTAAAAGTAGATTGCGTCATCATATTAGTGGTTGTTTCAGCGGTTCCTGCACTGCTTGAGCTTCTGCCTGTTGTTTGAGAATCAAAGTAACTACTGGTGACAGTGCCGCTTGAATTGCTGCCGACAAATCCCCCCGCACCCGAACCTCCAATCACATCCCCTGTCGCATAATCGTGTGTAATGGTTGCTCCCTGGTTAGAGCCGACAAAGGCACCTGGATGTGTGGCGCTATTAGCAGTTACTACCACGGAAGAGAAAGAGTCTTGAATAGTGTTACCAGAAGTGACTCCAATAAATCCCCCAATATTGCCTGTGCCAGTGACTGTTAACGTCCCTGTAACATAGGATTGACTGACACTGCCTACATCATTACCAACAAGCCCACCCACCGAGCCGCCGCCTGCGGTGACAGTAGTATTATTGACATAAATATTAGTAAATGAACCCGTTGCTGCCCCTGCTGCTGTACCGGTGCTTTGCGTATTGCCGGTATAACCAGTGATAGTAGGATTATTGAAAACGGTATTAGAAATACTGCCCGATAAATAACCAAATAATCCTTCGTCTCTTGCTGTACTAGGGAAATTAATCGTCAGTGTGTTAATGGCATAGCCTTGACCATTTAGGCTACCTGAAAACTTCGTGCCAGAATTACCGAGAGGTTCAAATCCACCATTATTGTTCCAAGTGGATGTACCCGACGCATCAATGTTGTTAACTAATTTATAACTATCTGCCACCAAGGTAGAATTTGAACCCATGCCTTGTAACCCATATACATCGGTAATTTGATAGGGGCTACCAGAGGTGCCAGCTCCACCTGTTACACGTAAAAATTGTGTCGTCGCATTTGGAATTGTGCCGGAATTAATTTGGAAATTATTGCTAATAGAAAAAGTCGGCAATGTACTATTGGATTGATACCATTGACCTTGCACTAAGTTAAAATTCTCCACACTAATGTTAGCTGTTACACCTGTTGAGCTGGGTGAAGCTTCAGAACCGGATGTAATACTTTGCGAGGCATTGGTTGCGCTTAAATCCAAGCTGCCATTTGTCGCTGTAATATCAGCATTCAAGTAAATATTATGGCTTGCGGATAAAGTTAGCGAGTTAGAAGAGCTCCAAGTAATAGCATTGGCAACGGTAATATCACCATTACCGCTTCCACCTGATCCACTGACAGGCGTGGTTGTGACAGTGACATTGGTCGTAGCTAAGTCATTTTCTAAATTCGTCACATTAATTGTTGAGCTAGCTAGTGCACCATTGGTAGGTTGGTAATAACCGGTACCACTTGTGTAAGTTGCGTTTGAATCGGTACTTGAGCTAATAGTGACATCAGTTGGGTCAAGTAACCAGGTCCCCATTTGTCCGTTAGTTGCGCGTGTATCGACTAATGCGCCATTGACATCTAAATAGTTATGGCTGGATGTTTCAACAAAACCGCCATTACCGCTGTCAGCCCCCCCGCGTGCACTGATAGTGCCATAATCTTTGGTGACATAATTAGACCACAACACCACATTGCCGCCATTGCCTGACGTAATCGCATCAGCGATCAAGCTAGCATTAGGCAGCATCACCGTGGCATTGGCATTTGGCAGAGGCCCTGCACCATGCGCATTACCGCCTATAAAAATGTTACCACCCCCACTATCACCACTTGCATTAATGGTGGTAGGCGAATCAATCAAAATATCATAACCTGTGATAGCCACTTGACCGCCCATTTGTCCTTTTCCTTGACCTGATACATCGATGTTAGCAGCAACATGAACTACACCTCCCTGAGGATCCCCAGAAAGAATGATTTCACCATTTTGTTGCGCCACTGATTGCGCTTGCACGAAACCCTGCATGTCAATGATATGGTCCAACACATTTTGTGCTGTTTTTGCTGTTACTAAAATTTCTCCGCCATTCGCAATCAGTGATCCCGTATTCGTTATACCCGCGGTGGTACCGGAAGGTGGTTGATCGAGTGTGAAGTTAATCAGATTTGAGCCATCGAAGTTAACAGTGAATGCATTACCCGAGGCTAAAACAACATGTCCTAAGTTTGCTTGGATCAAACCATGGTTCACAACATTGGATGCAACGAGTGCAACTAGACCATGATCAGCGGCGATGATTTGACCTTCGTTAATGATGGAAGCACCTGAGTAAGGTGAGATGCCGTCAAAGTGATAATTACCATTCAAGAAATTTTGATCAGTGATATTACTTGTTGTAGCAATTAATCCCCCCACATTCACATAAGCAGTGGAACCAAAAAAAATGCCAGCGGGATTGATCAAAATAATTCGCCCGTTTGCAGTTAGGTTGCCGTAAATTGAGGAGGGACCTTGGGCAGCACTAATGCGATTGAGCGTAATACCACCCGCTGGTTGCTGGAAATGTGTAGATTCGGATTGGCCGATATTAAAACTTTGCCAATTGATAATAGCTTTCTGGCTGCTTTGGTTGATGGTGGTGGAATTTGATGTTTGCTGAATAGCAACGTTACCAGCAGCAACATTATCGACCACAGGATTTGCATAAGGCATAGTGGTAAAAAAAATGGAACAGAGCAGTACGATTATTCTGTCCTGCTTCATTCGACGGTTACGCTTCATATGTTGTTTTTGATAAGCCAGCAAGTTCATCTATTTCTCTTTTTAATAATGTTAATTCTTTATTTAATTTAACTATAGGCGATAAATCAGGTTTTTGCTCGACAGGATGGGTTCTTAAGTGATTGAATTAACTAATAATAAAAATATATTTTTAAGAGGAAAATAAAACCACTGAATCTTAGCTGCAAGATGAACTGATTTTAGTTTTAGAGAGGGTTTGATTGTCATAGTCCATAAATTGGGAAGTCATTGTATTTAAATTTTGCGTAATGAAATCAGATGTTAATACCCATGCTGGTTGCACCGTTGTCACGAGAGAAGAAGAATTGGTAACAGGTTGTTGAACGATAGACGATATACTAGATGAAGTGGTGGGTACCGAGGCCGTAGGCAAAGTGAAATTTGAGAATGTCATTAAGGTGCCGTTTATCAGCACACTATTATTTCCTTCTATCACATAAGGAACATCAAATGTAATAGTATCACTACCGCTTTGGCTTTGAATGTTATTAAATCCGTTAAAATTAACTGGATCATTCACATACCCTTGTTTTGCACCGGTAATCACAACAGTATTGCTTTTATTTGGTAAGACGATGCTGTTACTAGCGCTGCTGTTGCCAACAAGATTATTGATATTGCTAAAGTTAGTAGTGAAATTGCCTTCTTGGACAGTACCTGAAAAGAGATTGCTTGATAAATTCACTGTGACTGACGAAATATTAGCGTAATTTAATGTATTCGTTCCCGAAAGTGAGCCACCATTTAAAGTACCACTTAAGTTAGCACCGTTATCGAACACGAATGTATTACCATTATTACCACCAGTGATATTTTGAATATTGCTAAAGCTAAGATTGCTAACTATACCTGTATTACTTCCACTTATTTCCCAATTTTGCTGACTCCCTGTATTCACTGTTAAGGAATTATTAGATCCGCTGCCAACTAAAGCAAGTTTTTGATTACCATTGATACTGTCCTCAAACGTAAAAGTTGGCGCAGTTAACGTCGCATTTGTATTCACCGTAATAGAATTATTATAAGTTTGTGATCCGCTTGTTGTAATACTGCTAGCGTTTAACACAGTCGATCCTGCATTGGAAGTTAAACTAGATAGCGACGTACTATTACCTATATTACCCTCTAATGTGATGGTACCAGTGCCTGCTAATGTTAAATTATCAGCACCATTAATAGTGCCAGCGATGGTCAACGCATCTGAAGAACTATTGGTGGCGATTGTCGTATCAGCACCTAATGAAATATTGCCTGATACGGTACTTGAACCTACACCCACTAAAGCCCCTGCGCTACTTACACCCGAACCGTTTAATGTCAAGGTATTACCTATACTTGCATTGCTTACTTCCAATTCCGCACCGGAATTCACCGTAAGAGCACCCGTACCCACGCTACTATTATTCGCAGCAATCAAAATGCCGGCATTAAGAGTGGTGCCGCTAGAGTACGTGTTAGCACCTGATAGAGTAATCGTACCGCTGCCTATCTTGGTGAGAGTAAATGCCCCACTTACCGTGCCGGAGAGGGTGCCGGATCCACTCCCACCCATGGAGGTGTTACTACCAAGCGTAATATTGTTACTGAGGGTGGCATTGGTACCAGAAAAAGTAAGCGCACCCGGCGAGCTAAAATTAGCAGAACCAGTGCCATTCAATGTAATGGCATTGGTATTACTCAGTGTGCCATTTGAGAAATCAATATCTAAGGTGGTACCGGATGAAACCGTCGTCGATGAGGTATTCCCTAAAGCAGAAGCGTTGGCCAAACTAACTTTACTGCCGCTGCTGATGGTGGTTGTACCACTATAGGTATTAGCACCTGATAAGGTAAGGAAGCTAGTTGATATAGTCAGATTAGAACTACCACTAATAACGCCGCTGAGAGTGCCGGTACCACCACCACTGATAGTAGCGTTACTGCCAAGAACAATATTGTTACTGAGAGTGGTGTTACTTCGAGCAATATTGATAGCAGGAGCTGAACCATTGATGGTAATTGTACTGGTATTTCCTAGCGTGGCATTTCCAAATTCTAAATCTAACGTACCGCCGGAAGAGACGGTAATGGATGAAGTATTACCCAAGCCATTTGCGTTTTCTAGAACAAGCGTGCCTCTATTAGCAATCGTAGTGGT
>Ga0209062_1006851_pt1 | contig 10167 bp, 7 predicted proteins | sample Coa_R2_2_FD_187158 | JGI IMG/M metagenome (GOLD analysis project Ga0209062, IMG submission 187158) | Surface soil microbial communities from Centralia Pennsylvania, which are recovering from an underground coalmine fire - Coalmine... | ecosystem: Environmental > Terrestrial > Soil > Unclassified ...
ATCAAGGCCCGCTTCGCCATCAGGAGCCGTTTCAACAGCGTACCCTTCCAATGAGAGCAGCGTCTCCAGAGACTCACGGATCGACGCTTCATCGTCGATGATCAGGATGCGGTGCGCACGGTCTGATGAAGATGGATGGATAGGGGCCGGTACTGCAAGGGTGCCTTCAGACATGCGCGGGTTTCCTCAACATGGGGAATTCAAGGAGAAACGTCGTGCCTGTTCCTACCTGGCTTTCAACGTGAATTTTTCCGGCGTGCTCCTGAATGATTCCATAGGTAACGGAAAGGCCCAGGCCGGTGCCGCGGCGCTGGCCCTGCTTGGGCGCGCTCTTCGTTGTGAAAAATGGATCATAGATGCGCTGCAGGTGTTCAGGCGCAATCCCGGAGCCATTGTCGGTAATGGCAACCGCGATTTGCCCGTTCGCTTCCGTAGCGATGCGCAGCGTCCCACCGCCCGCCATAGCATCTTTCGCATTGAGAAAGAGATTCAAAAATACCTGCTGCAGTTTGCCCGCATTACCGAGAATCGGCGGGAGATTTGCTTCAAGCGCCAAATCAGTTTTAACCTGTGCTGTCTTGAATTGATGCTCCAGCAGCGTCAACGTCTCGCGGATGATGGCATTTAAGTCCGTCTCGCGGAATTCCGTGCTGCTGGTGCGCGAGAAATTCAGCAGATTATTGACAATCTCTGAAGCGCGGAATGTCTGCGAGGTGATCTTTTCAAGCAATGGCGAAAGCCTGTCGTCTCCGCGCAACTGCTTTGAAAGCATCTGCGTGTATGACGAGATCACGGCCAGCGGTGTATTGACTTCGTGGGCCACGCCGGCGGCGAGCAGTCCGATGGAAGACAGCTTCTCTGCCTGACTGAGTTGCGCTTCGAGTTCCGTACGCTCGGTAATATCATCGAGCAAAATGATGCGGCCAACTGTTTCGAAATTGCGCGCAATCAACGGCGCAATGGCAATATTTGCCGTTCGTGCTTCACCTTCGCGCATCTCCAGGCGGAATTTATAGAGATTGTGCACGCCCGGGTCATGCTTCACGCGCTGGAATTCCTGCATGAATGCCGGCGGCAAGACCTCCGAGAGATGTTTGCCCAGCGCCTCGCGACGCGGCAGCGCGCAAAAGACTTCCATCTGCGCATTCCAGCTCTCAATGCGCTCTTCAAGATCAACAGCGAGAATACCGACATTGATCGATTCGACGATGTTCTCGTTGAATTCCTTCAGGCGCTCGTATTCCGAAATTTTCTGTTCGAGGCTTTGATAGAGGCGCGCGTTCTGGATGGCGATGCCGATATATCCGGCCAGCGATTCGAGCAGTTCCATGTCCTCGCTCGAAAGAAAATCGCCTTCAGTCGTGCGCCCAAGTCCGATAACAGCGATGGTGCGGGCTTGCAATCGACAAGGCAGATAGTAGTTCAGATCAAGCGCCGCGGCTGTTCGTTTCTGACTGTCCGTCAGGTGCAGGGCCTGTTGCGGATTTTCGAGGAAGATATGCGATCCTGCGTCCGGCTGATCGAAGTCAAGAAAACTGAGATCAAACGGCTGACTTCCGTCCAGCCCGGTGCTCTGTAGCCCATGACTCGCAGCCAGCTGATATTCGCCTGTTTTCTCGGCCAGCAGGACAGCGACACGCGAAACCAGCAATGTATGCGGCAGCCGCTCGACAATCGAATCCAGCAATGCTTTCAGGTCAGTCTGAGAGCTTAGCCCTCGGCCAAACTCGATCAGCGTCTCGCGATAGTCATAACGCTTCCGGTCAAAAATGCGATCTACCCGCTCCTGGATGCCGCGCCGCAGCGGCTCAAAAAGCTGCGCCGTGATGATGATGGCCGCTACCAGCCCCCACAGCCGGAAGCTGGGCAGCCGGTTGCGGACAATCTCACCGGCCAGCGCCACGAGTCCAAAATAGAGCGCGGCCAGCGCCGCAGTCGCCAGCGTATATGAGACGCCGCGCTTAAAGATGAGGTCCGTATCCATCAGCCGATAACGGATGATGGCCCAGCTGAAGGTCAGCGGCAGGAATACGAGAGAAAGAACCGCGATTTTCGTCAGCAGATCAGGAATCTGGGCATCAGCCAGGAACGGAATCGCGTACAGCAACGTGAACGGCGCAATCGCCAGTACCGTGCCGCGCGTAAGCCATTTCAGCTGCTGGCGGCGTAGAGGCTGGTCGGCGCGCTGATAGCTGACGAAGAAGAGAATCGCAGCCATCACATAATAAAGCGCCTGATAGGCCACCGTGACCTGGTCAAGCCGGTGCTGCAACAGCGCGGTTGCTGACCATAGCTCAATGGCCATGACCTGCAACGCGATGACAAAACAGGCCGGCAGATATGTCAGTCCTACGAGCCAGCGGCGAAGGCGTCGGCTTTCAGAAAATGCCAGCGCAAAATGCAAAAAGAGCGCGGGCTGAAGCGCTCCGGCAAGAATATTGCCCCAGAAAATGAGCTCATCAAGCGCATTGAGCTTCCCCGTGTACTTAAAGGCGTACAGCGTGAAAGAAGCAAGGCAAAAGATATAGAAATGGGTCGCGTGGGGCGCCGTCCAGCGTCGAAACAGCACATAAAGCCCGATTCCCAGATAGACCAGCGCAATCAGGCGAAATCCCTGATTATTACCCCGATCCACCGGATCGAGAATCAGCGGAACTTCCGGCAGCCTGACCCCTGACCGGATAATCGTGTAATGGATCGTGCCGTAAGTCCCGGTGCGCATGATTTCGCGCGCCAATGAGGCATAGCGGGGTAGCGGATGGTCATTGGCCTGCACCAGCAGATCGCCTTCTTTTACCCCCGCCCGCTGTGCAGGACTGTTGGCAAGCACTCGCTGCGCCTGCAGGCCGCCATTGGCCTCTACCCACCACACGCCGTCCGTCGGCAATTGATAATTGTTTTCCTGAACGAAGTTAAAGGACGCAAATACCGCCGCAGCTACCGTGAAAAAGGCAAGAAGGAGGACGGTAATCCGGGTTTGGAACGACCTTTCCATGCGCTATTCAGGAGAAAAATGCAGGTGCAATCGATACCACTGCAACTCAAATGCCATCAAGGGAAAGGAGTCGCAGCATCCATGCTGATTTAGTATACGCTTGATTTTGGAGAGGATACAGATTTTCGTTGCCAGCGAAACTATACGTGTGACGAGAGTTAACCTCTCAGGGATGAAATTTTCCGTATATGTATATGGAAAATCATATATTCTGGCTGTTCAATATTTCTGCGATTTCGATCTTACAGAGGCTAGCTCCCTTGCTGCAGACATCTTTTTAAATCATTCGCTTCTCTTAAAAATTGGTTTAAGATTTGTCGAATTCGCCGGATTTTCACCGGCTAAGGCAGACGGAATGGCACTGGCAAGCTGGATACTCCTGGCAGACGATCCAAAAGTAGAAGAGATATCCGTGTCCATTGAAGGGCATCGTATGCTGGCCCTGAAAACAGGACATGGACCTTCGCTGGTGCTTTTGCATGGGCTTTTGGGATCGGCGGACGGCTGGCATCCGTGCTTTTCCCGCCTCGGGGGGCAGTCAACCGTCTATGCAGTTGATTCTCTTGGGATTGGCCGATCTGACCGTGTAGAAGGTCTGGACGAAGGACTGTCCGCGCATGCTGATCGCATTGCCATGTTCATGACTGAAGCAGGTATTCGCAAAGCAGATATTCTGGGCACCTCTCATGGCGGAGCAGTGGCAATGATGCTGGCCGCCCGTCACCCGCAGCGAGTGCGCAGCCTGCTGCTCCATGCCCCGGCGAATCCGTTTTCTACCGTCTCCGACCCGCTGGTTCACTTCTATCGTTCGCCTTTGGGCCACTGGTTCGCCCAGCAGGTCCCCTATCTACCTGAGAAGTTGCAGGAACTGGCGCTGGGTCGCATGTACGGGAACAGCAAGCTGGCCTGTCACGAAGTGCTCGACCGCTATATGAGCTCGCTCCGTGTTCCGGGGACCGTCGAGCATGTGCTTAACATCCTGAACCGCTGGTTTGAGGATATGCGCGAGCTGAAAGACGCTTTGGAGGCCCTGCGTGAAACCCCTGTGCTTCTGCTATGGGGAACGCGGGACCGCGCCGTGAGTATCGAGTCAGGGCGGCAACTGGAAAAAATGCTCAACCGTGTGGAGATGGCGACGATGCCCGGAGTGGGACACCTGCCCTATGATGAAGCGCCCACCGCTTTTTCCGACTTAATCAACAGCTTTCTTCGCAAATTAAACCGCGCGGAGCCGCGTCCGGGACCGCAGCTTGTTCGTTCAAAAGCCGATTAGTGGGAGGAGTGGTCTTCCGGATTGCGGCGGGTGGCCCAGAGAATTCCTACTACAAAGATGGTCGCAAAGCTGCCAATCGCAAACAGTGCCAAGATGTCTTCTCCTTCAATCTGATTCTAAGTTCCAGCATATCGTATTTTGTTCCTTCACCCGCTCTTTCTTAAGAGCCGCTCCAGGGTAGCGAGGCCTTTTGCGATCTCCGTCCTTTGAGCAGGAGTTGTATCTCTCAGGGCCTGTGTGAGTGGATGCAGACTCAATGCGGGCATGCGCCTGCGGAGAAAATCGCGTACCGGCTTTGAGGGAACAATCTGGGTGATGCGGCGGTCTGCTGGACTGGTTCTGCGGACGACTAAGCCGCGTTTTTCCAGTCGGTCCACAATGCCGGAAACCGTGCTGTGGGCCAGGCAAACGGCTGCGCTGAGATCTTTCAGGCTCAATCCTTCCGCCTTGCAGATCGCGCTCATCACCAGCCGCTGCGGCGCTGTCAGTTCGCCCTTTGCGAATTCAGCATCCAGACGGCGTCTCATCATCCGGCGTATAGATTGCAACTGGGATTCCATTTGCTGGGCCAGCGCATCGATGTCCGGGTTCGAGGCTGCCGATTTTCTCATTGGCGGTGGCCCTGGAAGATGAAAGGGATCAGCGCGGGCACGCGCCGGCGATACTCAAGATATTCATTGCCGAAGCGCTGCGCCATAAACTGTTCCTCGAACAGCGACTTGAGCCAGAAACCGAATCCGCAGAGCAACACGCCCACCAGGCTGCGCAGATAGCCGTATTGCAGCGCGCTGCCTGCAAGAGCAAGCAGGATTCCCGTATAGATGGGATGGCGCACGATGCGGTATGGGCCGCGCTGTACAAGGGTATGATCTTCCTTGATAGTGACCGCGCCGCTCCAGTTGCCGCCCAGCGTGAGACGCGCCCAGATGGCGAAGGCAATCCCGAGACAAACGATAGCAAAACCACAGGCCGCCACCGGAAGATTCATCTGCACCAGGACGGTATTGATCCAGGGGACATCCACCCGTTCGGCAAAAATGAGGTAGGAACCGAGAGCGAGGTTGAAGAGATACCAGATGCGTGAGCGCGACGACTGCCTTACCACCGTGCGTTTGACAGTGAAGGCGCTGATGAGCCAGACGGCAAGGAGCACAAGCCAGAGCCGTTCGGTAAGAAAGCGGATAGAGCCGACGGAATGCAAGGGGGCCTCCTTTGAAATATATGTCGTATACGACGTATCGTGTACGACACATATTAACTTCATACGGTCAGAAGGCACAATCAGTTCCCGCGAGTCTTCGCAGCGATCAGCGCGAGGCAAGAAGAATGCGGAGATCGCGAAGATTGTTGCCGGTCGGGCCGGTGATAATCGTGTCACCCAGCGCTGTGAACAGAGGGCAGCTGTCAAAGCGGGCCAGGTTTGCTTCGGGGTTGAAGCGATATTCACGGGCACGCGAAATAGTGGTTGTATCGGCGATGGCTCCCGCCGCCGGGCTGTTTCCATCAATTCCATCAGATCCGGCGCTCAGGACAGCCAGTGCCTGCCCCTCGTACTTTGCCAGATCAAAGGCCGAAGCAAGCGTGAACTGCTGGTTGCGGCCTCCACAGCCCGGCTGCGGACCGAGTTGTACGGTGACTTCGCCGCTCGAAAGAAGGCAAAGACGCGGGTGCTCGGCGCGCAGTTCATGAAAGCGTTTGAGCAAATAGCGCGACGCATCCGCGTAATCCCAGTCGTCGCACGTGTTATCGACGACTACGCGAAAGCCGAGTTCGTGCGCCTGGTCACGTGCTGCATTTACAAAGTCGTGGTTGGAAAGCAGCGTATCGAATTGCGTGTGCTGGAACGCTGTTTCGGCATTGGGCCCGTGCGTTTCCGCAGCAACATCGGAAGAGAGTGATTCAAAGTAGGCGCGCACTGCGGAAGGAAATTTTTCCGGCAAATGATAGCGGGCCAGAATTTCCCGGCATTGCTCCAGCGTCGACTGATCCGGTAATGTAGGCGAAGAAGCAACCGAGCCGAGGTCCTTCAGAGGCACATCGGCCAGCAGCAGCGAGAGCTTCTCCGCTTCCGGAGCGGCCAGCGCCAGCCGCCCGCCTTTGACCGCTGAAAAATATTTTCGGACCGTGTTGATTTCCGTAATCGTCGCCCCGGACGCCACGAGAGTTTCATGGAAAGCAATCGTGTCTTCGAGCGAGATTTTCTCATCCCGCGGTAGATCAAGCATGGCCGAGCCGCCGCCGCTGATGAGGAAAAAGATGAAGGTATCTTTCCGCGCCCGCTTGAGCAGTTTCAGCACAGCCTGGGCCGCCGCCAGGGAATCTTCATTCGGAAGCGGATGGCCTCCGGTAAAGTAACGGATGCGCCAGTTGCGCTTCTTCGGCATCTGCGGCGCAGAGCATACTCCGCGCAGATGAATCTTCTTCGGCAGTCTTTCCAGCAACGCATCGAGCATCGTCATCGCGGCCTTGCCGAATGAAATGACAAAGACTTTTTTGTAGCGATCCAGAGGAATAGAAACCGGATTTAATGCTGCCGATGGATGCCGAACAAGCGTTGTTCCTTCAAAGTGAAGATGGCGATCAAATGCCTTGCCGACATTACAGGCATCCAGCGCATGAAGAAATATGCTCAGCACCGCAGCATGCAGTTCTTCCAGTTGCGTGACTGTTTCAGGAGTCATAAGAAATGCGCCTGCACCCAGCTGCGGATGGCTGATTGCACATGGTCCAGTTTACCCACAAAGAAATGGTCCGCATCATTCACCCAAATCAATTCAACCGGCTGCTTTGCTGACTGCAACACCTCTTCAACCTGTGCCTTTGGGCCATACTGATCGCGCGAGCCGCTGATAAAGAGCTTTGGTTGCGGGCAGGAAGCTAAAAAATGGTAATGATAATCACGCCCTTCAGCATGTACCGGCAATCCCAGACCGATCAGGCCCTTCACTCGCTCATCGCCGCAACAAGCGCGCAGACCGATGGCCGCCCCGAATGAAAATCCGGTAAACAGAATCGGCAGGCGGAACTCGCGTTCGAGCCAGTCCAGCGCAGCCTTGACATCTTCCCGTTCCTCACGGCCATCATGCACACCCTCGCTCAGTCCAGTGCCGCGAAAATTAAACCGCAATACCGGAATTCCAAAGGACTGCAGCGCCTTCATCGCGTGGTAGACAACTTTATTGTGCATGGTGCCGCCGCCCAATGGGTGCGGATGACAGACGAGCGCAGCATAAGGCGCATCGTCGGCACCCGCATTCAGAAGCGCTTCGAGCCTGCCTGCAGGTCCACGCAGATCGTCAATGGTGCGCAGCACAGCGGAACCGGAAGAGATGGTTGTCATGCTTCTCCAACAATTGTAGAGGATAAGCAAAGCAGCTTTCGGCTGCGGGATTCAGTACCCCTACTCTGATCGCCTCAGCGAACCTTTGCGGTACCTGGCGTCCTTGGCGGTTGGCTTTCTTCTGAGATCGGATGGGAAAACAAAACGAGGCTTCGATTCTCATCGTCCGAACAACCTTAAGGTATCCTGAGACACGATGACGCTCGATCCCATTCAACTGACGCGCCGCCTCATCGATATCGAATCGATTACCTATAACGAAGGCGCCGTCGGCGCATTTCTGGCTGAGTTGTTACGCGAGCGCAATTTTGTCGTGGAACGCATGCCGGTCGAACAGCCGGAGAACAAAAGCGAGCGCTTCAATGTGTATGCGGGAGTATCGGGGCAGACTCCCGATATAGTCCTGTCTACGCATATGGACACAGTCCCGCCGTTCATTCTCAGCAGCGAAGACAATCTGAATATCTATGGCCGTGGAGCGTGCGACGCAAAAGGAATCATTGCCGCGCAGATCACCGCTGCCGAGCGATTACGCGCCGAAGGAATGAAAGTCGCCCTGCTGTTCCTGGTCGGTGAAGAGCGCGACTCAGGCGGCGCTAAGGTTGCCAACACACAGCCGAAAGGCAGCCGCTTCATCATCAACGGCGAGCCGACCGACAACCGTCTCGCCATTGCTTCTAAGGGTGCATTGCGCGTGCTGATCCGAGCCAAAGGAATCATGGCACATTCGGCTTATCCGGAGCTGGGCGAGAGCGCCATTCATAAGCTCGTAGAAGCGCTGGATCGCGTGCTCGCCATCTCGCTGCCGGTGACGGAAGACGTAGGCCAGGGAACATTGAACATCGGGCTGCTCGAAGGCGGACGCGCCACCAACGTCATTGCCGACCATGCGGAAGCTCACGTTCTCGTCCGTCTTGTCGGTCCTTCCGAACCCGTGCGCCGCGCGATTCTGGACGCGGTCGGCGATCTGGCCGACGTAAGTTTCACCCTTGATCTTCCCTTCATGCGCATGCGGCAGCTCGATGGCCTGCCTACCATGGTCGCCGCATTCACAACAGATATTCCCGCGCTCACAAACTGGGGCGAGCCAATTCTGCTGGGACCGGGGTCGATACACGTCGCGCATACTCCGCATGAAAAGCTTGCCAAACAGGAACTCCTCGAAGCTGTGGAGCTGTACGTGAAAGTAGCAAAACGTCTTGTGGGCTAAACGAGAATTGCTTTCTTGGCGACCTTAGCGCCTTGGCGCTAGCTTTCGCACGTGTCATCGCAGGCACGATATCCTCTAAGGGATGAGTCAATATAATTCGCTGGAACACGCCGCATCCTCTTATCTGCGTTCTGCCATGCACCAGCCCGTGATGTGGCGCGAGTGGTCCCCGGAAGCCTTTGAGACCGCGGTCAAAGAGGACAAGCCGATCCTGCTGGACATAGGCGCAGTGTGGTGCCACTGGTGCCATGTGATGGACCGCGAATCGTATGAAGACGAGTCTCTCGCCCGCATCATCAACGAGCATTTCATCGCGGTAAAAGTAGACCGCGACGAGCGGCCCGATGTAGACAGCCGCTACCAGGCCGCGGTGCAGGCCATCAGTGGACAGGGCGGATGGCCGCTGACCGCAGTCCTCACGCCGGATGGCAAGCCGTTCTTCGGCGGAACATACTTCCCGCGTGACGACCGCTATGGCCGTCCGGGCTTTGAACGCGTTCTGCGAGCATTGGCCGACGCGTGGAAGACAAAGCGCGACGAAGCTCTGGAAACAGCAGGCAGTGTGCTCGCCGCCATTGAGCATGGCGAAAGTTTTTCCGGACGCAGCAGCTCATTGAGCCTGGACCTGGCCGACAAGCTGGTATTAAGCGCAGTCAACCAGTTCGATCAGCGCCACGGAGGCTTTGGATCGCAGCCGAAATTTCCTCATCCTGCGGCGATTGATCTGCTCATTGACGTAGCAGCCCGCACCGGCAACGAAGCAGCAAAACAGGCAGCGACCGTGACCCTGCAGAAAATGGCCGCAGGCGGCATTTACGACCATCTCGGCGGCGGATTCCATCGTTACTCAGTGGATGACCGCTGGGTTGTGCCGCATTTCGAAAAAATGCTCTACGACAATGCGGAGCTGCTGAAGAATTACATCCACGCCTTCCAGACATTCGTCGATCCCGAATTCGCGCGCGTCGCCAAAGACATGATGCGCTGGATGGATGAGTGGCTCACCGACCGCGAGCGGGGCGGCTTCTATGCATCGCAGGATGCAGACGTGTCGCTCGATGACGATGGCGACTACTTCACCTGGACCCGCGAGGAAGCAGCTGCGGTTTTGACATCTGATGAGTTGGCGGTAGTCGGCTTGTACTTCGACATCGGCGAGATGGGCGACATGCATCACAATCCCAAAAAGAATGTGCTGCACGTGAAGTATTCAGTCGAAGAAGTAGCGCAGAAGCTGTCGCGCAATATCGAAGACGTGCGTAAGGATCTGGCGTCGGCAGAGAAGAAGCTTTATCAGGCGCGGCTGCAGCGGCCCACGCCGTTCGTCGATAAGACCGTATACACCAGCT
>Ga0209062_1006853_pt1 | contig 10164 bp, 12 predicted proteins | sample Coa_R2_2_FD_187158 | JGI IMG/M metagenome (GOLD analysis project Ga0209062, IMG submission 187158) | Surface soil microbial communities from Centralia Pennsylvania, which are recovering from an underground coalmine fire - Coalmine... | ecosystem: Environmental > Terrestrial > Soil > Unclassified...
CACAGGAGGGTGCCGAGCTGGACGAGGAAGCTTCCCTCTCCCTTCGAAGGGCGAGGGCCAGGGAGAGGGTGGTCCGAGCGATGAGGTCCCTCTCCCCTGCCCTCTCCCGCAACGGCGGGAGAGGGAGCGTTGACGCTCATCCCGCAAACCGCCCGTTCTCGAGCATCACCGTCCGGTCAGCCACGCCCGCCGCCCAGGCACGATTGTGGCTGCTGAACACGACCGTCCTGCTGCCGGCGCGGAGCAATCCTTCCAGCACCGTCAGCCCCTCGGCGTCCAGCCCGGTATCCGGCTCATCCAGCAGCAGCACGGCCGGATCGTGCAGCAGCGCGCGGGCCAGGGCGAGCCGCTGCTGCTGGCCCCGGCTGAGCGCGGCCACCCGCATCTGAGCCCGGTCGGCGAGGCCGAGCTCCGCCAGCAGCGCATGCATTCGGGAGGCGAGCGAGGGCACGCCATAGAGCCGGCCGTAGAAGCGCAGATCCTCGGCTACCGTCAGCTCGGCGTGCAAGTACGTCTGGTGGGCCACGAGGCCGAGACGGGCCCGAACCTGGTCGGGCCGGCGCAGGGCGTCGAGCCCGGCGACTTCGAGCTGGCCCGCGCTGGGCTTGTCGAGCGTGGCCAGGATGCGCAGCAGCGTCGTTTTGCCGGCGCCATTCGCGCCCAGCAGGGCCACACACTCGCCCGGGCCGACCTGCAGGTCCACGCCTCGCAGCACGGGCTGCCGGCCAAAGGACTTACGCAGCCCGCGGCCGGCGATCACGATCCGTTCTTCGAGGGTTCCCTTCCGTTGCCGCGCAGGGCGGCCACGGCCTGCTCGATCTCGTCGTCCAGCCGGCCCTCCTGAGCCTGCAGCTGCTTGAGGACGGCAACCGCGCGCCGCTTCGACTGCTCGCGCAGCGCCTGGTGGTCCTCCTCCGAGAGGTTGCCGAGATCGTGGTCGAAGTCCAGCTCGCGGATATCCTCGATCGCCAGGTCGCGCTGGCTGACCAGATCGCCGAGCTCGGGCACGTCCGGCTCGCGCTGCTTGCCCCCGCGGATCAACGGCCAGGCCGCAAAGGCCATGGCGGCGAAGCTGGCCAGCAGGGCCAGGGCCGCGCCCATCCTACTCCGCTCCCTCCAGCGCCCTCGCCAGCAGGCGCTCGTCCTCGGGGCTGAGCGGCGGCTCCTCGTTCGGGGTCGACGCGGATGCCGGCCGTCGAGCCCACAGCACCGAGCCCACGATGCCGAGCCCTGCCAGGATGCCCGCCACGGGCAGCAGCCACACCAGCAGGTTCAGCCCGTGCTTGGGCGGCTGCGTCAGGATGCCTTCGCCGTAGCGGTCCACGAAGTACTGGATGATCTGGTCGCGTGTCTCGCCCTGCTGGAGCTTCTCCCGGATCACCTGCCGCATCTGGCCGGCGAGCGTGGAGTTGGAGTAGGCGACCGTCACGTTCTCGCACACCGGGCACTGCAGCTGGTTGGCAATCGCCAGCGTCTGGTCGTCCAGGCTCTGGCTGGCGGAGGTACTGGTGTAGCTCTGGGCGAAGGCGGCGGCCGGGAACAGGAGCAGCGCCAAAAGGACGATACCAACGCCGAACCACCTCACGCCGTCACCAGCTCCTTCTCGCGAACGGCGGGCGCCGGGCGCGGCGCGGTCCGCGGTCCGCCTGAGGCGGACTGGTGCGGCCAGGCGGTCACGAAGGTGCCGATGACCACGATGATGCCGCCGAACCACAGCCACGTCACCATGGGGTTCACGAACAGGAGCAGCGTGGCCACGCTCTTGTCGGGCGACCAATCGCTCAGGACCACGTACAGGTCCTCGAACGGCGTGCTGCGGATGACGATCTCGCTGGTCGGGTTCTTGTCGTCGCGCAGCCACACCGACTTGCCAGGATGGATGGCGCTGCCGTCGGGCAGCGTGAGCGTGGCCGAAGTGGTCGTCTTCTCGGCGTCCTTGGTCGTGGTCAGGCCCTGGAACGTGAGCTGGTACTTCCCGATGCTGGCCGTCTGCCCCGGCTCCAGCGACACCTGCCGCTGCAGCTGGTAGAACTGCGAGCCGACGATGGCGACCGCCGCCACCACCAGACCGACGTGGACCAGGTAGCCGCCGTAGCGCCGGTTGTGATGGACAAACAGGTCGCCCAGCGCCGCCAGCGTGCTCTTGCCGGTCACGCGGCGGCGCGCCAGCGTGCCGCGGTAGAACTCGAACACCAGCGTGGCCATCACGAACACGCACGCGGTGTAGCCCAGCACCGCGCCCGGGTTGCGCGTCCCCAGCGCCACCATGAGCACCAGCGCGGCGGCCGTGATGCTCAGCGGCTTGAGGAAGTTGCGCACGAACAGCCCGCGCGAGGCCCTCCGCCACGGCAGCAGCGGCCCGATGCCCATGGTGACCATCAGCGCCAGGAAGATCGGTCCGTTCACCGCCCCGAAGAACGGCGGGCCGACCGTGATCTTCTCGCCGCGAACGGCCTCAGAAATGATCGGGAACACTGTCCCGCTGAACACGGCCACGATGACGCCGATCAGCAGCCAGTTGTTGAACAGGAAGCTGGCCTCGCGCGAGACGAGCGACTCGAACTGGCTGTCGCCCTGCAGCCGCGGCAGGCGCCACACCAGCAGCCCGACTGACACGGCGATCGAGATCGCCAGCCAGCCGAAGAAGTACGGCCCGATGCTCGATTGGGCGAAGGCGTGAACCGAGGTCAGCACGCCGCTGCGCACGATGAACGTACCGAACACGGCCAGCAGGTAGGCCAGCATGATCAGCGTCAGGTTCCAGACCTTCAGCATGCCCCGCCGCTCCTGGACCATCACCGAGTGCAGGAAGGCAGTCCCGGCCAGCCAGGGCATGAAGGCCGCATTCTCGACGGGATCCCAACCCCAGTAGCCGCCCCAGCCAAGTACGTGGTAGGCCCACCACGCGCCGAGGATCAGGCCCGCGCTCTGGATGCAGAAGGCCGCCAGCGTCCAGCGCCGGATGGATCGCAGCCACTGAAAGTCGAGCCGGCCCGAGAGCAGCGCAGCGATGCCGAAGGCGAACGGGATGGACCAGCTCATGTAGCCCATCAGCATCATGGGCGGGTGGATGAGCATGCCCTTGTCCTGCAGCACCGGGTTCAGGCCGTTGCCGTCCTGCACGTGGAACGGCAGCGTGGCGAACGGGCTCTGGATGAACGCCAGCAGGAACAGGAAGAAGCTCTCCATGGCGCACAGCACGCCGGTGACGTACGGCATCAGCGCCCGGTTGGCCTTCCAGCTCAGCCACACCACCAGCGCCGAGAAGATGGCCAGCGTCCAGCACCAGTACAGCAGCGAGCCCTGCTGCCCGCTGTAAAACGCCGCGATGACGTACACCGGCGGCATCTCGTTGCTGGAGTGCTCGGCCACGTACTGCAGCTCGTAGTTGTGGCTCAGGAAGCCGGCAATCAGCGTGAGCCCCGCCAGCGTCACGAGCCCGAACATCCCCAGCAGCGCGTTCCGCGCGCTGTACACCAAATCCCCCAGCTTCTGCCGGATGGCCACCACGGACGCGATCAGTCCATAGCAAGCCAGCACGAACGCCGAGACGAGGGAGATCGAGCCGAGCGCAGCCAACGTCGTTACCGGGGGTCGTACAGGGGGCGAAGCCCCCTGTTGTCAGATACGGGCGGGTGGGTGGGCACGATATCAGCTGGCCGGAGGCTGCACGGAGTCCTCGTACTTCGACGGGCACTGCGCCAGCAGGTTGTCGGCCTGGAAGGTGCCGTCGGGCGCGTACTTGCCCTCCACCACCACCTGGATGCCAGGCCCAAAGATGTCCGGCACGGCGCCGCCCTTGTAGACCACCGGCAGCTTTCCGCTGGAGTCCTCAGCGGTGAACTTCAGCGTGCCCGCCCGCGCGTCCTTCTCGATGCTGGCGCCGTCCACAAGCCCGGCCACGCGCACATTCTGGCTGTAGATGGCGGGCGCCTTGGCCTTCAGCTCGCCCACGGTCATGTAGTACTCGGCGGACGTCGAGACGCTGTTGAAGATCAGGTAGCCGACGGCCACGGCCAGAACCAGGCCGGCGATGGCGAACTTGAGCTTGGCGGAGATCACTGGCCGAGCAGCCGCTGCAAGTACTGTTCCAGCCTGGCGCTGCCGGCGTCCCCGACGAACGGGCCCACGTACCTATCTACAAGCGTGCCGTCGCGCGAGATGAAGAAACTCTCCGGCACGCCGTAGACCCCGTAGTCGATGGCGATTTTGCCGTCCTTGTCGATGCCGTTGATCCACGTCGCGCCCTCCGTCTTGGCGAAGTTCAGCGCCGCATCGGGCTGGTCCCAGATGGCCATACCCACGAACTGCACGTCCGTCTTCTGGTACTTGGCCCAGGCCTGGTCCAGCACCGGCGCCTCGTCCTTGCAGGGCACGCACCACGAGCCCCAGAAGTTGACCATCACCGGCTTCCCGCGCAGGCTGGCCAGGTCCACCGTCTTGCCATCGAACGTCGAGTAACTGAACTGGGGCGCCGGCTTGCCTATCAGCGCGCTGGTCCGGCCGGCGGACGCGCCGTGCAGCAGCACCCAGCCAAGCACCGCCAGGAGGGCGGCGAGGATCAGCGCCAGCGGCGCGATCAAGAGCACGGGCCGCCGTGGCGCGACGGCCATCGGGCGGACGGCAGCAGCCATGAAAGTACCGCTGGGAAGTATAGGGTCGCCCTCAGCAGGCTGCATCGGTTGCGGACCTTACCCAGATGGTCCACCGTTCGGCGGATGCCGCGATCCTCCCTTTGACCGCTTGCCTACTGGCAGGGAAGGTGCTAGACCGAAGGCAGGAGCCTTCCGCTAACCGAAGGAAGTGAGCTGCATGGCGGATCAGGAGATGGTCGGCAAGATCGGCCGCATGACTGGCGAGGCCAGCCACGACCGGCTGGGCGAAGTCATGATTCCCGTACGCGGTGGCGTTGAGGCCTTCAACGCCTATTCCTCTGACCCGGAAAAACGGCTCACCCGAGGCATGCGCGTGGTCGTGATCGAGTACCTGCCGCCTCGGACAGTGGTCGTCGCCCCAATGTAAGGAGGAGTGCAACTAATGATCTCCACGTACATCCCGCTCATCGTCGCCGTCGTCGCCATCGTGCTGGCCTACCTGCTGTTCCGAGCGATGTGGCAGGTGGCCGAGCCCAACGAGGCGCTCATCATCTCGGGCCTGCACCACCGGGCGCCGGACAACGTGGGCGAGAGCCTCGGCTTCAAGATTGTGACCGGCAAGGGCACGCTGGTGATGCCCGGCGTCCAGATGGTGCGCCGCCTCTCCCTCGACCTCCGAGAAGCGGAGCTGGCCATCGAGTGCGTGACGCACCAGGGCATCCCGCTGGGCGTGAAGGGCGTGGTCATCTACAAGGTAGGCGACGACTACGCCTCCATCGCCAACGCCGCCCGGCGCTTCCTCGACCAGCAGGACTACATGGACCAGCGCGTCCACAACCTGTTCGCCGGCCACCTGCGGGCGATCGTCGGCAACATGACCGTCGAGGAGATGATCCGCGACCGGGAGAAGCTCACCGGCCTCACCCGCGAGCACGCCGGCGTGGAGATGGAGAAGCTCGGCCTGATCGTCGACTCGCTCCAGATCCAGGAGATCGACGACCCCACCGGGTACATCGCCAACCTGTCCAAGCCGCACGCGGCCGGCATCCAGCGCGAGGCGCGCATCGCCCAGGCTCAAGCGGACCGCGAGGCCACCGAGCGCGAGCAGGAAGCCGAAGCCCTCAAGGCCCAGGCTCGGCGGGATACCGAGATCAAGATCGCCGGCTTCCAGGCGGAAGTGGACAAAGCCGCGGCCGAAGCCAAGCAGTCCGGCCCGCTGGCCGACGCCGTGGCGCGCCAGCAGGTCGTGATCGAGGAGACCAAGATCGCGCAGCTCCAGGCCGAGCAGAAGGAGCAGCAGCTTCACGCCGAGGTACGCAAGCCGGCGGACGCCAAAGCCTACGAGCAGGTGACGCTGGCCAAGGCCGAAGCCGAGCGCACGAAAGTGACGGCCGCCGCCGAGGCCGAGCGAACCCGCCTCGAAGCCGCGGCGCGCGCCGACCAGACGAAAGCCATCGGCGAGGCGGATGCCGCCGTCGCACGCGCGAGAGGCGAAGCCGAAGCCGCCGCCGAGCGCGCCAAGGGCCTGGCCGAAGGCGAGGCCATCCGAGCGCGGGGCATGGCCGAGGCCGAAGCCATCAAGGCGCGCGCCGACGCGCTGGCCGACCACCAGGAGGCCGTCATCGGCCAGCAGCTTGCCGAGAAGTGGCCCGAGATCGTCCAGGCGGCCGCCAAGCCGTTCGGCGACGTGGACCAGATGGTCGTCCTGAACGGAGCGCAGGGGTTGTCGGAGATCCTGGCTCAGGCCCTCAGCCAGGGCGTGGCCGGCCTGACGATGGCTCGCAAGGTCCTCTCGGGCCAGAGGGACGGCCACGCCAACGGCGCTTCCCCGGAGAAGCCGTCGAACACTCCCCAGGCATGACACCGGCCGGGCTGGACGGGCTGCGCCGGGCGCTGGCGCAGCTCGTCGCCGGCCGAGCGCGCATCGCCGCACGCGTGCGAGCCCTCGACGACGAGGCTCAGGTGCTGACGGGCCATGCCGAGTCGGTCCTGCGCGCCGGCGACGAGCCCGCCGCCCGCCGCTTCCTCAAACATCGCCAGAGCCTGCACCGCCAGCTCGCCTCCCTCCAGGCCAACGACGGCGAGCTGGCCGCCGAAGAGAGTCGGGTGCGAGCTCTGATCGCCGCCGCCGAGCGTCAGCTGGCGGTCGGTCCCGGCTAACCCTCCTGGAGCGGCTTCGTCAGCTCAAGTTCGCGGGCGTGCAGCGCTTCGAGGCTGTCGACTACAGGTTGGAGCACCTCGGCTAAACGCGGCGCCACCAGGTACATGTGGCGTGGGTTTGGGTTCGTGGCGGAGTCGATCACGGCCTCGACCACGGGCGAGAGGTCGGCCGGGCCGGTTTGGATGCGTTCGGACAGGCCGGCGTGGTAGCGGCGGGTGGGCTGCTCGTAGGGCGTGCCCTCGGCCGGTTCCACGCGCAGGTTCCCGGCGATGGCCGTGCGGTAGGCGCTGGGCAGGATGGCGCAGACGCGGATGCCAAACGGCCGCAGCTCCGTGTCCCACGTCGCCGCCAGGCCGCTGATGGCCGCTTTCGAGACGCCGTACGCGCCGAAGTAGGCCGTGTTCAGCAGCGCTCCGATGGCGCTCATGAACACGATCCGCCCCGAGCCCTGGGCGCGCATCCCGGGCAGCACCGCCCGCGTCAGGCCAATCGCCCCGAAGAAGTTGGTCTCGAGGACCGAGCGCAATGTTGCCTCCTCGAGCGTCTCCAGCGCGCCGATAGCGGCGATGCCGGCGTTGTTGACCAGCACGTCGATCCGCGCATAGTCCCGCACGATGCCCTCCACCAGCCCCGCGAAGGTGGCCGGTTCGGTCACATCCAGCCGGCGGACGTCGACGTTCGGCTGCCCCTGCAGGTCGCCGGCGCGCGAGACGTCGCGCATGGTGGCGACGACCTGATCGCCACGCTGGGCGAAGGCGCGGGCAAACTCCATTCCAAAGCCCGAGCTGCAGCCGGTGATGAGCACGACAGCCATGGAGAAGGGTTAGGAAGCGCTCACAGCGCGTGGACTTTGGGCAGCACTTCCCGCCCGAACAGCTCCAGCGAGTGCTTGGCCCGCTCGTAAGGCAGCCGTCCGCCCACGAACATCGCGTCGAGCGTGTTCGCGCCCACCTCCTCATGCCAGCGAGCCATCTGCTCGAACACGGTTGCCGGGCTGCCGATGAAGGCCACGCCGTCCTGCCGCAGCTCGTCCCGATCGTGCATCTGCCGGCTGCCGGAATAGCCGGTCACCGCCTCCAGCACGTTGGCGCGCATGCCGCGCCCGCCATCGGTGACGCAGAAGTCGTAGTCGTCGGCCATCTTCTGCGCCTCTGCATCGGTCTCGGCGACATGGACGAAGCCGCGGATCACCACGTTATCGCCGGTCGGCGTCCAGCCGGCCTTGGCCGCCTCCTCCTGGTAGTGGGCGATGGACTGCCGCGCCCGCGGCACCGGCTGGAACGACAGCGCCAGGCTCAGACGCAGCCGCGCCGCCATCGAACCGGACTCGGCGCTGTTGCCGGAGACGAACACCTGCGGGTGCGGCTGCTGCACCGGCCGTGGCCAGATGGAGACGGTCCGATAGCGGTAGTACTGGCCCTCCCAACCAAACGGCTGCGGCTCCGTCCAGGCGCGCAGGACCAGCGCCACCGCCTCTTCGTACCGCCCGCGGGATTCGGCCGGATTGACCCAATAGGTGGTGTACTCCGGCGGCGTGCCGCGCAGCAGGCCCACAACGGCTCGGCCGCCCGAAAGCAGGTCCAGCATGGCGTATTCCTCCGCCAGGCGGACGGGGTTCAGGAACGGGATGGTCGAGCCGAGAATGGCGATCTTGGCCGTGCGCAGCCGGGCTGCCATGTTGGCGGCCGCCAGCAGCGGGTTGGGCGTGAGCTGGCGCGGCGAGTAGTGGTGCTCGATCAGCGACACCCAGTCGTAGCCGCACTCGTCGGCGATCGCGAGGAGCTCGTTGCCGAAGTCCAGCGAACGCTGCGCCGTGGCCACGTCGTAGCAAGCCGGCGAAATCGGCGGGTAGATCGACAACCCGTGCTCCACCACGCCGAGGTACTGGAGCATGTGAACGTACGAGACTCTCATGGCCCGGCCCTCCGTATTGTGTCAGAACGGCCGCGCCTGGACCTAGCGGCTAGGCGATCACCCGGCCTAAGAGCCGCGGCCAGAGCTCGACGGCGTCGACGTCGGCGCGCAAGACGGTGTCTCCTCCGTCGAGCCGGCCAACCGCCACCAGCACCTCCCGCGGCTTCGCCCACCAGCGCCAGCCGCGCCGCGCCGCTACCGCGGCATAGACCGCTCTCACGCCCCAGGCGCTCCGCCCGCCGGCACGCGCGGCCTCCTCCGTGGAGCGCACCTCCACGAGAAGATCGCGCACGCGGCCCATGGTCCGGCCGCGGCGATCCATCACCTTGCGCCCCCGCCAGCTCTCTTCCTTCACCGACAGCGGGCTGTCGCCCAACCAGCACAAATCACGCGCCGCCAGCGGCAGCGGACGAGGCGGCGTCGTCTCCGCTCTTCCAGTCCACTTAGCCAATCCAATTTGGTATATCTGCGCCATCTTAACCTCTATTGGTTTGATACTATGCGTATGTGGACCGGCCATCAAGAGCCAATACCGCGCGGAATGGACTGGACGAGGCGCTCAGCGCCACACGCATGCTCGCGATCCTCTCCAATTGGGCCGAAGGCACGGGACCGCTGTACGCGCGCCTGGCCGAGGCGATTGGCCGGGCCGTGGACCGCGGCGACCTGGGCGCCGGCGCGCGCCTGCCGGCCGAGCGCAACCTGGCCGAGGCGCTGGCGTTGAGCCGCAGCACCGTCGTCGCCAGCTACGACCGTCTGGCCGAAGACGGCATGGTCGAGCGGCGTCAGGGCAGCGGAACCTATGTGCGCCGCGCGGCTCTCGGCCCGCACGACGTCACCCCCGCGCAGCTGACGCAGCGGCTCGGCAGCAACACCATGTTCCGCGGCCTGATCTCCGGGCCGGGCGAGACGATTGACTTCTCGCTGGCCGCGCCGCTGGCGGCTCCGGCAGTCATGGAGGCGCTCCGCCGCCTGCCGTTGACGCTGCCGGACACGCCGTCCCTCGGCCGCGGCTATATGCCGGCAGGCTATCCGCCGCTGCGCGAAGCTGTCGCCGCCTACCTGACCGATCTGGGCCTGCCGACCAACGACCGGCAGGTGCTGATCACGAGCGGCGGCCAGCAGGCGCTGAACCTGCTAGCCGCGCTATGGCTCACGCCGGGCGACGCCGCGGTCGTCGAGAACCCCACCTACCACGGCGCGCTGGACGCGTTCCGGACCGCGCGGGCCAGGCTGCTCTCACTTCCGGTAGACGAGCGGGGCGCGCGCGTGGAGCTGCTGCACGATCTCCTCGGCCGCACGTCGGCCCGGCTGGTCTACGTCAGCCCCAGCTTCAACAACCCCACCGGCGTGGTGCTGTCGCAGGCCCGCCGCGCCGAGCTGGCCCGCCTGGCGGCAGATTTCCAGATCCCGGTCGTCGAGGACCTCGTGCTCACGGAGGTGCCGTTGTCGGCCGCGCCGCTGCCGCCACCCATCGCGGCCGTAGACGGCGAC
>Ga0209062_1006855_pt1 | contig 10160 bp, 9 predicted proteins | sample Coa_R2_2_FD_187158 | JGI IMG/M metagenome (GOLD analysis project Ga0209062, IMG submission 187158) | Surface soil microbial communities from Centralia Pennsylvania, which are recovering from an underground coalmine fire - Coalmine... | ecosystem: Environmental > Terrestrial > Soil > Unclassified ...
ACCGCCAGGGCGATGAGGATGGCACATTGATTCCAGGGCCGTCGCATCATACGCGTCGCTGGACGGCGTGCCCGAACAGTCCGGCAGGCCGCAAGAGGAGCACGGCGAGCAAGAGCAGGAACACGATGGCATCGTGCCAGAGATTGGATACATAAAAGGCGACGAGGTTCTGGACCACGCCGATGAGCAGGGCGCTCAGCGCTGCGCCCGCCAGGCTATCCATCCCGCCGATGACCGCGCCGGCAAAGGCGCTGAGCAGGTAGAGATCGGCCATGGACGGCGTGATGATAAAGGATTGGCCGGCGATCAGGATACCGGCGACAGCGGCGAGCGCCGTGCTCAGACCCCAGGCGACGAGGACCACGCGGCCGACGCGTATCCCGACCAGTTGTGCCCCGGACGTCGACTGGGCCACCGCGCGCAGCATCATACCCGCGGGAGTCCAGCGCACGGCGCCAAAGAAGGCCGCCGTCAGGACGACGGCCACGGCGATGGTCAGGGCGTCAATACGGCTCACCAGGACGCCGCCCACCCTGAACGGAGCGCCGCTGATGGGCGTCACGAACAGCACCGAGCCGAAGCCCCAATTCTGCCCGATGGCATCTTCGATGATGCTGACCAGGCTCAGCGTCACGATTAAGGACAACGCCACGGGCGCCTTGCGCAGCGGCTTCAACAGGAGGACCTGCAGCAGGAGGCCGGCCACGAACATGATGGCCAAGGCGAGCGCCGCGGCGAGCCAGAACGACAAGCCCACGTTGCTCGATAGATGCCAGGTGAGATAGGCTCCCGCCGCCGCCAGCGCCCCCTGTGCGAAGTTGATCACGCCGCTGACCTGATACACGAGCACCAGGCCGAGTGTCAGGAGCACGTACAGGCTGCCGTTGACGAGGCCCGAGATCATGAGATGGGCAAGCGTCGTCATGGCGATGCGCCGGACACGGGCGGCCGGCGGCGCCGATAGGCCCCCGCCAGGGCGTATAGCCGGATGCGCAGCACCTCACCGATCATCGAGAGTGTCGCGCTGAGTCGGCGCACCCGGCTATCGGGATCGTAGTACCAGTCGATGGCAAGTTGCTGCACCCGGTAGCCGCGCCGCTTCGCCAGGTACAGGATCTCCACGTCGAATCCCCAGCCGAGGATGCGTTGCATGCTGAACAGGTCGCGGGCCACGGGCCGCTGGAAGGCTTTGAATCCGCACTGGGTGTCGTCCATGCCGTGGATGACGAACGTCTGCACCAGGCGATTAAAAAGCCGGCCCATCAGGTGGCGTTGGGCCGGCTCGTTGTGCCGCTCCGAGGTGGCCATTTCGCGAGACGCGATGACGATCGGCACGCCCACGTCGAGCAAGGCTGTGAACTTATCGATCTCCGCGACGGGCATGGAGAAGTCCGCGTCGCAGAACATCAGGTGGTCTCCACACGCCGCCAGCATACCCGCCCGCACCGCACCGCCCTTGCCGGGCCTGGGCACTCGCAACAGGCGCAGGTAGGGCATACTCTGCATACACTCCGTGACGACATCCGCCGTGCGGTCGGTGCTGCCGTTCTCGACGACCAGGACCTCGATCTCGCGGTCTGCCGCGCGCACATACTCGTCAAGCCGCGCCAGATTGGCCGGGAGGCGCCGCTCCTCATTGTACGCTGGGATGATGATGCTCAACCGCGGCTTCGGGACGGCTGCAGGCATCAGCGACCGCTCCTATTGCGGCGCGAGAACGGAGCCAAGGACAGGGGCTTCGACTTTGGTCAGAATCTCTCGCGCTTTCGCCGCCGCCTGTCGTTCCGTGCGCCTGGGAGTGACCACCAAGAGGATGCCGTCGACATATGGAGCGAGGCGCAGCAGGTCGACGCTCGCCAGCACCGGTGCAGTGATGAAGAAGACCCGGTCGGCCACGTTGCGCAGCCGCAGCACCGCCGACGGGATGTCACCCAAACGAGCCAGTTGCGAGTGAGCCGTGCCGACAGTGCCAACCGTGATGGCCCCGAGCAGTGGCAGAGGTGTCGGCTGCGCCAGGGACTGCAATTCGGTGTGTTCGCCATTGAGCAACTGCGCAATGCCCGGTGACGGGTTAAGGCCGAGCAGTTGCGGCAATGAGGGGCGCTGGAGGTCGCAATCGACCACTAAGGTCCGGTCTCCGGAACGTGCCGTCAGCACCGCGAGGTTTGTCGCAACCAGCGCGGCATCTGCAGTGCCGTCCACGGCGGCCACGGCAACCGCTCCCGCGGCATTCGGGCCGAGCGCCAGGTCAAGATTGGTCAGCAGCGCGTTGTAGGCTTCCGTGATCTGCGTAGGGCAGTTCGGCGAGGTGAGCAGGCGCTGCGACCCCTTTCCGTCAGAGGCACGCGACACGCGGGCGGTGAGGTTGTCGATCACGGCCATCGGTACTTGAACTCCTTATGATGCGCTGCGGGTACGGCGTGTCTTCGTCGCACCGGGAATGACCGCCAGCGTGGGATAGCCCAGCCAGCGTTGGGCATCGGCCTCGTCCTGCACCGTTACATCGAGGTACTCGAACAGGTAGACAAGGATCAAACCGGCGACCAAGCCGACCGCCAGTTTCATCCCAAAGTCGGAAAGCGCCTTGGTGATGTGCAGCCGTTGTGTCGCGGGTGGGTCGAAGATGAATCGCTGGATTGGGGGAGAGTGTGGCAGGGCGTCTTTCTGCCAGACCGGCACATAAGCGAGCAAGAGATTTGCCGCGACCGTGACGATACTCTTGGCCTCGCCTTCGTCGCTACTCGACCAGGAGATGTCGATGACGTGCGATTTGCTGGTATGGACGTCCAGGCCCTGCCCGAGGGCTTGCCAGTCGATGCTGTAACCGTATGGCTTGAGCCCGACGCTCAATGCCTTCAGGAACTCTTTCGTCGTGGCGTACAGGCTTACGGCCAGCACCACCTGATCTGTGCTCTGATGGGCCGCCAGCGTCGGGTCGACAACCGAGCCGGTCACGGCCTTCGGCTGCGGCTGCACCTGCATGTCGATACTCGCCCCGGCCCGCCAGAATGAGTTGTAGGATGAATAGCCGGTCGTTACTAGTGCGACCAGGATCGCAAGCAAGAACGTATTGCGCAAGACATTGCGACGGCGCACGAGAATACGCCAGTACTGCCGCAGCTCCATGATTCCTCCAGGGGAGCGATTCCAGTCCGCCTACCAGGGGCACGCTGCCGATTGTAACGGCCTGCGCGCTTCAGGGCAAATCAATACGCACCGCGCATGGTCAACACCGCCGCCGGTGTGCGCAACAGGATCTTGAGATCGAGTCCCAGCGACCAGTTATCGATATAGTAGATGTCCATCATCACCATCTCGTCGAAGTCCAGATCGCTGCGTCCCGACACCTGCCACAGGCCGGTCATGCCGGGCTGGGCATCAAACCGTTTCAGGTGCCACTGCTCGTATTTCAACACCTCGCTGGGCAGGGCAGGGCGGGGGCCGACGAGGCTCATCTCTCCGCGCAATACATTGAGCAACTGCGGCAATTCGTCGATGCTGAGTTTGCGGATGATGCGTCCCACCCTGGTCCGCCTGGGGTCGCTGCGATGCTTGAAAATGCGGTCGTCATGGCCGTATTTGCGCATCATCTCAGCATGGCGGGCTTCGGCATCCTGGTACATGGAGCGGAACTTGAAGAAAGGAAAGTGCCGGCCGTTGCGACCGACGCGTGTCTGCGCGATGAAAACTGGACCCGGCGAATCAAGCCGTATAGCCAGGGCCACCAGCGCCAGCACCGGAGAGAGCAGCACGAGGGTTAGCGAGGCCACCACCACATCCACCGCACGCTTGACGATGATATTGACGCCGCTGAGCGGGCTTTCGACGACGTCGATCAACGGGATGCCGGCGATATCGTCCATGCGCACGCGCGAGAGGCTCATCTCGAACAGATCCGGCACGATCTTCATGGACACATTGTGGTGCATGCAATAATCGCGAATGGCAAGGATATCGGCGTGGGACTCGGACGACAGGGCAATGACCACTTCGTCAACCCGGTTTTTCTCCAGGATGTCGGTGCAGTGGGCCACCGCGCCGAGGTTTCGGAAGCGGCCGAAGCCATCCGGAGCGTGTCCATTCTCGTGCAGGAATCCGACGAGATGGTACCCCTGATCCCGGCGCGCGGTCAGGTTCTGCATGACCATTTTGCCGACGGAGCTGGACCCGGCGACCACCACGCGCCGTACGTTGTAGCCGCGGCGATGCAACTGCACCATGATGGCCCGGATCAAGCCGCGGCCACAGCCGCAGAGCAGGATAATCAGCAGCCAGGTGTAGACCAGCACGCCGCGCGAATGCTCGTCGATCCAGTCTTTACCGAGGTAGGTGATGATGATGGCCAGGGCCATGCCGACCGTGGCCGCCCGCGCCAGGGCGAACACCTCGCCCAGCCACTCCAGGCCCAACCGCTGCCGGTAGATGCCGGAGGCGGCGAAGGACAGGGGCATGATGACGCTCAGCAGCAGCTCGAAGCGCAACCAGAAGGTGAAGGCGACAAGATACCGGCTTTCCACCGAGCCACCCAGGTGCGCCTGATAGCGTAGCCAATAGGCGATGGCGAAAGCGCAGTTGACGAGGACCACGTCGGTGACAAGGGACACCGTTGGATAGACCCAGCGCAGCGAGAGTGGACGGTGTACCGCACGCGCGACTGAAGCCTCGTACAGGGCCATGTATCCTCCAGGCGAGGGGCAGCTCATCTATCTAGGTCAGAATATCAGATGTTGTGAAAACGGAGCGACCCTTATCCCATCAAGACGGGATTGCACTGTCTGTCACAACTTCTTACACTTTAGTTGAGGGGCCGACTATCGCTAAAGGAGGCACCGCATGGTGCTAGCGACACGGCCGCGGCAGGAGGATATTCGTCATCATTTGCCGGACAGCGCCGATGTCTCGGTTGTACGCAGTGATCGATCGCTGCGCTTACGCACAATTTGTGCGACCCGCGAAGAAGCGGAACGCACATTGTTGCTCTTCACTTTTACCTATGGCCTGGGAGCAGGACGGCCATTGCGCGTCGGACAGTCTCCCGGGGGCGCGGTGTGGGAAGCCCCCGTCACCGCGGTTGGCCGCGAGGCGCGCGTCTGCATGTCGTGTGACCGCTACGTGCCGATCTTTGACTGCTGTGTTGATGCCAACCACATCTGCATGGCCTGCATGCTCGCCGGTCGGGGCCCTGCAGCCCCCCCCGTCCCATTCGCAACGCCGCGCCAACCATCCCTTCCATCGCCAGAGCCACTCGTCGCGACACCCATCGTCCACGAATCGGTACGATCGGATCGACGGAGAAGAGGTGGCCGCCGGCGTCGGGGAGGGGCGCGGTCCGAGCGGCCGGCGGCCGCACCGACCCTCGCCCTGGCCAGCGCGTAGTATCTGAAACGGTTGGAAGTGGAGCCTGGAAGAACCTCACCCGTCATCGCCTGAATGCCATCGGCGGCCCCTCATCGCTCCAGGCAGCGGCGAACGGCGCGGTTCACATGAAGCTCCACTTCCCGTCGTTCCTCCCTCCAATCCATTCCCCACGGCGTCTCCCTCTCCTTCCGTCCTTGCGCCGCGCGCTCACAGGGCCTGCCCGGCGGGGACTTTCCCTTGGTTCGCTACCCCGCCTTACAGTTGCCCGACCTGTTGTAAGCCGCTCGCTGCGATAATAGGGCAAGATATGCGCTGACTGTTGAGGAGGTGCCTTGCATTGGCCGTTGGGGGTGCATTAGAGGGACTGCGGGTGCTGGACCTCTCGCGAGTGCTGGCGGGACCATACTGTACCATGATTCTGGGTAACCTGGGTGCCGACGTCGTCAAGGTGGAGCGACCGGGCAGTGGCGACGATACCCGCCAATGGGGACCGCCGTTCGCGGGCGGTGAGGCGGCCTACTATCTGTCGTGCAACAGCTCAAAGCGCGGCCTCACCGTCGATCTGTCCAAGCCTGCCGGGCGCGATCTGGTGCGGCGGTTGGCCGGGCAGGCCGACATACTGATTGAGAACTTCAAGGTCGGGTCCATGGAGGCCTGGGGCCTCGGCTATGACGCCCTCGCGGAAGCGAATCCCGGCCTGATCTACTGCTCCATCCTTGGCTTCGACCGGGACGGGCCGCGACGCGACCTGCCCGGCTACGATTTCATCGGCCAGGCCATGGGCGGCATTATGAGCATCACGGGTGAGCCCGACGGCGAACCCATGAAGGTCGGCGTGGCCATCGTCGACGTCACCACCGGTCTGTATGCCACGATCGGCATCCTGGCCGCCCTCCAGGCCCGGCAGCAGACCGGCCGGGGACAGCGGGTCGACGTCAATCTACTGGATTCGGCGGCCGGCTGGCTGGTCAATGTGGCGGCCAATTACCTGGTCAGCGGGCGCAGGCCACAGCGTTACGGCAATGCCCACGCCAACATCGTTCCGTATCAGGTATTCGAAGCGGCGGATGGCTATATCAGCATCGCGGTGGGCAACGATGCGCAGTGGCAGCGGCTGTGCCAGGCGCTTGGCCGTGAGGATCTCGCCTCGGATGAGCGCTATATGACGAATGCCGGCCGCCTCGCATACCGCGCCCAGGTGGTGCAGTCACTGGGCGAGACCTTGCGGCGCGAGCGCGTGGACGTGTGGGTGGAGCGCATCGAGCGCGCCGGCGTGCCGGTCGGCCCGATCAATACCATCGATCGGGTCTTCGAGACGCCGGGCTTGCTCAGTCCGGACATGGTGGCTGAATTGCCGCATCCGACCGCCGGAACCGTGCGCGTCGTGAATACGCCGATCAAACTCTCCGATGCCCCCGTGTATCCGCGCTCCGCGCCGCCCATGCTGGGACAGCACACCGATGAGGTGCTGCACGATTGGCTGGGACTTGGCCGTGAGGACATTGCGCAGTTGCGCGAAGCAGGGGTGGTGTGAGTTGCCCGAGTTGCCGGAAGTTGAGACGGTCGCCTCTGAGTTGAACGAACGCCTGCCGGGCCGCGCCATACTGGGTGCGGAGATCCTGTGGCCGGGCACCATCGCCCATCCATCTCAGGAGCGTTTTGCGTCGCAAATCGGGGGGGAGAGGATTGAGCAGGTGGGCCGCCGTGCCAAGTATATCGTGGTGTGGCTTGGCAGTGGCGCACGGCTACTAATTCACCTGCGCATGACCGGCGGCCTGACGCTGGAGCCGGCCACGGCGCCGCGCTCTGCCCACCTCCGCCTGGCGATACCGCTCGACTGCCATGAGGAATTGAGGTTTACGGATATGCGCAAGTTCGGGCGCTTCTATCTACTGGCGCCGGGTGAGGAGATGCCACTGCCGTCGTTCGCGACGCTCGGGCCGGAGCCGCTTGAGGATGGCTTTACCGTCACGGTGCTGGCCGAGCGCCTGGCGGCACGCCGCGGCACGCTCAAGGCCGCGCTGCTTGACCAGCGTCTGGTCGCCGGGCTTGGCAATATCTACGTCGACGAAGCGCTCTTCCATGCCGGCCTTCATCCGTGCAGAGCTCCGCAATCGCTGCGGCCGGAGGAGATTGCGGCCCTGCATGGGGCCATCATCATCGTCTTGCGGCGGGCGGTCGGCGCCAAGGGCACCACCTTCAGCGACTACCGTACCACCTGGGGCCGGACAGGCGCCTATCAGGAGGAGCTGAGCGTGTTTCGCAAACAGGGCGTGCCCTGCCCGCGTTGCGGTACGCCGATCGACCGCGGCGTGGTGGCCGGCCGCGGCACCCACTGGTGCCCCGCCTGCCAGAGATAGGCGATGGGCGTTAGGCGAAAGGAGCCGTGACAGGGGCTGGCGCGACCTGGGCGCGTGGAAGGGCACCGCGGGCGTGGCCCCGAGAGCGCAAGGTCAGAGTAAAGCGTCAAACAGGAGTAGCGAGAGGGAAGAGGGGTTTCGGGGTGGCGGTCATCACTCTACAGCAAGTCAGTAAGTCGTTCGGCGGGACGCCGGTGCTGACCAATCTCAGCGTTCAGTTCGAACGCGGCGAGCGCGTCGGTATGGTGGGGGCCAACGGCGCCGGAAAGTCCACCGTGCTGCGTCTCATCGCCGGTCGGGAGAAGCCGGATACAGGCAGCATTCACATTGCCCGGCACCTGCGTATCGGCTACCTTCCCCAGGAGGCCAACTTTCGCTCGGATCGCACGCTGCGCGATGCGATGCTGGCGGTCTTCCACGACCTGCGCGATCAGGCAGCCAGGCTGCGCGAGCTCGAAGGCCGTCTGGCGGAGGCGGGCACCAATCCTGCTGCATGGGACCCGGCGGTGCTCGAGGACTACACCGGGCTGATGGAGCGCTTCGAGGAGCGCGGCGGCTACCGATTTGAGCAGCGCGTCGAGCAGGTGTTGACCGGCCTGCACTTCCCGCGCGAGCTGTGGGATCAGCCCGCCTCTCAGCTGAGCGGTGGCCAGCGCACCCGCGCCCGACTGGCGCGTTTGTTGCTGGAGGAACCCGACTTCCTGCTGCTGGACGAGCCTACCAATCACCTGGACCTGGCCACCACGGAATGGTTGGAGAACTTCCTGTCAAACTGGACCAGCGGCCTGGTGGTGGTATCTCACGATCGCTATTTACTCGATAGGGTGACGCGGCGAACGGTGGAGATCGCCAATGGCCGCGCCGACAGCTATCCCGCGCCGTACAGCCGGTTTCTCTACCTGCGCGCCGAGCGTAACCGCCGGCGGCAAAAGGAGTATCAAGCGCAGCGAGAGCACATCGCCAGGACCGAGGAGTTCATTCGCCGCTACGGCGCAGGTCAGCGGGCGCGAGAGGCGCGCGGGCGCGAGAAGCGGCTCAACCGGCTGGAGCGGCTGGAAGCGCCAACCAACCGGCCGGCGCCCCTGAAAGGGCTTCAACTCGGCGGCCAGCGCAGCGGCGATATCGTGCTGTCGACCGTGCGCCTGCGTATCGGCTATCCGGGACACCAACTGCTGGCGCTGCCCAATATCCAGGTGACGCGCGGCCAGCGCATCGCGCTCATCGGGCCGAACGGCACCGGCAAAACAACGCTGCTGCGCACGCTCGCGAGCGAGATGCCTCCGCTGGGAGGGTCTTTCGCCTGGGGCACCAACGTCGAGGTGGGATACTACGCCCAGGCCCACGAGGGCCTGCGACGCGACCGCACCGTGCTGGCGCAGTTGCTCGACGTGCGCCCGATGGGCGAGGAGGCCGCCCGCGGCTACCTTGCGCGCTTCCTGTTCACGGGAGATGACGTGAACAAGGCCGTGGCCGATTTGAGCGGCGGTGAGCGCAGCCGCCTCGCGCTGGCCTGCCTGACCATGCAAAAGGCAAATATGTTGCTACTCGACGAGCCGACCAACCACCTCGACATCGCGGCCCGAGACGCCCTGGAGGATGTGCTGTCTGAGTACAACGGGACGATGCTCTTTGTGTCGCATGACCGCTACTTCATCTCCGCCGTCGCGACCACTATCTGGGCGGTAGAGGACGGCGTGGTGCGCGTCTATCCGGGCGACTATGAGGAGTACCTGGAGGCACGGGCCAGGGGGGCGCCGCCTCAACCTGTGCTGGAAGAGCAAGTGGAGGCGCGCGCCGGCAAGCGCCAACCGGAGCGACGAGGGGCCACCCCGGCCGCCGGTCACCTGCGCCAACCGCTGGTGACCGACATCCGCGACGAGCAGGTCGCGGATCTGCTGGCCGGTATCGAGGGCCATGAGCATCGCCGCCACCAGCTCGCCAACAGGTTGGCGCGCGCCCAGAGCCAGCCGCCGGACGCGTTGCGCGAGGCGGCCGAAGAACATGCGCGACTTCAATCAGTCATCGCCGAGGCCGACGAGCAATTGTTGGCGGCCGTGCGCTCGGCCCTGGGCTGATTTGGCGCGTCGCCGGCACGCTAGACCGAGGGGTCAATTGCGCCCAAAATTGCCTCCAATTCACCCTTGACACAACTGAATGGGCGCAGTATGATGCTCTTTGTCACCCGCGAAGGTGGTGTGACACGCACCTTAAGAGCTGAAGAACGAGAGACAGTTCGGACCGGAGGTGACACTTCGGTCTGACACACGTCGTGTGAGTGCGAGTAAGGTCAATGCACTTTGCATGATCATGCGTCCCTGTGACAGAGGCGCAGCAGTGTCATGGAGAGTTTGATCCTGGCTCAGGACGAACGCTGGCGGCGCACCTAAGACATGCAAGTCGGACGATCGGGAGACCGATAGTGGCGGACGGGTGAGTAACACG
>Ga0209062_1006856_pt1 | contig 10159 bp, 7 predicted proteins | sample Coa_R2_2_FD_187158 | JGI IMG/M metagenome (GOLD analysis project Ga0209062, IMG submission 187158) | Surface soil microbial communities from Centralia Pennsylvania, which are recovering from an underground coalmine fire - Coalmine... | ecosystem: Environmental > Terrestrial > Soil > Unclassified ...
CGGGTCGAATCCAGCCGCATCGGTTCCAGCCCCTGTTGGGAGGTGCGTAAGAACTTTACCGCTGTCCGCGTCGACCACCACCATCATGGCGTTGTCGCAAACTGCAAAAAGACGCCGGTTTGCCGTATCAATGGCAAGGCCAGAGGGCGCTTCACACGGCGCCAAAGACCAACGATTGCGAACCTCGAGAGTTTTTGGATCGATGCGAACCAACTCGCTCTTGTCCTCGAGGTTGTCGTATAAGCTGCCCCGGCCATCTGAGACCGCAAATTCCGGTTTACCACCCAGCGGAACGGTTCGGATCACACTTCCGCTGGCAGCGTCAATCGCGGTCAGATCATGGCTGCGGCCATTGAACGCAAAAACGCGCTTGGTATAGGGGTCGTAGACAATCGCATCCGGATTTGTACCAGCTTTGACGGTCGAAAGCGTAGCAAGTGTCCTGATATCGAAGATCGTGACTTGGTTGTCGCGCCCATCGCTGATAAATCCGCGATTCAGATCATCTGCCACGGCTATGCCATGCACGCCGTTTGTGTTCGGAATCTTTCCCACGACGGCATCCGAGTCCAGATTGATTACATCCACTTCGGTGCCGTGGGATACATACAGGCGCCGATTTGAGGAGTCAGCAGCGAGATAATCCCACCCTCCGTTACCCCCCACATGAATCGTTTTGACGAGCTTGTAGGAGCTAGCGCCAGACAGACCAGCCGCGCAAATGAGAAACGCAAATAGGAATTTAGACAATGTTCACCTCTAGCGTCGAATTTTACCGCCTCGTAATCGCGCTTGCGCAGCCGATAAGGTGGCAGACTCCGGATCTGCACCGGGGCGCATTGCTCGTCGATCCTTTCGTTGAAGTCGGAATGGTCTTCATACTCAAGCCGGGGCGTCCGAGGTTTGAAAAGATCCGGGCGATGAACGCTGTAGCGAAAGGAAGCCATCCATGCGAGGCTGGTGGCAGAGGCCACCGTACCAGGCCATCGCAGCGACGAGAAGGCCCAAAGTTGCTGTGAGTCGGATACCAAAAACAAGCGCCGCCTTGTCGTCGAAGATGGCAATCGTTCCAGAATTTCGCCTTGCGTACTCGAACAAAAATCGGCGATCATCGGCAGGAATTATCTGGAAGGCGAGGTCGGCGTCAAACTTGTAGAACCGCATTCTATGCGGTCAGCGCTATCGCGTTCTGAAGTTGCTTTAGAAACTGCGGTACGACCACAAAGGGATCGTACGGTTTCCCCTTCGTCGGGAGCGTTTCAATGGGAAGATAGCCGCTGTAGCCTGATTTTCGTATGATTTTCATCAGCCTGACCAAATCCGTCGGAATCGGGCTATCTTCGCCGTATACGCTCTGCTTAATTTGCCAGTTCACCGCATATGGAGCAACCAGTGCAATGTCGGCGTAAGGATCGCTGGTCTTGAAATAACCGGTATCTACAATGGGACCGCACCATTCGGAACCAACTGCCTTGACAAGCGCGAGCAGTTCCTCGCCTGTCTTCAGAAAGTCTCCATGGTTCTGCACTCCGATGTGAACCCCGTATTTTTTGCCATGCTCGGCGCACTCGCGAAGATCGGCGGCAATCCAATCTTGCACCTGATCTCTTGTACAGCCTTTGGCGACCATCTGCCAGGTCTGGCTCTTCATCTGGGTATCGGCGAAGACGCGGACAACAGGCGCACCCAATCTCGCCGCAACTTCTACCCATTCCTTTATGTGCTTCACACTGGCATCGCGGATAGCTTTATCGGACGTCGTGAAGTTATTCCGAACCCCAGTCCCGCTGATGCCGATACCCAAATCGGCGGCCCTCTTCTTCAGATCATCGACATAGGAATCGGGCGGCTTGGCCGGATAACCGGGGAAATAATATCCGGTCGCGTCGAATCCATCGAATTTATTTTTTGCAGCAAACTCGAGCACCTGGATCAACGTGATACCAGGGCCACGGTGTCTTTTGGCATCGTTTAGCAGCTTATTAAACGAAAAGGCGTTGAGCGATGTCTTGAGTACTTGGTGCTTCGAAGCTTCGGCTGTAGCTCCAGAAAGAGCTAATACTGTTGCAGTCTTAATAAAGTCTCGCCGATTCACGACCATTACTTTTTCAGCTCCTGAATTGTCGCCTCGAGCTTTTTCCTTTGCTCTGAATTGAGCTGATTGGACTCGCGAAGCGCCGCTTCTTTGATCTGCAGCAGCATCGATCTTCTCTCTTCCAAGGACAGAGCTGCGTAGTTCTGAATAGCATTGCTCAGCGATTCCTGGTCTGCGAAAACATCAGAAGGTGTTTCCATTTTGGCGGTTTTCTTATTGCGGCCTTTGTTTACGCCTGGCTCCTTGCCGTTCCTTGCCACATATGCGATTTCCTCATCCATCTTCTTCTGCTGATCTGGCGTAAGCAGGGTCCGGATCTGACGCCGCGCGGCAAGTTTCACTGTCAACATCATGTGTTGCTTCTCCTCTGGAGATAGAAAAGTAGACTTGAGCAAGGGCTTGCTAACAGATTCCTCATCATGCAAGAGTGGCTCAATCTTCAATTGTTGTTCGCAGGTAAGACCAAGCTGCGCGCTAAAGCGTTCGAGGAGCGCGTGCCTCCCCGGTGGAAGACCGGCACAGCTTGTGGTCTGTTGAGCAGCCATAGCGGCGCTGAATAGTAACATTGAGACAGCAAGTCGGTATATGTTCATAAACTGACGAAGATTGAATCAGAACGAAAAGCGCGCGCCGAGTTGGATTTCCCGTGCAGGCAAAGCGCTCGTGATAGTTCCGGCGGTATTCGTGTCTACATTCACATCCGGGAGAGTGAAATTTGCGTGATTAGTTAAATTGAACACTTCAAACCGGAGCTGAAGCTTACTCTGTTCGGTGATAGTAAAGAACCTGCTCAGCAGGAGGTTTAAGCCAATAAAACCTGGACCATTGAGAATGTTGCGGCCTGAGTTCCCGAAGGCGAAAGCGGTGACTGGGATCACTGGAAAATCCGAGACATCAAACCACATATTCGGAGTCGGATTAGATAATGTGCCGTTACCGATACGGTTGGGCCGGGTCGCCTGGCCCAGATCCTGGCTCGCACTCGATATCTGCGGGGTAAATGGCTGCCCGCTATGTACCCGACCAGTCCCGGCAATCTCCCATCCGCGCACCAGCCAGTTGCGCCGAAATGGAACACGGTAAATAAAATCCATACTGAAGTAATTGGTGATATCGAAGTCGGAGCGGCCACGCTCGGCGGCGAGATCGAGGGAATTCTGCGCTCCTTGATACCCCCCCGCACCCGCGTAGTTCTCTCCTGAAGCGTCATCAATTGATTTGGAAAAGCTGTAGTTCGCACGGAAGAACAAGGAGGGCCCTAACCGTTTGCTTATGGTTAGGATTCCGGCATTGTAGCTGGAATTGGAACCAAAGAAGTAATACTCAATATCACCGAAAACCGGATATGGTCTCGGAAAGGCTCCGTTAGGCAAGGCCAGGTTCGGATAATGCAATTCCTGGTTGATATCGTATTTTCTGCTGAGGTGAGTGCCCTTCGATCCCGCATAGCCCGCCTCGAGCGTCACGCCGGAGCCCAGGTCACGATCGATTGTGAAGTTCCAGCTTTGGAGGTATGGCGTGGGCGCATTGATCTGGAACCCACTCGTATTCGTGGTGCCGCTAAACTTCGCGAGGGAGGCGGGAAATGGATTGGAAAGGGTGAGGAGTGAGGCACCGTTGCTAGGGGCATTAAAGGTTTCCGATATCGAAAAAGGAAATCCTCCGGCAAGATCGGTACGGACCGGATTCAGCCTCGATGCGCTATAGAAAATTCCATACCCGCTTCGTATCACCGTGCGGTTATCGTGGAACGGGCGCCAGGCAAAACCTACGCGCGGCGCAAAGTTATCGTAATTAGTTCGCGCGATGGAAGACGGCAATCCGTAGTCGCTGGCCAACGCGAACTGGCCGGTCAGGCCCGCGGCAGCAAGAATGGAATTCAGATTAGGAACCGCGCTGTCACCAGCCAGGATAATTTTCTGAAGGCCGGGAGCGTAATTCGACAATTGACCGTATTTTTCGTACGGATTGCCTTCAATTTCGTATCGCAATCCTAAATTGATGGTCAAAGCCGGCAAAATTTTATAATCGTCCTGAATGAAAGTCCCATAATCTGTCGCGTACAGGTAATTGGTAACAGCCCCAATTCTGCGGGAGGTGCTGCTTGGAGATCCAAGCAGGAAATCCGCAAACGCATCGCCTGTGTATGTCCCCTTAAACGTGAATGTCCCGTTGAAATTCGAGTTATTCGGTTGATAATACTGAACACGCAGCACGTCACCGCCTAAGGTAATGGTGTGTTTTCCTTTGATCCATGTCATCACGTCGTTATAGTTGTAGTTGTTAACGGTATAGCGAATCGGATTTGATGCGCTATCGCCCAGAGTTTCGTAACCGGTCAGCTTGAATGTAGGAAAATCTACCAGGCTCGGATCGGTTGTGGTTCCAGGTATACCGAATTCTACCGCCCAATTGGTTCCAGCTAGTCCGCCCACTTCCGCATCCTTTGTTCGAGTCAAGCCAGCACGCAATTCATTAATTAAATTGGGTGTAAATATGTGGACTTCAGAGATGCCGTACATCTCTCCGGTTCGATTTGTAATTGCTGGGAAAGTGCCAAGGTTACTGCTCGGGAAGGGATTCGTAGATGTCTCTGGACGCACCAGGACAATCACAGAGAGAGTGTTCTTTTCAGACATCTGCTCGTCAACTTTGAACAGAAAATCATTCCAAACATCTCTGGCATGCCCGTACGCCAGGAAATTGTTTGGACCCACTACATTCGGTAGCGGATAGAAGTTCATCAACTTCACCGCGACCGGGCTGAAGAGGGCTGGAGGAATAATATTTCCGGCAAAGCATGCAGTCATTTTGGAGGCTGTACACGAGCCGGAAACAAACGGATTCTTGAGAAGAATTGGTTGGCCGTTTGTACCCAGAACCTGGGAGAAGTTTCCCTGCCGCTCTAACATGCTGGGAACGACCCCCAGTTGGCTTTCGCCATCCACTTCGCGGTACGCTTCCCAACTAAACAAAAAGAACGTTTTATTGCGTCCGTTATAAACTTTGGGAATCGCGACCGGGCCCGTGAACGTAGTTCCGTACTGATTTCTCCGCAACTCAGCCTTACCCGCATCAAAAAAATTGCGAGCATCAAAGACATCGTTGCGAACAAATTCGAATACGGTGCCGTGAAGCTGATTGCCGCCGGTTTTCAGCACCATATTGGTAACTCCTCCAGCTAACCTGCCATACTCGGCGGAGTAATTAGAGGTCTGCACCTTAAATTCTTGCAAGGAATCCAAGGGCGGCTGTACTTGTGCACCGGCGTCGCGCGGACTCTCATCGCTAAAGCCGTTAATCAGGATGTCGCCCGAATCTGCACGAGAACCGTTTGTTACATAGGGAGAACCCTTATAGTGTTGCTCGCTTTCCTGTACGCCTGAAATAGTAAAAGCGAGATCGCTGAAATTGCGGCCATCCAAGGGTATCTCCATGATCTCGGGAGTGGTGACCACGTCCCCGCGTGAAGCCGTTTCGGTGTTCAATAGCGGTACATTGGCCGTGACATCTACGCTTTGCGCCAGTTCGCCTATTTCCAGTTGCGCATCGAGCCGCGCCTGTTGGTCGACTTCGAGTGTGAGATTGTTTTCGCGTAATTCCTTAAAACCTGCCTTATTGAAGGTGACGTTATACACGCCCGGCGGCAAGTCAGAGATGGTGTATTCTCCATTTGACTGCGTCTGCGCGGTGCGGATTGCGTTCGTACTTATATTTCGCACCTGCACGGTCACTCCGGGAATGCTGGCATGCGTCGTATCGGTGACTTGACCGACGAGAGTCGCAGTGGGTGTTTGCGCGGCGCTAAGGCCGGCGAAGACACAAATTGCGACTACCAGCAATTTACAAGATTTGCCCTCCAGCATGCGTTCTTCTCCCTATTTCAGTTCTGTTTCGGCGGCTCCATAATCTCGATTCGGTTCCCATCCGGGTCATACAACTCCGCCACATGCTTTCCATTGGGAAGAGAATGTGTTTCGATTGGACGGAACTGCTTGTAATTCGGTTTAGCTTCAAGCATTGCGGCGAGCTTCGGCACATCCGGAGTGGATAGACAGATGTGGTTTTTGATATGGAAGCGCGCCGGCGTGGGCGGCTTGCGCTCGAAGCCGATCTCGAAGCGATCTGGCCCGTTTCCAACCAGAAGCTTGTTCTCGCCGGTGTTTTCCGAGCCCAGAATGGTGGCATAGAAATTTGCGGCCGCTCCTTTATCCTTGCTGAGCACGCCGATGTGGTCAATGTGAGTCGAAATGCGCGTGTCCGGCATGAATTTCCCGTGGGTACGTCCCGTCAGACTATCCGGCTCATACTGAATCATTCGAACGGTATAGCCCGACGGATCGATGATTTCGAAACAGCGGTTTCCGGCCTCATCCTTGCCAATCGCGTCTGGGACCATGATGCCGTGCGCAACGAGATAAATCCGTGTGCGACCGACACCATTGGTTTGAAACGCTATATCGTGAATAAACCCATAATTTTTCGGCGCGCCTTGAAAGAGCTCGATGTATTGGTTGTCGTTGATTTTGAAGAAAGCGATTGGATCGGAGCCGTCTGCCGCTTTGAGCGTGACTGCCTCGTCAAAGCCAAGGAAATCGTGATAGTAAGCACGCGACCGGTTCAAATCGCTCACGTAATAAGCCATGTGCGCGATCCGCACCACGGGTGGTTGCGAAACACTATTTCGCGGAAACAGCGGGGAAAGGAGGCAGGCTGCTGCGAAACTCGAGATCGAAACAACTGCAGTCCTCATGATTGTCCCTTTGGTTGCGCCACTGGAGCAGGTAAAGTCGATGACGGCGCCGGCTTCCCGTCAATCGTGTTTGGCTCCATCAACTCGATGCGCGTGCCGTCCGGGTCGTAGAGATTGGCCTGGCGCTTACGATTGACGCCGACCTGGATTTTGATTTCTTTCCCGTAGTTTTTGTAAGCCGGCCGCGACTCCAGCGTTGCAACAGCGTTTTCGACATTCGGCACCACGAGACACAAATGATTTTTGGTGCCGATCTGCCCCGGCCCCGGATAATTGCGGTATAGCATCAGTTCGATGTAATCGGTTCCATCCGGAACGCGCATGTTCACCCAGCTCAGGGTCTTGCTGGATCGTGCTGCTCCGCGCCAGAACTCCTCAAAACCGAGAATGCCGTGATAAAATCTCATGGATGCATCCAGGTTGCCGGCCACAAAACCGACATGCGACATGTGGTCTGAAATCCGCGTAGCGGGCATGAATTTTCCTTTCTCCCTCATGCTCCACCCGTCAGGGGTGTACTGAGTGATCTCGAGCGTGTGGTGATCGGGATCGGTGATGTTGAAATTCAGGTTGCCGATTTTGGCTTTGCCAACTTTCCGCGAGACCTTTATGCCTTGGGAAGCGAGATATTCTCGCATCTGTTCGGCGTCATTTGTGTAAATAGAGAAGTGATTGAAATGCTCGCCCTGCTTCGGAGGCTCGGCGAAAAGTTCAATGTATTGGTAGTCGTTGATCTTGATGAACGCGATTCGGACGCTGCCGTCGGGGCGTTTCAGGTTGAACGGCTCGGCGAAACCGAGGAAATCTTCGTAAAACGTACGGGCTTTCCTCAGGTCGCTCTCGTAGAGCGCAATGTGGGCGATGCCGAGCATCTTTGGACGCTCAACGTTCTGCGACACGCCGCGCGCAGAAAGCGAAGCCAAAACGAGGCCGACTACGGCAAACGGACCTACGAACGTCTTCATTTCAATGTGCTGATTCATGCTAATTAGCCTTCCTGATTGAGTCCAAGTGAATTTACCGTGCAAGGAAGCGGTAACAGACCAGACGCGTAGTATCAATGAGTTGCAGGGTCGATTTTTAACGTAAAGAGCAGCGTTAAAGGGCCGCCGGGCGAACTCGTCTTATAATGGATCGCTGTAAAAGCTGTAAAATAGGTGTCTCAGGTTTATATCCCCGTCGCTGCCCGAAAGCTTCTGGTTGGAAGGGTGGCTTCGAGTCGGTACATCGCGCAATCCGCTCGGCTCCGAGACCTATTGCTTTATCTGTGCGACCAGGTGCTGGAGCACGGTGTAACTGAAATACATGAACAAGAGGTAGGTCAAGCCGTCTTCGGACGGCCGCCGGGCTACGATACCATTTCCGACAATATCGTGCGAGTTTACGCCTCCATGCTGCGAAAGCGCCTGGAACAGTACTTCTCCTCCGAGGGTCGTGACGAGCCTATAATTATTGAGCTTCCGAAAGGAAATTACGCCCCCGTTTTTTTGGAGCGGAAAGTCACCGAAATTGTTGCGCCTGTGGTTCCGGCGCTCTCACCATCATCTGGGCCGGCATTCGCACGAGAGAAGGACTGGAAATTCTGGATCGTCGTGGGTCTCGCCGCCATTTTTGCAGCGTCGAGTCTCTACTTACACATACAACGAAAGACCACCCCGGCCGCAGCCTTTGCGAAAACTCAACCCGCACTGCGTGAATTCTGGTCGCAAATTTTTGCGCCGAACTCCAGGACGGATATCGTTATGGACGACGAAGGCGTTGGGCTATATCAGGAATTAACTGCCTCTCACATCGCGCTTTCCGATTACTTCAATCGTAATTACTTGCGAGAACTCGCAAAGAAATCTTCCCTCAACAAGCTGAACAGCGAGGCGGCGGCTTCGATTGTTCTGAAGCGACAATCGAGCTACGCGAGCGCAGCTTTTCTGTGGAAGCTGAGCGCGATTGCGAATGGACTGAATGGCCAAACGAGTGTTCATTTTGCGCGTGACTATTCGTTCCGCGAATTGAAGAGCGACAATGCCATCCTGCTGGGAAACCATCTTTCAAATCCCTGGATCGAAGCCTTTCAGGACCACCTCGGGCTGCGATGGCAATATGATGGCGAGCGCGGCGGATACTATCCGGTCGACACCTGGGCGCCGGTAGCCGAGCGTGACCGCTTCCGAGCCGGAAGCGATGGATATGCCATGCTTGCAATGCTTCCCAACCTTGGTGGGACCGGTAGCATATTGATTCTCTCCAGTAGCGGGGGCTCCGCCCTGAGCGCAGCGGGCGACTTTCTGACTCGCGGCGATTCGGTAGCGGGCATCAAAGCGCTATTGCCACGCGCACCCCGTGGCAGGTTTCCCTATTTCGAGGCATTGCTGCGTGTAAAGAGCCATAGCAGGATTCCGCGCGGCACATCGATTGTGATCTGCCGCTCACCGCATTTTTGATCCTGTCACTTTAAAAGGTACTGTTCCAGTATGCGTGCTGCCAATGTAGCGATCATCGGGAAGGTCTTTCAGAATCGCGCACCAGGGACCGGGTAATTGTCCCGCCAACACTTTCGGAACCGCAGAAATGCATGTCGCGCGGCCACCCGGGAATCGGTCCCATAGATCGCCTGAGCATCCGATTTCACCGCCTCGTAATCGCGCTTGCGCACCTTCTCCAGAATGTTGCGCATTTTTCGTGCACCCAGCAGCGCTGATGCAGCACTCTGGGGTAGACCACCTGAATGGCAGCCGCTAAATCGGGGCAGCCATCAGTAATGATCAGTTGCAAGCGCTGGCCGGTCAAACCGCGGCGGTAGAGATCTTGCAAGAGTACTTCCCAGGCATGCTGACTCTCGCCCGAACTGCGCTGAAAAGCCAGCACGTAATCGCGCCCGTAAAACCCGCTTGCGGTAATCCCTCCGCTTCTCCGGCTCCATCCGCTCGTACGAGGCCGATCGCATGTAGCTGTGCCGCTCCCGCATGGATTGGCTTCCCAAAACTTCTTCCACGCCAGCCGGGTTCGCCCATAGCAGGTCGCCCAAAAGCTCTCTTTCAGCTACGTCAGAAAATACTCGAACTGCTCGGTCACTCAGATCGGTGTTATCTTTGCCATGGGTGTAAGCATCCTTTCTAGGTTTGGTTCTGCTTGCAAGGCGAAACCAACTTACACCCTCTTCCCTTCACACAAGCGAAATTACATCATCCAGTTAAACTACCCACCCCATCGGCCGATAAGCATCGTAGGAAAAAGCTCGCAAAGTCGCACAAGCGGCGCCAGCGAGGGAAAAGCCAACTTGGAGTAGTCTAGTGCCTGCAAGTAGCAGCAAACGC
>Ga0209062_1006865_pt1 | contig 10154 bp, 9 predicted proteins | sample Coa_R2_2_FD_187158 | JGI IMG/M metagenome (GOLD analysis project Ga0209062, IMG submission 187158) | Surface soil microbial communities from Centralia Pennsylvania, which are recovering from an underground coalmine fire - Coalmine... | ecosystem: Environmental > Terrestrial > Soil > Unclassified ...
TCAGGGCGGAGGGGTTAGGGGAGGTGGGTCGGCGTGCAGGGCTCCGCGGATCGCTGCCAAGACGGCGTCCAGGTTGGTCAGCACCTCACTGTTCCAGAACCGGATGACGCGGTAGCCGCGCTGCGCCGGCTCGGCGCTGCGGCTCTCATCCGCTTCTTCGCGAAGCGCGTGCTGGCCGCCGTCGAGTTCGATCGCCAGCTTGCGCTCGGGGCAGGCGAAATCGACGACGCGTCGCCCGATCGGATGCTGGCGGCGAAATTTCCACGCCGGAAGCCGCTCGCGCAACGCGAACCACAGAAGGCGCTCGACATTCGTGGCGTCTCGGCGCAGGCGGCGTGCCACCGTCGTCCTGGTCCTCAATGCCTTTGCCACCCACCTCCCCTCACCCCTCCCCCCTAAAGGGCAGAGGGGGAAAATCGTAAGCCGAGATCTATGAATGCGATAGTGCAAGCGGGAGAAAGGATTCGACACTACTTCTCAAATATATCCAGCGGCAGAAGCGCCGAGACGATGAAGTTCGGCACGTCCACGACCTGGCTCACCTTGAGATCGACGGCGACGCTCGCGATGCAATAGGCCTGCTCGCGCGTATAGCCGTGGGCGTCGACGATGTAGTCGATCATGTTGATGAGCGCGTTGCGGGCCGCGGTGTTGAGGTCTTCCGATTCGTTGCGCCCGTCCTTGCGCACGGAATTGCCGGTCGTCGCGTAGAAGCGGCGCGGCATGGTGATGTTGGGCACGACGGAATAATCGTCATGCGCGTAGGAGGGATCGGTCTGCCTGCGCCGCCGCGCCTCGCCCTTCAGCACCTCGAAGCGGGCGACGAAGGTCGCCCCGGTCTCGACCGCGGTGCCGCAGGATTCCCCGTCGCCTTGCGCGAAATGCGCATCGCCCACCGAGAAGAGCGCGCCCGGGACATAGACGGGCAGATAAAGCGTCGAGCCGGCGACGAGCTGCTTGATGTCCATGTTGCCGCCCGTCTCATGCGGCGCGATGGTGCGGAAGGCGCGGCTCGCGATCGGCTCGCGCTGCGGCACCGCGCCATCGGCGGTTGGCGGCACGACCATGCCGCCGCGCGCCAGGAGCTCGGCCTCGCGCGCATTGATGCGCTCCAGCAGCTCATGCGACGGCGCCACGCCCATGACGCCCATGAAGGGCGCGCCCGGAATGCGCACACCGGGCAGATTGGCCGAACGCGCGAAGCCGCCGCCGATCTCCCAATGGACGATGAAGGGCGTCGGGAAGAGATCGCGCAGGAAGCCGAAGCCGGGCACGATGACGGTGAAGCCGTGATCCACCGTGACGATGCTGTCGATCTTGACGGCCAGGAGATCGCCGGGCTCGGCGCCCTCGACATAGACGGGGCCGGTCAAGGGATGGACGCGGTTCAAATCGAAGGAGGAGAGATCTTCGGGCTTCATCCCCGGCCGGATCTGGCCGTCGACGCCGTCGAGCGTCTCGATCTCGACGGTGGTGCCCTGGGAGACGCGGAGCGCCGGCGGGATATCGGGATGCCAGCGATTATGCCCCTTCGCCCCCTGCTTGACGAGCGGCAGGCTGCGGTCGAGATGGATATGCGCCTTGGCCATCGGGCTCTCCCTTGGGATTGTCGCTGCTTTCCCGTGAGAGTGCCCCCGGCCGCCCGCCATCGCAACCGCAATCGCTCGCGCCCTCTCCTCCCATGCGCCCGGCGCGCGGGCGAAGAGGGCGCGATGACCGCCCGCTGTCAGCCCGCCTTCACTTCGATCTTCTTCTGCTGCTTCTGCGCCTCGCCCGTCTTGGGCAGCGTCAAGGTCAGCACGCCCTTCGAGAATTCGGCGCTGATCTTGTCGCGATCGATGCCTTCGGGGAGCTGGAAGGCGCGCTGGAACATGCCGTAGCTGCGCTCGGAGAGATAGCGGTTCTTCTCCTTCTCTTCTTTCTCCTGCTTCTTCTCGCCCTTGAGGACGAGCATGTCGCCGCTCAGGGAGACATCGACATCCTTCTCGGTCATGCCCGGAAGCTCGGCGCAGATCTTGTAGGCCTTGTCGTCCTCGGTGACATCGACCGCGGGGCTGGCGAAGCCGAAGGAGCTTTCGAGGCGCCAGGGCGGGTCGACATCGAACATGCGGCGCAGCGACGGGAATCCCATTCCGCCGCCCATGCGGTCGAAGAAGCGATCCATCTCGTTGCGGAATGCCTGCCACACATCGGGACCCGAGCTGCGCGCGGGCGTTGCTCTTTTCACTTCGACAGGAGCATCGGCCATCCTACTTCTCCTTCTCTTGATCCGATCAGGACGCGCAGGGCGCGTCGTTTCCGGCAACCGGCCTTGCGCCGGTCGTGCCGGCTTTGATGCAAGTCAACGGAGCGGCGGCGCGATTGCTCCGCGGCGCGAGCAGGCCCGATTTCGCCGGCCCGCGCTCAGCCCCAAGGGCCGCGCCGGCGCGGCGCTTGCCCATCGGACAGGAAGCTTCGCCGCCAATCGCCGCGCGTGTCGCGCGGATGGGCAAGGATGAAGGAATCCGTGCGTGGCGCCTGAAAGATCCCGACGCCGCGGCGGCGGAAGAACGAGACCATCAGCATCCCGGCGATGAAGCCGCCGACATGCGCCCAGAAGGCGACGCCGCCGCTCCCCGCCGTGGCCGATGCCGCATTGACGAGCTGAAGCAGAAACCACAAGCCGAGCATGAGGATCGCGGGAACGGTGACGAGGCGCAGGAAGATGATGATCCAGAGGAGCACCACGACATTGCCTCGGGGGTAGAGCAGGAGATAGGCGCCGAGCACGCCGGCGATGGCGCCGCTGGCGCCGACCATCGGCACTTCCGCGCCGGGATCGATCGCCGCCTGCACCAGCCCGGCGAGGGCGCCGCAAAGGAAATAGAAGAGAAGGAAGCGCAAGGGTCCGAGCGCATTCTCGACGGCGCGGCCGAAGATCCAGAGATAGAGCATGTTGCCGAGGAGATGCAGCCACCCGCCATGGAGGAACATGCTGGTGAAGAGGGTCGCCCAAGACGGCACGAGCTGAAGCTGCGGCGGCAGCTCGGCGCTGCCGAAGAAAACCGCCGGCACCAGGCCATAGGCGAGCGCGATCGCATGCGCCGCACGCGGCCCCTCGCCCAATTGCCAGAGAAAGACGATGGCGCAGGCGGTGATCAACCCGCCTGTCGCAATGGGCGCAGAGCGGCGCGGGCTGTCGTCATAGAGCGGAACCGTCAGGATCATGCGTTTTCCTGTGGCGGCATCATGGGCGGCAGGGCGCGGTTGCCAGGACTGCCGCGAGCGGGCAGCATGCGCCGCCGGGGAGCAAGCGCCGAGGACACTGAGATGGTCGACACCGCGAAAATCCGGAAGTTCATGGAGCAGTGCTGGGGCGACGAGATCGTTCCGACATTGATCGAGTACATCAAGATACCCAACAAATCACCGGCCTTCGATGCCGACTGGGCGGCGCATGGGTATATGGAGGATGCGGTCGCCCTTTTCACCGGCTGGGCGCGGCGAAAGCTCGCGGTCTTGCCTGGTGCTACGCTCGATGTCATCAGGCTTCCCGGCCGCACGCCCGTCATCCTCATCGATGTCCCCGGGGCGAGCGAGGATTGCGTGCTGCTCTATGGTCATCTCGACAAGCAACCGGAGATGGCGGGCTGGGCCGAGGGCTTTGGCCCCTGGACGCCGCGTCTTGACGGCGAGAAGCTCTATGGCCGCGGCGGCGCCGATGACGGCTATGCGATGTTCGGCGCGCTGGCCGCGCTGGCGGCGCTCCGCGAGCAGCGCCTTCCCCATGCGCGCTCGATCATCCTCATCGAGGCCTGCGAGGAATCGGGCAGCTACGATCTTCCCTTCTATGTCGATCACTTGGCCGAGCGGCTCGGCAATCCCGGCCTTGTCGTGTGTCTCGATTCCGGCTGCGGCAATTACGACCAGCTCTGGCTCACCACGTCCTTGCGCGGGATGATGACGGGCTCGCTCACCGTCCGCGTGCTCCAGGAAGGCGTCCATTCCGGCGATGCTTCGGGCGTGGTGCCCTCAAGCTTCCGCATCCTGCGCCAGCTCTTGTCGCGCCTCGAGGATGAGAAGAGCGGCGCGATCCTTCCGGCCGAGCTTTATGTGCAGGTCCCGCCCGAGCGCGTGGCACAGGCCCGCCGCGCCGCCGCGGCGCTCGGCAATGCCATCTATGCCAAATTCCCCTTCGCCGGCGGCACGCGGCCGATGGCAGAGGATCTGGGCGAGCTCGTGCTCAACCGCACCTGGCGGCCGCAGCTTGCGGTCATCGGCATCGACGGCCTGCCGGCGCCGAGGAATGCCGGCAATGTGCTCCTGCCCTCGACCACGGCCAAGCTCAGCCTGCGCCTGCCGCCGACGCTCGATGCCGCGAAGGTGGCGTCGACCTTGCGCGATCTCCTCATCAAAGACCCGCCCTATGGCGCCGAGATCGCGTTCGCCGATGAGGGCAGCGCCACCGGCTGGAACGCGCCGGCGCTCTCGCCCTGGCTCGAAGCCTCGCTCGCCCGCGCCTCGGAAGCCGCCTTCGGCAAGCCGCCCGCCTTCATGGGCGAAGGCGGCAGCATCCCCTTCATGGCGATGCTCGGCGAGAAATTCCCCCAGGCGCAATTCGTCGTCACCGGCGTCCTCGGCCCGCATTCGAACGCGCACGGCCCCAACGAATTCCTGCACATCCCGACGGCGAAGCGCATCGCGATGGCGATCGCGCAGGTGCTGGCGGATCACCATGAACGGCCTCGGCCGTGATTGGATGAGAACCACGCGCTGAAGCGTGTCCACGCCGAGGCGAATTCGAACGGCTCATTGCGGAGGCATCGCCGACGAAGCAATTCAAGGGCGGCCCGAGGCTTGCGCCGCCCTTCGCCGATCTACGCCAACTCCGCGAGCGTATGGATGACCTTGTGCGCGAGGCCGTACTCGATCGCCTCGGCGGCCGACATCCAATAGTTTCGCTCGGTATCCTTGCGCACCCGCTCGATCGATTGCCCGGTCTCGCTGGCGATGATCTGGCTCAAGCGCTCGCGCATCTTGAGGATCTCGCGTGCCTCGATTTCGATATCGGTCGCGGGGCCCTGCACGCCGCCCATCGGCTGATGCAAGAGGAAGCGCGTATTCGGCAGGCAGAGGCGCCGCGTCTTCTCGGCGGCGGTGTAGATGAGCGCGCCGGCGGACGCCACCCAGCCCGTGCCAATCATGTAGACCGGCACCGTCGAGCGCACGAACTTGACGATGTCATGGATCGAATCGCCAGACTCGACATGGCCGCCCGGAGAATTGACATAGATTTGGATGGGCTTCGTCGATTCGTCCGCAAGCGCCAGGATCCGCGCCACGACGTCGCGCGCGAGCTTGTCGGTGATCTGACCGAAGACCATGACCTTGCGGCTCTTGAAGAGCCGCGTCTCGAGCTCGTTGATCAGTCCTTCCGCGGGCTTCTGGTTGCCGGCATCGGGTCGATCGGGCTCGCCCGAGGGGTCGTCGGGGTCGCGGAACGCAGGCGGGTGATCGGTCATATCGTCTCCTCATCTCGCTTTTCGGTCGGGTTCATGCCTCGCGCTCTACGCGATGCGCGGCATCGGCCGCATCGGGCGGCATCTCGATCGTCATGCCGATTATGGTATCGGCGCGGGCAAACACCAAGCCCCCTATTCGATCGATCGGGTCACCTCGTCGCCGAGCGCGATGCCGAACAGCGCTTCGGCCTGCGCCGCGGTATAATAGCCGCGCGCGACATCCCGCCTCACCAGCTCGGGCGCGCGCTCGCGGGGATCGCCATAGCCGCCGCCGCCGGGAGTCGAGACGGTGACGCAATCGCCGGGCGCGATGCGGATGTCCTGGTCCTTCGAGAGATGCGGCGGCACGTAGGCCTCGCCTCCCTGCTCCACCAGCACGCGATTGACGCCGCCATCGCCGCCGCCGAGCGCGCCCTGCGGGCCGATGCGGCCGTGATCCATGACGAAAGAGGCGCGCGCCGCGCCGCGGCGCAGCCGGATCTTGTAGCGCACGCCGAAGCCGCCGCGCTGGCGCCCGGCGCCGCCCGAGCCTTCGGCGAGCGCATATTCCTCGAACAGCACCGGGTAATACTGCTCGATCACTTCGAGCGGCGTCGTCTTGGAGATGCCGATGGTCGAGCAGCCATTGGAGATGCCGTCGAGATCGCGGCTCCCGCCATAGCCGCCGCCGCTGATGAGATACATGACATAGTTGCGCCCGCGCTTGGGATCGTGGCCGCCCAGCGCGAAATTGCCGCTGGTGCCGGCGGGCGCGGCGAAGAGGCGGTCGGGGATCGCCTTGGCGAGCGCGGCAAAGACCGCCTCGGCAATGCGCTGGCTCACCTCCGCCGCGCAGCCCGAGACCGGGCGCGGATATTTGGCATAGAGAAACGTCCCCTCGGGCTCGGCGATGTGCAAGGGCTCGAAGGTGCCGGCATTGATCGGCACCTCGGGAAAGACATGCTTGATCGCGAGATAGATCGAGGATTTCGTCGTCGCGATCACGCTGTTCATCGGCCCCTGGCAAGGCGGGCTCGACCGGCCCAGATCGAAATGGAGGTCGCTCCCCGCCTTCCGGATCGTGATCGCGATGCGGAGCGGCTCGTCCTCGACGCCGTCGCTGTCGACGAAGGATTCCCCGTCATAGGTGCCGTCGGGGATCTCGGCGATCTTGGCGCGCATCTGCTGCGCCGCGCGGCGGCGGAGCTCGGCGATCGCCGCTTCGACGGTCGCTTCGCCATAGCGGTCGAGGAGTGCCGCAAAGCGCTTTTCGCCGATCGCGAGCGCCGCGGCTTGCGCCTTGATGTCACCGATGCGCTGATCGGCGATGCGGATATTGGAGAGGATGATCGCCAGGATCTCCTCATCGAGCCGGCCCTCCTTGTAGAGCTTGACCGGCGGCAGCCTCAGCCCCTCCTGCTCGACCTCGGTTGCATTCGCGGAGAAGCCGCCGGGCACGGAGCCGCCGGTATCGGGCCAATGCCCGGTATTGGCGAGCCAGGCGAAGAGCCGGCCCTTGTAGAAGAAGGGCTTCACGAACTTCACATCCATCAGATGCGTGCCGCCGAGATAGGGATCGTTGACGATGAAGACATCACCGGGCTTCACGCCCTTGGCGCGCTCGATCACGGCCTGCGTCGAGAACTGCATGGTGCCGACGAAGACGGGGAGTCCCAGATCGCCTTGCGCGATGAGCGCGCCGTCATCGCGGTGATAGATCCCGTCGGAGCGGTCGAGCGCCTCGGAGATCACCGGGCTGAAGGCGGCGCGCACGAAGGCCAAATCCATCTCGTTGCACACCTGGATGAGCCCGTTCTGGATGACGGCGAGCGTCACGGGATCGAGGTTCATGCGCGGTCTCCGCAAGCGATGGTGACGATGAGATTGCCGAGCGTATCGACTTCGACATGGTCGCCCGGCTCGATGACCGTCGTGGCGTCGAGCTGTTCGAGCACTGCGGGCCCGGTAAATCGCGCGCCCAGCGGCAGCGCCTCGCGGCGATAGACGGGCGTCTCGCACCAGCCGCCTGCGAACCAGACGCGACGCCGGCCCGAGAGCGCGCCATCGAGCGTCCGCGCCTTCTCGCCCGAAGCGAGGATCGCGAGATCGACCGGGCGGCGGCGGCCGATGACGGCGGTGTGGAGATTGACCAGCACGGCGCGGATCTCGGGCAGCGCCACCTCGAAGCGCTGCCAATAGGCGGCCTCGAAAGCCTGCTGCAACGCCTCGCGCGGGACATCGACATTCGGCAGCGCGACGCTCAGGAGATGGCTCTGCCCCTGGAACTGCATGTCGGCGCTGTGCAGCATGACGACCTCCTCGATCTCCGCTTGCTCGCGCTGGAGCGTGGCGCGGCCCTCGGCGATCTGCGCCTCCAGCACCTCGCACACGAGGCCTTCGGGCAGGAGCGGCACCGGCTGGTTCACCGTGCGGACATAATCATGGCGGAGATCGGCGACGACGCAGCCCAGCGCATTGGTGATGCCGGGCCGCATCGGGATGAGAAGCCGCGGTATGCCGAGCTCGCGCGCCAATGCCGCCGCATGAAGCGGCCCGGCGCCGCCGAAGGCGAAGAGCGCGAAATCGCGGGGATCATGGCCGCGCGCCAGCGACACCATGCGGATGGCGCCGGCCATCTTGTCGTTGGCGATGCGCAGCACCGCCGCGGCACTCGCATCGCCATCGAGGCCGAGCTTGGCACCAAAGCGCTCGACGAGCCGGGCGCGGATCAGATCGAGCGAGACCGGCTTCTCCACCGATAAGAGCCGCTCGGGATTGAGCCGCCCGAGCACCAGGTTGGCATCGGTGATGGTGGGCTCCGTCCCGCCGCGTCCGAAGCAGATGGGTCCCGGATTGGCGCCGGCGCTTTCGGGCCCGACGCGCAGCATGCCGGCATCGTCGAGCCGCGCCAGCGAGCCGCCGCCCGCGCCGATCGAATGGACATCGACCATCGGCACATGGATCGGCATGGCGTATTCGAGTTCGAGCTCGGAGGAGACCAGCGGCACGCCGTTCTGGATGAGCGCGACATCGGAGCTGGTGCCGCCCATGTCATAGGTGATGACGTTGGGGAAGCCCGCCGCCTTCGCTGTATAGGCCGCGGCGATGACGCCCGAAGCGGGCCCCGACATCACCGTGTTGACGGCCGCATCGGCCACGAGCTTCGCCGAGACGGTGCCGCCATTTCCCTGCATCACCAGGAGATCGCCGCGATAGCCGCGCCCCGCCAACTCGCTTTGCAGCCGCGCGATGTAGCGGTGCAGCACCGGCTGCACCGCGGCATTGACCGAGGCGGTGACGCCGCGCTCGTATTCGCGGTATTCCGACATGAGCTCGTGGCCCACGGTGATGTACTGGTTGGGCCAGACCTCGCGCGCGATCTCGGCCGCGCGCCGCTCATGCGCGGGATTGATATAGGAATGAAGGAAGTGGATCACGAGCGAGTCCGCGCCGAGCGCGATGAGACGCCGCAGCGCCTCGCGCAGCTCGTTCTCATCGAGCGGCCGCAACACCTCCCCTTCGGCATCGATGCGCTCCGTCACCTCGAGCCGCCGCTCGCGCGGGATGAGCGGCTCGAAGCTGCCGATGAGGCCGTAAGGCTTGGGCCGCGTGCGCCGGCCGAGCTCGAGGACATCGCGGAAACCTTTGGTGGTGACGAGGCCGACGCGCGCGATCTTGCGCTCGAGGATGGCGTTGGTCGTCGTCGTCGTGCCATGCACCACCGCGCCCACCGCGGCGAGATCGCCATCGACTGCCGCGACCGCCGCCATCACGCCGAAGGCCTGGTTCTCCACCGTCGTCGGCACCTTGGCGATGCGCACCCGACGCTGCTCTTCGTCGAGCAGCATGAGGTCCGTGAAGGTGCCGCCGACATCGGCGCCGATGATCTTCATGGCTCCCTCACGCGCTCAAAAAAGCCTGCTGCGCCGCCTCATCCGCGAGGAGATCGCGCATCGCGCCCTGGTAGCGGATGCGGCCCTTCTCGATGATGGCGGCGCGGTCGGCGACATGGCCGGCGAAGCGGAGATTCTGCTCGGAGAGCAGGACCGCGAGCCCTTCGCGCTTGAGGCTGCGGATGGTCTCGGCCATCTCCTCGACGATCTTGGGCGCCAACCCCTCCGAGGGCTCGTCGAGGAGAAGGAGCAGCGGATTGCCCATGAGCGTGCGCGCGATCGTCAGCATCTGCTGCTCTCCTCCGCTCATCCGGCCGCCCATCCGACGGCGCATCTCGGCGAGATTGGGAAAGAGGCGAAAAAGCCCCTCGGGCGTCCAATAGGGCGCATCCGCCCGCCGCTTCTGCCGGCCCACGCCGAGATTCTCCTCGACCGTGAGCTCGCTGAAGATGCGGCGATCCTCGGGCACATAGCCGATGCCGAGCCTGGCGATGACATGGGGCGGCCGCCCGTCGATGCGCTCGCCCCTGAAGCGGATCTCGCCCGCGCGCGGCGGGAGCAAGCCGATGATGCTCTTGAGCGTGGTCGATTTTCCCGCGCCATTGCGTCCCAGCAGCGCCAGCACCTCGCCGCGCGCGATCTCGAGATCGAGATCGAACAGGATCTGCGCGAGTCCGTAGGACGCGTTGAGCTTCGAGAGGCGCAGCAGCACGTCATCCGCCATCTCCGCCTCATGCCGCGAAAAGCGCGCCGGCGCCGAGATAGACCTCGCGCACTTGCG
>Ga0209062_1006869_pt1 | contig 10150 bp, 7 predicted proteins | sample Coa_R2_2_FD_187158 | JGI IMG/M metagenome (GOLD analysis project Ga0209062, IMG submission 187158) | Surface soil microbial communities from Centralia Pennsylvania, which are recovering from an underground coalmine fire - Coalmine... | ecosystem: Environmental > Terrestrial > Soil > Unclassified ...
GACCAGGCCTCTGCCCTGTGGGAGAATGCGCGGCCATGCCAGCGAGAAGCGGTACGCGCCCAGGCCAAGCTCCGCCATGAGGGCGACATCCTGGGGCATGCGATGGTAATGATCGTCGGCGATGTCGCCTGTGTCTCCCTGAAAGGTTTTTCCGGGGGTGGCCGCGAACTGATCCCAGATGGAGAGGCTGCGGCCATCTTCGTGGGTCGCGCCCTCGACCTGGTATGAGGCGGTTGCGCTTCCCCAGAGGAACCCTGGTGGGAAGGCGGCGGCTAGCCGGGTATCAACCTGTGCCTGTGATTGTACCTGGGTGTTATTGAGCGTGGTCATGCATTCTCCTTCGTCTCTGGATAGCCTGGCTGTTCCTGTGTACGACCGGTCTTGCGCCTGGACACCGGTGGCACCGTGAGGTTCAGCAGTGGTGGTTGTTCGGTGTTGCTGCCTCCATCTCCATAATAGAAACAGTGTGTCCAGTGGCCGTTGCCGACATCAGTGCGTCTGGGGAAACGCTCCTTGCAGACGGGCATAGCGTAGGGACAGCGTGGATGGAAGCGGCAACCGGTAGGTGGGTTGATCAGGCTGGGAATCTCGCCGCGTGTTGGCAGTGTGCCGAGGCCCTTCTGATTAGGGTCCATGCGATCAGGGTCAGGCGCGGCAGAGAGCAGCAACTGTGTATAGGGATGTTTCGGGCGCTGGATGACCTCCTCACTTGGCCCGCCCTCAACCATCTGTCCGGCATACATCACCAGCGTCTCCTCCGCGAAGTAGAGGGCGCTGGCGATGTCGTGGGTGATGTAGAGCAGGGCGAGATGTTCTTCCTGTTTGAGGCGCAGCAGCAGATTCAGAATATCCAGGCGAATGGAGACATCGAGCATCGAAACCGGCTCGTCGGCCAGCAGCACTTCTGGCTGTGCCGCCAGGGCGCGAGCAATAGCGACGCGCTGGCGCTGCCCGCCACTCAACTGGTGCGGAAACTTCTGAATAAACTGCTCCGCAGGCGTCAGACTGACGCGGTTGAGCAGGGCAAGGATCTGTTCGGTCTCCTCCCGCTTAGTGCGCGCATGGCCGTAGACCCGTAGCGGGCGGCTGAGATGATACTCGACGCTGTGAACGGGATTGAGCGAAGAGAAGGGGTCCTGGAAGACAAGCTGCACGTGACGGCGATACTGGCGCAGGGCTGAGCCGTGCGTCAGCTTGACCGGTTTGCCTTGAAACATAATGGTGCCGGACGTGGGATCATAGAGGCGCGCCAGCATGCGAGCAATGGTCGTTTTGCCGCTGCCGCTTTCCCCCACCAGCGCCGTCGCGCGACCGGGATAGAGGGCGAAAGACGAATCTTCCACGGCATGAACGGCGCGTTGTGGCCCGAAAAGGTTGATCTGGCGTAAGGGAAAGAGCTTACGCAGGTGTTCAATCTCCATGATGGGCGTTTCGGGCCGGGCATGAGAGGGGGTTTGTAACTGATCGAGCGCGTTCATTGGCCTTTGCTCCTTTCTGCCAGTGATGCGTACCTTGCGGCGAATTCTTCCTCAACTGGCGGGCCTGCCGGGTGCAGTTTCGCGTTATAGAGATGGCAGGCCACCAGTTGCTCCGGCGTTTCCGGGTTTGAAGGCTCCAGCGTTGGTAGGATGCTGGTGCATGGTGCGAAAGCGAAGGGGCAGCGCGGGTGAAAGGCGCAGCCCGTCGGCACGGCGCGCAGGTCTGGTGGGGAGCCGGGGATGCCCGTGACATTGCGGCGCGGCCCGCGGATCGTCGGGAACGAGTGCAGCAGGCCATAGCTGTAGGGGTGGCGCGGATGCTCGTAGAGGTCGAAAGAAGTGCCTTGCTCAACAATGCGACCTGCGTACATAATGGCGATCTTGTCGGCCAGTTCGAGCAGTAGCGAGAGGTCGTGGGTGATGAAGATGACGGAGAAGCCGAACTCTTCGCGCAGGCGCATGATCTCGATGAGAATTTCACGTTGCATCACCACATCCAGCGCCGTCGTCGGCTCATCCATAATGATGATTTCTGGTGAAAGGGCCAGGGCAATGGCGATGATGGCGCGCTGGCGCATGCCGCCACTTAGCTCGTGAGGGTAGCTATTGATGCGGTCGGGGGCGATACCGACGAGCTTGAGCAGTTCGAGCGCGCGCTGCTTGCGGGCATCCGGCCCCATTTCCGGGCGATGTGCCTGCAACACATCCATGATCTGCGTGCCGATTTTCATGACGGGGTTGAGGGCATTCATCGCGCTCTGGAAGACAATCGCCAGCTCTGTCCATCGGAAGGCACGCAACTCGCCCGCTCCCATTGTCATGATATCGACCGCTTCCTCTGTCTCGCCGGGGCGCGCTGACTGCCCTTTTCTGGGCATCGAGACTGTCGAGACGCGCTGCGCTCCCGTCTCGTCGGTGCGCACACGGGGGTGGTAAAGCACCTCGCCTTCTGTAATGAGCGCGGGCGGGCGCAGCAGGCGGGCGATGGCGTAGGCCAGCGTGGATTTGCCGCAGCCACTTTCACCTGCCAGCCCCAGGATTTCCCCGCGTTCCAGCGTAAAACTCACGTCGGTCACCGCATGCACGACGCCGCTGCTTGCCAGGTAGTCCACGCTGAGGTTTTTGACCTCGAGCAGGGTTTTGCTCCCTGTACTCGCTTTATCGCCGTTCACTAAGATATCAGCCATTATGCCACCGCTTTCTGTGTTTTGAGCGCCTTCACCTTCGGTCTGCGTTCGGTGCGCAGGCGAGGGTTGGCCATTTCATCGATGCCAAAGTTGATAAAGGCGAGGGCCGCGCCCAGCACCGCGATGCACAGGCCAGGCGGCACGAACCACCACCAGGCGCCAAGTAGTAGCGCGTCGTTGTTCTGCGCCCAGTAGAACATACTGCCCCAGCTCACCACCGTCGGGCTGCCCAGACCGATGAACTCCAGGCTGGCCTCGAAAATAATGACGTAGAGAACGGTACCGACGAAGCCGGCGGCCACGACGGAAATCTCATTGGGCAGAATCTCGAAGAAAATGATGCGCAGCGTCCTCTCCCCACTGGCTCGCGCCGCCTCCACGAAGTCGCGGCGGCGCATCGACATCGTTTGCGCTCGCAGCACGCGCGCCCCGTAGGCCCAGCTGGTGATGGTGATGACGATGGCGACCGTCAGCGGCCCTTTGAAGGGGAAGTAGGCCGCCAGCACAATCGCCAGAGGCAGAGCGGGCAGAACCAGAAAGACGTTGATGAGCAGCGAAAGGACGTCATCCACGACGCCGCCAAAGTACCCGGCGCACAGGCCGATGGTGATGGAGAGGATGGTGACGAGCAAGCCTGTCAGGAAGCCCCAGAAGATAGAGACGCGGGTGCCGTAGATGACCTGCGCGAAGACATCCTGCCCTGTTTGCGTTGTTCCCAGCCAGTTACTTGCCGAGGGGGGAGAGAGCAGGTTTTCGCTGAAGGCATTAGGGTCGGTATGCACAAACATTGGCCCGAAAATGGCGACCAGCACGAAGAAGAGGATGATGCTGAGGCCAAATACCACCTTCCGATTTCTGGTGATAGCTCGCCAGAAGCCACTCAGACTGCCCGCGATCATCGCAGTGACGGGCGCTCCGCCAACGGCCACCGGCGCAATTGATGTCCCGGCAGCTGAGATGGGCGTATTGACCGCCGCCTGCCCGTTGGCGCTGGCTTCGATGATGTGTGTGCCGCTCGGTTCGGCTACCCCATCGTAGAAATTGGCGGGCAGACCGTTGGTATTTTCAGCCGTGACAGGTTTTTCCAGAGGATCAAGCTGGCTCATAGATCACCCCTTTTCTTGACGCACGCGAGGATCAAGCGCCGCGTTGACGATATCGGCCAGAAAGTTCGCTGCCAGAACCGCTATGGCGATAATCAGGAAGAGACCCTGCATCAGCGCATAATCCGAGTTCTGCACTGCTTGCAGCAGGGCGAAACCGACGCCGGGATAGGAGAAGACAATCTCGACCAGCAACGCGCCGCCGACCACGAAACCCAGATTGATGGCGAGGCCGGTGATGTTGGGCAGGATGGCGTTACGCGCGGCATAGTTGAACATCACGCGCCGCTGCGGCAGTCCTTTGGCTTCCGCCATCAGCACATAATCTTCCGAGAGCGTGGTAATCATCGTATTGCGCATGCCGAGCAGCCAGCCCGCGATAGAACTGACAACAATGGTCAGCGCGGGTAGAATACCGTGTTGGATGGCGCTGATGATGAAGGGGCCATTCAAGCCGACAGTGGTTGAGATATCGTAGCCGCCGTTGAGCGGGAACCAGTTGAGCGTGTAGGCGAGGATATAGAGGGAAAGCAGGGCCAGCCAGAAGTAGGGGATGGCCGAGAAGAACGTCAGAATGGGGGGAATAGTGCTATCAAGGGTGGTGCCGCGCCTCCATGCTAGAAAAATACCGATCAGGGTGCCGAGGATAAAGCTAATGATGGTGGAAAGGCCGATCAGCGTTAATGTCCAGGGGATGTCCTGCGAGATGACAGTAGAAACGGGAGTGGGGAAGTAGGTGATGGATACTCCCAGATTGCCATGCGCCAGGTTATTCAGGTATTGCAAATATTGCACCCAGAGGCTTTGATTGCTGATGCCGAACTCAATTTCGAGCGAGTGCAGGGCTTCCGGGCGTAAACGGCCCTGGAAACGCGCGATCAGCGCCTCGGCGGGGTTGCCCGGGGCAAGGCGGGGTATGAGAAAGTTCAGAGTGATCGAGGCCCAAAGGGCGACGAGATAAAAGCCGATACGACGGAACAGATGGCGCATCCGGCTTCCTCCTTCCAGGCTACCTGGCATGCGCCTGCCGGCGCATACATCTGGTTATTTTCTCGTAATAGTATGTCTCATAAACTGATTGCTTCGCAACTACAATCAATCGCTTTTTCAGGGAGGGGAGAGAACGCTGTGGGGACGGGGATACATTAGCAACGGGTGTATCCCCGTTTCTGCCAATGCTTCGTCTCCCGGAGGAGGCGAAGCATTGACCCACAGGGGCGAGAAGCTTACGCAACCGGCTTCAGGTGCAGGACGACGATCTCCGCATCCGGGAAAGTATATGGCGAAGGAACCGCATAGGTGTTGTTCGCGTCCGGCCAACCGGTGAAGCGGCTCGTATTGTACTCGTACCAGGTCGCGCCGTAGACCAGCGGGATACTTGGCAACTGCTGCACCATGATCTGCTGGATGCCGTTGAGCGCCTGCTGCTGCACGCTGGAATCGGTCGAGGTGGCATACTGCGTCAGCAGCTTATCCGTTGCCGGGTCGTTCCAGCGTTCCCAGTTGGAGGTCGCAGCCTTGCCCACCGGGGCAGTGTTCGTGCTGCTCAGCAGAGACTGGTAGAGGTAGTACGGTGTCGGGCCGGGGTTGGTCCAGGAGATGGCCATATCGAAGTTGCCCAGCTGCAGCGCGCTGTAGTAGGCATTGAACGAGATGGCATTGACGGTGACATTCATGCCGATGGCTTTGAGTTCGCTCGCCATAATCTGGCAGTCCGTTACCCAGTCAGTCCAGCCGGTAACGACGTTCAGGTTGAAGGAGAGCTTCTTGCCGTTTTTGTCGGCGTAGATGCCATCCGAGCCTTTCGTGAAGCCCGCGCTTTGCAGCAATTGGTTCGCCTTGGCGACATCTACGGAGAAGGAGGAGCTGGCATACTGCGGGTTCAGGAAGCTCTGGTTGGCCGGCAGGACGAGCGCCGTCGGGCTGGCAACCGGCTCGTAGCCGCTTTCACCAACTTTGTCGAGCTGGTTGCGGTCGATGGCATCACTGATGGCCTGACGAACGGCCAGTTGATTGAACGGAGCTTTACCGAGGTTGAGGTAGAGCATGACCACGTTGGCCGGGGGGAACCAGTAGTGGTTGTGCGCCGGGTCGCGGTTCACGAACGTCTGCTGGATGTTCGGCGTGAACAGGCCTGTCCAGTCAACTTCGTTACGCGAGAGCAGCAGTTCCGCGCTGGTGTTGGAGTTGAACGACGGGTAGCGGATTTCGCCAACCGGCACCGAGCCGCCCCAGTAGTGGGGGTTGCGCACCAGATCAATCAACTGCGGGGTGAACGACTTGAGGGTGTAGGGGCCGGTACCAACGGGGTTCGGATTTGTGTACTTGGTGGGGTCGCCCACGCTGCTCCACAGGTGCTGTGGAACAATCCAGGTCTGGCCACCCAGGTACCACAAAATAGGAGTGTACGCCTTTTTGAGCGTCACCATTACCGTGTTGGCATCGGGGGCGGAAACATTGCTCAAGTACTGCCACAGGCCGTTGCCGTCTGCCGCCGGATACTGCTTGAGCATATTCAGCGTGAAGACAACATCCTGGCTGCTAAACGCCTGGCCATCAGACCACTTGACGTTCTGGCGCAGGTTGAAGGTGATGCTGGTCGCATCGCTGGAGAACTGGTAGCTGGAAGCCAGCCAGGGCTGAATCTGGCCGTTCTCACGGTTGAAGAACAGCAGGGTTTCATAGATCATACCCTGTGTCCCGTAGTTCGGGTTGGGGGTATAGGGAGAAAAATCCTTGGTGAAGTCGCCAATCGGGCTGGGGACAACCGTCAGCACGCTGTTCGAGTTGTTGCCGTTCCCGTTTGAACTTGGCGTTGTGGTGGTGCTACCACAGGCGGCCAGCGCGAAGGCGAGAATGAGCAGGAACGAGAGTGCTACTGTTCCGGTTCTGCCCTTCAAGAGCGAGCGCAATGATGCGGATATCACGGAAAACCTCCTGACACTAAGGATTGATCACAGGTCGATAGACTACTATGATCGATCAGCTCACGGGTGTACCATCCAGAAACCATGAGCAACTGATGAGGATGAGAAGACATTTCATCCTCCGCACATACGGTTGCAGATAGAACCTGCCGAAACCTTCAGGGATCACCCCCTTTCGTCTTTTATCTGTAATAATGCTATTACCTCTATTACAGCTTAAAATCGAGCAAGACGAATGTGAAAGCCGCGTGTTTACATAGCTCGCACTACGCTACAATCAAGTACCGACTGTGAGTTTGTTAGGAGCGCCACAGGAAGCACGCACTACAAGGGTTGTAGCTATGTCGACATGAAATGGTTGATTACCATCCATGTCCTGTCGTATTTGTTTCACCAGTTGCTGTAATTGTTCTACAGGTAGAATGGGATTGGGTGCGCTGCTCTTATGATTGTTTTCATTGAAGAGATTGTTTTTCCCAAATGAAGAAGATCGGGGGTTATCCAGCATAGACAAAAGCAATGCGATGCCGTACTGGCCGATTTCGGCAAAAGGCTGCCGGACGGTGGTCAGTGGCGGGTGAACATGGGGAGATGGAGCGAGATCGTCAAAGCCGACAAGCGCGAGGTCCTGCGGGATGCTCACGCCGTATTCCTCGGCGGCAGCGATTACGCCATAGGCCATCTGGTCGCTGGAAGCAAAAATAGCGGTTGGTCGCTTTTCCGGCGGCATTTCAAAGAATCTGGCGGCGCAGGCGCGGCCTCCCGCTACCGTAAATTCGCCTACCGCGACCAGGTCGGGGTCAAGGGGGATGCCAGCTTCCTCTAATGCACGGCAGTAGCCTTTGTGACGGTCGTGTGAGACTACGTACTTCAGCGGGCCTTGAATATGGGCGATGCGGCTGTGACCGAGCTGAATCAGGTGACGGACGGCGGCATACGCGCCATTGACGTTGTCGGATTTGATCCAGGGGATTTCGGTTGGCGTATCCTGGTCATCGATCATGACGACGGGGAAACGCTGTTTATACAGTTTGGTCAGGTGATGAGAGACCGGGCCGGGGAAGATCGCCAGCAGGCCAGAGGTGAGCTTGGAGGCCAGGATGTGATCAATGACTTTGCTGCGATCCAGGTCGCGCATGGAGTCGTTGATGCTGTAGAGGACAAGCTCGTAATGAGTGCCGCCCATTGCCTCGGCCACGCCACGCATGATATCGGGGATCATGGGCCAGGTGAACGAGGGGACAAGGGCGCCGATGAGACGACTATGGCCGCCGGCCAGATCGGAAGCGGCGATACTGGGAACGAAACCTTCTTCCTCGACGATGCGCAGGATGCGTTCGCGTGTCTCCGGGTCGACATCGGGCTTATGGTTTAAGACGCGAGATACAGTCGCCTTTGACACGCCGGCTAGAGATGCAATATCCTTGATGGTAACGGTACGTTTACCTGGCATACCGGTTCCCTCTCATCTCAAAGAAATAATGTTCTTCATGTAACCGATTTCGGTACCGGTTACGAAACAAGTATACCTGATGAAATGCTGTCTGTCAAGGGGACGGCGGACTTTTTTTGCGAATCTGGGACGGAAAATGTTGCGTATACGTGGTAAAAATGGTAAGGTAAAAAGAATAGAGAAATGCATGGGACGATGAGCATTGAGCCTTTGCTCGTGCATGCATTCTCGGAGAGGAGCGCGGATGCCGCTTAGAAATCGACTGCTACAATGTTTTGGCGCTTGCTGTCTCCTGCTTGCGTTTGTTTCCTGTTCGCCTGCCATCGGGAATACTCCCGCCGCATCGACTCCTACTGTGAGTAAAAGGCTTTCGCTGAGGCCGGTGGCCATTCCCATCCCGCTGGGGACGACTCTCTACATCTACCGGGGGCATACCAACTATGTCTTTGGCGTGGCGTGGTCGCCGGATGGCAAGCGTATTGCCTCTGCCAGCTTCGACGGCACGGTGCAAGTCTGGGATGCTATGACCGGCAAGCATGTGCTGGTCTATCACGGTCACAGCGGGCCAATTTTCGCGGTGGAATGGTCGCCAGACGGCAAATATATCGCTTCCGGCGGGTATGACAGGACGGTGCAGGTCTGGGATGCCACCACCGGCAAGCGCATCCTGACGTATCGCGGTCATTCTGCCCTGATCAATGCCATCTCCTGGTCGCCGAGCGGGCAGTTGATCGCCTCTGCCAGTGATGACGGCACGGTGCAAATCTGGAATGCGTTAAGTGGGAAGCGCATCGCCACCTATCTCGATCAGCCAGATCATGTCACCTCGGTCGAGTGGGCGCCGGGCGGGCAGCGCATCGCCGCCGCCAGCGACAACGGCACGGTGCGCATCTGGAATATTGCTAGCGGCAAGGTTGACCTCACCTACCAGAATGCCCGCCATATCGGCATCTGGTCTCTTGCCTGGTCGCCGGATGGCACGCGCATCGCCTCTACCGCGACCGACAATACAGTACAGGTCTGGGATGCCGGGACCGGCAAGACGCTGGTGGTCTATGGCGGCCATTCCAGTTATGTCCACATCGTCGCGTGGTCGCCCGACGGCAAATACATCGCTTCCGGCGGTTTTGACCAGACGGTGCAGGTCTGGAGCGCGCAGACCGGTAATCACCTTGTGACCTACAACATGCCCTATGAGGCGGTGGTCACGCTGGCCTGGTCATCCAACGGCCAGTATATCGCTTCAGCAGGCATGGGGCAGGCTGTGCTGGTCTGGCAGGCCGAGTAGAGAGTAATCAGGAAAGCAAGCAGAAAGGAAAAGCATGTCATCGGTATCGAAAATGCGCGTTGGCGTCATTGGTTGTGGTAAGATCAGCAGCATCTACTTGCAAGCCCCCCGTACCTTCGATATCCTCGACATTATTGCCTGTTCCGACCTCGATATGGAGCGGGCGCGAGCGCAGGCTGAGCGATATGGCATCCCCAATGCCCTCACGGTTGAAGAATTGCTGGCGCACCCGCAGATCGAACTGGTTATCAACCTGACGATTCCGCGCGCGCATTTCGAGGTAAGCATGGCTGTGATCGAGGCGGGTAAATCGCTCTACACGGAGAAGCCACTGGCGCTCAACCGCGAGCAGGGGCGTCAACTGTTAGAGGCGGCGCGCAAACGGGGAGTGTATGTGGGCGGCGCGCCCGACACCTTCCTGGGCGGCGGCCTGCAAACCTGCCGCCAGTTGATAGACGAGGGCGCTATCGGCACGCCCGTCGCCGCCAGCGCCTTCATGATGAATCATGGCGCGGAACACTGGCATCCCGACCCCGAGTTTTTCTACCAGCCCGGCGCCGGTCCGCTCTTCGACATGGGACCCTACTATATCACGGCTCTCCTCACCATGCTCGGCCCCATCCGGCGCGTCACCGGCTCCGCGAAGACCACCTTTGCCGAACGCACCGTGACCAGCGAGCCGAAATATGGCACGAAGATCACCGTCAACACGTC
>Ga0209062_1006870_pt1 | contig 10150 bp, 8 predicted proteins | sample Coa_R2_2_FD_187158 | JGI IMG/M metagenome (GOLD analysis project Ga0209062, IMG submission 187158) | Surface soil microbial communities from Centralia Pennsylvania, which are recovering from an underground coalmine fire - Coalmine... | ecosystem: Environmental > Terrestrial > Soil > Unclassified ...
CGCGGGCGGCGGCAGCCGGTCAAGGGTCTCGACCGCTTAAGCGGCGATTGGCGCGCGATTAAACGCGCGCCAATCGCCCTTGACCGGCTGCCGCCGCCCGCAAGACTGCATCCAAGCGATCAAGGCCGTTTCCAACGCCGCCGACCGGGCCTTTCTGACACAGCACGGTGAAGCGGCGATTGGGGCGCGATTGAACGCCCGCGAAATCGCCCTTGCCTGGCCGCCGCCCGCGAGAGTGCATCCGAGCGATCAAGGCCCTCGCCAAGGCCGCGCGCCCTTAAGGCTTCTGCACCCACTCAAGATTCAAAAGAGTTTTCCACCGGGCCTGGCCCGACCTGCAGCGCATGAAACTTCTGCTACCCGTGGCGCGGTCCCACCGGGTAAGTTTCTTCGAGCGGCGATCCCCCCTTCACCCCTTCCGGCTGAAAAACGCCTCGAACGCCGCCTTCGCCTCGTCCGACCTGAGCCGTCTCCTGAAAATCTCCGACTCCTCGTCGATCCGCCGCACGATTTCAGCGGTGGAGCCGCGGATCAGGCGGCGCGAAGCGGCTACGGCTTCGGCGGGCAGCGCCGCGATCTGGCGGGCGGCCTTCAAGGCTTCGGGCTCGACTTCGCCGGCCGGGACAACCTCGTTGACGAGGCCAAGGACCTTGGCCTCGTCGGCTGAGAGCGCGCGGCCCATGACCAGAAGCTCGAACGCGCGCCGCATGCCCATGAGGCGCGGCATCAGCAGGCTCGAACCTGCTTCCGGCACGAGCCCGAGATTGACGAACGGCGTTGCGAAGCGCGCGTCGATCGCCGCCACCGCATAGTCGCAGTGCAGCAGCATGGTGGTGCCGATGCCGATCGCCACTCCCTCGACAGCGGCAACCAGCGGCTTGCCGGCATGGGCGATGCGATGCAGAAAGCGGATGGTCTGCGGCCGCAGCCCCTCGGTGTGCTGCGCAGCGTGCAGGAAATCGTTGAGATCGGCGCCCGCCGTGAAGGCCTCCGGGCCGCCGGTGATCACCACGCAGCGGACGCTCTTGCTGACCGCGGCGTTTTCCAGCGCTTCGGACAGCATCTCGTACATTGCGTCCGTCAGCGCGTTCCGCTTCTCCGGCCGGTTGAGCCGCAGAATCCGGATCGGCCCATCATCGGTCACGATCACATGGCCGGTCATGGCGCACCCAGCCCGGCCTCGGCCAAAAGGACCGCGTCGGCGCCTTCGGTGACGATACGCGCCAGCGCCTTCGCCTGGACGGCAAGATTTTCCGCGAAGAAGCGGGCGACCGCGATGCGGCCCGGCGCGTCGGCGCCGTCGCCTGCGGCGCTGCCTTGGCGCGCCGCTGCAAGCGCCTCATCCGCGAGCATTGAGCCGCCGGCCGCAGAGGCGAAGAGGCGCAGATAGGCGGTCGCGCCCGCGAGCGCCGCGTCGGGCCTGGCCGCGAGCGCCGCGAGGACCCACTCAGTCGCCTCCGCGAGGGCCTCGGTCGCCGCGCCGAGGCGCTCAGCGGTCGCCCCGAATGCGGGGTCATTGGCGGCCTTCACGGCGTCGACCGTGCGGCGCAATTCCGCGATATAGCCCCGCACCGTGGCGCCGCCGTTGAGCGGCACCTTGCGGGTGACAAGATCGATCGCCTGGATGCCGTTGGTGCCCTCGTAGATCTGGGCGATGCGGGCGTCGCGGTAATGCTGCGCCGCGCCGGTCTCCTCGATATAGCCAGCGCCGCCGTGAACCTGGATGCCGAGCGAGGCGACCTCAGTGCCGATGTCGGTGGAGAACGCCTTCGCGACCGGCGTGAGCAGCGCGGCGCGTTCCTGGGCAGCCTTGCGGCCCGCCGCATCGGGCGCGAGGCGGGAGCGATCAAGCGCCACCGCGGTCGCAAAGCAGATGGCGCGCGCCGCCCGGGTCAATGCGCGCATGGTGAGCAGCATGCGCCGCACGTCGACATGGGTGATGATGGGAACCTGTTGGAGCGCGGGCGTCTCGCCCGCTGGAGAGGACGGGCGGGACGCGCGCGCTCCCGGCGGGCCAGCGGGGTCGGGCCGCCCCTGGCGGCGTTCCCGCGCGTAGGCGGCAGCCTGCTGGGTCGCCCTCTCCGCGATGGCGACGCCCTGGAGGCCGACCGCCAGCCGGGCCTCGTTCATCATGGTGAACATCGCCGCCATGCCGCGGTTTTCCTCGCCGATCAGATAGCCGACGCAGCCGCCGCGATCGCCATAGACCATGTGGCAGGTCGGCGAGGCATGCAGCCCGAGCTTGTGCTCGATGCGGTTGGCGCGCAGGTCGTTGCGGGCGCCGAGCCCGCCGCCGGGGCCTGCCAGGAACTTCGGGATCAGAAACAGCGACAGGCCCTTGATGCCGTCCGGCGCGCCGGCGATGCGGGCGAGCACGAAATGGATGATGTTGTCGGTGAGGTCGTGCTCCCCGTAAGTGATGAAGATCTTGCCGCCGGTGATGCGATAGCTGCCGTCCCCGGCGCGCTCGGCGCGGGTGCGCAGCGCGCCGACGTCGGAGCCCGCCTGCGGCTCGGTCAGCTCCATCGTGCCCATCCATTCGCCGGAGACGAGCTTCGGCAGATAGGTCCGCTTCAGGTCCTCGGCGCCGAAGGACGCAAGCACGTTCGCCCCCGCCATGGTCAGCACCGGGCCGAGGCCGAACGCCATGGCGGCGGAATTCCACATCTCGATGCAGGCGGCATTGACGGCGTGCGGCAGGCCCTGGCCGCCCCACTCGACGGGCGCGGCGACGCCGTTCCAGCCGGCTGCAGCCCACGCCCGGTAGGCATCCTTCCAGCCGGGCGGCATCGTCACCTCGCCGTCTCGGAAGAGCGTGCCGGAGCGGTCGCCCGGAGCATTGAGGGGCGCCAGCACTTCCGAAGCGAACCGGCCGGCCTCGCCGAGCACAGCGGCAAGATCGTCGTCGGTCAGGTCCCCATAAAGCCCATCAACCCGCGCTTTGGCGAACCCCGCCGCGTGCTTGAGGGCGAAGAGAATATCCTCGACCGGGGCCCGGTAGGCCATGATTGGTGTTCTCCGGATGTGGCTCCGCGCGGCCGTCGGCTCCTGGCCGCAACCAGCTCGGTACAAAAAGCCTTGGCGCGGCTCTGCCGCGAAGGCTGCGCGCAATGTAGTCCTGGGAACGTAGAGGTCAAATCGCGAGCCCGGCGTCGGTATGGCGTGATCCTCATTAGCGCCGACTTAAATGCCTGGACCGAACGGCGTGCCTTCAGGCATATCCGCGGGCGCGCTCGCTGTCACCCGGGTCTTGCAGCAGGGGCAGACGGCGCGAGTAATGACCCGGGAAGCGCTGTAGGGGCGGCTAGCTCGATTTATGAACCGCTGACGTCGATCGGCTTGCGCCCGCACGGCCGTTGCAAGTTGCTAAGGGCCGGCTACGCCCTCAACGCCGGTTCGCTGCGATGCCGCAATCTTTCCGGAGTCGGAGGCAGACCGGGCTCGTCACGGACATCGCGAAAACGGCGCACGTGACCCGCTGCTGACTTCAGAGCCTGTCCGCCATTCGGCACGGCGTTGCGCGCGTTCATCGCGGGGTTCAAGATGGCGGCTGTGAACAAGGTCTGATCGACACGCACCTATCGTGGAATATCCTGTGATGTCTTATCGGCCCTAACGAAGGAGCCTGCCATGGCACTATCACGAGTCCAGGTGTCCATTCTCGGCCTCGGCGCTGCGGTTCTGCTGGCGACGCATAACGTCGACACCCGCGCCCAGTCGCAGATTGCAGCATCGAACGCTGAGCGCACGACGACGGGCAATCCGATCACCGGAGAAGGACTGCCGAACCCGGCGCCGGTGGTGACCCGAAACTGGGGTCAGCTGCCGGCGGGCCGCAAGTGGGGCACCACGGCCGGCATTGACGTCGATCCTATCGACGGCAACATCTGGGCCTACGAGCGCTGCGGCGCGGCAACTGCCGGCGGCGGCCCCGTCGACTGCGACAACACGCCCCTCGATCCCATTTTCAAGTTCGATCGCAAGACCGGCGCGGTGCTCGCGAACTTCGGCAAGGGCATCATGGTTACGCCGCACGGCATCGCCGTGGATAGGCAGGGCAACGTGTGGATCGCCGATTTCGCGGGCAACAAGGCAGGCACCAAGGGCCATCAGGTCCACAAGTTCAGCCCGAAGGGCGAGAAGCTGCTGAGCTTGGGCGTCGCGGGCAAGGCCAGCAACGCCGACGGTGAGTTCAACCAGCCAAACGACGTCGTCGTCGGCCCCGACGGCAGCATCTACGTGGCCGATGGACACGAGGCACAGGGCATGATCACCGCGAACGCCGTCGCTGAGGGCATCAAGCGCGGCGCCACGTCGCGCATTAGCAAGTTCTCGCCCGACGGGAAGTTCATCAAGTCGTGGGGCGGAATCGGCGTGCGTCACGGCGAGTTCCGCACGCCGCACGCGCTGGCGTTCGACGGGCGAGGCCGCCTGTGGGTAGCCGATCGCGGTAACCACCGCATCGAGATCTTCGATCAGAACGGAACGTACCTTGAGTCGCGCTATATGTTCGGCCGTCCCAGCGGCCTCTTCATCAGGGGCGACACGGTCTATGTGATCGACTCCGAGTCGAGCCCATATAGCCACCCGAACTGGCGTGACGGCGTCCGGATCGGCCCGGTCGACGAGGATCGTGTCACCGGGTTTATCCCGCCGTTCGAACGCGCCGACCGTGTGTACCAGGGTACAGCGGGCGAGGGCGTGGCCGTCGACGCCGACGGCAACGTCTACGCCGCCGAAGGGCCGAACTCGATCGCCCAAGCGGGCGGCGCGTTCACGAAGTACTCCGTCGGGCGCTAGCAGAATCCCCGTGTAGATGCACCACCTCGTCGCTCGCTTCAGGATGTTTTCCTGGTATCGCATTAATCCGCCTGGTCCGTCGTGCTTTCTCCAACTCTGCGGACCAGCCCGGATTTTGTTGAACATCCCCTTGGCGTCCCTGCGGCGATCCGGCGAAAACCAGGGACCAGCATAAGGCTGCGCGGCGTGGAAAGCCGAAAGCCGCGATGGCCTGAATTCAGTCCATCTGAGCCTCGGTCAATCCCAGCCCGTGCGTCGACGCATGGATTGTGCATTCGAGCCCATCCGGGTGGTACTCCAGTTCCACCTCGCCTTTGAATTCTGCGGCCAGGTTCCTTTTGATCAATCGGGTGCCGAACCCGATGCGGCCGGGAGGCGAAACGGGAGGCCCATTCCTCTCGCGCCATCGCAGGCGAAACTCCCCGCCTTGTGGACGGGATGCCAAAGTCCAGGCGATTTCGATATATCCCTCGTCGTTCGACAACGCGCCATATTTGGCTGCGTTGGTCCCGAGTTCATGCAAGGCCAGTCCAAAAGCCAGCGCCGGCTTCGCACCAAGGCTGACGTCCGGTCCTTTCGCCCGAATCCTGTACCGTCCGCGGTTCGCATAGGGCGCAAGAATGCTGTCGATGATCGCCCTCAAACTGACCCTGGCCCAGCTCGACTTGAACAATATATCGTGCGCGCGGGCGAGAGCTTCGAGACGAGAATTGAACGCGGCGCGCGCGTCCTCCATCGCCACGTCGGACGCCAGCGTCGCGTTCGCGATTGCCTGCACCACGGCAAGCGTATTCTTGAGCCGATGACGCAGCTCGTCGGCGTCAGCGCGGGCTGCCTGCGTTTTCGCGCGCTCTTCGGTAACGTCGCTCAGATATCGCCGTTCGGTCGCTTCAGTTTCTCTCAAACTCTTTTCTGCATCGATCCCGGCTTGTTTCAGCAAGGAGCGCAAACGGTCGACCTCCTTGATGAGATCGGCTTCGCGATGCGGGCGATGTTGTTGCTCGTTACCCATTGCTAACGGGGCGGCTCCATGATTTCCCCGACCAGCCCCTGCGGCGATGCGCGTCCTTTCAAAAACACGTTGCGGGCGTAGTCGCGCTCGGTGACGATGCCGACCGTCTTGCTGTCGTCGAGCGCCACCAATGCGCCGAGGGCCTTTCGGCCATCATCTTGATCGCGTCGTAGACCCGTCTCGCCGGGCTGGAGGGACCAACCTGACGACCCTTCTGGTCGAGGACGTGACGAACTGCGGTCATGACCGCGCCAAGGGCGATGAAAGTCCCTGTCGGCTTCGATAGCGGCTTTCGTCAGGGTCGCCTGATCTTCGGGCCTTCTAGCCGGCAAACGACCATCGCCCTTTTGGGTTCCCTGCAGGTCGGGTCGATGAACGGCGCGGCGGTCCGCGCTGTCCCTGGACCGCGCTATCCCCCGCCTTCGGAGCGCTGGAGATCTGCAATCAGCTCAAGATCGGCGTCCCGATATCTGCGGGCATAGCCTCCCGCTCGGAAACCTTCCACTTGCGACCTGAGCAAGATAATCGACCTTGATCGTCCTGCGCGCCACGGCCCTCGCTTTCTTCGCGGAATTCATCGGCGTTGGCATTGAAGGTGCGCAACTAAGGGCAGTCGGACATACGGAAAAGCCCTTACGGAAGACCTCTTAAGAAGAATATCTCAATTTTCTCAGAATCCGCAGTGGGTTAACCCTTCTCGATCGAGAGCACGGAGCCCAACCATGTTAATGCAGACCCAACTTCGCGCCATTTCCGTCAATCAGCCCCGCGCGAACACGATCCCTCGTCTGGCCCCGGTCCCTGGTGGTTTTGCGGCCATGGAGGCGATGGGAGGCCAGATGAAGTTCGGCTCCAACGAGCCGCGGCAGGCGATCGCCGGACGAAACTGGGGTCGACACGGCTGTTTCGACAGGCTCACGCGATAACCACTGCGCGCCGGATATCTCACAGCCGGCGCGGATTATGTCAGGCGAGCCCCACAGAGAACCGCAAATGAACGTGTCACTGCTGCAATGGGTCCTCCAGAGCCTGGGTCGTTGCAAAATCCGCCGTGTTGTCCGTGGCCGCGGGATCGGGACCGCGTCCCTCCGCAAAGGCACGATCTTCCACGCGCCGGCCATGCAGCAGCCCCGGCAAGCCCTGGTTCCCTTCGATGCAGCGCGGCTCAGTATAAAATCTGTTCTCCTCATCGCTCTGCTTCGTGAATTCCTCTTTGATAGTCCACGGCTGCGTCCACACGCTCGGATCTTCGATCGTGGCCTCGTACGCGATGGTTCTCGGACCGGTGCGGGTCCAGCGCTCAACGAGATGCAGGTTCTCGCGGGACCCAAAGACATCGGTTTTCGAACTGAAGTTGGTCACGTCGATCACAAGCGTGTCGCCCTCCCAATGGCCGCGCGAGTCGCCGAACCACTGGCGGATGCTGGCTGGCAAGTGGGGGCTTCCATCCATGACGATATTGCGCTGCCACCCTTGTCCCTGACCCACGTCGTAGAACATCGAGATGCCGCCAGGCGTCTGTACGATCCGGCGGAAACTGCCGGTGTTGCCGCCAAACACAAGCGGCCCGCCGGTCAGGCAGCGCTCCGCCAACGAACTGTCCTCCGGACCGTCGTTGCGATTCATACGTCCAGTATTGTAGCGAGGAGGAACTTCCGCGCGTCGCGGCGATGTCGCCGGATCGTATTTCCAGCCTGCGCAGCCCGCCAGCCCTCTTTTGCACGTATCGGTTGATTGCACCAGGGCGAGGCGAAATTCGCGATCGGTCGCCGCCGCCTTCTGAGCCTGCGGGGTCAGAGGAGGAAGTCGGCCATTCGGCGGATCGACGATTCGCGAGGTGCGAGCCCCCGTGCGCTTCATGCTAAAGAACACCGCGCCATTATAGCCGTTATTGACGTCGCGCTCGGTCGCGCGTCGGTTGACTATCCCCAATCGCGCTTGGTCCAACTCAGCGCGTTGCGCCTCGGTGAAAAATTCCTGGTTCGCGTACTTGGCGGGGCGCTGCAGGGGCGTATCAAATTCGTTGGTCCAAATTCCCTGTAGATCGGGGTCGCCCCAAGCCGTCTTCAACGGAAGGGTTTCCGGCGCCGCGCCGGAAACAGCCGGAGCCTGAGCAGAGGTTCGGGTGACGGACGCCGAAATGGCGGCGCCGGCTGCGGCGGCAATGGCAGCAGTTGCGATCAAGCCTGAGAAGCGGTTATCCATGATCATCTCCTTTTGCCCTGCGACGTGTTGCGGTGACGAGCGCCAAGCGGGTACTTGTCAAACGGTTCGCCGCCCACGGGCCGGCTTGCGACGATCGGGTTGTCGTTGCCGACGCCGCAATAAACGTTCCCGGCCTTCTGAGGAACTGAGACTTCGGCACATCTCTCCGCGCAGCCCAGACCGGCTTCGATATGGTTGAATCGAAAACTTCGCCGTGCGGCTCTTTACCTCTCCCCGGCGGGGAGAGGTAAAGAACCTCTCACTCAACTTTATCGTAAAATGTTCTAACTGGCGACGCTATCAGTTCATCCGGGCGTTCGAAAAGGAGCAGGATGGCCGGATTTCACCCGTTGCTGAAGTCGCAGATCAATCTGACTTGATGCGAGCGCCGCGAATGGGGCGGCAGGTCGAGCGGCGCCGATTGGATGCCCAAGGTCGAGGCATTAAGCCCGTCAGGTAAGGGGAACGAAATCGTATTCGCCGATGCCCTGGAGGACGAGAAAGACCGCCGAAGTGTCGCCCGCATTGGTAACGAGGTGCGGCCGTCTGGGTGGGACCGCAAAAGTCTGGCCCGGCGTCAGTCGCACCTCTTCTCCCGGGTTCTGCAGAAAGATACGGATCGATCCGGCCACCACATAAAAAGTGTCGTGGACGTTATTGTGATAGTGCCACGGCACCTTCTGGGTAGGACCGATCTGCAACTCCGCAATGCGAAAACCGGGGCGCATGGCGTGATACGCACGGCGCTCGACCTCGTAGAACCCGCTCGCATCCTTTATTTCCTGCATGTCGAGCCTCTGTGGTCTGACGCAATCACTTTTGCGGCTGATTGAAATATCGAAGATCCGGCGGTCGCTGGCCCTTCTTGGTCGGCATGAGCATTCCGTCGGCGCTGAGAAAGTATGGCTCTCCCTGGATGCGGACATGGTAGTTGTTTTCCATGCAGTTGTCCTCGATCCACCATGGATGCGGGTTGGGGCTCCGGCGATAGCGCTTGGTCACAATCCAAGGGCGCGTCAGGGCGTGGTCGAAAACGGTAACCTCGTTAGTTATGACGTCCGGATTGTTTCTGTCGAAAGTATAGCGCTCCTTCACGATGGTCTGATTGTCTGCGTGCAAAGGCAGTCCGCTGGCATCGAAGGCGCGCGGACCTTTCAGGTTGCGCGTCTCCACTTCCAGTACGTCGTAGTGGCCATCTCCCGTTGTATCGATCCAACGGCCGATGGAGATCCCAAGGAAGGAGGGATCCACATCGGTCGGAAAGTCGCGCCCGTCGGTAAATATGCGGCGGCTGTCGAGCACGTGGAAGACCAGGATGTGGAACGTCTCCGGCGTTATGACGAACTCCATCTCGCCGTAGCCGTTGGTCACGCGCGGCATCCCAGGCGACAGGCACCAGGTGGTCGGGTCAGTCCCTTGGCCGCCTTCCGCCATGTCCCTCAAATTTGCCTCGAAGATGGCTTGATACTCAGGAGTGAGGGGCGCTTCCTGTCCGAGGCCCCTCGGCTTGTCAGGCACGTATTTCACTGAGCCGCCGATCGCCGTCCACTGACCCCTTAAGTCGGGATATTTCGTTTCATCATGCGCAGCGGCGCTCGCAATTTCCATGAGGAGCGCTGCTAAGAACGCTACGAAACCGATCGAGCTGCAACAACGCATGGCGGCCCTCCCTTTGATGTCGGCTGAATGCGCGCGAATGAACCCATGCAGGCCCTGTTTCAGGTCGGCGATTGCCGCCTCGCCGCTTGAGGAGCCCTGGCTCACACCAGTCGCTTGAGATCCGTCGTCCATGAATTTGCCTAGGAGGAAACTGACCCGGCAGGACCGCGCCACCGGGTAGCAGAAGTTTCATGCGCTGCAGGTCGGGCCAGGCCCGGTGGAAAACTCTTTTGTATCTTGAGTGGGCGCAGAAGCCTTAAGGGCGCGCGGCCTTGGCGACGGCCTTGATCGCTTGGATGCAGTCTTGCGGGCGGCGGCAGCCGGTCAAGGGCGATTGGCGCGCGTTTGATCGCGCGCCAATCGCCGCTTAAGCGGTCGAGACCCTTGACCGGCTGCCATCCGATCTCGGGTTCACCCGAGATCGGGAAATTGAAGATACGCACATCGGCAACAGCCGATGTGCGCCCGCGACAA
>Ga0209062_1006872_pt1 | contig 10148 bp, 12 predicted proteins | sample Coa_R2_2_FD_187158 | JGI IMG/M metagenome (GOLD analysis project Ga0209062, IMG submission 187158) | Surface soil microbial communities from Centralia Pennsylvania, which are recovering from an underground coalmine fire - Coalmine... | ecosystem: Environmental > Terrestrial > Soil > Unclassified...
TTAGCCCTGGAACGCTGGCGAAATCAGCCAAAGACTCGGGAACAAGACAACGACAAACGGAGCCGAAAGCGGGCTGCTCAGCGACCCAGACCACGACCTGATGTTGTCGCCTCCAGCGAGAAGTCTCCGATTTCATCCCAGCAGGATCAACGGTTCACTTGCTCCAGCTTCCTCTCGTCGGAAAGGGATTGAACCACGACAGGGACGATGAAGAACTGGCCGAATGGGTTGTTGGAGTGCGGTGGATCAAAACCTTCGACCGCGAGGAGGCCAAGACATTCTCTGGCGTGTTTGCCGGGCGGCTAGTTGTCTGTCGGCTGCGTGATGCAAAGACGCTGCGGTACTTGCGGAAGAAGTTTAACATCGCTGATTCGTGAGAAATGGGTGCGGTGCAGGTGGTGAAGCGACGGCACCTCAAGAAAGCGAAACAAGAGTGACGCGAAACGGGCAAATCAAGGAGTGGATTGAGCAGTGCGAAGCGCGTGTCTGTTTCACGAGATCGCGCGCGAGGTTCGGCTGAGCAGTGGGTTTACTCGCCCCAAGGGGGTCACTCAACGCAAGTGCTCAGGAAGCGTCTCCGGCAAATCCCAGGTACCTGCTATGCATTTGGATTCGGCCGGCATCTTCCCGATCAGGCGGTGTATGTTGGGAGCTGTATCCCCGGCAACCGTCGTGACGCTTAAACCAGAGTCCCCGCGAGCCGGAACAACTCTCTCCACGATTTCCAGGACGACTGGTACCTCATTCTTGATCTCCTGGGCGGACCGCTCGGTCACTTCCCCAACCGCGAGCCGTTCAAGTTTGCACGCCTCTACCAAAAATCGCAACACGTCCGCCGCCGCCAAGTCCGTGGCCTGCATACCCTGCAACGCTTCCAGGGCACGCGATTGCAGGCTGCGGGCAGCGGCTGCGTGTCTCTCGTTCATGGCTTTCACAGCCTCAAGGTGGGCGGTACGGCCCTCGCGATCAACGTGGGCATCCCAGGCGGCGACGCGTTGAACCCAGGAAAATCGGCAGCTCCAAGCCCCGATGTGCCCACGTCGGCGTTTGCGCGCGGCGCTCGGTTGGGCCTCGGCTGAGCCTGTGGCGGGCGGTTGATAAAGTCGGCGGTCAACTTCATCAAGGCTGCGATTGGGGCCAAGATCGCGATAACACTGAAAAGCGGTCCACGCGGCCAGCGATTCGCCTGGCTGCCGTTCCCAAGGACGCGGAGCGAACTCGCCACTGGTGGATTCGCCGTCTGCGGGACGGATCGGCGGATTGGTCATCTGGGGCCTCTGAGTTGTTTGCGGGCACGGTGAAAAAAGCACGGACTCACTGATGTGGCGTTATTTCTGACGAGCGAAGCGATCAAGAATTATCTCGTGCTGTCGGTCCAGTGAGGGGTCCAGGCCAATGTAATACCCAACCCGGTTCAGCGGCGACGACGGATCGCCGCAATGAGATGACCTATGTGAGATTTTACTCACACCATACTCTGGCAGCCATCCGTGCCTGTGTCGTTGCCCACAACCGGGACAATGACCTTCGATAACGAGATAGGCAGGTGCTCCACGCGGGCGTTTGATCGACAGCCGGCCCAGTAAGAGTTCGTGTCCGTCGGGCGGCGTGGGAATGGGGCGGCAGGACATGGAAGGCTCCAGATGAGAGGTGTGAGGTAAGATGTGTCAGCGAGACGTGGGAATTGTGATGTGACTCGGAAATGCTTCGGATGGGTCTGGGGTTTTCGCAGGCGCGGTTCGGGGTCATCCGGCTCTCTTGGCGAGCTTACCGCATGGCCGCCCGAACAACACCCTGAGCCGTCGTAGGTTGGCCCGCAGTCCAACCGCGTTTGGGCCATTCGGCCCTCGATCAACATCTGCCAAAAGAGCGTCGCGGTAACCGGCGGGGTCCAGCACCCGCAGACAGCACATCGCGTTTTCGCCTGGAGCAATCAGATCGAACGGATCGGTCGGCCAATCTGTCGTGCGGCCCAGCCATCGCACCAACCCCACCATTTCCGAGTCGCCAGCCCATGCCTTCACTGTCGCCGGGGAGACAACCGGCTGGCGTGGGAATGGCAGGATCACGGGTTCAATTTCGGTCACGCGGCGGCTCCGGTCGGCGGCTCATCCGCTGGCTGGGTTTCGGTGTTCGAGCCAAACAAAGCATACAACTCTTTGAGGTTTCGCGCCAGCCCGTTAGCCTTCGCCGCGCGCGGCCCGGCTTCGATGTGCGCCCAAAGCTGGGCATACAAAGCGGATGGATCGTTCGAGCTTACGAAACTGCCCGCGTGTCCTGGTCTTGGAAGATGGAATGGGGCGCGTGGAAGATGATCCTCGGCCACGAAGAACCAACCGATGAGGGATTGGAGTTCGGGGTCCCAGCCAGTTTCTGGCGTGGCTTCCGCTTCCGTCGTTGGCCCCGGCTCGTCAGGCTCGACCATCGGATTGGTCGCCAGTTCAGGAATCGGATTGCCCGCAGGTTCGGTTGCTGAGGAGTCGGCTGGCACCGGATCGCGCACCGCCACCTCGATTTCGGAAACAGGCCGCGCCGCAAAGGCTAATCCACCAGAGGCAACTGTCGTTACCGCCCCTGCCGCGTCCGTCCCTTCCCCTGGACCGTAGTCGGGATACACAATTGCACCGGGCCACGTCCAGCCACCCCGCTTTCCGACCCGACCGGCTAAGCCTGCCTCCGCTAGTCCGACCATCAGCCGACGGACCGTGCTGGCCGGTTTCCCAGCGAGCTTCGCGAGTTGGGGGGTGCTAACGCTCATTTCTGTATGGAGCCTCTCTTTCTTCTTATTCTTCTGTATTCTCCATACCGTTTTGAGCGTTAAGTCCACTTCGCCCGCCCGGATGCCGACCCGGAGAGCCTCCAGGAGCCGCAACTCATCGTCGTCGATTGGACGCGGCTCGTCGACCAGCGGCAGCCCCAAACCGAGGTCCATGTCCGACACAATCGAGACCGGCACCGACACCCCAACGAGTTTCCGCCGCAAGAGGTCGCAAACGGCGTCCCGATACGCCACCGCCCAGTCCGGGTGCCGATAACCCCGGCATTTGATCGGCGAGCATCCCTTGCCGTCTGAACCTATACCGGTCCACTCCACTTCTCCCCAGTCACCACCAGCGACAACGGCCGGAATCATGTCGCGCTGTTCCAGACGCCGTTCCACCGACCGCGACGGTACGGCCGGAACGCCGAGCGCCAAAACCCGCTCGCAGGGCGGAAGGGTCTTGTCGTACCACGACGAGAACTCGACCCGGTTTCGTTCCGCCGGGACCAAGAGGACTTCGACCGCTTCGCGCAGAGCTTTGAATCGCTGGCGGTTACCTGGCAGCACCACCGCGACCCGTTCCCCGGTGTTGACCGCCAAGTGGCCACGAACACGCGCCGCGACCGTGGCTGGGCGTGACCCGCCGGTGAGCCGCTCTGGGTGGAGCACGGCACGGGCGAACCATCCTGGTGGCCCGCCTTTCGTGATGTCGGTTACGGACCGCCCCACCGTACGGCTGAGATCGGCAGCCGGGGCATCGGCCAGGGCGATGACGGTCGCGCCGCCCGGCACGCGGGGCATCCAGGTGGCCGAGAGCCGCCCGGTTGGCGCACCGGGAATCGGATCGTTGGGTGTGAAGACGAGCGACCGGAGAGCGCCCGATGCGGCAGCCGCGCACATGCGAATAAGTTGGTCGGGGAGCCGGCCCTCGGTGTTCCGTAGCGCCGCCCACAAGGTGGCTGACCACAGTTGTGGCGTGTCCGTCGCTGCTGGGAGCGGGACCTTGCCCCGCACGCCACTGACAAGGGCCGCGCCGATTGATTCGACAGTAACCCGCAGCGCGACCCACCACTCAGCCGGCTTTTGGTTTCTTCGCGCCTGCTGCTCGGCCTGAGCTACCGCCCCCACCAGTCGGCGCAGGTCGGCCGACCGAACCGTGCTGGTAGTCGCATGTGGTGTCAGAACGTCCTCGGCGTTGTCAACGAGGAAAACGACATCCGCCTCACCGGCCACGTTTTCGAGATCGAGGGCCGCGCGCGTCGAACTCACAACCCGGTGCGGTGCCGCTTCCGCTTCGTCAAGCGCGGCAAGGTGCGGGCACTGGGGCACCAACTCGTCACCGGTGCCGGGTGGATACGCGGGTGGAGGAGGGATCGTGGGCAGTGTCGCTCGTGGCGTGGACATGGCTAACGCGGGGTCGTCTTCAGGGTCGTCGGTGAGGAGGTCCGACATGGCGGCGAGTGCCTTGCGTATTCTGAGGCCGTCAATCCATGCTTGCGGAAGAGTGCGGTGTTGTACATGCACGACGAGCAGACCGCCGCTGTCGGAGCGAGTCCGAACGCTTCGACGCGGTGAATTTCCTTTAGATTCTTGCAGGTTTCGGGGGTGCGGATCGGGTACGGTACGGCCGTCGGCCCACCGGAACTGATGCACGCGGCCGCGGCCGCACAGTCACGGCCCGATTGCAACACCGTCAAGCTCCGCAAGGCGCGGGTTCGCGACAAGGTCTCTCGCACCACGACCGCCGCCTCCGCCGGCGGGTCGCGGTCCACATACACGCCAGGGCCGGCGGCGTGGGCTTGTGTCCAAGCCTCGGCCTTCGCGGTGACCGCCGGGTCGGGATGAGCGGCGTCGTGGATTACAATGGCGGCAGCGGCCGGGTCAGTGAGCGGGTGGTCGGGAACCGGGAGCGGGAGGACGGGGACACCGCCGCTTTCCGGGCCGCCCTCGTCAAGTGGGTCTGTGCCAGTGTCGGATGAGGGAGACGCGAGTTCATCGTCGGGTTCGTCCGCAGCCAACTTGGATGCTGCAACCTCTTCTTGCACTGGCGGCGAAACTTTGTCGGCTGGGTGGGTGACGTAGTGATTCCAGGCGGTGTGGCCGCCACGGTCGTCGGTGCCGTGAAAAGCGTGATCGGCGAACTGAAGACCCAGGGCGTGTCGGACATCCGCCGGTTCCCGCTCCGGGTAGTCGAGCATCAGGCCGAGCCACTCGCGTGAGTCCTTCGGGCCGTAGTCGATGACCTTGCCGTCACGGATGGCCCAGGGAGGGTACCGCCGGTAGATCGGTCGGCGTAGGGCGTTGGCGAGTTCGCCAGCGGTCTTCGCCATACCTTCGAACCCAGCCCCGTCGTCCACGTCGATCATGCAGATGATCCGCACATCGGCGGGGATCACGCCCTTCGCCCGCGTCTGCACCACGAGGGCGACTAGCTCAGAGACCAATCCTTTGGCGGACGGCAGGCCTAGTGTCCCCAAACCCATCGACGTGAGGGCCGCAATGTCCGACGCGCCTTCCGCAACGAACAGGTAGCCGGTAGCACGGACCCGCTTCGTCCAGCCAAGCGGAACGTAGATACCCCAGACGCGGCCGTTGAGGCACTTTTTGACCTTTCCCTCGCCGCGCCGGTCGGCCGTGACCAGGGTCGGCCGGGCGAACCCCAGGATACGGGCCTCAGGGTACAGCGAGCAGTGGCCATCGGTGTCGAGGGTGTACTCACGGTCGTCGCCGGGCCGGGTGACACTCGCGCCCAGGGCGTCGAGGCCATCGCGGTGGACGCGGAGTCGGGCAGCCAGGTCGTCGAGTTCGCCGGACGCGGCAGCCCGACCGTGGTACGCCAGGAGCGTCGGTCCAATGTCTTCGCACCGCCGGGGGCGTTCCTTGCGGACCGCCGGGGGCTTAGGCAGCTCCTTCGGTCGGAGGGGATGCTTGTCGCGGTAATTGCCGACCGGCAACACGACGCCTACTTGGGCCGCGAAGTGGCGGAGGGCAGCCATGTAATCGGCCAAGCCCGCGAACTTCACCGCGAAGTCGAAGATGGAGAGGTTGAGCCTATCATGGCCGAAATCGGAGTAGAATCCCCGGAACTTGCCGCTCATGGTCACACCGGCCGAGCCGGGCGTTTTCTCGCTCTGGCGGCCGATGGCGTAGCAGGCAAGCCGCCCGCTACTCTCGGAGCTGTTCAAGAACCGGACGCCCATCGCCTCGTAAGCGGCGCGGATATCAAGCAGGTCGAGGACTTTGGCTTTAAGCGCTCGCCATTCGTCCGCGCTGGCGAACGGGGACTGGGAGGAGTTGCGGCGTGAGGAAACTTGCGCCATAATCTGGCGCTCCGTTCTTAGCAGGGGCGGGGGTCAGAGATTTCGTCGCCGCCACAGTGGGGACTGTGGCGGCGGTTCTTTTTGTTAGACAACACGGCCAATGTTCGCCGCAATGCAGGCGTGCTGGGCGAGGTAGTTCTCGCGAGCATCGGCCATGTCGCGGACGAGTGTGATGGCTGCGATGTCCTCTTCGGCCCAGAGGTAGTACCCGTGTGCGGTCCGCTGGCGCGGAACGAGGAGCTTGCGATGGACCCACGCACGAATTTGCTTGCGGGTGATGCCGAGTCGGTCGGCAATGATGTCAGTCGTCAGCAGAGGAGTGAGCGTAGTAGTCAAATACGGTCTCCATGTGAGGCGAGGGTGTCCCGCCGCGCGACACATAGTAAGTGCGCGGGCGGCGGTTGCAAACCCGTGTCGGGTATGTGGTGGGACGATGGGAATGTGTGCAGCGCTACGCGACCACGTTGGGACGCGAGTTCAAGTCGCCACATCAGGCAGAGGGCGAGACGAGTAACCTGTAACGGTTTTGAACATATCAGAGCCACGGTCTGGCTCTGTGTGACAGATTGAGGCTTGTATCGCTCGCAACAACACCAGCAGATCAGTCGCATCCATGTGCAGGAGTTCGTCGATTGAGCGACCAAGCCAATGCGCGATCGCGAGCCAGTCCGTGTAACCGCGTGCCAATGCCGCTCTCGTTTGATCAGACCAGCCGTGCTTATCGCACTCGCGCATCGCCAATGATAGACGGGCGCTGGCCGATCCGGGTGCGTCGGGGAGCGTGCCGATCCTCTCGGCAATGGTGCAGACACAAGCCGGCCGATCCGGGTGCGTCGGGGAGCGTGACTGAAATTGCACCGACCTCGCGGGCGACCTGCGCGGGCGGATACACAGCCGTGAGGTTTGAGCGAGATTGCATCGGCAATTTCCCGATAGTTGGGAGACAGAACGGAGGTGCGCAATCCACTCTCCGGTAGTTCAGGTGGGATTGTTGCTGCGGGCGGTGTCCCACTCTACAAATCGCACAAACGTATAGTCATCAGATCCGATGTACTTGCTGAGAGATACATGCTCTCTCCAGAGGGGGACGCCATACCCCAACCCCCGGCACAAGAGTTGGGCTGCCAAACATGGTTCGGGCACAGAGACCAGTATCCAGGCTGTACCTTTCTGGTGTCTCAGCGCACCCTGGTAGACCACCTGGTCCTCCACAAAGCGGAGCAGGTGCGAAGCCACTCCCTGCCGTCGCCATTCTGGGATCACCGCGAGCCGCTTGATGGTGACCAGAATGCCGCGCGAGTAAGGCAACAGTACTTCCGCGAACAGAACATAACCAACGACCTCCTGGTTCACGACGCCGACCATTCTTCGGCACTTGCGAGATTTTCTTCCCTTCAAGGGATCGGGGAGGTCCCACGGATTCTCGGTGGCGTCGTCGATGAATCGAACCCAACGGCGGTCACGAGGAGTCATCTCCCGAATCGTGAGGCGGCTGTTTCCCAATTCGCGTGTGTCAATCGGCGGGCCCACAATATTCAGGCGAACATTGAAAAGACACGTCTTTGAGAAGCTGATTTCGCCAGACGGGTGGGTGTACGTATCGCAACTTCCACTCGCGACGAGTCGCTCGATCACGGCTTGCGCGAGCAGTAGACGCCCAGCCGTGCAGGCTTCCTCTGTGGCATCCACGCCTTTTGCCACGCGCAGGTAAGCGCGGCCTAGATTCGGGGCAATGTGTCGGGCCAGCCAGTTCAGCGGCGCCCACTTGCAGGATACAAGCGATAGCATCGGAGCTGCCCGCCTAAATGCCTCTTGGACGATGGCATCGAGCTGAGTCTTCTTTTCGGGGGTCGTTTTGGTCACGTGCGCGTCTCTCATATGAACGAATTTCTGATACACAGCAGGCCCTGTGGCGGCCAGCGTAAACATGGTGGAGCGCCAGGTCCTAGCCAGCGGCGACCATCGCCACATAGCATTTACAGAAACGCCAAATAGACCGAAGTGTTCATTGATTTTTTGTGTTTAATTTTGGCGATTGTTATTAACCATACCGATCATCTACAGAGGTCTGACGTGGCGTGCGGTGGTCAAGCCGACTCCCTCTTAGGTAGGGGCAGCGCGGTGATTCGAGCTACATCTAGAAACTGAAAAAATGGTGTACTGTTCGCGCGGATTGTTCACTTTTTGTCAAAAAAAGTCTCCGAACTGTATATTTCCTCGTGTGACATCACACTCTTCCCCATCCAGTGGCTTGCGATTTCACCGTCGCGAGAGGACAGAGCGAGAAGTGAGAAACTGAGAATCACTTTCCCAGAAACTCGTCAAGCCGACGGTTTGAGGTCTTCTCGGATTTCCGTAGCCGTCACGATCGTCGAAGGGGTCGGCCTGTTAAACGCATAGAATTCGCATAGAATTCGAGTGAAGACCAGTGAAAGTGAGTGAAGACCAGTGAAGAACCAATCCTCGTGAAATACCATGATTTATGGGACTATCTCGCGATTCCCTGAAAATCACCCTGATCACACAAACTGAAGCTACCGGACTGTCGATCCGGTGGTTGCGGGTTCGAGTCCCGTCGTCCTCGCTGAACTTAAACGCCGCAGGGATAAGCACCTGCGGCGTTCATATTTTCGGGCCACAATCCGGCCGCATAGAATTTGGGGACAATTTGGGGACACCTCACGGGTGACACTTATGTCGCGTTGGGATGCGCCAATTTTTCTTTTCCGGCGGCACGGTCGGACACTTCCGAAGTGCGATGCGGATACTGTCCTCATCGGATGCCCAAGTCTACTTCTGGCGTGCGTCGGCGCGAGTTTGTGACCAGTACGCAACCAGGCTTCAGTGGCAATGGTGGCGCTATTCTCGCACGGGCAATACTGCCCACCCTTTGCCCACCCAGAATTGTTGAAAAACCCACGCCGGTCATGAACCATCTCCGAATACTTCGTCAGGCTCAGTACGAGATCTGCACCGAAGCGCCAGGCAGGAAAGCTGCTCCCGGAAGACGAGGGAGTTAGTGTTGAGGGAAGACTTCTTTCGCCGGCCGCGACACCCTTTGCAAGTCTTCGAAGAGTTCCTCGTACGTTTCATAAACCTCCTTGCCGATTTGACCGGAATCCCGGAGGAAGAAGATTCCGTGCAACTGCTCCTCTGTACGGTCCTCCCGGTCGTGTGGCGTGGACAGATTCAGAATCGAGTCGCACACCGCGTCTGTGATCGCCAAGTCCAGCACAGAGTCACACACGTCGTCCACGATGCCGAGGTCGAGCGCGATCCGCTCAGGCAGGTGCGATACTTGGCAATCTTGAGTTGGCTCAGATACGTGTCGATTCGTCGCCTGAACGAGTCCTCGATCCGTTGGTACATCCTGGTCATTCCGGCTGGGTACTTCGATGCGCGGGAGTGATAAAGGTGTCTACAGGAGGTTTTTCACTGTTCGATGGAATAATTTCAGACGCTGCCTCTCAGATCGGGCGCGTCGCCATGATGAGGGCACGGGGGGCTGGGCAGGCGGTCATTTGGCTCTCGAACGACGGCAGCCCATATCAAGCAGCGAGAGGAAGTGAATCCGGAACAAACTCGAGCCATACCTCTTCCCCCGAGGTCGACCGTGCCCAATCGATTTATCCCTTGTATGGAGCAGCTTGAAGACATCAATCTGCTCTCACTCTACGTGTCTGCTTACGTCAACTTGGTCGATCAACCCCCGCCGGTTGCTTCCGCCACCGACAGTTCGATCTAAGCTTACTTCCACAACCGACTTACTTGGTGCCTTCGCGTCGCGTGTCACGCGCCCGCCGCGCTTCTCGATATCCGCAACGGCCTTGTCTTCGGCTTCGTCTGCGCGGGCCCGCGTTGGGAGAACAAGCACCAGAAACGCCACCAAGCCACACAACATGAAACGCGGGCCCACGCTGACGAAGGCGTTCGACGGACCCTAGAGCCTGTTATGAACCTAAGTCCTTGCCGGGACATCTAATGGGGTATGGAAACTCGAAAATCGTACCCGAGCGATGTAACGGATGAAGAGTGGGCATTTGTGGCCCCCTATCTGACCTTGCTGC
>Ga0209062_1006874_pt1 | contig 10147 bp, 9 predicted proteins | sample Coa_R2_2_FD_187158 | JGI IMG/M metagenome (GOLD analysis project Ga0209062, IMG submission 187158) | Surface soil microbial communities from Centralia Pennsylvania, which are recovering from an underground coalmine fire - Coalmine... | ecosystem: Environmental > Terrestrial > Soil > Unclassified ...
GCTTTCAGATTCCCCAGATTTTCACGATTTGAAACCAGAAAGCGCGCCGATCCGCCGCGGATGGCGCAAAGGAGAAAGCATGCAAAAATCACGATTCACCATAGGCCAGAAGCTGGCAGCCGGATTCATCGTTATGTTGACCGTCATGGCCGCTCTGGCGCTCACGTCAATGTTGTCGATGCGCGAAATTGGCCAGCGTTTTGAAAAATCGGCGGGGTCGGATACGACCAAGCTGGAGCTGATGGAACAGGCGGGCGCGGACGCCGCCGAGATGCTTTCGTTGCAACGCGCGGTGCTTCTGCGCGCCTACTTGAATCAGTTCGGCCTGGCGCAGCAGTATCAAGGCAACTTTGAAAGCTACGCGCGGCAGCTAGGCAGTGTGCTGGACCAGATCCGGCCGATTCTGACGACGGAACAGGGCCAGCGAGACGCCGCGGCGCTCACCTCCGAACTGACGGCCTCGGTTGAGGCGCAGCGGCAAATCTGGGAACTGGTGCGCCAGCGGAACTTCCGGGATGCGTGGACGATCTATGACAAGCGCGCGCTTCCACTGGAGCCGCAGATGAAAGCCGCGGCGGCAGATATCGCGGCGATCCAGAAAAAAATGATTGAAGATGATCTGAACGCGGGACGAGAGAGCATTGCGCGCGACCGCTGGATTTCGGTATTGGTCATTGTGATTTTCCTGGCGGCCGGAGCGGCGGTGCTGCTGGTGGTGCGGAACTCGACCGCCGCGCTGCGCCATCTGGCCGTGGAACTGGGAGATGCGCGGGCGCAGGTGGCAAGCGCTTCCACCCAAGTGGCCTCCTCCAGCCAGACGCTGGCGCAGGGCGCCTCCGAACAGGCGGCTTCGCTGGAGCAGACGGCCGCCTCGGTTGAAGAGATCACCTCGATGGTGAAGAAGAACGCGGAAAACGCGCGCTCGGTCGCCGGATTGATGAGCGACACCGAAAGGCTGGTGAAAGACGGCAACCAAACCCTGGAGCAGATGGTGATCTCGATGCACGAGATCAATGCCTCCAGCGACAAGATTGGCAAGATCATCAAAGTCATCGATGAAATCGCGTTTCAGACCAATATTCTGGCGCTGAATGCGGCGGTGGAGGCGGCGCGGGCCGGCGAAGCGGGCATGGGATTCGCGGTGGTGGCCGACGAAGTGCGCAATCTGGCGCAGCGCTCGGCGCAGGCGGCCAAGGACACGGCGGCGCTGATCGAGGAATCGATTCGCAAATCGAGCGAGGGCAGCGGCAGGCTGCAACAGGTGACGGACGTGATCCGCGCGATTACGGAAAGCTCGAGCAAGGTGAAGGTGCTGGTGGATGAAGTGAACCTCGGCAGCCAGGAGCAGGCGCGTGGCATCGATGAAATCTCCAAAGCCATCCAGCAGATGAACCAGCTTACGCAGAGCACCGCGGCCAACGCCGAAGAGGGCGCCTCGGCGAGCGAGGAACTGTCGGCCCAGGCGTCCACGATGGGCCAGGTTGTGGAGCGGTTGCGGGAGCTGGTGGAAAGGGCGCGCGAGGCAAACTCCATCGCCGCTTCCGCCCGGCAAACGGATGCCAAGAAACTCGCATGGGAACGGCGCGCGGAGACAAAGCCGGGGGATCCGGCGCCGCCCAGAACCAAGCGCGGCGCAATTCCGCTCGAAGAAGAATTTACCGAGATCTGAGGAGAAAAGAATGGCATTGGCGACAGCGACCCAGGACAGCGCCGCGAAGGGCGATTCGCGCGCCGGAAAATATCTGACGTTTGTCTTAGGAAAGGAAGAGTTCGCGATCCAGGTCTTGCGGGTGCGCGAGATTATGGGCGTGCAGCAGATCACGCAGGTGCCGCAGACGCCGGATTACGTCAAGGGCGTGATCAATCTGCGCGGCAAAGTGATCCCGGTGGTGGATCTGCGGGTGAAATTCGGCATGCCGGAGCAGGAATATTCGGCGCGCACCTGCATCATCGTGGTGCAGATCGAAGAGGGCGGCGCCGGGATGCTGACCGGCGTCGTGGTGGATGAAGTTTCCGAAGTGCTGAACATGCAGGCTTCGGAAATCGAGGACACGCCCGAGTTCGGGCGCGGCGTGGCGACGCCGTATCTGCTGGGGATGGCGAAAGTTAAGGGCAAAGTGAAGATCCTGCTGGATATCAACAAAGTGATGAACGCGCGGGAGATTCACGGGCTGGCCGGCGCGCTCGCCTAAGAGCGGAGGAAGCATGGCAAAGATGCCGGGACAATTCAACGAGCTGGCGCGCGATCCGGAGCTGATCAACGACTTCATCATCGAAGCGGGCGAGCATCTGAGCAATGTCGAGCTGCAACTGCTCGCCCTCGATCAGGACGGGGCCAACGCGGAAGCGCTGCACGCGATTTTTCGCGGCTTTCACACCATCAAGGGTCTGGCGGGATTTTTGGGCCTCGATCCGATTCAGGAAGTGGCGCACGAGATTGAAACGGTGCTCGATCTGGCGCGCAATGGAAGTCTCCAGATCACGCCGCCGCACATCGATGTGATTCTCGCCGGGAAGGATTATCTGGACCGGTCGCTGGCCGCGCTGAAGGAAATGCTGGAGACGGGCGCCGCGCCCGCGCTCGGCGAGAATGAGGCGCTGCTGGCTTCCATTCGCGCGTCGGCGAAGGAGCCGCGCCTGGAAGAGGCAGTGCCGGCGGCGCTGAGCGCGCTTGCGGCAACGCAGGAGCCGGCACAAGCCGAACGGCCGGCCGAGGCGCAGGCGATCAAGGTAGACACGCAGAAGCTGGATTTTCTGGTGGACATGGTGGGCGAGATGGTGATCGCGCAATCGCTGGTGGAGCATGATCCGGAGCTGGGGCTGGCCGGAAAGCCGCGCCTGACGCGCAATCTGGCGCAACTGGCGCGCATCACCGCCGAGGTGCAGCGCACGGCGATGTCGATGCGCATGATCCCCATCCGCCAGCTTTTCCGCAAGATGTCGCGGCTGGTGCGCGATTTGGCGCGCAAGACGGGAAAACAAGTCGAGCTGGAATTGTTCGGAGAAGAAACGGAGCTGGACCGCGGCATCGTGGAAAATCTGGCCGATCCGCTGATGCACATGGTGCGAAATTCCATAGATCACGGCATTGAAACGGCGGCGGAACGGGCGCGCGCGGGCAAAGACGCGATGGCGCGAGTGACGCTGCGCGCGGCGCATCAGGCCGGCTTCATCCTGATCGAGGTGAGCGACGACGGGCGCGGCCTCGACGCCCAAAAAATTCTCAAAAAAGCGCGCGAAAAAGGCCTGGTGGAGGACGACGCCGAGCTTTCCGAAAGCCAGATCCACAACCTGATCTTCTCGCCGGGATTTTCCACAGCCGAGCGGATCACCTCGGTTTCCGGCCGTGGCGTGGGAATGGACGTGGTGAAGAAGCAGATCCTCAAGCTGCGCGGGAAAATCGAAATTCACTCGAGGCCGGGCCAGGGCGCGACCTTCTATCTGAAGCTGCCGCTGACGCTGGCGATCATCGACGGGCTGCTGGTGGGCGTCGGAGGCGAGCACTACGTGCTGCCGGTTTTCGCGGTGCGGGAAATGTTCAAGCCGACCGAGGGCGCGATCTCCACGGTGGAGAATCGCCACGAGATGGTGCTGGTACGCGGATCGCTGCTGCCGGTCGTGCGGCTGCACCGGAAATTCGGCGTGCCCCCGAAATCGGAAAAATTGTGGGAAAGCCTGCTGATCGTGACCGAAGCCGAAGGCAAGCGTTTCTGCCTGGCGGTGGACGAGCTGATCGGCAAGCAGGAGGTCGTAATCAAGAGTCTGGGCGAATCGCTGCGCAATGTGCGCGGCGTCGCGGGAGGCGCGATTCTGGGCGATGGACGCGTGGGATTGATCCTCGATCCGGACGCCTTGTTCGGAAAGGCCGCCGCGTGAATGCGCCGGAAACGCCGGTCCTGAAGGCGGCGGAATTTCGCAAAGTCAGCGCGCTCGCCCGCGAAAAGTTCGGTTTGAACTTGCCCGAGGGCAAGGAGGGTCTGGTGGCCGCGCGGCTGGCAAAGAGAATTCGCGAAGGGCAGTTTCGTGGATTCGAGGAATATTTCCGCTACGTGACGGCGGAGCCGAGCGGCGAAGCGCTGATGGCGCTGATCGATTCGCTGACCACGAATCACACCGCGTTTTTTCGCGAGCCGGCGCACTTCGATTTTCTGCGGGAGCGGGCGACCGGCGAGTTTCGCGATTCGCCCTCGCTGCGGATCTGGAGCGCGGCGTGCTCTTCGGGCGAAGAGCCGTACACCATCGCCATGACGCTGCTCGAAGCGGCGAGCCAGACGCCGTGCCGGTGGGCGGACGATCTGCACATCCTGGCGAGCGATATCTCAACCCGCGTTCTCGAGAAAGCCCGCGCCGGCGTGTATGAAGCCGAGCGCTTGGACAAAATGCCGGAGGAGCGCCGCCGCGCATTTTTACTGAAGGGAAACGGCGCGCGCCAGGGATGGTTCAAGCTGAAGCCGGCGGTAAGGAACCTGGTGCAGTTTGAACGGATCAATTTGATTGAGCCGCTGCCGCGCCGCACATTTTCCTTCATTTTTTGCCGCAACGTGCTGATGTACTTCGATCACTCCACGCAGCAGGCGATTGTGGCGCGGCTGGTGGAGTGCCTGGAGCCTGGCGGATATTTTTTTGTCGGGCATTCGGAAACGCTGCACGGAATCGAGCATTCGCTGAGCTATGTTCGTCCGGCGACATATGTGAAGGCGAGGCGGAGGCGGGCGTGACGCAGGTCGAAAAACAGATGACGGTCGGCGTTTCCGATTGCAAAGTGACGGACGATCCGGAGGGCGTGCTGATCACATATGCGCTCGGTTCCTGCATCGCCGTGGTGGTGCACGATCCGGCAGTGGCGGTGGCCGGGCTGCTGCATTTCATGCTGCCGGAGGCGTCGATCGACCCGGAAAAGGCCGCGCGAAACCCCTATATGTTCGCAGATACGGGCATTCCGCTGCTGCTCGAGGAGGTCATGAGGCGCGGCGCCAAACGCGAGCGACTGGTAGTGCGGATCGCCGGCGGCGCGCAGGCTTTGAACGGGCACGAGATGTTCCAGATTGGAAAGCGCAACCATCTGGCCGCGCGCAAGCTGCTGTGGAAAGAAGGGCTGCTGGTGAAATCGGAAGCCGTGGGCGGAGGCGTATCGCGCACCGTGCGGCTGGAAGCGGCGACCGGGCGCGTGCTGGTGCGGGAGTCCGGGATGAACGGCGCTGGGCCGCAAACAGAAAGGAGTTTGAGGTGACCATTCTGATCGTGGACGATTCGCCGGTGATGCGCGGCTTCGTGCGGCGCGTCATGCGCCTTGCCGGATTCGATCAGGCCGAGTATCTGGAAGCGCCGGATGGGACGGCCGGGCTGGAGCAGGCGCGCTCGGCGGCGGTCGATCTGGTGCTAACCGATATCAACATGCCGGGCATGGATGGGGAGGAATTTCTGGCGGCGCTGCGCGCCGACGAGGCGTTGCGCTCGATTCCGGCGGTGGTCATCTCAACCGACGCGACGCGCGACCGGAGGGAGCGAATGACCGCGCTCGGCGCGCGCGGTTATATCGCCAAGCCGTTTTCGCCGGAGGCGCTGCGGGAAGAGATCGAGCGCGCCTTGGGAGGGCTGTCGTGATCGCCGCGGCGGATTTTCTTGCAGCGGCGCGGGCGGTCGCGCGCGAGGTGCTGGAAGCGATGTTCTTTTCCGAAGCCGAGCCGGTGAGCTGCCAACATTTGGAGGAGTGTGTCGCCGTGCGCGTGGGGTTTCACGGCGGCGAGATGGCGGTGATGATCTCGCCGCAACTGGCGGTGGCCGCAAGCGCTGCCTTCCTGGCCGAAGACTCGGACGAAGTGACAACGGAGCAACGGGAGATGGTGAGCCGCGAGCTCGCCAATATTCTTTGCGGCGCGGTGTTGAGCCGGCTGCATCCGGACCAGCGCGTGGCGCTGCGGGCTCCGGAAATGGCGGCGCCGGATTTTGGATCGGGCGCGGCGGTTCACCAGTGCTTTGCGACGCCGGAGGGAAGGCTCGCCATCACCGCGCGCCTGGATTGCGCATGAGCGGCAAAAAAATCCGCGTCCTGATTGTGGACGATTCGGCGATTGTGCGGCGGGCGTTGTCGGAAATCGTCGGCTCGCATCCGGACCTGGAGGTGGCGGGCACGGCGGCGGATCCCTTTGTTGCCCGGGACAAGATTCTTGCGCTGAAGCCCGATGTGCTGACGCTCGATATCGAGATGCCGCGCATGGACGGGCTGACGTTCCTGAAAAAATTGATGCGCTATCATCCGCTGCCGGTGGTGGTGATCAGCTCGCTGGGGCAATCGTCGAGCCAGGCGGCGCTGGAGGCGCTGCATTCGGGCGCGGTGGAGGTGGTGGCCAAGCCGGGCGGTCCTTATTCGGTGACGGAGCTGCGGGATCAGCTCGCGTTAAAGATTCGCGCGGCGGCGGGCGCCAGCTTGCACCGGCCATCGGCGCGCGTGGATGCGCAGCCGCGCGCCGAAGCTTTGCGCCGCGGAGTTTCGCTGATCGCCATCGGCGCGTCCACGGGCGGGGTGGAGGCGCTGCGGGCGGTGCTTGCTTCGCTGCCGGCGGAAATGCCGCCCATCGTCGTGGTGCAGCACATCCCCGCGGTTTTTTCCCGCGAATTCGCGCGGCGCCTGGATCAGATCTGCAAGATTCGTGTGAAGGAAGCCTCCGACGGCGACGCGGCCGAGCCGGGCCAGGCGCTGATCGCGCCGGGGAATTTTCATATGAGTTTACGCGGCGAGCGCGGCGCCTATCGCGTCACGGTGCACGGCGGCGATCCGGTCTTGTATCAACGCCCGTCGGTGGACGTGCTGTTCGATTCGGCGGCAAGGATCGCCGGAGACCAGGCGGTGGGCGTAATCCTGACCGGAATGGGCGCGGACGGCGCGGCGGGAATGCTGCGGATGAAGCAGGCCGGCGCGCGCACCATCGCGCAAAATGAAGCCACCTGCGTGGTCTTCGGCATGCCGCGCGAGGCGATCCGGATCGGCGCGGCCGATGAGATTCTGCCGCTCGATCAGATCGGCGCGGAGCTGGCGCGCTATGCGCTCGCGGCGGTGTAGCCGGATTGCGCGGCGGTTGCGCGCGCCACGATCATCCCTTGCGTGAGCATCAGCGGCCACAGCGTTTTTCGGAACACAACTTCGCCGCGCTCGCCGACCGCGGCGAGAACTTCTGCGTAGCCGAGCGGGCGCTCGTCCGGGAATTTCCACTGGCCGATCGCTTCGAGAAACCCGCGCGTGAGGCGATAAAGCAGCGTCGGCGTGGGAAAGGTGATCAGCACGATTCCGCCTGCTTTGACCAGACGGAAATGGGCGAGGATCGCCTGCCGGGTCTGCTCCGGGCTGAAATGCTCGACCAGGCCCACGCTGAAAACCGCGTCGGCGCGCACGTCGAGATCGAGCGAAAGAACGCTCTGCTGGTGCAAATGAACCACGTCTCCGGCGCGCTCTGCAAGAAGCGATAATCCGTAGCGATTGGTGTCGATGATGTGATAGGTGGAGCAGTCGATCGCGGCGAGGATGGCGTCCAGAAAGCAACTGTTCGCGCCGCCGATTTCGACGATGGTGGCGTCGCGGCCCAGGCGCGATCTGAATTGTGCCAGGATAACCGAGGCCGTATATTTGCGCGTGAGCTTCGCGGGGGCGGGGACGTTCTTGTAATACGTATCCCAATCGGTGGCGGCGGGCGCGGCGCGGCGGGTGAAAACGAAGTCGCGCTGGATGGCGAAATTGGCGATAAACAGAATTCCTTCGGCGGCGAGTTTGGCGGGGATCGCGGGCCAGCCGAAGCGCAGGCGCAGCAATTCGAGCAGGGCGTAAGATAAGAATCCGTTGGCCGCAACGAGAACCGCGTATTTCGGAAAAACCACGGCGTGGCGCTGCCGGGAATGAAAAACGGCGCCGCGCGCCCCCAGATAATTGAACACCATCGCCACCAGGCGCGCCAGAAATTGCGATTCGCCGATGCTTGCGGTGTAGCCGAGCGAGGCGGCGAAGATCAGATTATCGAGAATCGCGGTGAGCAGCGATAGCACGCTGAAGCGCAAAAGCAGGAAATAGATGCGCATCGAGTCGAAAATGGGATGAAAATGCGACGATTTGTTGCCATTTTCATAAATCGTGCGAATCGGGATCTGCGCGATGGGGAAGCCCTGATACTTGCAGGCCATCAGCATGTCGAGCTCGAATTCGTAGCCGGTGGAGGGGGCGCGGAGAAGATGCGCGGCCAGCGCGGCGGGAATACCGCGAAGCCCGGTTTGGGTGTCGGCGAGCTTCTGCCCGGCGACCAGATACAGCAGCGCGCGCGTCAGCGAGTTGCCGAAGCGGCTGCGCAGCGGAACGCCGCCCTGAAACTCGCGCACGCCCAGCAGCAGCGCGCCGGCATCTTCCCCCAGGCGCCTGGCGACGCGGCGAATATCCTCCGGAGCGTGCTGGCCATCGGCATCGGCGGTAACTACGCCGGCGCAGTTCGGGAAATGCACGAGGGCGAAATTCATTCCGGTTTTGAGCGCGGCGCCCTTGCCGAGATTGATCGCGTGCCGGAGGAGATGCACGCGATCGTGGCGGGCGAGGCGTTCAAAGCGCGAGGCGAATTCGGGTCCGCTGCCGTCGTCGATGAGGATGATGGGTTCGCCGCCGGAGCTCGCCAGCGTGGCGATGAGCCGATCGAGAGCCTCGCCGGGCTGGTAAGCCGGAATGAGAATGGGAACTTCGATGTTCGAATTATCCGAGCGGGGCGCGATCATCGGCGGCGATTCATCTACCTCCTGCTAGGATAGAGAAATCCCCGATATGGCGCTGCGTTTCTACAACACGCTCACGCAACAGGCCGAGATATTTTCGCCGCTTCAGGACAACGTGGTGCGGATGTACACTTGCGGTCCGACCGTCTACAATTTCGTCCACATCGGCAATTTGCGGGCGTTCACCTCGCAGGATATTCTGAGGCGCTGGCTGCGCGCGCGCGGCTACCGGCTCGATCACGTGATGAACATCACCGACGTCGACGATAAAATTATCCGCAACGCCGCCGCCGCGCACAAGTCGATTTTCGACTATACCGAAGGCTACACCAAGGCGTTCCTGGAGGACACGGCCACCTTGCGCCTGGAGCGTCCGGAGCGCCTGGTGAAAGCCACCGACCATATCGACGACATGGCCTCGGCGATCCACAAGCTCGAGGAACGCGGATACACCTACCGCAGCGACGGATCGGTGTATTATCGCATCGCGAATTTTCCTGAATACGGCAAGCTTTCGCACAACGATTTTTCCGGCATTCGCGCCGGCGCCCGCGTCGACGTGGATGAATACGACAAAGCCGATGCCCGCGATTTCGTGCTGTGGAAGGCGCAAAAAGAGGGCGAGCCCGGCTGGGAAACGCCCCTGGGTCCCGGCCGCCCGGGCTGGCATATCGAATGTTCGGTGATGGCGATGAAGTATCTGGGGGAAACGCTCGATATTCATGCCGGGGGCGTCGATTTGATTTTTCCTCATCATGAGAACGAAATCGCGCAATCGGAAGCGCTCACCGGAAAGCCGTTCGTGCGTTACTGGCTGCATTCCGAGCACCTGATTGTCGAAGGGCAGAAGATGTCCAAGTCGCTGGGCAATTTTTATACCTTGCGCGACCTGCTCGAAAAAGGATATTCGCCGGAAGCGGTGCGCTATCTGCTCGCCTCAGTGCCGTATCGCAAGAAGCTGAATTTCACCTTCGATGGATTGAAAGCCGCGGCGACGTCCATCGAGCGGCTGCGGAACTACAAAATCCGCCTGGAAACGTCGAAATTCCCCGAAGGCTCGAATGAAAAGATGACGGAGCGCACGCGCGCCGCGCAGAACGCCTTCGAAGCCGCCCTCGATGACGATCTGAACACCGCCGAGGCGCTGGCCGCCGTTTTCGAGTACATTCGCGACACCAACACGGCGATGGATTCGGGCGAATTTCGCGCCGGAAACGTCCAGGAAGCGCTCGATTATCTGGCGCGATTCGACGCCGTTTTCGACGTCCTGTGCCCGTCGGCCAGCGCTGCGGGATTGAGCGAGGCGGAGATCGAAGCGCTTGTCGCCGAACGCAGCGCCGCGAAAAAAGCGAAGAATTTCGCCCGCGCCGATCAGATTCGCTCCGAATTGGCGGAAAAAGGCGTT
>Ga0209062_1006875_pt1 | contig 10146 bp, 8 predicted proteins | sample Coa_R2_2_FD_187158 | JGI IMG/M metagenome (GOLD analysis project Ga0209062, IMG submission 187158) | Surface soil microbial communities from Centralia Pennsylvania, which are recovering from an underground coalmine fire - Coalmine... | ecosystem: Environmental > Terrestrial > Soil > Unclassified ...
AGATTGGGCTTCATGCCGTTCAGAGTATTGATGAATTCTTTTGCCTGACGGCGTTCCTCCGCCATTTCATCCATCAGTTGCTGTATCGTGTTCTTGAAATCTTCAGCCATCTTTTTCAAGGCTTTGCCTTTTGCCGCTTGACCGAACTTTGTGACATCCGACTTGAACGTCTCGAGCATATTCGTCAGGTTGCGAAGGATGATATCTGTTCCTTCCAGAGCCTTTCTGGAAACGTGCAGTTCGTAACTTTCATTAAATTTCAGAAACAGGGCCGTGTTATCTTCCGACCGGTGAGTGTGTTTCAGCGCTTGGAAGAGCTTCTGAAGCTCCTGAAATCCCTTAAATCCTGTACCGATGCCTGATCCTGCTTCGGGATGGGGTGTGACAGCCGCATCGCCGACAATCACTGCCGGATACTGATCACTGTAAAATTGCCTGGCACGAACCACAGCAATTTTGAAGACCGCAAGGTTCTTCTGCACCTGCTTGATTTCGTTTAGAACCACTGTGCCCACCGTCTTTCCGACCGCCAGCAAGAGCTCTTTCAGTTTTTCACTGTTTGCCTGCAGATACTTAAAGTCCTCCTTTGTGCATCCTGCAAGAGTCACCAGAAGATAATTATGATCGGGTGTTGAAAACCCAATCTTCCCGGAAACGATGGATTTCGTGATGCCAGCTACCATATTCTTCTGATTGATATCAGTCTCCGAACCATCTGCCGCATCGGGGTTGAAAATCCCAAAAGCCCCGTAGTTTTTGGCCTTTAGTTTCTCAAACGTAAAGCCGAGCTTCTGAAGCACCGGATCGGAAGCCGCGCCGCCGCCTGAGGCGACCACGAGAAGGTCACAATCCAGCGTCTTGCCCTTTCCGTATTTGGGAGACGCCTTTGCTTTGTCGTCCCATTCCTTGAGGATCAGCGTCATCGATTTATAAAAACCGTCCGGCTTGGGGTCCCTCCCGATCAGCCCTTCAATCACGTAGCCCCGCTCCATCTGAACTCCGGCCCGTTGCGCCTTGTCCCATAGAGCCTCCTCGATTTTCGCAAAGGCAACCGAATCACCCGCCTGCCGGCCCGCCCACAGTTTATCTTTCAAGCCAAGTTCTTTTAGATGCTTGACGAGTTCATTTTGCAATTGCGGTACGTTCGTGCGAGTGTAGGCCTGACGCTTTTCAACGATGGTTACTTTCTTCACAAAGTTCTGCTTCGCTTCGATGGCACAAATCAGCCCGATTGGGCCGCCGCCCAGAACAACAACCGACTTGAATGACATAGGAGTTCCCCTTTTTGATCGATAGGGATTTATAAAAGAGTTATATCTATCTGTCAAGTAAGACCATGGCTGAAAAATGCAGCGACAGTCGTGTGCCGCCACAGACACATTGAGAGCGGGCATAGTGTGGCTGTGAGTGGGTCGGGTGATCTCGCAGGCCCCTTATTCATGCTTCATCCCGCCACGGCGTCTCGGGGCATCGGCTAAAGGCCCTTCCGACATGTTGACAATCAAAATGTCGCGGTGTATGCTCGCCCTGTTGATTATCAAAAGGTCTGACCCAGGAGAGCAGGTACGATGCGTGAGACAAGACGGCCGGTCTTGCAGGGCACCCTTGACCTGATGGTCCTCAGGACGTTAGAGATGATGGGCCCGATGCACGGCTTCGGCATCGCGCGCCGCATCGAGCAGGTCTCAGAAAACCTGCTCTATCTGAACCAGGGGACGCTTTACCCGGCACTCCTTCGGCTGGAGCAGAAGGGATATATCAAATCACGGTACGCCCGGTCGGAGAGCAACCGCCGTGCCCGCTATTATGAGCTCACCAAGTCCGGCCGAAGGCAGCTTGCGCGGGAAAGGGAAGGTTGGGAACAGATGGCCGCCGTGATTGGCAGGATGCTGGAGGCGCAATGATACCTGAATGGCTTCGCGTGCTGGCATCACGCTTCCTAGCGCTGTTTCGCCGTGGGCGACTCGAGAGGGAATTGAGCGAAGATATTCAAACCCATCTCGAGATGCTGACGGCGGAAAACGTCCAGCATGGCATGAGTTCTGAGGAAGCTCGCTACGCGGCCCGGCGAAGCTTTGGCGGCGTTGAACAGATGAAGGAAGTCCATCGCAGCCAGCGCAGCCTGCGGAGCCTTGAAACGCTGTTCCAGGACCTACACTACGCCTTGCGCCAACTGCGGCGAAATCCGGGCTTCACCGCGGTAGCTGTGATCACGCTTGCTCTCGGCATCGGTGCGAATACTGCGATGTTTAGCGTTGTGAGCGCCGTGGTGCTGCGGCCGCTGCCCTACCCGCACAGCGACCGGCTTGTTTGGATTACTGAATCGATCCCAGCGCTCAAATCCGAAGCCGCCACGGGCGGAGACTACGTCGATTGGAAAGATCAGAACCACACTTTGGACCGGATCGCTGCCTACGACACGCGCTATCGCGGCAGCCTGCGCGAGGGCGCTCCGGGGCCCGGATCCGCCGACTTCAATCTCACCGGCCGTGGCACGCCGGCCCGGGTCCATGGCGCGTTCGTAAGCGCCAGTTTCTTCTCCACTCTGGGCGTGGAACCGCAACTCGGGAGAGCCTTTACGGAAAACGAGGACCAGCCGAGCGGGCCGCACGTGGTGGTTCTAATGCACTCCTTCTGGCAACAGTATTTTGGCTCCGACCCTCACGTGCTGGGCCAGACGGTCAATCTCGACACCGTTCCTTACACGGTTATAGGTGTGATGCCGGCGAGCTTCCGTTTCCCTGGGGATTCAAACGTGCAGATCCTGGCGCCGTTGGCTCTCAACCAGGCTCAGGAGCGGCTCCGCACCCAGGGACAAAGAGATGTTCGGATTATTGGCCGCTTGAAGCCGGGGGTCTCGCTCGCCGCCGCCCGGGCGGACCTTGATGAAATCCGGAAACGAGCGCAGCCGTCTGGCAGGCCGATGCAGGCCGGAGCCAGCGGCGGCCAAGGCCGTGCGACATCGACTCCAAGGCCCGGTGGTCGGTTGAGCCACAACACTTCAACTCCCCCGGAGATGGCTCCGCCAGCAAGCGAGCTCAAAGTCGTGCCCCTAGCCGAATACCTGGCCGGGAATCTGCGCCCGGCCTTGCTGATCTTGTTCGGGGCGGTCGGTCTGGTGTTGCTGATCACTTGCGCCAACGTTGCCAACTTGATGCTGACGCGCGCCTCAGCCCGGACGCGGGAAATGGCGGTGCGGGCCGCCCTTGGCGCGGGGCGCTGGCGCCTGGTTCGGCAGCTCATGGCGGAGAGTGTGACGCTGGGGCTGGCCGGTGGCGTGGTGGGATTGCTGCTTGCGGCTTGGGGTGTCGATGTCATCATGCGTCTCATCCCGCCCGGCGCCGGTGGCGGCATCCTGGCGGTGGCCGTGCCGACAGTGGATGGCAACGTTCTGCTTTTTGCGCTGGTGGTCTCAATCCTCACCGGAGTCCTATTCGGCCTTGCTCCTGCAGTTACCGTCGCGCGTTCCGATCTTGCCGAAGGGCTCAAGGAGGGCGCTCAGGCCGCGGGCACCGGCATCCGCCGGGGCGGGCTTCGGGGAGCGCTGGCCGTGGCTGAGGTCTCCCTTGCGCTCATGCTGCTGATCGGCGCCGGCCTGCTCATCAAGAGCTTCTATCGCGTCCTCCAGGTTAACCCGGGCTTCGCGCCGGAGCGCGTGCTGACCATGGATCTCAGCCTTACGGATTCGCGTTATCCCACGCCCCGGCAAAAGTTGGAGTTCTTCTCGCAAGTCCTGCGCCGCGTCGAGTCTTTGCCGGGCGTTCGCTCGGCGGCTTTCGCTGACTCTTTGCCGCTCAGCCCTTATCAGGGTTTCCTGATGATGTCCCCCAACCGCCTTCTGCCCAAGGCAGCGCTCTCGAGATCGACGAGCGTGATGATGCGGATGCTCACGGTAAGCCCGGGCTACTTCTACACGCTGGGCATTCCAGTACTCAAGGGCCGCACCTTCACGGACCACGACGACGCGCAAGCGCCGAAGGTTGCTGTGGTGAATGAAGCCCTGGCGCGCCGCCTTTGGCCGGCAGAGGATCCCATCGGCAAGCAGTTCCCGCCGCCCAGAGGTAATATGACCGTAGTCGGCGTAGTAGGCAACACCCGCCACGAAGGCTTGAGCCAGGAGACGGAGGCCGAGTTCTATGTGCCTTACCTTCAATCGCCGTGTGACTCCATGCAGCTCGCCGTCCGCACCGCAGGTGATCCGGACAGCATCATCTCCTCCGTACGCGCCCGGGTGAGAGAAATCGACCCCGGCCAGCCGCTCTATCACGTGGAAACGCTCGAGCAGACTTTGTCCGAATCGCTGGCGCCACGGCGTTTCAATATGCTGCTGCTCGGAATTTTCGCTACCATCGCGCTGACGCTGGCGATGATTGGGATTTATGGTGTGATGGCGTTCTCGGTGACCCAGCGCACCCACGAGATCGGCATTCGCATGGCCCTGGGGGCACAAAAAAGCGATGTGTTAGGAATGGTTGTCCGGCAGGGACTCAAGTTGGCGTTGATCGGTGTGGTCATTGGTATCGGCGGAGCGCTTGTGCTGACACGATTTTTGTCGAGCCTGCTCTTTGGCGTCGAACCAACTGATCCGTTGACATTTGTTGCCGTCTCTCTGATCCTGTGCGCCGTGGCGCTCGTTGCCTGCTACATTCCCGCCCGTCGCGCGGCGAAACTCGATCCCATGGTGGCCTTAAAATACGAATGACGCACCGCGCTTTTAGCGGGAGACACAGCAGGCGACGAATGCAACCCGTAAACGACCACAAGATTCATCCTTTCGAGTATTCAAGTTTACGGAGGGCATTTTCCAGCGACTGGTGTGTGGCCCAGAAATCGGCCCATAGGTCCCCGTAGCCGCGTATTCTTCCGAACATTGTTTTCAAATTGAAGCGGCTAGGATCTAAGCTGTCTCGAAGTTCCTCCGCCGTGATGGGCGCCGAGACGGGAGCATGAGGGAATGCGCGCACCGAGTAGGGGGCCACAAGAGAACGCCCCGGCGAGTTTTGATATGCATCAATCATGACGGTTCCCCGACGCCGTTTCGCGATAGTGCGTTCTTGCGTCGTTTCCTTCGGCAGTTCGGCTGCAACGAGCCGACTGATAATCTCTGCAAATACTCGAACCTGCCTGAAAGTGTATCGCCTTTCGATGGGCACATAAATGTGGAAACCCGTAGCTCCGGATGTCTTGAGAAATATTGTCAGTCCAAGGCCCTGCAGTTTGGCAGCGATAGCTCGGGCTACTTTCACGACTACTTTGAAGTTCGTTCCAGTGCTGGGATCCAGATCAAAAAATACATAATCGGGATGGTCAGGCTTATCGCGACGGCTGGGCCACGGATTGTGATCAATACAGCCGAGGTTGGTCAGGTAGAGTAGAGCGGCACAGTCGTTAGCCAAATAATACCGGATCTCCTTACTTTTTTCCTCTTCAGACTGAATAGTCGCCGTTTCTATCCAGTCTGGAACTCTTTTCCCTGCATCTTTCTGGAAAAAGGACTTTCCGGTAATTCCGTCAGGGTATCGTCGCAATACAAGTGGCCGATCTCTCAAAAACGGCAAGATGTATTTCGCAATTCTGCAATAGTAAGCCAGAATTTGTCGCTTGGTATACCCCACTTCGGGGAAATATATCTTGTTCAAGTGTGTAAGCCGTAGATTCTTCCGATCAATCAAGATGGAGAGGTCCTCAGCGTGCCCATGGAACAGCTCTTTCTCGATTTCTCGGCGGTCAAATGTCGGCTCGGCAAAAGACGTCCGGGGGCGGCGGGTTTGCCTGCTCTTTCGCCGACTTTTCACCTGGTCCTCCGAGTCAAAGCAGTTGAGACCGGAACCGGAGTTTCAGTGCTGAATTGACAATCTCGAGCTTTCCGATCCTTCGGGAGCAAAATCAACACAGGTGCGCGCAGGCGACCATCTTGGGTCCAGTTGGCATACCTGACACGGGCAGCCAACTTGGGTTTAACCCAATATGCCTTCTCCCTCGTCCGCGGAGCATGATCGAAAGGACAGTCGGCGCTTCTGAGTCTTTTGAGCTCCTCATAGACCGCTTTCTGCGTGCCGATGTCGAAGCCTGTTCCGGCACCCCCGATGAATCGCAGGGATTCACCTTCATAGAGACCCAGCAAAAGCGCTCCAAAATACCTGCGAGAGCTGCGGGGCGCTGTATACCCTCCGATCGCCGCTTCCAACTCACGTGTGAGTTTGAATTTAACCCAGTCACGGCTTCGGGTTTCCCAATACAGGCTGCTCATGCGCTTGCCGATGATACCTTCGAGATGTTTTTTGCGAGCCACTGCAGTGAGTTCCCGCCCTTTTTCCAGTTGGTGATCCCCGTAGACGAAAGGCAGGCCCGGTTTGAGGATATGGCGCAGAAGTTGCTTCCGGCTCAAAAGTGGTGTGTGCCGAAGATCGTACCCATCACAATAGATAAGGTCGAACAAGCAATATGTAACCGGAGCCTGGCGCTGGAGGGACGAACTGGGTGAAGTGATATTGATCCGAGCTTGCAGGCGTTCAAAATTGCTTCGGCCATCATCATCCAGCACCACGATTTCTCCGTCCAGGATCGCTTCGTCCGCCTGAACTTGCTTGGGCAGGCTGGCAAGCTCGGGGTATCGATGGGTAATCACGCGCCCCGTTCGGGAGCACAACTGCACGCTCCCTCTTCGAAGCCATGCAAGAGCCCGCACGCCATCCCACTTGATCTCGAAAAGCCATTCGGGATCCGTAAAGGGTTCATCTACGAGGGTTGCGAGCATCGGATGCACGATCTGTGGCATCGGGGCCTTGCGAGCGCCGACCAGGCGTCCGGGATCGCTGCCCTCTCCAGTTCCAGAAGCTGGTAAACCTTCTTTTACCTGGCAAAGACTGCGACCGCTGACGACGGAGCCATCGTGATGCTCAATTTTCCAGCCAGAGTGCGCTTCGGAGTCACGATGCTTGATCAACAGCCACGGTTTTCCAGTTGTGTGGGGTCTTCGAAGGCGTACCAACACAAAGCTCCCGCGCAGCTTGCTACCGCGGAGGATGAATTTGAGCTCACCTTGCCGGTATTGTTGAGATATCGGAACGTCTCCTACAGGTTCAAAGGTTCCCCGGTCCCAAATGATCACAGGGCCGGCTCCATAGTTCCCTTCAGGAATAGCCCCTTCAAAATCAGCGTACTCAAGGGGATGATCCTCGGTTTCCATGGCCAAGCGCTTGTCGGCTGGATCAAGCGATGGCCCCTTGGGAACAGCCCATGATTTCATAACCCCATCAATTTCCAACCGGAAATCATAGTGGAGGCGGGTTGCATCGTGCTTCTGGACGACGAAGCGCCTGCCACCGCCAGACGGACATTTCCGCCCCGGCTTCGGTTCCGGAGTCGTGCTGAACCTTCGCTTGCGTCGGTAGGTGGATAGCGAACTCACTGGTCAGGTCTTCAACCAGCCCGTCTTCGTGCTTTGGTGGCCCCGCGTTGTGCCCTCGGCACAGACCCTTCCTGCGAAGCCAAGCTCTTCTTCAGCGCCTCCATCATGTTGATCACAGGCGCCAGCTTACGTTCCGACACTACTGGAAGTTTCTTCCCTTTGGCTCTCGCATGAAGAAGCCGATCAAGCTTGGCCTTGTACTCGTCACGGTACTTTTCGGGCTTGAAATGCGTAGTAAGGTTACCAACCAACTCTTTCGCTAATTTCACTTCTTCTGGTTTCACTTCGCTTTCCAATTGACCATACTCAGGCAATTCGTGGATCTCGTCGGCAAAGTAGAGTGTGTGGAGTGTCAAACCATGGGCGTGCACCCGTATGGCCACGACATATTCTCTCTGATGCATCACAACCGTCGCTAATGCAATTTTTCCTGTCTCTTCCAATGTTCTAACGAGCAGACTGTAAGCTTTCTGGCCAGCCTTGTCCGGAACTGCGTAATAGGAAGCGTCGTAGTACAGCGGATCGATCTCCATCAGCGGCACAAACTCACTGATTTCCATGGTTTCACCCTTATCGGGTGCAAGCTTCTTGATTTCCTGGTCCTCAACCAGAAGGTATTGGCCCTTTTCATACTCATAGCCCTTGACGACTTCGGACGGTTCAACAATACGCTTGCAAGTGGGGCAGAAAAGCGGCCTGCGCAGGCGAGTGCGGCAGGGTTTGTGGAGTTGGTGAAATTCGATTCTCTTGCTTCGGGCAGCAGCGTATAACCGGATGGGAATGGATACTAAACCAAATGAGAGATATCCCTTCCAAAGGGTGGAAGCCATGGAAACCTTCCTATGCGTTTGCGGATGTGAGTCAGGGTTGCATGGAGATCTCCGAGATCTCCAGGGTCACCTTGACAATCCGGTTGTGAAAACCTTCGGCGTGGCAGGCGTCGAAGAGCAGCAGGAGAAGGATGTTCTCGCTTGACCAAACCCGGGCAGCACTTGCTTCTTCATGATGACGCAGTTGCCGATCTCAATGGCCGGTCTTATGGGCCTTCTTCTTGTGCTGTTTCAGGACAGTGCGTGCAGCCACTTCTTTTGCGCGCTTCCCATAGCGGCCAGTCCGTTGAGCGCTCGTCTTGATGTGCTCATACTGGCGTTGCTCTTTTTTGCTTACGCCACGTATTCCTCTTTGTTTCGGCATGGTTCGTCTCGATGCAACTGTCTGAATTGCGAAGTGTCTTCAATCAACTGAACCCGATCTTGTTTCATGCATTTCCAGGTTAGACCCGTACAGACCAAAGAGGCAATCAATGAAATGCTGTAGTTCGTTCTGTAAGAATCCGTAAGCGGTCTTCCGATACGAACGCGTTTTATAGGGGTAAGGGTCGAAGCTGATGTAGTGCTACAACAAAGGGCCAGGGGCCTTTCCAGTGTGCTGTTTGTCTCAAAATTGGCGACCGCTCCAGTAAATTTCTAACACCATCTAACCTTTGCGTGAAAACCTTTTTCAGGTCATTCAAGACCATTATCTGATGGGGCAGGTCAAGCGGTGCGATACGCCACATATTGGGTCCAAACTTTTCAAGCTTTGATGGCGGGACGGATACTGTCCACAGATGGTCTCCACTCTCCGCGCAAATATAGTTCAGTATCTTGTAAGCAGGCATATTCTGCAAATTGAAACTCAGACGACCTTTCCCAAAAGGACCTCCGGGGAAGCTTCCTCCGAATGCCGTTCCCGGCTGGTAGACGGCCTGCAGTGATCCAGCGAGGTAAATGCTGGCAAATTCCGGGCCGACGCCCTTAAGCTGAAACTCAGCGATCATTGTGTTTAGAACATTCCTTGGATTAGATCGAATCTCAGGCTTATACACATCGATTAAACCCGATGAGAAATCTACCTTGAGACCAGAGTGCGTCGCCGCTATTAGAGACTGCACTATAGAAGCCAGAGATTTATTCTCAACACGCAACTTCACAGGTCGCCACACGATATCCCGATTTATATATTCAAGTCCCATGGGCAAGCGATATTGATAGGCGAGATCGAACAGGCTCGCGGCCAAACTCCGATTTTTATTGTCGTAAGAAGTTAATCGCCATTTAAGTATGCCGACAAAAGTTACTTGATTTTCAGGGAGGATGGCTGATGGCACTGCTGTGTGTTCTCCCATGTCCAGCGCAAGCGATAGCAAACCGCAAATAATGATTGTTCTAAAAACCTTCATAGTCATTATCCGAGCTCTACGGACTTGGGTAGAGCGTGGGGCAACTCGCCTGTCCATTGTTGCAAACAGCTTGAAATATATTATGGGTTCCTGTCTGTCCATTGGCTATCCCCGTCGTAATCAACACAGGATACCCATCCACAGTAAAAGACCGATTCCAGGACTTTCCGCAATCCGTTCCGGGTGGACAGCACTGGAACAGACTGTCCCCGCTTGTGAGCGTGCCGGTTGTATCGGTGGTCCACTCAGAAGAATCGTTCACCGCGCCAGGGCACGCCCCCGATACGTCGCTCGTGCTTTCGACAACCGTCATACCTTGGATCGGGATACCATTACCGTTTGCGTCAAGCACTTGGTACGTCACGAAATCACCCAACGTAGTGCTCGTATAGCCGGACGGGCAACTATACTGACCGCACTGACTGTATAGCACCAGGAGAAACTGCGGTTTCTGCACGTTCGCTGTCCCGCTGTTTTGAAGCGAAATGCCCGTGCTGTAACAGCCCTCAAACTG
>Ga0209062_1006877_pt1 | contig 10141 bp, 6 predicted proteins | sample Coa_R2_2_FD_187158 | JGI IMG/M metagenome (GOLD analysis project Ga0209062, IMG submission 187158) | Surface soil microbial communities from Centralia Pennsylvania, which are recovering from an underground coalmine fire - Coalmine... | ecosystem: Environmental > Terrestrial > Soil > Unclassified ...
ACCGCCATTAATTTATCAAGCAAATCGATGTTGATCCGAACGGAGGCATCGTAAACCGCCGAGCTGTCGGTCGAAGAAATGGTCCTGGAATCGATCGTCGGCGGAGTTGAATCCGAGCTAAGAACGGCGGCGCCGTCGGACAGCGCGAAATCGGTTGACGGCGCTTCCAAGTGAACCCCCTCCGGCTCGTGGCTTGTCACGATCGTTTGGCTCACGTGTTGACCGCTGGCGAGTCGATTCAGCTCTTCGATCAGGCCGTACTCGTCCACGTCGTTGTCCTGGCCGGTAGTCTCGATCGTGGTGAGCATCGCGCGTATGACATCCACCATCTTGAGCAAGCAATCGGTGATGATCGAGTTGAGATCGAGCTTGCCGTCGCGCAGCTTGCCGAGCAGATTCTCGCCGGCGTGAGCCACCGCTTCCAGATGGGGAAAACCCAAAAAAGAGCAGCTCCCCTTGATCGTGTGGAGAGTGCGGAAGATGCGCCCCACGGCTTCCGCTGGCGTCTCCGTTTCCTCCAACTCCACCAGATCCGCGTCTAGCTGGTCGAGGTTTTCGTGGCACTCGACCAGGAATTCCTTCGTTGCCTCTTGCAGTTCAGACATTCCCTTCCCCCCGTCGCTCTAGGATTTTGCGGATCACTTCGAGTGGGAAACTCTTGTCGCAAATAGCCGAGACGCCAAGTTGACGAACCGCGTCCAGTTTGGCAGCGTTGGTTTCGGTAGTGACGAGGATGACCGGCACGGAAGGCCTGGAACTACGATTTCGGATGAAATCAACCAGCCCGCGGCCATCAAGGCGCGGCATGTTGTAATCGGTCACGACGAGATCGAAGGCTTCCTGCTTAAGCAAGGTCACGGCCTGCTCGCCGTCCTTGGCCTCGGTGATGCAGTCCAAACCAGCACCAGTCAAGGCGCGACGAATGTGGCCGCGAGCGGTATCGCTGTCATCAACCAGAAGCACGCGAATTTTGCCTGCAGGGTTCGAGGCGACATCCGATCGCGGAAGCGTCGAGGTTCCGGCTGCGGCCGCCAACGCCGCGGCCAGTTGGTCCGCGGTGAACGGTTTAGTCAAACGGATGACATTGTCGGCTTGGCTTAGCGAGCCTAGTTGTTGTGCGTCCGATTCACTGGAAATCAGGACGAAACCGACCGCGCTGAGTGGCCCTTCGGCTTGCATCCGGCGGGCCAACTCTAGTCCGGTCATGTCCTTGAGAAACATGGCGCTGAGGACCACGGAGGGAGGGGCATTGCGGGCGGCTTCCAGCGCTTGCTGCCCGGACGATAGGATGGAAATGTCGCTGAACCCCAGTCCTTGAAGATAGGTCCGAATAATGACCGCCTGGGACCTGGACGGCTCAACCAGGATTGCGGTCATGGTGCGGCGGGAGACGGCACCAGGGACCAAATCGACTGTCTGATCGGTCAATGCGGACGCAGCTGTTTGCGGAGGGGCCGAAGGAACCACTCGTGGAGTCGCAGAGGGAACGGTTTGCTTCGCCTGCGGTTGGGGTCCGCGTGGGAGAGATTCGAGCGCTTGAGCGGCCTCGGCCATCGAAGCGAAACGTTCCTCCGGTTTCTTGGCCACCATGCGGCGAAAAATCGAATCGAGGCTGGCGGGGATTTCGCCGCGGGCTGCGCACAGTGAGGGCGGCGGGACCTCGCGATGTTTCAGAAGAATTGCCATCAAGGAATTACCGGGAAACGGTGGAGAACCGATAAGGAGATAATACAACGTGCAACCCAGGCTGTAGATGTCCGCGTGATGGTCGATGTCCGTCAAACCCATCGCCTGTTCGGGAGACATGTAGTCCACGGTTCCCATAATCGAGCCTGCCTGGGTCAAGGCAGCCATTTCTTCCGTGGGCCGGCCAAAGGAATCATTGAACCGAGCCAGGCCCAGGTCAGCCACCTTCACCACGCCGTGAATGTCACGAAGCAGGTTAGCAGGCTTGATGTCGCGGTGGATGATTCCCTGTTCATGGGCATAGTGCATGGCATGGGCGGCTTGCACGATGCAATGCACCGCTTCGGGAATCGGCAGCGGGCCACGCTGCTTCACTTCACTGGCCAAATCCCGACCGTTGACGAACTCCATGACGAGGAAGTGGCCCACCTCGGCCTCATCCGCGTCATGCGCCATGACGATATTGGGATGGCTCATGCGCGCGACTGCCTCGACCTCGCGCTGAAATCGTTGTACCAACTTCTCGTTTTGAGAAACGCTTCGAGATAAGACCTTGATGGCCACGACGCGCTTCATGCGTTTGTGGCGGGCCTTGTACACTGTTCCCATCGCGCCGGCGCCGAGACGGTCGAGTATTTGATAGTTGCCGATGACCAGCTCCTCGAAGCGTCGCTCGCGCAGGGCGTCGGCCTGATAGGGCGTCAACTTTCCGGCAGCGACAAGGCGCTCCGCGATCGCCTGCCCATCCAAAGCGGACTGCCGCAGGGGTTCCAGAATCGTGGCAATCTCTTCGCGTGGGAAGAGCGTACTGTCAAGTAGATTGCGGACGAATTCATCCCCAGTGAGCCGCTTCGCCACAACTATCCTCCGATTGCCAACCTTCGGAACGTCCAAAACGAACTCGCTCTGGCGACGCTTTGCGGAAGCGTTGAAGAGAAGACGATTTTGGGAAGCATCGCCAAATGCGCGTATTCCGGTACGGCTCCTAACGATTGTATGCGACTTATGTTACCACCGTAAGCGACGCACGAATCGGCGCGTATTGGCCTTTGGTCCAACCCTGGAATCGCTCAAAACGAGCGTGGTAGCGACCCTGCTGACGCTCGCTCACGGTCCCGGCTCAGATCGATGCACTTAACTCATCCAGCGTCGTGTCAAATCAGCGTAGGCATCGATACGGCGGTCCCGCAAGAAAGGCCAATTGCGGCGGACTTCTTCCAAGCGGCGCCGATCGCAGGGGACAACCAGCACTTCCTCGCCCTCCACCGAAGTCTGCCCCAACACCACGCCGAACGGATCGCACACGAATGAGGATCCCCAGAAATCCAGGCCACCATCGGTCGGGCCTTCGTGGCCGACGCGATTGACCGCCGCCACAAAGACGCCGTTGGCGATGGCGTGGCTGCGCTGCATCAATTGCCAGGCTTCGCGTTGAGACGCGCCATGCTCCGCCTTCTCGCGCGGATGCCAGCCGATTGCGGTTGGATACAACAGCACTTCCGCCCCTTGCAGGGCGGTCAGCCGTGCAGGTTCCGGAAACCATTGGTCCCAGCAAACCAGCACGCCGACTCGGCCAAAGCGCGTCGAGAATGCGCGGAAGCCGGTATCGCCCGGCGTAAAGTAATACTTCTCGAAGTACAGCGGATCGTCGGGGATGTGCATCTTGCGATACAGACCGCACTGGCTGCCGTCAGCGTCGAACACGACCGCCGTATTGTGGTACACTCCAGGAGCACGGCGTTCAAACAAGGAGGCGACGATCACGGTTTCGGTCTCGCCCGCCGCCTTCGCCAGACGCTCCGTGGACGGCCCAGGGATCGGCTCGGCCAAATCGAACAAGGCGGGATCTTGCCGCTGACAGAAATACGGCGAGCGGAACAGCTCCTGTAAACAGATAATCTGAGCGCCGTTCCGCGCGGCCCGATAGATGGCCGATAAGGTCCGCTCGAAATTGGTTGCCGGGTCCGCCTCGCAACGCATCTGGACGAGGCCGAGAGTGAACGCGTTCGTATATGAATTTGCCATGGTGCGCGTCTTGATCCTTGGAAATCGGGAATGATGCTTGCCGAACCGCGACCGTGAGGAAGCGGTTCTTGCCCCCACTCCCTCACGGTCGGGGTCTAGATTAAGATAGCACAGAGGATCATCGTAGCAGTTTTGACGAGAGAGCAACCATGCCGGAACAAACCGAACAAAGTCCCGCGAATCCGGATCGCCAGGTTCGCCAGCACCTCGACAGCCTCCGCGCTGCCGGGGTTTATTGGCTGCCTGCCTCCAATCCCGCGACGGAACCTGAGTCTCGCGAGGCAACGGTGGCAACTCAACTTTCCCTGTTTACGGCGGCCAGCGAAGTTTCTCCTAGCAAAATCGAGATCGATCGGCGTCGACAGGAGTTAACCGTGCTGGCCGAACGCGTGGCGAGTTGCCAACGCTGTACCGAGTTGGTCGTGAGTCGATCGCGCACCGTTTTCGGCGTCGGGCCTTTGGATCCGGAACTGTGCTTCATTGGCGAAGCACCGGGCGCGACGGAAGATCAACGCGGCGAACCATTCGTTGGCGAGGCGGGACAGCTGCTCAACCGAATCATCGCCGCCTGCGGCATGAAACGCGAGGAAGTGTATATCGCAAATATTTGCAAGTGCCGGCCTCCAGGGAACCGCCTGCCGACCGCCGAGGAGGCCGGCAACTGCCGCGAGTACCTGGAGCGTCAGCTCGAACTGATACGGCCGAAGTATATCTGCGCCTTAGGCGCCTGCGCGGCCCAAAACTTACTCGGAACATCCCTGAGCATAGGCAAACTGCGCGGCCGCTTCCACGATTACAAAGGAATTCCCGTGATGTGTACGTATCATCCGGCTTTTCTGCTGCCCACACGCAGCCCGCACAAAAAGAAAGATGTGTGGGAAGACATGAAGAAACTACTTGAGCGCATGGGCCGACCAATTCCGACCCGCTAATGGTGTTCTTTTGAGAGTCTGTTCCAGAAGGGGTGAGCAGAGCCGCGACCGTAAGGGAGCGGGGGCGCAATAGCTCGAAAAAACGCTCCCTTACGGTCGCGGCTCTGCTGTGACTAATCTTTCGGAACAGACTCTGAACTGGGCGAATGTCTGCATGTATCAGTTACTCACTGGATTCATTTTTTGCTTTTTGGGTCACATTTCCGCCTTTGAAGATGACAATGATTGTGGTCTTGCCGCGAACCCACTTCATCATCTTAGAACTCTCGCCGGAAGCGTTTGCTTTTTGAGCATCACCGCCGCTGGTGCCGCCAAGCGGCTCCCCTTCTCCCATGATGTCGATCACTTGCTCTATGGACATTCCGTTCTCGATTCTCTCGAATTTACTGTCGGTAATCATGTCTGGAAGCACGAAGAAGAGAAGCAGGCCAAGTCCAAGGATCAATCCCAAGACAGCCAGGACGATCGACCGTTTCGATTTCAGCCCGAAGGCGGCCAAAATGCTCTCTTCTCCGGATTGTTTTTCCTTTTTCCTCGACGACAACGAATGCGAACTCAACTCGTTTCGCAAAGAGTCAAGATTTGGTTGACGAGTCGGACCGGCAACGACCTCGCGCATCGGTTGGCGCATCGGCGGCGCACTCGGCTGCCTCCGCGATTCGGAGCGCCGGTGCGATGCAATGTCTCCGAGCGACGGCGACCACGGGTGAGGCTCGCTTGCAGCCGTCGGCTCGTTACGCCGCGGCTCGTCATCCTCTTCACCGGTTACGGTTTCGTCGCCTTCATCGGAGACTAAGGAGGCCTCCTGGTTCTCGTCGTCGGTTGGCGGCGCCGCTGGCTCGGGTCCGTGTGCCGCTTCCATCAGTTCTTTCAGCTTACGCGAGACGCTCTTGTAGGTGATGTTTTGCATGAGAACGGCGATGTGCGTCGAATCGGGCAGTCGGGCCGCCCAAGTTGCCTGGCTCTCGCTGAGAAGAACTAGGGACGCGAGGGGAAGGCCCTTCCGGGAGGCTTCATCGACAATGTGCTCGAAAACGCGGAAACCCTCTTCTCCAGTCGTTCGCGCATCCACGATCAACCCGTCATAGGGATGATGGCGAAATCGATCCAGAGCGTGCATGGGATCGCCGGCCAGGAAAACACGATAGCCTTGATCCTTTAGTCCATCCCGAAGAACGTCCTGCAAGTGCTGATCGGGTTCAGCGATAAACACGGAGCGCGCCGGTGCTTTGCCGGCACGCTTGCTGGTCTTGCCGTCCACCTCGCGCCGCACCGCTCGAACGGCGTCGAGCAGCTGCGAAGGCGTTTGGTAGCGCTCTCGCGGGTCCAACGCCATCATGGTTTCGACCAGCAGCAGCACCGAGGGCGGGCCGTCGATTTCCTTGGCGTTGATCGCCCGCACTTCCTCGAAGCGCCCTCTTCGCATACGGGCATGTTTATCTCTTGTCATAATCAAGGGCGAACGGCCGGTAAGGCATTCGTACAGCACGCAGCCAAGGAAATAGATGTCGCTGCGCACGTCATTGTTATCGACCCCAGTGGCTCGCTCCAGTCCGGCGTAATCGACGGTACGATCGACTTTCTCCTCGTCTGACTTTGCCAGCGTGGAAAAGAACTGTGCCAAGCCGAAGTCTACCAACTTCGCCTCACCAGTGCTGGAGACGAGGATGTTGGTCAACTTGATGTCGCGGTGCGTCATCTGGCGCGAGTAGGCGTATGTTAAGGCCGCGGAACAGTCTTCGATGATGCGCAGCGATTCGGCGACGGTCAGTGTCTTACGGATTTGCAGGATCTCTCGAAGGTTGCCGCCCTCGACGAACTCCATGACAAGGTAATACTGTCCGGAGGCGGCATCCCGGTTGATGGCTAGGACTTCGACGATGTTGGGATGCTTGAGAAGCAGGCCGACTTTGCCCTCGCGGATGAACATGTCGATGCGCTTCTCGTCCTCGCTCCAGCGACGACGCAACACCTTGACAGCAACCACTCGGCCGTCGCGCGGATCTTCGGCGCGATAGACGCGGCCGAAACTTCCCGACTGAATCTTGTACAGCAGCCGATACCCGCCCAGGATGAAGCCGTCGAGGTCGCCCTTAAGGACTTTGCCGCGCTGCCAAGGCGTCAAATAGCTTTTACGCTCGAGAGCGGCAATCAAGTGCTGGAGATCCGGCGAATCACCAAGCTCGTCGTGGATCTCTGCCAGCTCGCCCTCACTCACCAGGCCGAGTTTGAGGATCGCCTGCTCGAAATCGGAGGTTTCCATCGTTTCCATAGCTGGCCCTGTGCTAGCTCGGGCGCGCGAAAAGAGCGCAGTTCCCGAATGCGCATATTTGTCCTTTCATTTTACCTCTCTTCGTCCATCTGCCAAGCGAAAGGCGCAGAGTTTCTAATCTCATCGCCCGAGTCCAAGCCAAGCAGTTGAAGGGTAGCGATTGTGCGAGTTGCTCGGGCGAGCGCGACCGCGCTCGCCGACGATCGATTTTTGGACAAATCCATTTTTTGTGGCGGATCCTTCGGCCGTTTCGTGCTTGGTGAAGAGAGGGGCCGGTATCGGCGTCTCGGGGGTCCGTTGGAGTAGTGAAACCGTGCTCAATTCCGCGAATGCGGGGAGGCGGTTCTCTATCGCGGTCCTTCACCCGCGCCGGTGGCCGGGAGATCCGCCGGCGCCAACCGGGACGCCGATCCTCTTTCCAAACCATTTGCCGCTATAGCCGAAAAGAAGCACCCCCTTCTCTTCTCTGGAGTTCACAAGATGTTCCCAGCCTCCCAACGATTATGCCCCGGTTCGCGGGTCGTCATGAAGCCTGTCGTTTCTTCGCCCAATCGGGGGGAGCGGGAGATCGGGGAGGCTATCCGGGAGCGCCTCGCGGTGACGCCCTCGCTGCATCCCTGGATCGATCAGCTGACTGTCATCGCCGAACATGACGTTCCGGTTCTGTTGACAGGTGAGACGGGCGCGGGGAAGACCTGGCTGGCGCGGATCATTCACGACTGTTCCCCGTGGAGGAATGAACCATTCGTGGCGGTTCCTTGCGGCGCTTTACCCGTGCCGCTCATCGAGGGCGAGTTCTTCGGCCATGTCCGAGGAGCCTTCACCGGCGCCGGTCGCAACCGTATGGGCAAAATCGCTGCGGCGGGCAAGGGAACGCTGTTGCTTGATGAAATCGACACATTAGGCCTGGAAACCCAGGCCAAGCTCCTTCGCGTCTTGGACAGCGGCGAATACGAGCAGCTGGGAAGCAATGAGATACAACGGCGAAGTTGCCGCATCATTGCCGCAAGCAACGCCGACATCGACGAGTTGGTTCGCCGCGGTGTTTTCCGTTCCGACTTGTACTACCGGCTTCACGTACTGCCTTTCTACCTGCCGCCACTGCGCGAACGAGTCAAGGATATTGCTCCGTTGGCCAAGGATCTGACGGCCCGCTACGCCGCGCGTTACGGCAAGGATCTACTCGACATTGGCCCCGAGGCGCTGGCGGCGTTGGTGTCCTACTCCTGGCCGGGAAACCTCCGCGAGCTGGACAACGTGATGTGGCAAGCCGTGCTTCTCAGCCACGGCGAAGTGTTGCTCCCTCGGCATCTCCCCGAACGTGTGCGCGATGCCCAAACGGCTGCCAAGCACCGTTCAAATGCGGTCGGGTCCTTGCTCCGCGGCGCGCGCGAGGCAGCGGAAAGCAACTTAATGCGGCGAGTCTTGGCCGACACCGGCTACCGACGCGACCACGCCGCCAAGCAGCTCGGCATCAGCCGCGCGACCCTTCACAAGAAGATGAAGAAATACGGCCTTGCTCCGGAGTGAGGTTCGCCCGAAAGAACACAGAAAAAGTCGCTTTTTTATGGCGTATCTTCGGAAAAGCCCGGCTTAGGAAAGAGACGGGAGAAGCAGCAATCGGCGTCTCGACGCACCGCGAGAGTCTGGAATGCGACTCCGAAGCAAAACATACTTTTAACACTCAAACCGGGTAACCCGATGACGATCTCAGGCGGGGCTTACAATGGTTATCTGTTCACCGGAGCCTTGGCCGAAAGCCCTGTTCCCGAACCTGCTTCCATGACCTTGTTCGGCATCGGCGCCGTCGCACTCGTTAGCTACCACTGGAAACGGCGCAAGCGAATCGCATGAGACACAGACAAACATCGGGGAGTCTACATCGCAGCAGCCCGCTTGACGGAGCCGGCGGCCCTGGCCCGTTTTCGTAATTTACCCTCTCGCAAGCGACCAAGTGTTGCGCTTCCAAAGCGATACGAGCATTAACAATCCTTAACGAAAGATTAATTCTGATTAACGTCTACTTCACCGGCTATTCCGCATCTCTTGCAGGGGTATAGGGTCTCAAGTGCGTAACTGGGCAGCGCTTGCGCCCGCTCGTTCCCTGGGTAGCTGCCGTTCGCGTTCCCGGCACAAGCATTGCACTTTAATCGCCGGGTAACCTTCCCTATCAACGACAGCGATAGTCCATTCATCCCATTGATTTCGAGGAGATGCAGATGCTCCAGTCGCCTTGGAAGAACCAGTTCGTTGTTTTCGCCTGCCTGTTGTGCGGTAGTTTCCTGGCCCCAACGGCTTATGCCGGTCCCATGCCGCCCTCGGAGATAGAAGGTGAGTATGCAACGAAAACCTCCGGCACTCCAACAAGAACCATTCCCTTGATCTTCACCTTGTCCGGCGGAACGGTCAGCAGTCCAGAATTCACGGGTTTCAGCGCACCGGAGGTCACAGTGGCTCTGAATCTCGTAAGCGGCTTGACGGTGACGGATGACACTACGGGAAAGAGCGACTTCAATCTTTCTGGGGGAACGGCTGGCTACGTTCATTACACTCTCAGTTCACCAAAAATCGCGAACGCGAATGATGACATCACCGCGGTGCTGACGCTTCCTCCTATTCCACCTCCGAACAACACGACCGGGATCAGTTTGATTTTCCTCAACCCTGCTTTGCTTACCATTACGTTTCCTGTGAGCAGCGGCATCGATCCCCAGTTCGGACCGTCCGTGGGACCGGCGGCCTTTTTTACCATCACCCCGATTCCCGAGCCGGCTTCCATCGTTCATCTAACCTGGATAGGTTTGCTTGGTGCCATCGGCTATTGGAGGAGGCATCGTCGGACCGTCCATGAACTCGCGACCTGAAATCGGCTGAATGATCCTCACGGCGCTTTGCCGCCGGCATTCCAGAAGACGAGAGTGCCATCGATGCCGCCGCCGACCAGGATCCGTCCATTCGGCGCCCAGTTCATCGTGGAGAGCAAGATGGGGTTACTGAACGTGGCCAATTCACGTCCTGTCGCGGCCTGCCAGAGCTTCACTTCGCCGCTTGTGCTCGCCAGCGTCCTGCCATCGGGGCTAAACGTCACGACAAACACAGGACCGCTATGGCCGCGTAACACACTCCGTTGCTTGCCGGATTCCACATCCCACAAGCGGACCGTGCTATCCTTACTGCTGCTAGCCAATGTTCGACCATCTGGAGAGAACGCGATACCGGTAACGCC
>Ga0209062_1006884_pt1 | contig 10136 bp, 9 predicted proteins | sample Coa_R2_2_FD_187158 | JGI IMG/M metagenome (GOLD analysis project Ga0209062, IMG submission 187158) | Surface soil microbial communities from Centralia Pennsylvania, which are recovering from an underground coalmine fire - Coalmine... | ecosystem: Environmental > Terrestrial > Soil > Unclassified ...
GATTTCTTCCAAAACTTTATCCGGCAGCCAGATTCCCAGATGCAGGCCCATCTCTTTGGCGATCAGCCCGAAAATCTCCAGGTCGGTTTTCGCGCCCATCACCTTCACCGCCGCTTTGAGCTTCTGCACTTCGCCGCAAACATTGGTCACCGTCCCGCTCTTTTCGTACGCGGAGGCGGCCGGCAGAACGATATCGGCGCGCCGCGCCGTTTCGGTCATGAACAGATCCTGCACGACCACGAAGGCCTGCCGCGAGGCGAGCTTCGCGTCTTTCAGCGGATTGGCCCCCACCACCCACAGCGCGCTCAAATCCGCCGCGGCCAGCATCTGCTCCAGGCTCTTTCCGCCGTCGCGCGGAACCACGCCCATGTCGAAGGCGCCGCGCGAGTTCGAGTAATCGACCAGGCAAACGTACTTCACCGCCACGCCCAGCGAATCGCCGAAAGCGATCGTGCGGCGCGTGTCGGCCAGCGGTCCGATCACGATCACCAGATTTTCTTCCCGGGCGAGCTTGTCCCGAAGCTCTTCCAGATTTTGCGCGCGGGCAAACGAATACTTGTCTTCCCGGACCGGACCCGGCGCGACGGTATAAATATGCGCGGCGTGATGGCGGACGTTGGCCCGCGCCTGGAAGGCGAGCAAAGGATGCTGCTGCGACAGATCCGCGCCGGCGATCAGCACCGCCTTGGCCAGATAGAGATCCTGCGTAGACGCCAGAGCATCGTTGCGCCCGGCCAGCGCGTCGAAGAACGCCGCCAGATCGCCGGTGCGGTGATGATCGATGTTCTTTGTGCCCAGTCCCTGGCGCGCCATTTTCGCCAGGAAAAAATTTTCTTCGTTGGTGGTGTGATTCGATCCGATCACGCCAAACTCGCCGCCGCGAACTTTAATTTCGTTGAAGCGCGCCGCCACGATCTCGATCGCCTTCGACCAGGAAACCGGCTCGAAGCCCTCGCCGGATCGCAGCAAAGGCGATTGCAGCCGCTCCGGATGATCGACGAAATCGAAAGCGTAGCGGCCCTTGATGCACAAAAATTCGCCGTTGATGCCGCTGCGATCGCGATTGTTGCCGCGGATGATTTTTCCGTTGCGCACGCCCAGCGTGGTCCGGCAGCCGTCGGCGCAGTGGGTGCAGATCGTGCCCACGTGCTCCATCTCCCAGGGGCGCGTCTGATAGCGGTAAATTCCGCTGGTCAGCGCGCCGACCGGGCAGATATCGATGCAGGCGCCGCACTCGTCGCACTCCAGATGATCGTGGCGATTGGGAACGATTTCCGAGATCACGCCGCGATTGGCCACGCCCAGCGCGTTCACGCCCATCCCTTCATTGCAAATCCGCACGCAGCGATAGCAGAGAATGCAGCGCGGCGCGTCGAAAAACACCACCGGCGACCACTGCTTTTCATCGACGTGCACCTTGCGTTCCCGGAACCGGCTTTCGCCCGCGCCGTAGCGAAACACCATGTCCTGCAATTCGCATTCGCCGCCCTTGTCGCAAACCGGACAATCCAGCGGATGATTGGTCAGCAGGAATTCGAGCGTGCCCTTGCGCGCCTGCTTCACCACCGCCGATTCGGTGTGGACCACCATGCCTTCGGCCACCGGCAGCGTGCAGCCCACCTGCAATTTCGGCGTCTTTTCCACTTCCACCAGGCACATGCGGCAAGCCGCTTGAAGCGTCAGTCCCTCGTAATAGCAAAAAGAGGGAATCTCGATACCGGCCTGGCGTGCCGCCTCGATCAGCAGCGTGCCCTTTTCCGCTTCGACGGGGTGTCCGTCAATCGTCAGCTTGACCGTTTCCGGCATCAGACCAGCACCGCCTCCGGCACAATATATTTGTCAAAATCCTCGGCGAATTTTTCCACAATCGAAATCGTCGGCATCGCCGCCGCGTCGCCCAGCGCGCAGAATGTCCGCCCCAGCATGTTTTTGGAAAGCTCGCCGAGCAGCGCGACATCCTCGCGGCGCCCGTTTCCTTCCACCATGCGCGTTAAAATTTTCCTCAGCCAGGTGGTGCCTTCGCGGCAGGGGATGCACCAGCCGCAGCTTTCGTGCGCGTAGAATCGCATGATCCGCAGCGCCACGCGCGCCATGTCCGTGGTCTCATCCATCACCACCATGCCGCCCGAGCCGAGCATGCTGCCGGCCTTGGCCAGCGTGTCGTAATCCATCGGCAGGTCGCACTCGTCGGCTTTCAGAATCGGGCACGACGAGCCGCCCGGCACCACCGCCTTCAACTTCTTCCCGCCCGGAATGCCGCCGGCGACCTCGTAAATCGCCTTCAGCATCGGATAGCCGAGCGGCAGCTCATATACCCCCGGCTTATTTACGTGTCCTGAAATGCACACCAGCCGCGTTCCGCCGTTTTTCGGCGTTCCCAGATCCGCGAAGGCCTTGCCGCCTTCGCGAATAATGAACGGAACGGCGCTGAAGGTCTCCACATTATTTAATAAGGTCGGGCAGGCCCACGCCCCGGCGACCGCCGGAAACGGCGGCTTCATCCGCGGGATGCCGCGCTTTCCTTCAATCGAATCAAGCAGCGCGGTTTCCTCGCCGCATTCATAGGCGCCGGCGCCGGAGTGCGTGTGCAGATCGAAATTCCAGCCCGTTCCGGCGATGTTTTTTCCCAGATAGCCGCGCGAATACGCCTCCTCGATGGCCCGGTTCAGCGATTCGATCAGATAGCGGTATTCGCCGCGAATATAGATATAGCCGGCGTGCGCGTCCACGGCCAGGCTGGCGATCAAAACTCCCTCGATCAACTGGTGCGGATCGTATTCCATCAGCAGCCGGTCCTTGCAGGTGCCGGGCTCGCTCTCATCGGCGTTGACGATGATGTATTTCGGCTTGGGCGAGGTGCGCGGAACGAAGCTCCACTTCAGCCCGGTGGGAAATCCCGCGCCGCCGCGGCCGCGCAGCGCCGACGCTTTCACCTGCTCGACGATCTGCTCCGGCGTCATCTCCCGGGCTTTGAGGAACGCCTTGAATCCGTCGGTCGCCAGATACGTATCCAGCGACGCGGAGTTCTCCATGCCGAAGCGCCGCGATAAGATGCGCGTCTCCAGCGGGCTCGGTTCGTTATAAAGCGCCGTCATTGCGCTTTCCTCAGATCCTCAATCAACTTGTCCAGTTTTTCCGGCGTGACGAAGTGATGAAAGTCGTAGTTGATCTCCACCGCCGGCGCCCACGAGCAGGCGCCCATGCACTCCACTTCCTCCAGCGAAAACTGCCCGTCCGCGGTGACTTCTTTATGTCCGATGCCGAGCTTTTTCCGGGCGTGCTCGTACAGTTCCTCTCCGCCCACCAGCATGCAACTGATGTTGGTGCATATCTGCACGTGATATTTGCCCATCGGCCGGCGATGCAGCATCGAATAATAGCCGATCACTTCATCCACCTGGAGCGTCTCGACCCCGCAGCGCCGCGCGACTTCTTCAATCAGCTCCGGCGTGATCGAGCCAACCTCGTCCTGCGCGTAAATCAGCATCGGCACCACGGCCGAGCGCTGCTTGCCCTCAGGATACGCCCGCAGCATTTTCGCGAACCGTTCTTCCAAAGCCGGGGAAAAGGTCATCGATCCGTATCCCCCAGCACGAAATCCATGCTGCCCAGCGAAGCGATCGAATCGGCGATCAGCGTGTCCTTGAGCATCACGCCCAGCGCCTGCAAATTTCCGAAGCTCGGCGTGCGCATGTGCACACGGTAAGGTTTCGAGGTCCCGTCGCTCACGATGTAATATCCGATCTCGCCGCGCGGCGATTCGATGCACTGGTAGACTTCGCCCGCCGGCACGCGGAATCCCTCGGTGACGATCTTGAAATGATAGATGAGCGCTTCCATTTCCGTCTTCATCTTTTCGCGATCGGGGAGCACCACGTGCGGCGCATCGGCCTGCCAGGCGCCTTCGGGCATCCCCTCCAGAGCCTGGGTGATGATCTTGGCGCTCTCCCGCATTTCGCTCAGCCGCACCCGATACCGCGCGTAGACGTCGTTTTCGGCGCGCGTCGGAATCTCGAAATCAAACTTGTCATAGCTTGAATACGGCTCGGACTTGCGAAGATCCCACTTCAATCCCGCCGCGCGGATCATGGGACCGGTGACGCCCAGATCGAGCATATCCTCGAGCGGAATGAACCCCACGCCCTTCGTTCTGCGCATCCAGATCGGATTGGCGTCGAGCAGGTTTTCATACTCGTCCACCTTGCTCGGAAACGCGCGGGTAAATTTGCCGACCGCTTTCTCCCAGCCGCGCGGCGGCTCCAGCGCCAGGCCGCCGATGCGGATATAGCTGGTCATCATCCGCTGGCCGGAAAACATCTCGAAGATCCGCAGGATGTCCTCGCGCTCGCGGAAGCAGTAAAAGAACACGCTCATCGCGCCGATGTCGAGCGCGTGCGTTCCCAGCCAAACCAGATGGCTGTTCAGGCGCGAAAACTCGGTCAGCATCACGCGCATCCACTGCGCCCGCGGCGGAATTTCGATTTGCAGCAGCTTTTCCACCGCCAGCGCGTAGACCAGATTGTTGGAGAGATTCGCCAGATAATCCACGCGGTCGGTCAGCGTGACCGCCTGCTGCCAGAATTTCTGCTCGAACTCCTTTTCGATGCCGGTATGCAGAAATCCGATATCGGGAACCGCCTTGCGAATCGTCTCGCCTTCCAGCTCCAGCATGATGCGCAGCACGCCGTGCGTGGAGGGATGCTGCGGGCCCATGTTCAGCGTCATCCGGCGCGGCGCCGCGGGACTTTCCGGCTCCGCCGCCGGAGCCGGTATCGTTGCTACATGATCCTCGTCCGAAATCTTTCTCATTGTTCCTCCGGGTAGCTGTACTTATAGCCGTGCACCGGATAATCCTTGCGCAGCGGGTAGCCTTCCCAGTCGACCGGCATTAAAATGCGCACCAGGTTCGGATGATTGCGGAATTTGATTCCGAACATGTCGTAAACCTCGCGCTCATACCAGTCGGCCGCGCGCCACACTTCATACACCGAATCGATCTCCGGATTTTCGCCGCTCAGGCGGCACTTCACGCGCAGCCTCTCATTCTTTTCGATGTTGTGGAGGTGGTAAACGACTTCGAATCGCGGCTCGGCGGGATGCCAATCGACCGCGGTCACCGCGCTCAGCCGCGCGAATTTTTCCTCCTGCTTGAGGTAACGGCAAAAAGCAACGATCTCGGCCGGATGCGCCAGGATCGTTTTTTCTCCGAAGGCCTCGCGCGTTTCGATGATGGCGGGATGATTCATTTCGCGTCCTTATCCGTTGACCAGTCGAGCGCGCCCTTCTTCCATACGTAAAAGAAACCCACCAGAATCAGCGCGATGAACACGAACATCTCGGCGAAGGCGAACAGCTTCAGCTCGCGGTACACCACCGCCCACGGGTACAGGAATACGGCTTCGACATCGAACAGGATGAAAATCATCCCGACCAGATAAAACTTCACGCTGAACCGCTCGCGCGCGCTGCCGACCGGCGCCATGCCGGATTCATACGGCGTATCCTTCAGCGGGCTGCGGGACCGCTTGCCGAGCAGCGTGGAGGCGCCGATCAGTCCGGCCGCCAGCGCCGCCGCAATCAATACCTGAACCAGGACAGGAAACCAGGATTCCGCGTAGGTTTGGGGCATCTTTACAAGAAAGGGCTTAACATTTGAATATAATGACCGTCGAATCGAGGTGTCAATCTCCGGTGTCGAAATCTTTCAAACAAAAATGATTGAGATTGTAGTGAACGGCCAGCCCCGCCGCGTGGAGGCGGGCTTGAACATCGCGCAATTGCTCGCGTTTTTGGGCATTGAAGCGTCACGGGTTGCCGTGGAGCTGAATCGTCATATTGTGCGCAAACCGGAGTGGGAATCGACCGTGGTCGAGCCGGGCGCGCGCGTGGAGGTGGTGTGGTTCGTGGGTGGAGGAAGTTGCTAGTCTGAGCCCGGAGCCGCTCGAAACGGCGGTCACGGGGAAAAACAAAACTCCGCTATCCTCGCCCAAAATAATCGTTACCCTATTGACACGGCCTTCCAGTCGAGTACAATCGGAAGGCAGCCCTGAAATCTCCGAAACGGAAGCGCCCCGTTATGTTCAAAGCCAAAAAGAGCCGTGCCGCAGTTTCCGCAGGTGTCCCGACCCAGGACCGGACGTATTCTTCAAGCGAGGTGGCCGCGGTCGCCGGCGTCAGCCTTCGACAGCTCCAGTGGTGGGACGAACGCAAAGTCGTTTCGCCGCGCCATGAAGGCCACCGCCGGATCTACTTCCCCGCCGAGGTCATCGAGATTACGGTCATCGCCGAATTGCGCCGCAAAGGATTTTCTCTTCAGAAAATCCGGCGCGTGCTGCGCTTTTTGCAGCGCGAGATGGGCAAGCGCCTGTCCGAGGTGATGCATGACTCCTCGCAACTGCATCTGGTCACCGACGGAAAATCGATCTATCTCGAGGATCAGCACGATCGCATCGTGGATATTCTCAAGAACGCGCGCCAGCCGATGTTCGTGGTCTGCGTGACCGATCAGGCGAAACGCCTGGGGGAAATCGATCGTAAGCCGGTGCGTCCGGAAAATGCATTGCAAGCCCGCAGGGCGCGCGTCAGTTAAACGCCGGCGCGTGATTTGATCTTACGATTCCTCCGCCGCATCGTCTGATATACTTGGTTTCAGGTGGAGGTCACCGGATGCCGTCTCAGCGACGCCAGTATCTTCTCATCCCTCTGTTCATCGCGCTTTGCTCGCTGGCCATCGGCCTGTTTAGCGCCCGGGGCGTAAAGGCAGCCAGCTCGCTTGATGAAGCGACGGCAAACAGCTCCAAGGCATTTACGTCGGTTTATGATCTGGTGGAAAAGAATTTCGCCGATCCGGTGAAACCCGACAAGGCGATCTACAACGGCGCGATTCCGGGCATGCTCCGCGAGCTCGACCCGCACTCCAATTTCTTCGATCCCAAGGCGTATCGCGCGCTGCGCGACGATCAGCAGGGCCATTATTACGGCGTCGGCATGACGGTGCAGGCGCATGCCAGCCACGTGGTCGTGGTCGCTCCTTTTACCGGATCGCCCGCCTACAAGGCCGGCCTTCGCCCCGGCGACGTCATCACCATGGTCAACGATAAGAGCACCGAAGGTCTGGGCGTCAGCGAAGTGGCCGATTTGCTCAAGGGACCCAAGGGCACCTCCGTTCAGGTGGTCGTGAGCCGGGAAGGCGTGGAAAAGCCGATCACGTTCAATATCGTTCGCGACGAGATCGCCCGCGCCAGCGTTCCCGACGCGTTCTGGCTGAAGCCGGGCGTCGCCTACTTGAAGATCGAGCAGTTCAACGAAAATACCAGCAAGGAAATGACGGAGAAGCTGGCGCGGCTCGGCGAAAAGGAAATCAAGGGCCTGGTTCTCGATCTTCGGGAAAATCCCGGCGGATTGCTGAATGAAGGCATCGAGGTGGCCGGACATTTTCTCAAGAAGAATGAAACCGTGGTCAGCGTCCGCGGGCGCGCGCAGCCCAACAAGACCTATACGGCTCGCAGCGATAACGGCGGCAAGGATTATCCGGTCGTGGTTGTGGTGAACCGCTACACGGCTTCGGCGGCGGAGATCGTTTCCGGCGCGCTTCAGGATCACGATCGCGCCTGGATTTTCGGCGAAACGACGTTCGGTAAAGGGCTGGTCCAGCAGGTCTACCCGTTGAGCGATAACACCGGTCTGGCGCTGACCACCGCGCATTATTACACGCCCAGCGGCCGCCTGATCCAGCGCGACTATTCGAACATCTCGTTCCTCGATTACTACTATCACAACAATCTCGATCAGCGGAACACGCAGGATGTCAAGATGACCGACAGCGGCCGCACCGTGTATGGCGGCGGCGGCATCACACCCGATGAAAAGTACACCGTTCCGAAGCTCAACAAGTTCCAGCTCCAGATGCTGCGCAAGTATGCGTTTTATGACTTCTCGGCCAGATACTTCGCCGGCCGCAAGGACGCGACGCTGCCCCAGGGCTGGCAGCCGGACGAAAAGCTGGTCAACGACTTCCACGATTTTCTGATGAAGAACAACATCCCGTTCACCGATGCCGACTTCATCGCCAATCACGATTGGATCAAGCAACAGCTCTATCATGAGCTGGCTATTACCGGCTTCGGCTTCGACGAATCGGAAAAGATCCGGATCGAGCAGGACCCGGAAGTTCTGAAAGCGATGGAATCGCTGCCCAAGGCGAAAGCGCTGGTCGATAACGCCAAAAAGATGATGGTGCAACGCTTCGCTTTGCAGGAACAAGCCGCCGTGCGCTGACGCCGCCTGGGGTTGCCGGGCTGTTTCCCGGCGGAAACCCGGCGGGTAGAATAAAGTTTGATTCCGCAAATTACGGTTCTGGACGCGGGCGGGCAATATTGTCATCTCATCGCCCGGCGCGTTCGTAATCTCGGCGTGCATGCAGAAGTCGCGCCCAGCGAAACCCCCGCTTCCGCGCTCGCCGGTCGCAAGGGAATTATTATCTCCGGCGGACCGGCCAGCGTGCACGATCCCGACAATCCGGCCATCGACGCGGCGCTGCTCCATTCCGGCATACCGGTGCTCGGGATCTGTTACGGTCACCAGTTGATGGCTCACCTTCTCGGCGGGCGCGTGCAGAAAGGCGAGCAGGGCGAATACGGCTTCGCGCAGCTTGAAATCTCGGCGGGCGATTCCATTTTCGCCTCGCTCGAGCGGCGCCAGCAGGTGTGGATGAGCCATTTCGACGTCGTGATCGAACCGCCGGAGGGTTTTGACGTGCTCGGCCGGACCGAAACCTGCGCGATCGCGGCCATGGCGTCGCCCGCGCGGCGGCTTTACACCGTGCAGTTTCATCCGGAAGTGGCGCACACGCCCGGCGGAAATACAATTCTTGCCAATTTTGTTTTTGGCGTCTGCGGCTGCCGCCGGGATTGGGACCCGGCCGGCCAGATCCGAGCCATCGAGGACCAGATCCGCGCCGCCGCCGGCTCGCGGAATATATTTTTCTTCGTCAGCGGCGGCGTCGATTCCACCGTCGCCTATACGCTGTGCCTGCGCGCGCTGGGCCCGGATCGCGTGCATGGAACCTACGTCGATACCGGCCTGATGCGCGAGGGCGAAACCGAGTTTGTGCGCCGCAACTTCGAGGCTCTGGGCGCGAGTTCCTTCGCGGTGGAGGACGCCGCAGGCGAATTTCTCGGCGCATTGGAAAACGCGACCGATCCGGAAGAGAAGCGGCACGTTATCGGGCAGCTTTTCGTGCGGGTGCAGGAGCGTATCCTCGAATCCGAGCATTTTCTGGACGGCGCCTGGATCCTGGGGCAGGGAACCATTTACCCTGACACGATCGAGTCCGGCGGCTCGGCCAAAGCGGACCTGATCAAGACGCACCACAACCGCGTCGCCGGCATCCGGAAGCTGATCGAGCAGGGCCGCATCGTCGAGCCGCTCGCGTCTTTTTATAAAGACGAAGTGCGGGCCATCGGGCGCGAGCTCGGCATTCACCCGGCGATGCTCGAACGCCATCCGTTTCCGGGGCCCGGGCTGGCGATTCGCTGCCTTTGTTCGAGCGAATCGGCCGAGCCGCGGCGCATCGAAGCCGGTTGGATTCTCCCGGTGAAATCGGTCGGCGTGCAAGGCGACGCGCGCACCTACCGGCCGGTGCTGGCGCTCGAAAAATTTCCGGATTCCGAAGAAGAAGCCGCGCGGCTGATCAACCGCATCGCGGGAGTGAACCGGGTGATCGTCGCGGTTCACGTCTGGCAACCGGTCTCGCAACTGCGCTGCGCTCCGGCGCGCCTCACGCGCGGGCGACTGGATCGTCTTCGCCGCGCCGACGCGATTGTCCGCCGCGTTTCGCGCGAATCCGGCTTCGACGCGGCCATCTGGCAGTTTCCCGTGGTGCTGATTCCGTTCGGAACGGTGGAAAAACCCGATTCGATCGTGCTTCGGCCGATCGATTCGGTTGACGGCATGACGGCGCGCGCGGTCCGGATGCCGGGGGCGGTGCTTGAATCGCTGGCAGGCGAGCTCGCTCAAATCCCCGGAATCGCGGCCATTTTTTACGATCTGACGAACAAGCCCCCGGCCACGATCGAGTGGGAATAAGAGTCTGACGAGTAAAGCTTGCGCCCCAAAGATGGCCTGCATCCGATCCG
>Ga0209062_1006885_pt1 | contig 10136 bp, 10 predicted proteins | sample Coa_R2_2_FD_187158 | JGI IMG/M metagenome (GOLD analysis project Ga0209062, IMG submission 187158) | Surface soil microbial communities from Centralia Pennsylvania, which are recovering from an underground coalmine fire - Coalmine... | ecosystem: Environmental > Terrestrial > Soil > Unclassified...
GGCGGCTGTGCTGATTATGGAGCGCGGCACCGCCGAACAACTGGGATTGAGGCCGCGAGCGCGTTTCGTCTCCTTTGCCCTGGCGGGAGATAACCCCATTATGATGCTCACCGCCCCCATTCCCGCCACCTACAAAGTCCTGAAGCGAGCGGGCCTGACGCTGGATCAGATGGATCGCATCGAGATCAACGAGGCGTTTGCCAGTGTGGTACTGGCGTGGCAGAAAGAAACCGGCGCGGACATGAGCAAGGTCAATGTCAACGGCGGCGCAGTTGCTATCGGCCATCCGCTCGGCGCATCCGGCGCGCGCCTGACAACCTTCCTGCTCAACGAACTGGAGCGCAGTGGCGGTCGCTACGGGCTGCAAACCATCTGTGAGGGCGGCGGTATGGCAAATGCGATGATTATCGAACGACTGGCGTAAACAAACTTCCGGGGAATAATGCGACCATCGTATCGTCCCGCAGGGGCCGATTTGAGCGCGCCGCCAGTTTACTGGCTAACGAGCCTCCACAGGCCGATGGAGCCAGTAAACTGGCGGCGCGCGCTCAAATCGGCCCCTGCGGGAGTTTGTTGGCGCGTGAGGAGAGAATTTCTTCGAGGTAATCGATGAAAAGGCCGCCGTGTCCTTCGGGGAACTGGCCCTGTGCATACCTGTCCGCCTGCCGAACATAGCGTTGTGAAAGATTACTGCGACAGGCGACAATATGGACAGAACTGCCCTTTTCGATCAGGCGACTGATCCTTTCGAAGTAATCACCATCTCCACTGACAATCACGTACACATCCGGCTGGCTGTGCGTCTCCTCAAAGACAATACATTCGACGAGGACAAAATCGGTCAGGTTTTCCGTCGGGCTTAACTGCCCCGTGCGCCCGCGTGGAAACTGCACTCTGAAGCCTGCATCCTCAAATTGTCTGACCATCGTGGCAGAATCAGGGATATTGCGCGGGGCCGCGCATATCCAGCGGCAGACGACTTCCCCGTACTGTGCGGCATGCCGGGTCAGAATGACTCCAACCTCCTCAGGCCGCTCCTGCAACTCCACCGGCAACCAGGGCCGCAGGTTTTCGTAGTCGACGAATAGCCCGACACGGCTGCGCTTCGGCTGTGCAGGATGCAGGAAGCTGCGCACCAGCTTGCTCTGAATGGTAATGTTGCCATTGTGAAGTTCCAGCCTGTAGCGATCCTCCAACTGCCTGATGGTGGCAAGCAGTTCGCGGTACTCGCCTTCAAACGCCTCGATGCTGACCTCTGCAACGCCGCGCTCGGTCAGCAAAAGCTGTAATGGCCGTTCCAGAAAGCCGAGGAAATGCCCGATCATATCTGATTGCCGGTTGGAATCAGGAGCATCCTGCGCCTCAGCGGCAAGCGAGAGCCAGAGCAGGTACGACTCCGGCGCGGGCAGCAACGGCAGGGAATCCAGCAAAAATGCTGTTGCCATGCCTGCCACACGCGGATACTGCTCCGCTCGCAGCAGGATATCGAGACCGCACCTGAGGGCCAGGCAGAGGTGGGCCACCGAAGTCGCCCGCGCGGCCACTCCGGGCCTGAGCATTTCCAGCGCCTGCGCCCTGTCGCCGCTGCGTACAGCGATAACGGCCAGATTCCAGACCTCTTCAGCCGAGGCCGCGCCAGCATGATAATGCTCTCTCCACTCAGGCAGAGCTTTATCCAGGCCGAGAACGACGGCTCTGGCAAACAGCACCCATTCATGGGCGAGAACGGTTTCGCGCTCCAGCGCATCTCTCTCCATCTGCTCAAGCTGAGCCAGCGCCCTTCTTTTACTCTCTTCTCCGCTACCGAGCAGGCGTTTTTTGAGATCAGAGAAGGACTCGCTCTGCACATTTCCGCGTACATAAAATGCGCTGCGCGGCGGGAGCAGTTCGTCGAGGAACGGCAGCGCGCCCAGCATCTCGCTGAGGGCAGAGAGCAACTGAGCGCGGCTGCGGCGCAGGATGGGACGCATGAGGTCGAGGCGAAAGTTACGCATGTTTTCCAGCAGCCCGGGCAGTATGTCCGGGCCGAAAATGGCTTCCAACCTGCGGCGCGGCTCCTCCTGCCGGTCGGCAATTGTTCTCTGCCTTCTGTCACTGGCCGTTTCAGCGTTCCCGTTTTGCTGCTCCCTGGCGGGAGGACTCGCCGACGTTGTTTTGCCGGGAGGAGAACTCACCGGCGTTGGCGGCACTCCGGGGGGAGAAGACTGCTCCACACGCTCAGAACGCCCGGCCCGGCCCTCCTGCAATGCTTTGAGCGCCGTATCGCATTTCTGGGCTTCAGGAATGTAACTGCCTGTGGCACAGCGACTGGCAAAAGCGGAGAGCGTTAAGGCCGCCTGCAGTTCTTCATCAAAGGCGCCGTTGGCAGGTGATGGGGCATGCTCAAGGAAGTTTTTGCATACAAAGACCGACATCACCACCAGCCGCGCAGTGACCGCAGAGGTCAAACCATCCTGGCGAGCTTCCTCGATGGTGTCCCTGTTCTGCTTCTCCCGACTGCGATCCAGCCGGTTCCAGAGCCGTTCCAGCGCGGCAATGATTGGCCGGGGATCCTCTCTCTCAATAGAGCGATCAAGCAATTGCTTTAAGGATGTAATGGCCTGGGAAGAGGGATGTTTTTCTATGGCCTCACGCGCGCTCTTGAGGTGTGACTTATCAAATTGCGGCAGGATGATTTCCAGGTCTTTGAATGCAATAGCCTGGAATGCTTTATCCGCGTTGCACATATGCAGGAAGACGGCAATGCGAGAAAAGCGTTCCACAAATTGCTGCTGGCGGAAGGAATATTCATACTGCACCGCCCACAGCAACGCCTGCCAGAGTTCAAGCTTCTGCTCTGTGTTGAGAACATTACCGCCCATCAGAGAGCCATATATTCCGGCGATATACGCCATCTGGCCCCAGGCTGTATCGCCGATGGGCAAAGAGAGGCGAATCAGCCTTTCAATCGCGTTTTTGTTCCTCTCACGATGTTCCGATTGCGCGAAGGGAACACAGGCGAGCAACTTCTCGGCAATCACGAAACGCTGCTCTACGACCGCGGATCTGCCCGCAACAAGCGGCCTGCGATCCTCCACACGCTCTTCGCCGCTCACAGCCTCCATCGTCAGAACAGGCGGTTGTACGGGCGCCGTTGCGCTCTCTTCGCCGCTCGCGGCCTCCACAGCCGGAATAAGTGGTTGCGCGGGCATGGCCGCCAGCGGAACCTCTTTTTCCGCAACAGCCGCGTCTGTACCGCCTGTATCAGTGCCTCCGTCCAGACTCAAAGGGAGCGTTTCCGTCTGGACAGTCGACAGAGCAGGCGTGCTAGCCGCCTCCGCCTCTACCTCCCCTCTCGCAATAGTCTCCTCTCTCTCTTCCTCTGCAGGGGGCGCTTCTGCCTGCGCCTGCGTTTCTGAAACCGTCTGCATCACTTCCAGCTCAGATAAAGGCGCTGCCAGCGGCCCCGATTGCACCGGCCCCGTCGGCTGGCGCATATTCTGTTGAGAAGGCAGAGGAGGAGGTGGGGTAATTCCGGCACCGGTCACTAACGGGCTTCCGCATTTACTACAGAAGCGCGCCTGTGGGCGTGCCGATGCGCCACAAACCGGGCAATTTCCCATAGATCGTCCTCCAATACAATCACATTGGCATACTTCATCAGTATAGTGATGATTGTATTATTATACTCTGCCATTGCAAAATTGTACAGAGACCCTGAATATAAATATGCCTTTCGGTTCAATGCTAGAAAAATCGAAGCCGTTGCGTGTGGCAGGCCATCAAGCCTTCAATTGCCAACCTGATCTGATGAGAACACCGGCTTAAATCTCGTCTATCTCGTCAGGATGCTGCCGGAGGATGTTTTGCGCAAGTTCTAAAAGCCTCTGCCGGTCGTTGGTGAGTAAGCGATCGATCACGGGGTGTTCAGCGAGCGGGGTATGGTTTTTGACAAAGGCGGCGATACGCTGATAGGCAACTTCTTCTGAGCAGCGACGCCGCAACTGGATATAGCGGACAAGAGCCTGACCGGCTTGCGTTCTTTCGCGGGCAGCCTCAAGGGCGAGCGCGCGTTGTATCTGCCTCTCCCGGTAAATGAAAAGAATAGCAACAATCACAGCGAGGATAAGAACCTTCACACTCCTGCCGACCCTGTTAGCCCTGTACATGCTGCGCACTCCTCCCCTGGTAGTAGATTACCAGTCGTCACTTCCCTGATTATACGAAAAAGCAGGCGACAATCCCCTGCATGCAGTACTTCAGGTTCTCTATTATACAGAAGATGCCTCTTTTTAGCATCAGGAAAATCGGGTATTCCTTATTAGCCAGAGTAGCTACGGAATAATATGAAGGCAGAAATGAGGAAGGAAGAGAATTCAGAAATGGAGGCCCAGCAGGAAGAGGATGTATGCCCCCAGCGCGCCTGCTGCCAGGAGCAAAGCCAGCCCATCGAGGTATTGCCAGCGTTCCTGGGACTGTAATATTTTCACGTGCGCGCTGGCATCTACAGCGATACATTTGCGGTTGCGCAGCACGCCGATGGCCCGCGCCATTGCGTGCGCGGAGCCAACGGCCATGCCCACAACAAGCGTCGCGAGGAGAGAATGACTGAGCGCGAGCAGCGCGACCAGCAGGGGAAGCAGCCACATACCGGCATAGGGATTTTTCGTCACCAGCCCCGGCCCCAGCGTGACCCCCCAGATGAACGCGCGCGCTACCGCCGAGCGCCCTCTAACCCAGTGCGCAGGCACCTGCCAGACAAGGCCGAGCAGCCGCCGGTGCAACCCCAGCGTCTCGCGCACTCCGAACCAGAAGGCATAGACCAGCGCCAGCAGCGGCAGCAGGAAGGGGACGCCAGCCAGCGGGCTGAGCGCCAGGCTGAGCAGGCCCCAGACAAGGGCTGCCGGGAGCATATAGGCAGCAATATAGAACGCTGCGCTGAGCCAGTATCCTCGCCCGGAGGATAACGCGGCGGTAGTGGCCGCGTTAAATCCTCAAGGCGAGGCCAGTTTCCCGGCCCCAACGAGGGCCGCCAGACCAATGGCAAACACGGCGATGGCCGCGCTGAAGTTCCCCCGCTGGAGTAGCAGCGCCCCTGCCACAAAGCCACCGGTGAGCATACATCCCACCAGAAACAGACGAAGCGGTCGCCCCGCTACCCGCGCCTCAATCACTGCTCACACTCCTCCTTCTCCGCTGCTTCTCTTCAAAGGCAAGCAAATTAGCAGCCAAAACACCCGCTCAGGCACGAACACTTGGGATGGCAGGGGTTCGCCTTGAGCGTGCAGTCCCAGCACAGTTTGTATCCCTTGCCGCTACTACCCAGGCCGCTACACGAGACCCAGTGACCACTGCTATAGTCACACCAGCCGCCGCAGCCATGCGTGCTATCGTTGATGGTACAGACCCGCATCTTCGCAGGGCAGGGGTCGGTGTATGAGGTGTTGTGCGGGCAGGGATAGCCCCAGTAGCCACAGGGATGGCCCTGTGTCCAGTTCTCATCACAGGTACACGTGGCCGCAAACGCTTCTCCAAAGTTGGCAAGCTGTCCAACTGTGGCTGCCGCTATCGTCGCCACCACTCCTTTGACCGCGCCTCCAACGACTTTACGCCGGTTGAATTTGCGCGCAAACGACTCTGACCAGATGCTAATGCGCTTATCAAACTCTTCTAACATGGAAATATTCCCCTTTCCTGATTGATACTGTTTTCCTGAACTTTCCCGTCTTTTTCAAGAAACGGTGAACGCTACATTGACCGGCTTTTGATCTCCCTGGCGTACTAATTTCCGCAGGGAGGATTCGTCCGTCACCGCCCCTTTCGCGCGCGTCACACCTTCTGGATCAATCAAGAAGCCAAACGGCGTGATAGACGTGCTGTAGAGCCGTGTCGAGACGCTGGCCGCTACGCGGCCAATTTCGATTGTGGCGAGCCGGAAGGCGTCAGAGGCGGCAATCAAGGTCGGCTCGGCGCTGGTAGCCACGAGGATTTGCATAGACGGCGTGAAGCGCGGCAGCAGGCGCTCAAGGGCGAGCAGGGCCTGCTGGCAACTCACACAACCGGGGTCGGCAAAGATCAGCAGGGACCACCGCCCCTCCGGCAGGAAACGCACCGGCCCGGACGCCTGCCGGTTGAAAGGTATGTAGTCGAAAGAAGGAGCCTTCTCACCAACCGGCAGGCCGTTGCGTTCGGCCCCGTGATCTTTCGCCTGCTCCAGATATGCCACCTGGCGATACATCATGATAATGAGAAAACCCAGCGCAAAGAGCAGCACCCACTGGCTGACAAACAACCATACGGGCAGCGTAATATTCGCCATAAACGTTACCCCCCTTAGATCATCCTCTCTTTCATTACTGCGATTGACTTTGCCGCCTGTGCCGCCACCAGGGCAAAGAGCAGGAAACCGGCAACCAGCAGCACAACGGCAAATGGCGGCGCGGCAAAGGAGAGCGAATAGACCATATCGCCCAGGAAAACCGCCAGCGCGAGCAGCGTCAGCAGCAGGCTACGCGCCAGTCCTTTGCCGCTAAACTGCGAATCGCTCAACATGCCGAAGCAGCGACACGAAACGGTGAGCTTCTTGCGTAACGCGATGATGACCACCACGCTGAGCGCGAACATAAAGAGAAAGGTGAGGCCGTTAATGATGGTGGGCCAGAGGCCGCTGACGATGCCAACGCCCAGCGCCAGTTCGACGAGCGGCACCGGCAGAGCCAGGCCGCGCTGCAGCGGCCCCTGCCGCACCGGCAGGCCCAGTCCGCGCAACGTGGCGGCAAAGCTCTGAATATCGGCCAACTTTGCCGCTCCGGCTGCCACCAGCACGGCAGCCAGCGCCGCCCGACCCGCGAACAGCAGAACCTGAAGCATCTCATACCTCCGATACTTCGGCAGCACGCAGCGACGCCCGGGCCATATGCCATGCCAGCGTGATCTGCGCCTCCGTATTGATCAGCCCGACCCAGCGCACAATGCCGCGCGGATCCAGAAAGAAGGCAAAAGGCATCACATGCACGCGAAAACGATCATAAAACGCAGGCTCGACCGGCACGACCGGCACCTGAAGATCGAGTTGCTGAACCGTCGCCCGGCAATCTTCCACGCTATCCTGGGAAATGACCAGCACCTCCAGTTCCCGCGCGCTCCCCGCCAGATAGTGCATGCCGCTGACCACTTCGGGAAACGCCTCCAGCGAGCGATTGACGAAAACAAGCATTTGCCAGTGATCTCCGGCAGGCGTCACCCGCAGGCGTCCGTCGATATCCGGCAGGCTCCAGGACGGAACGGCTTTACCCGGCGGAAAACCGTCTCTGGCGATCCCGACGGCGCTGCTCAGGCGCAAAAAACCTGCCCGCAGGATCACGAAGATAGTGAGGGAAATAAGGACAAGTTCGATCACCACGAAAAGTGTACCAGAGGCCACACCCATATCTTGCTCCTGGCTAGCATCATTAGCCCGCTTCTATACCTCATGCTGAGCGCCATGAAGCCTGCACATTCATAATGACCCAGGGAAGCGAGTACAATTTCTACAGCAAACAACCTACAAAAACTGGCATCAAAAGCTACTTTTACTGCTAGTTTGATTACAGTATCTTTACTGTAGATGGGTGGGGTCTTTCTATTAAATAACATATGTCTGGCTATAAGTCAAGTGAAGTTAAAATGTATTTTTCACTCTTTCAGCCAGCAAATGCTTGATAAGCGACTATCCACCCATCTTTTGCGAACAGGTAAAGGTCGGATGCGCCAACTTGCGGCAGAGAAAGCATAGACTTCTTAGAGGTAGCCCCATGACGTGAGTTGCTCTCTCAGCATACAGGCGTCTTCATATACCTCCTCCGGCGTGAGATAGCCCAGTTCCTCAAGGCGAGCGAGGATACGCCCGGTACTCTGCTCGATGGTCTCTTTATCGGTTTCAACCACCAGATCGGGCTGCTCCGGCTCCTCGTAGGGGTCGTCCACGCCGGTAAAGCCTTTGAGCTTCCCCTCGTCTACCAGCCGATAGAGGCCCTTCACGTCGCGCTGACGGCAGACGGCGATGGGGCATTTGACATAGATTTCCACAAAATCGCCGATCTCTTTGCGCGCCCACTCACGAGCCTCGCGATAGGGCGAAATAGCGGCGGCAATGCTTACCACACCATTGCGCGTCAGCAGGCCGCAGACGAAGGCGATACGCTTGATATTGGTGTCGCGGTCCTCACGGCTGAAGCCCAGGCCCTTGCTCAGATGCGTGCGTACGATATCGCCATCCAGCACCTCGACCCGACGATCAAGCATCTTGAGGCGCCGCTCAACGGTTCTGGCGAGCGTGCTTTTACCGGCGCCCGAAAGACCGGTAAACCAGAGTGTAAAGCCGCTATCTTTCATCTCTTTCACCTCCACACTGCCTCTTCATGCCGCCTCAAGCAGGCCCTCTATATCCACCCACCAGTCCCAGGTAGCTGGTTGCTGGCGCACAGGCTCTTCCAGCATGGCAATACATCGCCTGAACATGGCGGCGGCATCTTCATCCTGCGCGACCGGCGGTGAGATTTGCAGCGTCTGATGCCCCCAGTCTGGCAGGCGGCGGACCCACAGCAGCAGCAGCGGGGAACCGGTCAGCCGGGCCACATCCGCGCAGCCCGGCAAGAGCAACATGCGCTGCCCCAGAAATGCTACGGGAATGGCCCTGGCCCGATCTTCCGGCGCGACCGGCGTCTCAATGCCCATCGCGACCACCTCGTTGGCGCGCAAGATGTCCACCATACGCATGGCGGCCCCGAACCTGTCCATCTCAGGCTCGATATTCGGCCTGCGACGGTGGCGCGCCAGCGGTCTCTCGTGGATCAGCCGCCAGAGAAAGCGTTGCAGCGGCGACATATGCGCGGCGAAATGCGATCTCCAATCGCCCACGACGGTGACGGGAAAGCCGCGAGCGCCGATGAGCGAAAAACAGACGTTAAAGGAGCCTGCATGCACGCAACAGAGCATGGCCCCCTTCCCGGTCGCCAGCGCCGCCTCGATATGTTCCAGGCCACGTATCTCTACCAGCCGGGCCAGCGCGCGCCCCTTCCCGGCCAGGCGCATCACGTCTATCGCCTCGCAGGAACGCCGCCGGAAGTAATCGCGAGCGACCTGCCACCGCTCTGCCGCGCTCAACTGATCGCCCAGGACAGTCGCAAGATTGTCAATAATGCGGGCGCGCAGAGACGCATTCAGGCGGCAGCACCAGTCACCGCGCAGGCAGGCCATGCTATAGGCCAGCGGCGCGGGCAGGAAGGCGATCAGCGGCACGATGAGCAGGCGATAGAGAAACTCTTCGAGCCGACTCAGAAGCCGCTCGCGCGCCGGAGTCGCCTGCCGTCGCCGTTGTAATGGATACGCTAGCATCATATTCCCCCGTCGTTCAATGTTCTATCAAGCAATGTAGCATCACCGCCCCTTGCTTCACAACCGGAGAAACAGGTACGTAATTTCCCTCCCCTAGCGTTCCAGCCACACGCCCAGCCCGGAATCCCGCGCCGCCCGGTAAACGCAGGCGGCCAGCCCGACATCCTCAATGGCCAGCCCGAAAGGATTGACCAGAATGATATCCTGCGGGCTGCGCCGCCCTGGCTTGCTGCCAGCAACGATCTCTCCCAGTTGCGCGTCGATACGCCTCTTGCCCGCCTCAGGCAGGTCGTCCGGGCCGGTCACTTTGCCCTCGCGGTACATCCTGCCTAGCAGGCGTCGGGGATCGTTCCTGACAAGGTTCCAGTCGTCGACAACCACCACGTCGGCTTTGAGGACAACTTCCGGCAGGGGATCATCCAGCGAGATGTTGACCAGCAGGGAGCCGGGTTGTAGCCAGTCATACGGGATATAGCCGGTGGTGGTGGTGGTCACAGGAACGATGAGCCGGGCCGGGCGAATGGCCTCTTCCGCCGTCGCTACCGGCTGCATCTCTACCCGCTTCGCTGTCAGCACAGGGGCAAGCTCGCGTTGCAGAGCCGCGATGCGCTCGCCCTCCACGTCGAAGATACGAATGTGACGCAGGTGGGGAAGCCGTTCGGCCAGCAAGGTGATGTGGGCGCGCGCCAGCACACCCGCGCCAATGACGGCCAGGCAGGTAATATCCTCTCCCTGCAACAATTCAGCCGCCAGCGCCGTGACGCTGGCGGTGCGCAGGCTTG
>Ga0209062_1006888_pt1 | contig 10131 bp, 9 predicted proteins | sample Coa_R2_2_FD_187158 | JGI IMG/M metagenome (GOLD analysis project Ga0209062, IMG submission 187158) | Surface soil microbial communities from Centralia Pennsylvania, which are recovering from an underground coalmine fire - Coalmine... | ecosystem: Environmental > Terrestrial > Soil > Unclassified ...
ACAGGTTCTCATTTGCCGAGCGCGCTAATGCCGGACATCGCCGTCGATTCGATGATGTGGAGTCGTCTCGCGAGCGAGATTATTTTACGTTACGTCATGGCAGTTGAGTCAGCCTGCGCCAATTATGTGCGGCACAGGCCAGCGGCCATTCAGCGACCCGGCTCGGTCTCTATTGCGCGCGCATAGGCGGCGAGGCGCGCCACCGTAAAACGCACGGCCCAGACCGAAAGCAACGCATTGACCGTGACGCCGATGATCGGAGAAATCAGCACGTAATCGGCATGCGGCAGATGAAGCACAAGCGCGATATGCACCCCGCTCATGGCGATGAGCATGCTTCCCCACACCAGCGTGATGATCAAGAACGTATGCGCCCGATCCATCGCGACCACGGCCTCAAATCTCGGACGCCGCTCGGGCGCGCCTGCCGTCACGAACTGCCGAGCGACATAAAGAACAATCGGCCGACCGATTGCCGCCGAGATCAGAAACCCAAGCCCGATGATCGCGCCCTGGAAGGAGCGGAGCACGAGCGCGGTCGTAACATTCGGCGAGAGGACGGTGAGCGCGAGGTGGATGGCGATCCCGGCGAGCGCGATCAGCGCGACAAGGTCGACCATTCTTTTGCGCACGACACCGAAGATGAATCCGAATATCGGAAAGGTCGTCGCATAAAGGAGCGGCAGGATGCTCTCTTTGGGAAAGCGTGGCTCCAAATAGCGGAATAAGAGGTATGGGCAGAGCGCATTGACGATCAAACTGAAGCTGACCGAACGCAGGACGCGCGCTCGGTCGAAGCGGCGAGTTCCCGCGCCAGCACGGTCGATCCTGTCGTTCACATGCACCTGTCCCAACTGGTCGGCCGGCAATTCTTGACGGCCTAATCGTACCAGCCCTCGTCGCGGTTGGCGCCACAATCTTTCTTCAAGAGGCATACGCATCGCCCGGTGCTCTGCTGGCACACCGGCTTGCGTCTCGTCTCGCAGGGATAAAGGCGCCCGTCGGGAGCCCTCATCATGCCTCCGCAGCCGCCCGCTATATATCCGTAATCCGGAGAGTCTTGCGCTTTTGCCAGCGAGGATAAGGCGAGGAGGGAGCAGATCGTGATAAGGGCTGCGCAGATACGGGAGACCATGTCACTCGCTTCTTCTGAAAAAGATCGAACAGGTCTGTAGCACGTCGCGCGCGAATTGGCGCGTGGACATGGCAGGGAATGCGCGATTGTTCGTGTCTATAGACAAGGCCAAGACAGGGCCCAAGCGCCACTTTGGAACGATGCTCGCCGAGGGGCGTTTCCTTGCTCGGCCCTGTCGCGGTGGCGCCCTCGAAGCGGCCCGGATTTCGGCCGCGAACCAAAGGCCTTGTGGCCTTTCTCACTGCGCAGGACCGTGCCGCATGTGCGTATGCGTACCGGCGTTAGTCTAGCCGCCCGCGAAAAGCTATGTGGCCGCGTGGTCGCGGTCGATATGCCGCTGGCACATGTGCCGATTGAGGGACGGCGAACGGCCGATCGCGTCGTCTCGACGAAATATGGCCGCTATAAATGCGGTGCGCATACGCCGAACCGAGAGCGGCCGGGCAACATCAGCGACGTCCTGACCAAAGGATTCGCGCAAGCCAGATATCCCTTGCGAACCACCTGCGTTTGCCGCCGGCGCTCATCTGGTCTATCCGCATCCCGCATTGGTCGAGCTCGCCGGAGCGGACGAGCGATTGCCCTACAAAGTCTCAAAAGTCGCGAATTATTGGCAGGAGTGCACGCCGCCAGAGCGGCGCATGCGCCTTTTCGGACAATGGCACAAGATTGCAGATTTGCTCGCGCTGGAGATTGCGGGTATCGGGCAAATCCTGCCGAAATTGGAGCCCATTCTACGCGGGCAAGCGTTGAAGGCCTATGAGGGAATAACCGGCGCATGGGTGAATATCTGCGAACCCCAAAAGGGGTTCGCGCGTGCTTTCGTCCCGTGTGATTCTTCGCGCGCTACACGGTGCGCGAGCCTATCGGTTCCAATAGCGCCGCGGCCCTATTGCAGACGTTTGGCGGTCACACTTCTCCCCATGAGATCGACCTTGAGCGTATTGGCGTCAATCGCCTGGATCTCTTCGGTTTCCGGGACGAACTTCAGCGGGGTGCATTGATTGCTCGTGAGATTGCAGATCGCATGGGTGTTTGGCCCATTCGACACTTCCCCGCCACTCGGAGATTCGGTCAGGGTCGCTCCCTCGAGCTTATAGGTTCCCCAGAACTGTAGCACCTGATTTCCGAATATCGGCGATTGTGGATAGCGGACAAACTTATTGTACAGGCCGTCAGGCCGAAAAACATAGATGCCTTCGATGAGCAAATCCCCGACAGTGGATTCGAAATGCCATCGGCCCATGAGATTGATGCTCGGCTCCCACCCTTTCGGCAGCGGTATCGCGCTCGGCGTTTGGGGCTGGGTGGCGGGCGACGACGCGGCAGGAGGATTGAGCGGCGCAGCGCTCTGCGCTGAGCCTTGCGGCTGACCGGCGGGCGGAGACGACGGAACCTGCGGATAGAGCCGGACACGCGGGAAGAGCCATGACATTGCTGATACTTCTCCGCCGCCTGCATAGAGCCCAGGCGGTCCGCCCCCTGCCGGCGCCTTGCCGTCGAACGACGTGAGCTTCGTGCCGTTGACGAACAGGGTCGCGCTATCACCGCTGATCAACAGCTCGATCTCGTTCGTCGCATCGGGAGACATCTTAACTGCCGCGGACTGCTCATAATAAAGATTGAACCAGGAATTGCCGTTGGAATGACGCGCGACCTGTACGGTCCCATCGAGGCCAAACGCCGCCACGTAATAATCCCCGGCGTCCTTGAACCAAAACATCATGCCAGCGGCACCGACCGAATGGATGTCGGCCTTGCTTGGCATTTGTGATGGGAACGTCACTTGGACGCAATAATCCGCTCCGTCGAGCTTGTAATTCGGATTGTAGATCCACGCATTGCCGTTGATGCTCGGCCGTAGCTGAAGCCCTTGCGGCGTCGCGGCAAGAAATTTCTCGCTGAGACTGCCCCAGCCAGGATCCGGATTTTGGAAACTCTCGTCGAGCGCCGGATGTGTTGTACCCTGGCAGGCAAGAGCTGAATTGGCGATGAAGAGAGCGGCTAAACCAGAAAGGCAGCCCTTCACGACCATAGTGGACCTCCCAAGACCACGCGATCGCCGCACGTTCATGCTGTCCTGAATGGTGCAAATGGTCAACGCTTCGGTTGAATGCGGATCCACGCGCCGGCTCGCGAGGTGGTTGCGCCTGAACTTCGAGGGCGCCCCAGGGGATCGCTTGGTCGCTCTAGCGCACGATCCGGAAAGGTGGGACAGGTTTTCCGAAAAGATCCTGCTCAAATAAAAAGCGAGAGCGAGATGCCGATTGAAGCTGATCGCATCCCTCGCCTGGCGCATTGTTCACGTTGATCCTCAACGATCGCAATAGCGCCGCGGGCCGAAGAAGGGCTGATCGGTACAGTCTGACGCCCGGAACGAATGATAATATTGATGGCACACCGGGCATTGGCGGAAGCTTTTCCCGTGACCGCGCGAGGCTGCTGTTCGAGTTCGAATTCTAGCTCCGCTACGATCTGCTGCTTCTCCGGTGGCGAAATCAGCAAAATTGGCAGATCAAATTGGCGCGGCTCACGGCGCTAGATCGAGATGCTTTGGATCGGATTGATCCAAGCATGAACGTGACCGATTTGAAAATTTGGAGCGGGATGTGCTCGCATCCGCGCTAGCGCGCTCTCGTGGACCGGCGAGAGAGGACGATTTCGCGCGGGATTGCGACCCTTGCACTTCTGTCACCGAGGCGGCGCGCGGTCATGTTCGCACCGGATTTCACTTGAGCATCGCCGCTCGGGCCTTCCGCATAGAGGCCCGCCAGTTCCGCGGAATAGACGTAATAGGCTCCGGCTGGACCGGTCGTGGGACGGTGCTTCATTTAAAGCGCCTCGGCTGGCGAAAATGCACAGGCATAGAACGCATAGCTTTGCGGAATTGTTTCAGCAGGCTTGCCGCAGTCGATATGCGAATTTTGCAGGTGTCGGAGCGCCATCGGCACTGATCAATGCTGATCGACAGGAGTTCGGCGGTCCGGCGATAATGCCTCGGCCTTGTCACCCGAAAGGCGCACCGAACCGGAAAATGCGCGATACCGCGCCGCAGCAAATCCAGGCCCGCTGGATTTGAAGCAGGCGGATTGCTAAAGATCGATAAAGACATTTAGATGAATTCGATTTTGATCAGTTCCAGTCCTCACGCCGTACCAAGCTGCGAGGACTGGGGCATGTGACACCCTTTGATCATCGATGGTCCGAGGATTTTGCTTTGCCCTTCACCATTAAATTCAGCCCGCGCACTGCGATCGCCGGCATCAAGGCGAAGACCGATACGAGAGCGACTGCGGCGGAGGCATGGGCTCTCGTCCAAATGCTCGATGCAGGCGAGGAAAGGACCGAAATCAGAGATGAGTTCGGTCACGAGCTCTCGTGGCAGGAGCTTCGGCAATTGGCCGAGAAAGAGCACCATTGAAGGTCCGGGCTTCATGCTTCGGGCACCTAGGCCGGGATCGAGCCGAAAGAAAACTTCCGAGCTGATCGGCAGAATCCGGTACAGCTCTCTCGAGAGCAGCGCTCCCCTCATCCGTTCCGCCGACCTGCATTATGCTTCAGGAATTCGCCTTGCAAATCAGGCGAACTTGCGATCGCCTCATCTCCCCGTTGCGTTCCCCAGGAATAGGCATAGTCGAACACGGGCGATGGCACGAGCTTGCTCCACCGCCGCAGAATCTCCCGCAACTCTTCCGGACTGGGGATGCGATATCGGCCACCTGTGTCGGTGCGCCATTCACCCGAACCAAAAGCTTGATAGATCGGGACGAGCTTGGAAAGGGGAATGCCCGACTCCACTGCGGCATGAACCGCACGATCGATGATATCGAAATTGCAGGTCGCCCATTCCGTCCGGCAAGGATATGGCTCGACACCAAAGAGGTCGGCGTGGGTCGTCTCCGGCGTGTAGAATTTTCCAAACGAGGGCGCAGTCGATTCTCCGAGATCCATCAATGAGACGAAGGTCACAACGTCGGATCTATGTTCGTGGATCCAATCCGACTCGGCTTTCAAGTTCTCGGCGCGGCATCGACTGTTCGAGAGCCCCCTGGGATCGGGATCGTCCACAAGGTAGAAGCCGAACAGCTTTGTATCCGAGATCACACTGAGAACGACTTGCTTGAAGGAAGCATCTACCCCATCGCAGGAGCCGACCCACACGAGGCCCTTGACGCCTTCCGGCAGCGCATCGAGCTCTTCGCGAGAAGACACGTCCGCGAGGTTGAATCCCGCCATCGCCGGCAGATATTTGTTGTCCGGGTCAAAGTTCCCGTTCGGTGCAAAATGAAGCGGCCCCTGTCCCTGGCGAATATCGCAAAGCGCCGGCGCCACTCCCAGTGCACCTGCTGAGATCAGCCACAGAACGCCTAGCGCAAGACCGAATTTCCTATGGACCATTGTGGACCCTCGCGCGGAGCGAACTGAGGATTGAGCGGAAGAATCCGAAGCCTATTCAGAACTTCCCTTTCCGCGTCGCTCACAGTGGTGTCGATCGGACGCTGATCTGGCGCGTCCAAGCGGATCAGCGGACAATCAGCTCCGATCAGCAGGTCGTTCAGCCGATTGGATGCCACAATTTGTGCGGCAACGGGGCCCGTGCGCTCTTCGATCAGGCATCCGGCGATCCCGAGCAATCGCATCCGCCGAGCAAGTCGAGATTCGATTTGGTCGAGGGGCGCTTCGATTCGTATGACCAAATCCGGCCGTGGTACCGACCCGATGATTGCGCGAATCTCTTTGTCGGAAAGCGCCGGACTGAGGCTCAGCAGCGACAAGACGGCCTGAGTGAACGCCTGATCAAAGATAGCAACGTCATAGCCCTCGGACGCACATGACCAGGCACTCGACAACCGAGCAACATACTGGCGCAAGCGCAGCCAGCCGAGATGTCGGCGCCATCTCGGCCAGGAAGAAGCGCTGCTCTTCGGCAGAATCGAACAAAGAACCGCCGCGGCCTCGGGCTGGATCCTCTGTCTTCTGCAAAGTAGTTCGACTGCAGGCCGGATGAGCCTGTGAATCGCCTGGCCGACCTGATGTCCCTCCATCTCGCAAAGAGCGCAAGGATTCTGTTCCCCTGGTCTATAGCTCAGTCGGAGATAGACTTTAAGTCCGCGGGATCGCAAGCGTGCGGCCAGCGCTTGCGCCAATGTCGTTTTGCCGACCGCTTGCGGACCGAGAAACTCGACGATCATAGCGACATTTCTCACAACGATTTCCATACCTCGCGCCGAACAATTTTCGCGACTTCGCTGAGGGAGCTTGTCGCATCGACACAGGCGACTCGAGCTCCTCGAAACTCCAAATCATCGAGCCAAGTCATGAGCTGCCGGAGATGGAGCTGGTTCATCCGCGGTTCTCGGCTCGTCAGCACCTCGGCAGTCGCACGCAGCTTGATCACAAGGTCGGGGGGTGTGCGACGTGCAAGCTCGTAAACAGAAGACTCGAACCGGCGCAGCCACCGGGGCGCGCGCAAATTGCGCGACAGAATCGGTCCGTCGTTGAAACTTCCGATTTCATTTTGTGGATACCTGTCCGTCAGCACGACAAGCCCCCTGCTCGCCGCCCGACGCGCGGATCTGATTTTATGCTGCTTGTCGAGCGCGACAACGAGCGCCCAGATTCCGACCAGGAGAGCATACATCAAGCCCGCGCCCCTATTCGTCGCTGCATCTGATCCTGCGCGCGCCGATTTGCTCTTTAAGAACGCGGCGACGAGCGGCGAGATACGCTTGAATGGAAGGAAAACGAGGGATGGCCGGCCATCGCCCGTTCCGAAATAATAAGTGACCACATCGATCTCGCCTGCGAGCCAAGTCTTCACTGCCGAAACCTGGGTGCTCTTCCCGCTGCCGTCGACGCCGATAAACGAGATCACGACCCCGCCGCCCGGTGCAAGCCGGCGCGACACGCGCGGCCGTTTGAGAACGCGGCGATTCGCCTCCCCAAAAACGAAGGCCATTGTCCGAAGGAGGCGACGCAGATTGGCTTCGAGCGGATTGTAAGTACGGAACGGGCCGAGTTCCCTGAAAATTGCCGCGCGGACCGCGCTCGAGGATCGGCGTTCTATCCCCGGGAACGCGCTCACGAGCGCACGAGCAAGTTGCGGGGAGAATATCTGTTCGGCACGTCCAAGGAGAACGTCTCGGTCTACTCGATTTCGGAGCTCAGCGAAGTCATCGGAGAACTTTTGTCTTATCTCCTTTCTTCGATGCCAGGTCGTGGGATCCAACCAATGCAATTCGACATGCGCCCGAACGAGAAGCAAAAGAGCTTCGTCTGCAGCATCAAGAACTCTTATGGGCGGCGAGCCGCACGGGACGCTGCGCGCAAGAAACTCTTCCTCCAGCGGTAGACGAAAGTCCTTCAGCAATGCGTGGCCGAGAACAAGGCGGAAGTGAACGTGCACATGATGGATCCTGCCCGTCGCCTCGTCGTATCCAAGGAAGCTCATAATCGCCGGGTGATCACGAGCCGGACAATTATGCCAATGTTTGAAACAATGCTCGGCCAGAAGTTTCAAGACGCGCTCACGGTCCTTTCTCGCGACCAGAAGATCAAAGTCCGAGCGACCGGACAGCGCCAGTTCCAATCGCCGCACGCTTTTGAAATAGCAACATGATACGCCTGCATCGCTCATTGCAGAGAGAAGCGCCTGGAGTATCGGCGACATGCCGGAAGCGCCTTTTGCCTCCCGCTGCTTAAATAGCTCCGTTGTGCCAATCATATTGCCGGCGCCTTTTTATTCCCCGGTGCCTCGCCGTCGGACATAGCTGGATTTGCCTCAGGCATCTTGTCCTCGATAGTCGCGCCCTCGATCGCTACGCTCTCTGGCGTGACTTCGTCATCCGGGACGCGCGGAACGGCTCCATTCTCGTCGGATCTTTTCCCTTTGTGTCTGCCGCGACCCGACTTCGTATCGATCCGAGCACCATGAACAATCGCGCCGTTCATGCGATCATCCGGAACAGGACCCGCTTCTTTGCTTCCGGCGCTTTCGCAAGCATTGTCATCGCTGATCGGCGTGCTCACCCAGTCGGTGCCGACCGAGCGTCTTCTTCCCGCATTCGCAGTCCCTGCTGCCAGAAGGACAGTCGCCAGGCGCCCCGGCCGCGCAGCAAATTCGATCGCGTTGAGCAACGCGCCCGCGGCATCCTCGACATCTTGCCGGTTCGTCACGCGCGCCTTCGCCACAAGCATAGTCTGATCCGCTTCCTGCGCCAGAATCATTCCTTCGGACGATTCCAGCACGGGCGGCCCGTTGATCACGATGAGGTCGTATATTTTGCGGAACCGATCGAGTGCCGCCGGAAAAGAGCTCCTGCTGAGGAGAGCCAAAGGATCCTGCATGCCCCCGCCGATCGGAAGCAGATCTATGTGCAGCTCAGGAACATGGCGAACGCAATCCTGGGCGGCCTCTCCCGCGATAAGATCGAGAAAGCCCGGCTGCCCCGAAAGCAGCTTCATGCTCTTCTTGCGGGTGATATCGAGATCGATGAACAGCACCCGATCCCTCACCCGGGACGCCATATGGGCGAAAATCAACGCGAAATTTACGTTGGCGTCGGATCTCCTCGAGGAAGCGAAGAGGATAAGCTTCGGGCTGTTCGTCGGAAGCAAAAGAAGCCTCGCTATCAAGGACTCGAGAGCGAGCGCGACATCGCTTCTGGCGTCGGGGACAAACAGCCACTTCGTCTCACTGCCGATGGCTGGAATGCAGCCCAGGCTCGGCAGGTCGTCTATCGCTGCAAGATCGGAAAATCGATAAATCGTTCGATCGATCCGCCCCAGAAACAAGGCAAGCGCTATCCCGAAGATCATCGAGGCGAGCGTTGCCGGCACGAAGATAAGAACAGGCGAAACAGAACTGGGGAGCTGCGGTGGAGTGGCCAATGCGTAGATTCTCACCTGCGGAGACAGGATCTCCTCTTGTCTGCGGCCTTCTTCACGCAGCTTAGCGAGGTTCTGATCGAGTTCCGTCGATGCAATCCTTTGCTCGAGGTCATTGATCTGCTTCTGAATGGCCGCAACCGACGGCGCGTTTGGACCCTCTTCCTTGGTCGCACGGTCCAGCGCCGCCTGCGCGCTTCGCATCTGCTGATCTAATAGCGTGATCTCTCCCGAATTCTGACTGCCCGCCTGATCGGACGAGCGTTGGCTAGTTTCAAATCTGCGCACGTAGAGATTCGCAACGCGATTCGCCACGTCCGCCGCTACGTTCGGCGACTTGGCTGTGAAGGTCACTCCAATCATTCGCGACCGAAGCTCTTGCATGACCTTCAAATGCCGCTCGAGGTCCGCGAGACGCGGGATTCCTTTTCGCAGTTGCGGTTCTTGCCACAGGGATTGCAGCACCGATTCGAGAAGAGCCTGGGACGTCAGCATCGCAATCTGCGTGTCGATCGACATATCGACTGTCTCGCTCGACTGCTGGTCATCTCCGACAATGAGGAGAGCTTTTGCAGTGTATCTGGGCGAGGTCTCGAGCACGACAAACGCGGCGAGCACAAGGCCGGCCACAACGGACGCGAGGATGATGCCAGCTCGACGCAATGCCAGATCGAGGATCTGCGATAGGTCGCTCGTCTCTACCGAACCCGGAAATTCAGGCGGCGGACACTGCGGAAACGGTTGCCGGGCGCGGCTGGCTAGGTGGAGTCTCTTGAAATCGGCTGGGATTTGCATTTGTGCAGCTCACTTTCGCTACATGGACCGCCTGGAACATCCTCACGTCTGAACGCCGGGCGAAATGGTCGCGGTTCGCGGATGCGCTCGCAGCGACGAGCTCGTGCCCCGCTCCACGCGCGGCACTCCTCGCTCTGCCGTGCCCGCGAGCAGTCCGAGAGAAATGATGAACCAGAGAATTGGATAGCGCATCACCACGTGAAAGATGCTGAACGCCCCGAGCGCCAGGATCAATATCGCCATTGCATCGCTTTCGGCTCGCCATGCTCGCGCAATCGCCGTCGTCCACACCCAGAGGAAAGCGCCCGCCGTGA
>Ga0209062_1006890_pt1 | contig 10130 bp, 13 predicted proteins | sample Coa_R2_2_FD_187158 | JGI IMG/M metagenome (GOLD analysis project Ga0209062, IMG submission 187158) | Surface soil microbial communities from Centralia Pennsylvania, which are recovering from an underground coalmine fire - Coalmine... | ecosystem: Environmental > Terrestrial > Soil > Unclassified...
ACGCCTTTCACCTGGACAACGGTCGCGCCTCCTATCGCAACCGCTGGGTCCGCACCCCGAAATGGCTGGCCGAGCACGACGCCGGCCGCGCGCTGTTCGGCGGCTTCGGCCGCAAGCTTGCCGACGCGCCCGCTGACGTGAGCGATGGCGGCGTTGCCAACACCAACGTCCTGTTCCATGGCGGCCGCCTGCTCGCGCTGGAGGAGGGCCATTTGCCGACCGAGATCGAGCCCGGGACACTCGCGACCCGCGGCTATTGCAATTACGACGGCCGCATTGCGGGTCCCTTCACCGCCCATCCCAAGATCGATCCGTTGACCGGCGAGATGGTGTTCTTCGGCTACAATGCCTCAGGTCCGTTCACTCCCACCCTCTCCTACGGCGCGATCGATGCTGACGGCAAGGTGAAGCGCTTCGACCGCTTCGAGGCGCCCTATGCGAGCATGGTGCACGACTTCATCGTCACCGAGAATCATCTGCTGTTTCCGGTGCTGCCGATCACCGGCGATCTCGCCCGCGCCATGAGCGGCAGGCCGGCTTATGCCTGGGAGCCTGACAAGGGCGCCTATGTCGGCGTGATGAAGCGCAACGGCTCGGCCAAAGACATCGCCTGGTTCCGCGGCGAGGCCTGCTACGTCTTCCATGTCATGAATGCGTGGGAGGACGGCAGCCGCATCGTCGCCGACGTGATGCAGTTCGAGGAGGCGCCGCTGTTCCCGCATCCCGACGGCACACCAACCGACCGCACAAAATCACGTGCCAGGCTGTGCCGCTGGACGTTTGATCTCGCCGGCAACACCGATCGCTTCACGCAGACCTATCTCGACGACATGACCGGCGAATTCCCCCGCGTCGACGACCGCCGCGCCGGGCTGAAGAGCGGCCACGGCTGGTACGCCTGCGCCAATCCGGATGTTGCCGCCGACGGGCTTGGGCTGTCAGGCATCGTCCATGTCGACGGCGAAGGCAGGCGCCGGGGCCGCTATCTGCTTCCCCCTGGCGACACCATCTCCGAGCCGGTCTTCGTCACCCGCGACGACAAGGCGGCGGAAGGCGACGGCTTCATCCTCGCCGTGGTCTGGCGCGCCCGCGACAATGTCAGCGACCTCGCGGTGTTCAATGCCGGAGATGTCGCGGTAGGCCCGCTTGCGCTGGTGCATCTCGGCCACCGCGTGCCGGACGGCTTTCACGGGAACTGGGTCGGGACGATGTGAGGCCAGGCCCCCGCTTCTCCGTCAGGCCGGGCACAAGCCCGGGCATGACGACCGAGCAAGTGGCCGGATTGTCCGTAACCATTTGAAAACCGAACCGTTCACCCGCGCCTCACGTTATTTTGACAGTGTCAAGATTTAACTTGACGCTGTCACATCCCTACCCTAGAAATCTTTCCAACGTAAAGATTAGCCTCCCGAGGCTGGCCATGACAATTTTCCTGATCCTCGCTCCCTACGGCGCCTTCACCTTTCTGATGCTCGTGGCCCCGCCCGTGGTGAGCGTGTTTGCGGCTTCCTTGATCGCGCTCGCCGTGATCGCGCTGGATGCAATCCGCGGACGCTCGCTGAAGATCTTCGGCGCGGGAGGCGCGCTCGTGTTCGCCGTCATCGGCCTCTATCTCGCCTTCGTCGAGCCCTCGCTCGCCGCCTCCAAGGTCAGGCTCGCGGTTGACACCGGCATCTTCATCGTCTCGGTCGGCTCGATGCTGCTCCGCTTTCCCTTTACCCTGCAATATGCGCTGGAAGCCGTACCGGCCGAGACCGCCGCGATACCTGGCTTCCTGCGCGCCAATTACATGATCACCGGCGCCTGGGCGACTGCCTCGCTGCTCATGATGCTATCGAACCTCGCGTTGCTCTATGTGCCGGGCCTGCCGCTCTGGACGAGCCTGTTGATTGCCTTTGCGGCCCGCAACAGCGCGCTTTATTTTACCAGATGGTACCCGCAATATCGCGAGCGGAAACACGGCGCACCGGCCGCCGCGCTGCCCAGCGCGAATTGAAATCCGTAAATTTGGACAAGCCTGTTTCGGGGAGCGACGATGAAGGACGTGCTGTTGCGGCTTGTGACCGATTTCCTCTCCACCATCGTCTTCCTGCTGGTTTATCTCGCGACCGGCAATATCATCCTGGCGACGGCGATTGCGGTTGCAGGCGCGGTCGCGCAGGTTGCGCACGCGCGCCTCACCGGCAAGGTGCTTGGCTTCATGACCTATGCGAGCCTTGGGCTCGTCATCGTGCTGGGCTGCGCGACCATCCTGACCAATGATCCCCGCTTCGTGCTGGCCAAGCCCTCGATCGCGCATTTTGCCATCGGGCTCATCATGCTCAAGCGCGGCTGGATGCTGCGCTACATGCCGCCCCTGGTCGCCGAGACCATCCCCGAATATGTCAACGCGGCAGGCTTTGCCTGGGCGGGGCTGATGTTCGTGCTCGGGCTCGGCACCATCGCGGTCGCGATGACCGGCGACATCAAGCTGTGGACGATCTATGTCTCGGTCGTGCTGGTCGCGGCCAAGGTCGGAGCCTTCGCCATCCAATATGTCCTCTTCCGCCTGATCGTCACGAGCCGCATCCGTGCAGCCCGTGCCGTGGCCGGTACCTGAAAAGAACTGCATCAGAACGATTTGGGCCGCCGAGCAAGATCGGCTATAGGCAAGGCGGCAAACGCGCAAGCCGCCTGGGCCCTGGTCGGGCCGGCGGCGATCACTTGAGACTTTGAGGAGATTGTAATGGCCGTCGACGGAAACTGGACTCTCACCATGAGCACGCCGATGGGCGAGCGCAATGCCACGCTGAGCCTGAAGAGCGCCGGCGGAACGCTCACGGGCATGCAAGGCGCCGAGGGCAACACGGCCGAGATTTTCGACGGCACCGTGAACGGCGACGACGTCGCCTGGAAGGTCTCCATCACCAACCCGATGCCGCTGACGCTGGAGTTCACCGGAAAGGTCTCTGGCGACGACATCTCCGGCGAAATGGGCATCGGCCCGATGGGCAGCTTCCCGTTTTCCGGCAAGCGCGCGTAAAGCACCGCCTCACGCCGGACGCGTGGGCACGATCGCGATCGGGTTGAAGGTGTAGACCGCCTCGCCGTTCTGGTTGTAGGCGGTCCATCTGATGCGGGCGATGCCTTGCGGCTTCGTTCGCGACGGCACCAGTTCGACGACCTCCCCTTCCAAATGCAGGCTATCGCCGGGACGGACCGGCTTCATCCAGCGCAATTCGTCGACGCCGGCGCCGAACAAGGGATGCGGCCCAAACGGCCGGGCCGTGATCGCAAGGCGCATGGCAATCGCGGCGGTGTGCCAGCCCGAGGCGGCAAGCCCGCCCAGGATGGTGTTCTCCGCGGCGACCTCGTCGAGGTGAAACGGCTGCGGATCGAACTCGGCGGCAAAGCGCAGGATGTCCTCCCTGGACACCGTCGTCGTCTCGCTCGAAAAGCGCATGCCGACCTTCAAGTCGTCGAACCACTCGACCATCCGTCCTCCGATTCAACGACCTTGCAACATGCCAAGGCGCGCGCTGACGCGCCGCTATCCCAGGTTCAGCTCCTTGAAGAAGTCGTTGCCCTTGTCGTCGATGATGATGAAGGCCGGGAAATCCACCACTTCGATGCGCCAGATCGCTTCCATGCCGAGCTCGGGATATTCGACCACCTCGACCTTCTTGATGCAGTGCTCGGCGAGGTTCGCCGCGGCACCGCCGATCGAGCCGAGATAGAAGCCGCCATATTTCTTGCAGGCGTCCCGCACCACGCCCGCGCGGTTGCCCTTGGCGAGCATCACCATCGAGCCGCCCGCGGCCTGGAATTGGTCGACGAAGGAATCCATGCGGCCCGCCGTGGTCGGGCCGAAGGCGCCGGAGGCGTAGCCTTCCGGCGTCTTGGCGGGACCTGCGTAATAGATCGGGTGGTTCTTGAAATAATCCGGCAGCGGCTCGCCCTTCTCCAGCCGCTCGCGCAGCTTGGCGTGTGCGGAGTCGCGCGCGACGATCATGGTGCCGGTCAGCGACAGCCGCGTCTTGACCGGATATTGCGACAGCGTCGCCAGGATCTCCTTCATCGGCTTGCCGAGGTCGATCTTGACCACCTCGCCACCGAGCGACTGCTCGACCGCCGGCAGATATTGCGCGGGATTGTGCTCGAGCTCCTCGAGATAGATGCCGTCCCTGGTGATCTTGCCGAGCACCTGGCGGTCGGCCGAGCAGGACACGCCAAGCCCGATCGGCAGCGAGGCGCCGTGGCGCGGCATCCGGATGACGCGCACGTCATGGCAGAAATACTTGCCGCCGAACTGCGCGCCGACGCCGAGCGACTGCGTCATCTTGTGGATCTCCTGCTCCATCTCGAGATCGCGGAACGCGTTGCCGTCGGCCGAGCCGTGGGTCGGCAGCGCATCGAGATAGCGCGCGGAGGCAAGCTTCACCGTCTTCATGCAGAGCTCGGCCGAGGTGCCGCCGATCACGATGGCGAGGTGATAGGGCGGGCACGCCGCGGTGCCGAGCGTCAGGATCTTCTCCTTCAGGAACGCCAGCAGGCGATCCTTGGTCAGCACCGACGGCGTCGCCTGGAACAGGAAGCTCTTGTTGGCGCTTCCGCCGCCCTTGGCCATGAACATGAACTTGTAGGCCGAGTCTACTTCTGGAGAGCCGCCCTCGGCGTAGATCTCGCACTGCGCCGGCATGTTGTTGGCGGTGTTCTTCTCCTCATACATCGAGAGCGGCGCGACCTGCGAATAGCGCAGATTGCGGCGCAGATAGGCATCGCGCGCGCCCTGCGACAGCGCCGCCTCATCCTCGCCGTCGGTGATGACGTTGCAGCCCTTCTTGCCCATGATGATCGCGGTGCCGGTATCCTGGCACATCGGCAGGATGCCGCCGGCGGCGATGTTGGCGTTCTTCAGAAAGTCCAGCGCCACGAACTTGTCGTTCGGGCTCGCCTCGGCATCGTCGAGGATGCTGCGCAGCTGCTTCAGATGCCCGGGCCGCAGGTAATGGTTGATCTCGCCAAAGGCCGCCTCCGAAAGCGCCCGCAAGGCCTCGCGCGAGACAACCAGCATGTCCTTGCCCAGGACCTTCTCGACCCGCACCCCCTCGGTCGAGACCTTCTTGTAGGGCGTGGTGTCCGGCCCCAGCGGAAACAGCGGCGTGTGCTTGTAGGGCGGAACGGGCTTGCTCTGGTCGGGAAAGGCGGTGGGAGCGTTCATGGGGTGGCTCGTCAGTTGGAAAGGGCCGCGCAAAGGCGTCTTGACAGGCCTGATAGACTACCATCTCGGCTGGGTGCAACAGCGCTTTCGGCATAGCGATCAGGGAGTATCCCCATGGCTACTTTCGTCCTCATTCCAGGTGGTTGGCGCGGCGGCTGGACGTTCGCCGATTTTGTTGCGCGGCTGAGGCGCGCCGGCCACGAGGCCCATGCCGTGACGCTCAGCGGCCTCGGTGATCTGCCGGACCGCGCCGCCAAAGCCGTCAATCTCGACACCCATATCGATGACGTGCTCGAGTTGCTCTCCGTCGAGGACTTGTCCGAGGTGATCCTGTGCGCCCACAGCTATGGTGGCATGGTCGCGACCGGGGTTGCAGACCGCGCGCCGGAGCGGATTGCGGCCCTGGTCTATCTTGACGCCTTCGTGGCCGAAGACGGTCAGTCCTGGTGGGACCTCGCCGGCGACCATTTCCGCAGCATTGCCATCCAGCGCAGCCGGCATGACGGCCTGAGCGTGCTGCCGCCGGAGGGGCGCGACCCACGCTGCCGGCCACATCCAATCAGCTCGTTCCTGCAGGAGATGCGGCTAACCAGGGCTGCGCCACAGGTCCCGCGTGTATCCGTCTATGCGACCGGATGGGAAGCCACCCCCTTTACCGAACAATACCAGCGCCTGCGCAACGACCCCGCCTGGACCGTACACACGCTCGATTGCGGCCACGACGTGATCAACGCCGCACCTGACGAGATCTTCGCCATTGTGACTGATGTTGCGCGGCGCGCGGCATTGGCTTGACCGCGTATGGTTTCAACGCGCTCTTGCGCAAATCATCCCTTCACGGTTCAATGGCGGCTTCTCCCGAGGTTTTCATTATGACATTCCGACGACCGTTTCGCCGCTCGATGCTGCTTGCCGCTGTTCTCGCGGCAGCGGCAGCTGCTGGCGCCGCCCCTGCCCGCGCCGATCACTGCGATGACAACGCAGCCGAGCTTGCGCGCGCGATCGACGGGCTCAAGGTCAACTTCAAGGCGGCCAATGTCATCTACCTGACCCATCCGGCGGCGAGCGAACTGTCGCTGGGCTGCCGCGGCAGCGACTATGCGAGCGAGCTCTATGCCAAGACCGATCGCAAGATCCGCCCCGCCTTCTTCGACCTTGTCGCTTCGGCCACGGCCGTGATCTTCACCTTGCCCAAGGACGATGCCGCGACCGGCACGTCGCGCTGCCTCAAGCGCATGGGGCTTCTGCACGGCGACAAGGTCACGATGCGCTACAAGCGGCTGGACATGCAATGCAATCGCAACAAGACCGACGCGACGATCGTGGTCCGCCGCGGGCTTGACCAGTAGGCGCGTTGCGGCATGAGCCGTCTGTTCACCATGCAGGCGAGCCATGCGCCGGATCGATCGCATTTTAACGATCGGATTCATCGCTCCTTCGGCTGTGCAACGGCAACATCCAGACAACAATGGAAATTGTGCCAGGAATTCTGCGATGGATATCTCAAGCGTGACGTCCTCGATGCCTGTCAGCCAGCCGGCGATGGACAGTTCGACGTCGTCCAAGAGCAACACGGCCGACAGCAACAGCGCTGCAAACGCCTACACCCCGCCTCCGCCGCCGCCGCTGCCGCCCGGCCAGGGCGTCCGCGTCGATCAATTGGCGTAAGCAACCTCCTCGCGCGCCTTGCGGCGGGCCCACGCCGCAAACTTGCCGGAAAGACGGCCGACCATGCTCCACGCTCAGGGAGCCAGGCCATGCCCGACATGAGGACGTTCACTGGCGGCTGCCATTGCGGCCAGGTGCGGTTCGAATGCACCACCGACCTGTCCATGGTCACGGCGTGCAACTGCTCGATCTGCACCAAGAAGGGCCTGCACTTCACATTTCTGGCGCCGACAAGCTTTCAGCTCCGCGCCGGCGCAGAGGTGCTGAAAGAATATCTGTTCAACCACCGCGTCATCAAGCACCAGCTCTGCGCCGATTGCGGCGTCGACGTGTTCGCGCGTGGCAAGCGGCCCGACGGCACTGACGTGGTGGCGCTCAATGTCAGCTGCATCGACGGGATCGAGCTGTCAAAGCTCGCGATGACGGCTGTCGATGGCAGGAACAGGTGATGTGATGCACCGTCATAGCCGTGGGCTCATTGTCCACGACCGCCTTGACGGCATGGCCAATGACCATCATATTCTAGCCAGAAATTCTGGCTAGGTAGGAGCTCAACCCTATGGCCCGACGCAGTTGGTCGGTGCAGGACGCGAAGAACCGGTTCAGCGAGGTGGTCGAGGCCGCTAGACGTGCGCCGCAGACTGTCACCAAGCATGGCAAGCCCGCTGTTGTCGTGGTCGATGTCCTGGAGTACGAGCGGCTACGGCGCCTCGAGCGCGCACGCGCGCCCTCCTTCGCCGATGTGCTGCTTGCCATGCCGCAGGACGACGGCGAATTCGCGCGCCATCGTGTTCGGGTGCGCGACCCTGAACTCTGATGTTCCTGGTCGATACCGTCATTCTATCCGAACTGCGCAGGCGCCAGCGCAACCCGCTGGTTGTTGCATGGTTTGAGCGGCAGCGAACAACGGATCTTTTCATCAGCGTCATCAGCATTGGCGAAATAGAACGTGGAATTGAACGCCAGCGTGCGATTGATCCAGGCTTTGCCGATGCACTTGCGCTCTGGCTGGACCGGATGCTGGCCCTCTATGGCGAACGGGTGCTGCCATTCGACCTGGCGACGGCACGGCGCTGGGGGACGCTGAGCGCTGTTGTCGGCAACGACAGTGCCGATCTCATGATCGCGGCCACCGCGCTCGAACACGGGCTGACCGTGGTCACGCGCAACATATCCGATTTCGAGCCGACCGGAGTAGCCGTGCTCGATCCGTTCAGCCGTCAGCCCAACCGAAAATCCTAGCAGCCAAGCCGGTAATGCCTCAGGCGGGCCATTTCGGGGGTGAGAAGCGCCTCATCGCGCCCTGGTCAGGCCAACACACTTCGGCTGTGGCGTCGCTCCGCAATGACGCCCCCATCACCCGTCCAGCTCCTTGTAGCGCCGGAAGATGCCGCTTTCGTTGAAGGGGATGCGGCGGTCGCTGGCGAGATAGGCCTTGATGTTGGCTCGCTCCGCGACGCGGTCGCGCAAGGCAACGAGGCGCGGTATATCCTCCTCGAACGCTTGCATGCGCTTTGGGAATGCGTAGCGCAGGCCCTCGACGATCTGGAAGAGCGAGAGGTCGACATAGGTCAGCCTGCGCCCGGTAACGTAGGCCGCGCCATTGGCCTTCACGAGATCCTCGAAATAGCCGAGATATTTCGGCACCCGCTCCTTCCAGAACTCCTCACTGCGCTTCTTCGCGGGGGCGCGCTGATCCTCGTAATAAAGCGAAGGCCCGAGCGGGTGATGGGTGTCGTGAATTTCCAGCACGAGATCGGCAATGGTGAGTTGCATCTGGTGCACCCAGAGCTTGCCGGCCTCGGTCTTCGGCGCGAGGCCATGGCGCGCGCCGAGATAGAGCAGGATGTTGGCGGTCTGGCCGATCACGAGCTTGCCCGCCTTCAGGAACGGTGGGGCGAAGGGCGGCGTGCCGCGCTTTTGCTCCATCAGCTTCATCATCGCGCTCATGCCATTTGGCTTGCGCGCGACGTCGACATAATCGGCACCGGCATCTTCCAGCGCGAGGCGGACATATTCGCCGCGGCCCTGAATTTCGGCCCAGTAATAGAGCTCGTAGCGCATGCAATGTCCTTCCGCACAGCAAACATCCGATCACGCGCATGACGGGATCGGCTTCCATGCGGATGAATAGCACGGGCGCGCGAAGGCCAGACCCGCAAAAAAGCAAAAGGCGCCGCGGCATCAACCGCAGCGCCCCTTTCGAGCTGGTTCAAACGATCAGTTGGTCTGCTGGATCGCCGAGAGCATCCAGTCGCCGCCGCGCGGGCGGACGAAGGTCCAGACCTCGACCGCCTCTTGTGGCTGCTCGCTGCCGCCGACCAGCCTGCCGGAGGCGCGGTCGAGCATGCGGTCCACCATGGAGAAGCGCATCGCCACGCTTGCATAATCGGTGTCACCCTCGCGCCAGGCTTCGGAGAGATCACCCTGCAACAGCTTGGTCCCGGAGACCTTGTTGATCTGGTTACGGGCGCGGTTGTCGGCCATGTCGCGCTCGAAGAAGGCAACCATTTCCGGCGTCGCGAGCCGGCTCAGCCGCGCCATATCCTCATCCGACCACGCGGCCTGGGTCTCGCTGAGCAGCCGTTCGAAAGCCTGGTAATCGGCGGGCTGGATCTGCAGCGGCGTGCTGGCGGCGCCAAAGCCGAAGCCGCCCATCCCGGTGCGGAAGTTCGGCGCCGTCGTGGGCCCTCCGCCGGCATAGGCCGGCTCGGCCAGGTTGCGGCGCTGCCACCACGACATCGCCCAGCGCACGGCGAACACGATCAGCGCGATCTGCAACAGCAGGCCGAGGATCGAGGAGAAGCCGCCGAGGCCCGAGAACAGGCCGCCGCCGAACAAGAGGCCGAACAGGCCAGCACCGATGAAGCCCGCGGCGAGACCGCGCAGCAGGCCGCCGCCGGGCCGGTTGAAGAAACCGCCGCCCATGCCGGGTCCGTAGGACGGGCTCGAGGGCTGCGCAAAGCTGCGGTTGAACGGCGAGGCCGTGCCGGGCGCGGTCGACGTGCTCGGCGGCATGGAGAAGGAGCGCGAACCGCGCGATCCCGACGAAAAACCGCCGCCGATGCGGGCGTCGGCCGGCGTGATCGCCGACAATGTCGGGATCGCCAGCACCAGCGTCACGGCGATGGCCTGGACGGCCCTGCGCATGGTTGTCGAGAAATTCATGTTGTTTCCCAAGCCCCTGAAGGGGGCAGCGCACCTAAGATGGGCGGACTTGCCCAAAAGTGAAGCGGGTTCCGGGGTTAATGACTGCGGCGCG
>Ga0209062_1006900_pt1 | contig 10120 bp, 5 predicted proteins | sample Coa_R2_2_FD_187158 | JGI IMG/M metagenome (GOLD analysis project Ga0209062, IMG submission 187158) | Surface soil microbial communities from Centralia Pennsylvania, which are recovering from an underground coalmine fire - Coalmine... | ecosystem: Environmental > Terrestrial > Soil > Unclassified ...
TCCATATCGGGTGCCAGGATGAGCACGGACCCGAGCTTGGGGAGCGTGTCCGCACCCTGTCGCGGGACGCCAACATAGCAGTGCATCACCTTGTCCACGTCATCCCCTTGGCCGGTGGAAGCGGCGAAGACATCTGTCCCGGCATCGAGCGCTGTGCCGTCCACCTTCAACACCTCCGCGTCGGCGGATTCGGCATCCAACCCGGACGCTGCTTCTAGCCCTTCGTTCATGTCATTCCCCTCGGCTCGATTGTCTCGGCCTCATGTTTCACATGATCATCCAGCGCCCGGACAGTCCATCCGTTTCCGCGAAGAGGGACTAGCCTCAGCGGTGCGAACCTGAGTCTTCGCCGATGACCCGGTGCCGCGGCTGTGTGCGGAAAGGAAAACGAGTTCGGACAGCGGACGCAGCCCGTGGATCTCAACCTACTCTAAAGGTAGCACGATTGGATGAGAGGCCGATGAGAGTACGCAACTGGTCCACGGCTTGCTGCAATCACATCGCGTCCCAGTGCCGGCATTCAAGAGCAGACACCTTTGTATATTATATATCATTTGCCGCCACGGCGCGAACTCGAAGATTGTCCGGGTATCCGCCACCATCATCTGTGTCCTTCGTCCTGTCCGGCGCCGTGACCATCGGGCGCTCGGGGTCACGGCGGGGCGATGCACGTCACGCCGGCCCGGACGCTTCGCCGCGGACCTGTTTCAGCAGGTCGAGCAGCGCGTCCAGGTCGAACGGTTTGGGTAGCACCTGACAATGCTGGCTCTGCAGATACAGGGCGCGCTCCTGCAAGGCGCGCACATCCGCCGAACAGACGATGATGGGCGTCTTGGCCAGGGTGGGGTCCAGCCGGCAGAGTTCCAGCAGGTTCCAGCCACCTTCGGGCTGTTCCAGGCGGATATCCAGGATGATGACGTCGGGGGCCAGGTCGCGCAGCGCCGGGTAGTCGTTGGCGCCCTCGCGGAAGGCGTGCGTCTCGTAGCCCTCGTCGCTCAGGAGCTCGTGCATCAGCTTGAGGAAGGCCGTGTCGTTGTTGACCACCGCAATACGTACTGCCATATACAATCCTCCTGAGTCCGCTATATGGCAGGATGCGGGCCACGCGGCCCGGGCAGGAGACGGAGGGCCCGGCGTAGCACCCTGGGGCATCGCTGAATCATCCGTTCGGGGGTACGCTGGCTTGTGCCCGCGCTCGAAGAAAGTATGTAGAACAGAGTCGCGTTGGCGCAAGAATGCATCGATGTGATAGACTCTTTTGCAACACGGAGACGATAGTCTGGCCGCTCTCCCGGCGACGGATAGGGGCGGCATCCCGTAGCGCGCGGCCATGTCGCTCGACTCGTTCCGCGTAAACGGCGCCACCAGCGACTCCTTGACGCCGAACACCGCATCCGAGGTGAGGTACGCGTCCCCGGCCGCGAACACGTGCGTGGTGAGGCGTTTGTACCCCTGTGCCGCGACCTTGAAGTGGATGTGCGCCGGCCGCATGGGGTGGCGTCCGATGGCGGTCAGCAGCTCCCCGACCGGCCCGTCGACGGGTACCGGATAGAGGATAAGGACTCATGCCCGCCGCGGGCTACCGTCCTGCTCGCGACCGCCCCGGCGGCCGTGATGGTCAGCGTGGGCGCGGGCGCGACCGCACGGCTTTGATGTGGCGTGATGGCCTGGGTGGTACGTGGCGCGGGACTGGCGCCATCCAGGCTGAGCACGACGGCCGTATATCCCGGCACGCTGTAGCTGATCGTATTCCCCTTGACCACGCCCAGTTGGCGCGGGCCCGGCAACGGGCGCCGCGGCGAGGGCATGGTCAGGCCGTTGTACCTGGCGTCGTGGTCGAAGACGCTGCCTGCCGCCGGGCCAAGGGTGTAGACGCGCAGATGGTGGCCGGCCGGCGTGGCGCCGTTGAGCTGCACGCGCACGGTTTCGGCGGTTGGTTGTTTGTTGATGGCCAGCACCTGATAGGAACCGTCGCCGGCGCGGGTGGCATAGCTGCTCATGACCTTCGCCGCGTCTTCGCTCTGCACCAGCGGCAAGACCCGGTTGCCCATGTGCGACCACAGCGCCATGGTGTAGTAGGTCGGCGTGGGGCTATCCGCCGGCCGGTTCTCGCCGGTCCCGTAGAGCAAGCCCCAGCCCGAGGCGCCATGAAGATCAAAGTAGTCCTCTCCGTCCAGGCCCGATTGGGCGAAAGCGCCGAGCAGATCGGCGATGGCCAGGGCGTGACCGAGGGTGGGCGTGAACTGGTTGTTGAAACTGGTCGATCCCAGGTTCCACTCGGTCAGACGCACCGGCAAATGCCGGGTATCATGGGCGGCAATGCTGCGCTGGATCGCCGCCCACGGCCCTGACGGCGACAACCAGTACTGTGCGACGCTCATGCTGTCGGCCCATGAACTGCCCTTATAGAAGTGCAACGAGACGCCGTCGACCTGGCCGCTGCCCGTCTTGTTGCCCGCGCCGCGCAGGAACATGCCGAGCGAATCGAGCCCCCACCAGTACCACTCGTTTGTCCCGGCGGGGCCGTAGACCTTGACCCCGGGATTGGCCCGATGCATGGCCCTGGCCTGCGCGTTGAAGGCATCCACGTAGGGCTGGAAGCGGCTGTCATCGGCCGTCTTCATGGTGACGTCTTCCTCGTTGCCCACCTCCATCACCGCCGGGATGCCGGCCGTCATGTCGTAGGTCACCCAGGCCGCGGCATTCTGGGGCGAGTTCACGGCGTAGGAGCGTCCGGGCGGATTGGGGAGGTGCCCCTGGTAATTGGTCTGGAAGAGCGGGCGAGCGCCGATCTTGCGCGCGTACGTCCAGAGGTCGAGCGGCGAGGTCCGGCTTTGACCTTTGTAGTAGGGGTCGGCCCAGTCGTACCAGTCGCCCGGGATACCGCCCGGAAATCGCAGCACGCGGATCGGCGTCTGGGCCAGCGCCCGCGCGCTGGCCGCGCTGCCCTGGTCGTCATCCCAGAAGCCGACGTAGTTGATGCCAAAGAAGTCCGGTGGGATGACCCGGATGACCCGTGCCGTGTCGACTAGCACGGTGTCGACAAACGGGCCGCCGCTCGGCGCTGCAAGGGGGTGCAGTGGGCCGCTCGTGGTCAAGTTGCTACCGGCGACGATAGCGAGTAGGACGAGGGTATCTACTAGCCGACGACCGGCGGTATGTCGTGCTGTCACAGTGGCTCCCTTGTTGGCTGGTTGACTGGTAGGAGTATACACGGCTTTTGCTAGCTTTAGAAGCTGGTACGCCTGCTGTGGTTGCCTCGCACGGCATGTCGGTGCACACTATGGTGGAGGCTGGATGCCGATGCCGGCGGATGGCTGAGCGTGGCGCGGTGCGAGGATGCCGTGCCGGCTCTCCCACGGCCAGGGCGCCGGCCTGATATCATGGCGCTGACGAATGCCGGGCCGATTGATCTGAAGGAAGGTTTGGACCGATGACGACGCGTGAAACGGCCGCGCCCCTGGTCTATGTGGGCACCTATACGCAGTCCCTGCCGCATGTGCAGGCCAAGGCGGGCGGGATCGACATCTACTGGCTGGACATGGCTAGCGGAGCCCTGACCTACCTCTCGACCTGCACGGGCATCGCCAACCCGTCCTATGTGGTGCTGGATGCGCAAGGACACCATCTCTACTGCGTCGAGGAGACGGCAGAGGGGCAGGTGCACGCTTTCTCCGTCGATGCCGCCACCGGAGCGCTCACCCCCCTCAATCATCACCCGTCCCACGGCGCGGAGCCGTGCCACCTGAGCCTGGATCGCCAGGGGCGCTGGGTGCTGGTGGCCAACTACAGCAGCGGCAGTATCGCCGTGCTGCCGATCCAGGCAGATGGCAGCCTCGGCCCGGCCACGGATCATGTGCAACACCGGGGAGGGAGCGCCAACCCGGACCGGCAGGAGGGGCCGCACGCCCACTGGATTTATACCGACCCGGCCAATCGCTTTGTGCTCGCCGTCGATCTGGGGCAGGATGCCGTGCTGCGTTACGAGCTAGACCACGCAAATGGTACGCTGCGGCGCATCGAGACAGTCGCCTGCACGTTGCCACCGGGGTCAGGGCCGCGCCACCTGGCCTTTCGCCCCGATGGGCGCTTTGCCTACCTGCTCAACGAGTTGAGCTCGACCTTGAGCGCCTATGCCTATGACGCGAACACCGGAGAGCTACGGCCCTTGCAGAGCCTTTCGACCCTGCCGCCTGGCTTTAGCGGCACGAACTGGACCTCGGCCGTGCGCGTTTCGCCCTCTGGGCGCTTTGTCTACGCCTCCAACAGGGGACACGACAGCATCGCCATCTTTGCCAGCGATCCGGCCACGGGATACCTCAGCCCGGTGGGGCATGAGCCGACGCAGGGTAAGACGCCGCGCGATTTCAATCTCGATCCCACGGGCACCTTCCTGCTGGCCGCGAATCAGGACAGCGATTCCATCGTCACCTTCCGCGTCGACGGCGAGACGGGCCGGCTGAGCCCCACCGGGCACGTGGCCGAGGCCAGGACGCCGGTCTGTGTCGCCTTCGGGCCGCTTCTCTAAATACATGTAGATCTGTTCCTGCTCGATGGCCTGGGAGCGCCGGCATCTTGCCGGCCCACGCTTGCCGGCGGGACGCCGGCGCTCCCAGCAACGGTGGCCAGTGCGCGACTCCGGCATAAATAGGGGTTTCCCTGGATGTGCCTCCTGCCGGCCTGTGATACTGTCTTCCTATACGGCGCGATAGGCGGGCAGCGACAGAGCGACGGGAGGTGCAATCGTGGCGGCGGAGGCAGGGGTGAAGCAGGGGCCGGCCCAGGGTAGCCGGCTGCTTCTCGGGGGCTACGCCGCGCTTGCCGAGAGCGAATGGATGGGCGCGGCGCAGGCCTCGGAGGTGCTGGAGCCGGTAGGCGTGGCGGAGCCGCGCCCGCGGGCCGTGCTCCCCCGCCTACCGCGGTTGCATCTAGGTGACCTGCTGCGCCACGAGTTCACCGTCGCCGAGGCGACCGGCCTGTTGATGGCCTCGTTCTTCCTCTCCGCGCTGCTCGGCGCGGTGCGCCAAGTGTTGTTCAACGCCCAGTTTGGCGCCGGCGTCGAGGCCAACGCCTATTACGCCGCCTTCCGCCTCCCCGATACGCTCTTCAGCCTGATCGCCGGGGGCGCCCTCTCCAGCGCTATGATCCCCGTGTTGCTGACCGCGGCGCGCGAGGATGGCGAGGCCGCTGCCCGGCGCCTCACCAACCTCGTCCTCACCGCACTGCTGGCGACCTTCACCGTCGTCGTGGCGCTCGGCGAAATCGTGGCCCCGGCCTTCGTGACCCACCTGCTGGCGCCCGGATTCGATCCGGCTACCAGCAGCCTGACGGTCACACTGACGCGGCTCATGCTGGTCCAGCCGGTGATCCTGGCCGCCGGCAGCGTGGCCACGGCGGTCCTCAACAGCCGCAACCGATTCTTCCTCACCGCGCTGTCGGTGGCCAGCCATAACATCGCCCTGATTGCCGGCATCGTGGCCTCGCAGCTTGTTCCCGGCCTGGGCATCTACGGCCCGACACTCGGGGTGGTCGGCGGCGCGGTGCTGCAAGTGCTGATCCTGTTGCCGGGCTTGAGCGGGCAGGCCGTCCGCTACCGGCCTGTCCTCGACCTGGGCGACACGAGGTTGCGCGAGGTGATCCGGTTGCTCATCCCCAATGGCCTGGCGGTGGGCGTGAGTTATACGGGCTTCATCGTCGACACGGCGTTTGCGTCACAGGCGCCGGAGCAGGCCGCGCTGCCCGCGATCCACAATGCCTGGCTACTTGTGGGGTTGCCGGTCGCGCTCTTGGGCCAGGCGGTCGGCCAGTCCGCCTTCCCGCGCCTGGCCGCCCAGGCTGACGCCGGCGACTGGCCGCAACTGCGGCGGACGCTGGGGCTGGCGCTCGCCGCTGTGATCGTCCTGGCGGTGCCGGCCGTGCTGGCCTTGTTGGGCCTGGGCCAGTTCGCGATCCGCGTGGTGTTCGAGCATGGCAAGTTCCATCACGCCGCCGGTGCGCTGACCTACGACGTGCTGCGTCCCTACGCCCTTGGCTTGCCGGCCTACGTGGCCACCGAGGTCGTGGCCCGCGGCCTGATCGCGCTGCGCGATACCCGCACGCCCCTGGTCACCAACAGCCTGCAGTTGATGGGGCGAGCCGCACTCATGGCGCTGCTCGTCGGCCGCGTGGGCGTGTTGGCCATTCCCACCGCGTTTGCCGTCATGGCCGCGGCTGAGGCGGTGGCCCTCGGGGCAATACTGGTGCTCAAGCTGCGGCGGCTGAGTAGCGCTGCGCTGCTGCAGGCCTATACGCGGCCGTCCTGAGGGCCGAGCCTGCGTTTTTGTGTTCGTGTACGCCGAGCGGGTTATCCTGGGACCGCCAGGGTACCCGCTTGCCGGTCCTCGCCGGCGACGCGGGCCGGCAAGGATGCCGGCGGCGTCGGCCCGCGGGCCGCCGCCAGGCAGGGTCTTCCCGCCCTATCAATCGCCCATGAAGAATCCAGGCCATGCGTCGGGCGTTTCGCGGTCACGGTGGTACCAGGGGCAGCGTAAACCAGAAGGTGCTGCCCTGGCTGGGAGCGCTCTCGACGCCCACCCGCCCGCCGTGCTGCTCGATGATGCCGCGGCTGATGTACAGGCCCAGCCCCAGGCCGCCGCCCGCTCCCTGCGCGTTATCCTGGATCGCAACGCCTTGTACCCGCCGGTAGCGGTCCCAGATGTGCTGCTGCTGCTCCGGCGTCAGGCCCGGCCCCTCGTCCCGCACCCGCACCGTGGCCTCCCCATTCGCTACTCGCAGGCTGACGGCGACCGGACGATCAGGGGCGGAATACTTGAGCGCGTTGGAGACGTAGTTGGTGACCACCTGCCCGATGCGATCGGCATCGATGTCCACCATCACTGGCGTGTCGGGCAGCTCCAGGGACAGGCTGCGGGCCGGCCAGGCCAGGCGGTGCTCGTCCACGCTGCCTTGCAGTATCGCACGCAGATCTGACGGGGCGCGGTGCATGTCCAGGTGGCCGGTTTGGATGCGGGACAGGTCCAGCAGGTCGTCGATCAAGCGCGTCTGGCGATTGGTCTGGGTCTCGGCACCTTCCAGTAAGGTGTCCAGCAGCGTCAGCGCCTCGTCCCGGTCGCTCGCCGCCATATCCTCCTGCGAGAGTATCCGGCGCATGCGGCGTCGGGCGAGCTGGATATTGCCGCGTATGCCGGTCAGCGGCGACTTGAGTTCGTGGCTGGCGATGGAGAGGAATTCGTCCATGCGCTGATTGGTCTCCTGCAGCGCCAGCTCGCGCGCCCGCGCCTCCTCCCGCTCTTTCTGCAGCCGGTCGCGCTCCAGGGCGAGGGCGGCCAGTTGGGCCACGCCTCCCGCCAATGCAGCTTCCCCCGGCGTGTAGTCGTGTTCGGCGCCGCCGTGATCCAGGGAGAGGAGCCCGACAACCTCGCCGCCGATGACGAGCGGCGCGGCCAGGAAGGCGCGGACGCCGAAGGGGTTGGGCAGCGTGTCGAACGGGGGCCGGGTCATGTCCGCCACCACCGGCTGGCCGGCGAAGAAGCGCGCGACGAGCTCGGGGTCGGTTGGGACCTCGGGGTCGGACACGGGGGCGCCCTCGACGCTCTCCCACCACAGGCGCTCCATCTCGGGCGAAAGGCCGGCCACGGCCACCGGGTGTTGCACCCCGTGCCGTGGGTCGAAGGTCACGATGCCGACGCGCTGACAGCCCAGCACCTGCCGAGTGAGGCGGACCAGTTGCTGCCCGACCGGGCTGTGCCCGTTGGCGCCGGGCGCCGTCTCCGCCGGTGCGAGCACCAGGGCATGCGCCATCTCCAGCAACGCCTCCAGCGCGTCGTGCGTGCGGCGCTCCAGGCGCCGGCGTTCCCCCACATCGCGAGAGATCGCCACCGCGCCCACGATCCGGCCGTCCTGGTCGCGCAAGGGCGCACCGGTGATGCTGACGTGCAGGCGGCGGCCGTCCGGCGTCGTGATCTGCACGTCCAGGGCCGACGCCCCGGTCAGCACCTCACCGCGTAGCAGCCGCGTGAGGCCAGATTCCTCGGGCGCTATGGGGCGGCCGGAAGCGTCGCGCACATCGATCCGTTGCACGCGCTCGTTGGGTCCGAGAGCGGCGTAGTCCGGCAGCGCGTCCAGGCCCATCATCGCGCGGGCGGCGGCGTTCATCCTGACGATGTGGCCCTGCGCGTCGTAGACGAAGAGGGCATCGACCACGGCCTCGAAGAGGGCTTCGATCTCGTTGGCGCGGGCCGTTGCTTCGGCGCGCGCCGACTGCTCCTCCCGATACGCCCGCGCATGATCGAGTGCCATCGCCATGCGGTCGGCCACCAGTTGCAGGAGCTGTAGGTCGCCGCCGGTGAAATGGCGGGGCGACACCGTGCCGACGTGCAGCACGCCGATGAGGTGGCCATTCACCAGCAAGGGGACGCCCATTAGCGAGCGCAGATGCTCCCCGAGGAAGGGATTGGCCACCTCTACCGATCGCAGGTCATCCACGATGAGGGGTTGGCGGTTCGCCGCGATGCGCCCGGCGATCCCCTGGCCCACCGCAATCTTGACCTGCCCGGCCAGCCGCTCCTCGGGCCCGTGCGCCTGGTGAAGAGCCAGCTCTTGGCTGCTCCCATCCAGCAGCAGGATGGCCGTGTTATCGACGGCGAGAACCTGGGTGACGCGCTCCAGGAACCGGCGCAGCAGATCGTCGAGGTCCTGATAGGCCAGCGCAATATCGGTCACGGCCTGAACCGCTCGCAGACGCTGCATGGCCACCTCGGCGGTTGCGCGTGCCCGGTGCGCGTCACGCCGGTTGCGCTCGGCCAGACTGCCCACCACCGCGATAGCCAGGCCGACCATCAGAAAGATGGCCAAGCCGACGAGGTCGGACGGGTGTCTGAGCGTCCAGTCGACATGCGGCTCGAGTGTCACCACATTGACCAGCACGACTCCGACCAGCGCGGCCACCAGGCTCGGCCCTACGCCCCAATTCAGGGCGACGACCATGATCGTCAGCAGGGTCAAGGCGTCGGGAAAGGCGAAGCCGGGAAACGCATCTATCAACCGGGCCGATACCGCGGCGGCCAGCACCTGGAGCGCCACGGCGACCAGATAGCCGACAAGCGGATGGTCCCAGGGCTCCTTCAGCCAGGTGGGGGAAAAGGTGCCGGCGACGACCCAGTCGCTCACCGCGCGCCAGACCGCGTTGCGGTCATCTCGCGCCGGCTCACCTTCCAGGTCGGCCTGCATCGCACCCTCCGGCAGGCAAACTCATCCCTGCACCACCTATATTACGCGATTTGTGGACGACCCAACGTCGCAAGGCCTGCTCGACGGTACAGGCGCTCAGCACCGGTTCCTTATTGGCCCGGCGCGCAGAGGCAGAACGGGTGGGCCGCGGGGTCGGCATAGACCGGACAGCTCCCGCCCCGCGGCGGCAGGCGGATGGCGCCAAGCCGTAGCGCCAACTCCTGAGCCGCCGTACTGTCCTCGAAATGCAGGTCCAGGTGGAGCTGTTGCGGGTACGCGGGGTCCGGCCAGCGCGGCGCCGGGAACACCGCGTGCTGAAAGCCGAGCATCGGCAGGCCGCCGTCCCGCGCGATCAGGACCCAGCGCTCCGAGTCCTGCTTGCGCGTGTGCATGCCCAGCAGCTCCGCATAGAATGTGGCCAGCGCGCGCGGGCTGAAGCAGTCGTACACGATTCGGCCGATGCGGCCTGACAGCGGCCGTCCCCCGTGCCCAGCCTCCGCCACGTCGAGGTACAGGCAGAAGGGGTGGCCGGCCGGGTCGGCGTACGACCGGTAGCTGCCCTTGTCCTGCAGGGGTGTGGCGCCCAGGCGCAGCGCCAACTCCTCCGCGGCCTCCAGATTGGACACCGGGAAGTCCAGATGCAGTTGCTGGGGATACTCGGGGTCCGGCCAGCGGGGCGGCCGGTACTGGGCCGGCCCATCGCCGAAGGCCAGGCGCGGAAAGCTGCTCCGGTCCCTGGCGACGACCACCCAGTCCTCGCGGATGATGTGCAGGCCTAGTAACTCCGCGTAGAACGAGCCGAGGGCTCGCGGGTCCGGGCATCCGAACACGATGTTGCGGATATATGGCTCCATAACCACTAGGATACAGCTAGGGGCAGCCTGACTGTGAA
>Ga0209062_1006901_pt1 | contig 10117 bp, 9 predicted proteins | sample Coa_R2_2_FD_187158 | JGI IMG/M metagenome (GOLD analysis project Ga0209062, IMG submission 187158) | Surface soil microbial communities from Centralia Pennsylvania, which are recovering from an underground coalmine fire - Coalmine... | ecosystem: Environmental > Terrestrial > Soil > Unclassified ...
TTCTCCTCCAGGTCGCGCTTCACGCTCGTCTTGGAGACCACCTCCAGCACGAACGGCGGCATCCCCTCGACACCCGTGTCCAGCGAGTCCCGCGGGCGGTCGGGGAGGAAAGCGACCAGCACGTCGGGGGCGACCTTCTTGCGGCGGGGCATGCCGGGGCGGCGGTAGAGCAGGGCCAGCATGCTGCCCACGTACCAGGGCAGGCCGTGCGTTTGGGCGTAGATGCGCAGGCTCCAGTACAGGGCGGTGGCACCCCGTATCTGGCGGTCGTTCATGACCATCCAGGGGGCCTCGGGGGTGTCATTGGGCACGCGCCGCAGGAAGGCCTCGTCATCGTCGCCGAGCAGGTGGGGAATGGCACGTAGGGCACTCATGGGCACCTCTTTTCATAGGTTGGGGCGAGGCCGTCATAGCCAGAGTTAACGAGACGCCCTACCCTCGCCCTGTAGTGTACCTCACCATACTGGGGGCGATGTGCACGCTTACGATTCCCACCCGTATGGTGGACGGCATTGAGGCCGCTGGCGAGTTGGCGGGCGTACCGGTGTACACTGTGGGCAAGGAGGCCACATGTCTGATACGATCCTCGTCACCCAGACGAGCGGCGAGGCCGTGAGTGACACTGCTTCTATGAGCATCCCGGACGCTGCGCGGCTGTATAGCGTGCTCCTGGAGTGGGACCCGCGCGATGCCAATTATGTGGTCACGATGCCCGAGTTGCCCGGCTGCCGCACCCACGGGCGCGCGCGCGCGGAGACCGTTGCTCAGGCCCAAGACGCCATCGAGGGATGGCTCGGGACCGTCCACGACGCCGGCGAGCCCATCCCCGCGCCTCGCCTTTTCACGGACTGCACGGATGGCGACGATCAATGACCGATCGATTCGCACGGGCGGCCGTGGTAGGCACGGGGATGATGGGGCCGGGCATAGCCGTGACCATGGCGCGCGGCGGCTCGCAGGTGTCTATCTACGGGCGCACCGAGGAGAGCGTGGCGCGCGGCCTTGCAGGCGTCGAGGCGGCGCTGTCCTTTCTGGTTGAGAATCAATTGCTGCCGGCCGGCGAGGCGCGGGTGCTGCGCGAGCGTATCCAGGGGACGACCGACCTGGCACAGGCGGTGGATGGCGCCGGGCTGGTGCAGGAGTCTATCGCCGAGAACCTGGAGATCAAGCGCGATCTGTTCCGGCGCCTGGAAGGGCTATGCTCGCCGGATACGCTGCTCTGCTCCAATACCTCCGGCCTGCTCATCTCCCAGATTGCCGCCGTCCTGGTGCGTCCCGAGCGCGCCGCGACCATGCACTACTGGAACCCGCCGCATCTGGTGCCGCTGGTGGAGATCTCGCAGGGCGAGCGGACTGCCGCGGAGATGGTGGAGGCGCTGCACGCTTACCTGCGGCGCTGCGGCCAGGTGCCGGTGGTGGCGCGCAAAGACATCCCCGGCCAGATTGCCAATCGCCTGCAGCACGCCCTGCTGCGGGAGGCGCTCTACCTGGTGCAGGAGGGCGTGGCCAGCGCCTCCGACGTGGATCTGGCGCTCAAGATGGGGCCGGGGCGCCGCTGGCCCGTGTATGGCGTGATCGAGCATCAGGACGTGGTCGGGCTCGACCTTGCCCTGTCGGTGCAGCGCTCGCTCTGTCCCGACCTGTACAGCGTGCCCGCGCCGCCGTCCGTCCTGGAGGATAAAGTGGCCCAGGGAGAGCTCGGCGTGAAGACGGGTCGCGGTTTCTACGATTGGTCGCAGCGCGATGTGGGGGCGGTCAAGGCGCGGCGCGATGCCCTGCTCTGCGTGCTGGCCCGCGAGTGGAAGGAAGAGTGAGATGCGCCTGGAGTATAATCCGCTGGCAATTGTCGGCTGCGGCGGCATGGGGCGCCGCCACCTGACGGGTCTGGCCGCGCTCTACCGCTCGTCCTTTCGCAACCTGGAGCTGGTGGCCGTTTGCGATCTCAACCGGCGCAACGCCGAGGACCTGGCCGAGGAGGCCGAGCAGCAGCTTGGCCATCGGCCGCGCGTCTTCGCCGACCTCGATGCCATGGTCACGGCCATGCCCGAGATTCGGGGCGCCGATGTTACCACCGATACCGCGTCGCACCACGCCGTGGCTCCTGCCTGCCTGGAGCGGGGCCTGCACGTGCTGTGCGAGAAACCGCTGGCGCTGACGCTGCGTGGCTGCAATCGGATTCTCGACGCGGCGCGTCGCGCCGGCCGGGTGCTGTCCGTGGCCGAGAACTTCCGGCGCGATCCCATCAATCGGCTGGCCCGCGCGCTGATCGCGGATGGCGCCATCGGCACGCCGCGCATCATGGTGGAGATGGCGAGCCACGGCGGTAACGATATACTGATCACTCCCTGGCGCCACCAGAAGATGAAGGGAACCATCGTCGTCGATGCCGGGGTACACAATGCCGATATCATGCAATACTACCTGGGCTCGCCCGGCGCGGCGTACGGCGAGGCGCGCTTGTATGAACGGGTGCGCTACAAGCGTGACGGCGGCGGTCCCGGCGGCTTCTATGCCAAGTGGGCCGGCACTATGCCCGAGCAGATCGAGGCCGACGGCGAGGACATGCTCGCGGGCCAGATCCTATTCGAGGGCGGCGCGATCGGCCAGTTACTGCTCAACTTTGCCGGCCACGGCGATGCCACGGCGATGCGCCACGTCTACGGCAGCGCCGGGAGCCTGTCCACGCCGGGCGACCGTAACGGCCGTCCCTTGACGCTCTACCGCGATGGCCGGGAGATTGCCGGCGAAGAGATCCTCTCCTACGCGCCGAGCTACCGTCTGAGCCCGTTGGCCGCCGAGCTATTCGGCGGCGAGCGCATCTGGCGCTACGACTATCCTTTTGCCGAGACCGACGCCCGGATACTGGCGCTGGAGTACCACGAGTTCGGTGAGTGCATGCGCACGGGAGCGCAACCCGAGGTAACGGGCGAGGTCGGTCGCCGCGCCCTGGCCCTGATCTACGCGCTCTTCGAATCGGCTGCGCTAGGGCGCCCCGTGACCATCGGCGAGGTCGAGCGCGTGGCGGTCGATGCCTACCAGCGCGAGATCGACGCCCACCACGGCTTGCTGTAACGACACCCTGGGAGCGCCGGCATCTTGCCGGCAAATGTGGGCCGGTAGGGCTGGGCATAATCTGCGTTGTGTGGTGCCTGACACTAAAGTGTCATGGCAGGTCCACTAACCTGGATTATTCCTGGGCGTCTGATCGGGCGGGACGACCCTGCCTGGCGGCGGCCCGCGGGCCGACGCCGCCGGCATCCCTGCCGGCAAGGATGCCGGCGGTCCCAGCAACGGTGCCCCGCGGTCCTCGTGAATCATGGATACCGCTGGCGAATTCTCAGGCGGCCTCAGGGACGAGGTGCAGGAAGGACGCGCGGCGTGTCTGGGCGAAGCGTGGGTCCTCGAGCCAATGAGCGACACGGACGAGATTGAGCGCCGCAGCGGTGAGGACGTGCTGCAGATGGGTCTTGGCCACGCCGATGTAGCGGGCCCGGCGCAACTCGCAGCGGCGCAGCCCCTGCGAGAGGGTGCCCTCCACGCCCGCGCGCACGTTGTAGTGCTCCTGGAACGCCGCGCTCGCCTGGAACTGGCGCGCGGCCTGCAAGGCGAGATGCTGCTCCTTGGGGCGGACACTCAGCCGGCGGCCGTGACGGGCGGTGGTGCAGCGGGCACGCTGGGGGCAGGCCGCGCAACTCTGGCCGGAGAATTGGATATCGATCATCTCCTGGCCCCGGTTGTCGGTGCTCGGCGACCAGCGGACGCTGGCGTGCCCGGCCGGGCAGAAGGCGCGTTGCTCCTCCCAGTGGATCGTGAAGCAGCTCACATCGCAGGCCTCGGCGCTCTGTGCTTGCCATTGGTTGTCGGGGAGGACGGGACCGATCACCCGGACGCCATGCTCCCGTTGGCTGCTGACCAGGATCCCGGCGTCGGGGTAGCCGGCGTCGGCCAGATGCTCGCCGGGCAGCAGCCCCTTGTGGGCCAGCGCGCGGTGGATGGCGGGCAGTTGCGCGCGATCGGGGCGGGCGCGGGCGTGCTCTGGACGTGCGTGATCACGTGCGGGGCGTCGGGCTCGCAGGCCGCGGTGAGCGGGATCTTGTCGCCGATCCAGCAGGTGCTGCGCTTGGAGGTGTAGCGCGCCTCGGGGTCGTGGGGGGAGTTGATCATCTGGGCGGCCGGCGGCAGGTCGTCGCCCGTGCGCCAGCGGGTCGTGCCATCCTCCCGGGGCGCGTAGCACTGGTGCACCCAGACGCGCCGCAGCGTCTCGACCGCGGGCACCAGGCGCAGCCACGCCGGAGCCGTCGGGGCATAGATGGCTGTCAGCAGCCGGACGCCATCGCGGCCGATCTGCTCGGCCAAGGCCGTCCGCTCGGCTTGGCCCTTGGGCAAGCGATACTCGTCCACGCGCGGGCCATAGCGCTCCGCCCAGGCGGGATCGAGCTGTGGCCGCAGCCAGTCCGGGGCGACGACCGCCAGGCTGTTCAAGGCGTGGCGCAACGTCTCCCCCACGCACTCCAGCCGATTGAGCGTGCGGATGGCCGCCAGGACAGCCGTCGAATCCGTGCGCTGGCGGCCGCGCGCTTTGAGCAAGCCCTTGGCGTGGAAGCGCTCCAACATGGTGTCCAACAGGAGTGGCTCGGCGCTGCCCGCCACCAAGCGGCTGCGGAACTCGCTGAGCACCGAGGCATCGAAGCCCGGATCGGTCAACTCCAGGGAGAGGGCGTACTTCCAGTCGATGCGGCCCCGCACGGCCGTGGCCGCCTGCTCATCCGAGAGGCCCTCGGCATACTGCAGCACCAGGACGAGCGCCACCCGCCAGGGCGATTCCGCCGGCTGGCCCCGCACGGGGAACAGGGCGGCACACTGGGCGTCCTGGTAGAAGACGCCGAGCTCATCGCGCATACGCATGTAGGGATTGCCTTTGGGAAAGGCGGCGCGCGCGACGCGGGCGGTTTCCTCGGGGATGGGGTCGATCGGTTGGGGTTGCATGGACAGGGTAAACTCCTGGCTACGGTTAGTCGCTCCATTACACCACAGCCAGGAGCTCCGGAGGAATGCGCCAGCGGTATCAATAATCCAGGCTAGAGCAAGGTCGGGATCGCGGCCCTGCTCGATCAAGGGATGTGAGAGACCTTCGCGCTTGAGAATGGTGTGCAGAACCAAGTCCGGCCCGCCACCGCGCAGGTCGAGCGGCTGCCCGTAGAGGGGGCGCAGCTCCTCGCTCTCCTCCACGACCCGCATCGCCTGTGTGGTCTCCTCGGCCACCTTCCTGATGGCCCGACCGGTCCCCTTGGCCGGCCGCACCTTCCGTTTGGACATGTGAATCAACACATATTTATACCATCAGCTTGACGCGTATGCACCGCACGGCGGATACTGGCGGTGGTTGTGCTGTGAGCCATAGGGGGCTCCGGCAATCTGCGAGAACGACAGCGAGAGGATGAGGAAACACATGGTGATGGCAGCCGAACATGTCGGGCAGACGATTGCGCCCCACGGCGGACGCCTGATCGACCGGACGGTTCACGGACAGCAGGCAGAGGAGTTGCGCGAGCGTGCCGCGAAACTGCCCGCCGTACGCCTGAACGCGCGCCAGCTCAGCGATCTGGAGTTGATCGCCAACGGCGCCTTCAGCCCGCTGGAGGGTTTCATGGGGCGGCCCGACTATGAACGCGTGGTCGCCGAGATGCACCTGGCCAACGGCCTGCCCTGGAGCCTGCCCGTCACGCTGGGCGTCGACAGAGATGAGGCGCCCGCCGCCGGCTCCGAACTGGCGCTGCTCGACCCGCAGGGGACGCTGCGGGCGGTGATGACCGTCGAGGAGATCTTTAGCTACGACAAGGCGCGCGAGGCCCGCGAGGTCTACCGCACCGAGGATGAAGCGCATCCCGGCGTCGCGGCGATGTATGCGCAGGGCGACACACTGCTCGGCGGCCCCGTCACGGTCTTCCCGTCGACGGACGACCCCGGTCCTTACCACCTGCCCCCCGCCGCCGCGCGGGCAGCCTTCGCCGAGCGCGGCTGGCGCACCGTCGTGGGCTTCCAGACGCGCAATCCCGTGCACCGCGCGCACGAATACATCCAGAAGTGCGCCATGGAGATCGTCGACGGCCTGCTGCTGCATCCCCTGGTCGGCGAGACCAAATCGGACGACATCCCGGCCGATGTGCGACTGCGCTGCTACGAGGTCTTGCTTGCCAACTACTATCCCCAGAATCGCGTCATCCTGGGCGTGCTGCCCGCGGCGATGCGCTACGCCGGGCCGCGCGAGGCGATCTTCCACTCCATCGTGCGCAAGAACCACGGCTGCACCCACTTCATCGTGGGGCGCGACCATGCCGGCGTCGGCTCGTACTACGGCACCTACGACGCGCAGAAGCTCTTCGACGAGTTCAAGCCGGGCGAGCTTGGCATCACGCCGCTGAAGTTCGAGAACAGCTTCTTCTGCAAGAAATGCGGCAGCATGGCCTCCGAGAAGACCTGCCCCCACGGCCCCGAGAACCGCGTTGCCCTGAGCGGTACGGCCGTGCGCACCATGCTGCGCGCCGGCGAGCTGCCGCCGCCGGAGTTCTCGCGCCCCGAAGTTGCCCGGGTGCTGATCGACGCCATGCGCAGCCAGCAGTAGGAGCGAGGCATGACACTGCGTATCGATCTACACACCCATACCACGGCCTCGGACGGCATCATGCCGCCGGCCGATCTGGTCCAGGCCGCACGCGAGATCGGCCTCGACATCATCGCCGTGACCGACCATGATACCCTCGCCGGTATCGTGCCGGCGATCGAGGCCGCCCGGGGCACCGGGCTGACCGTCCTGCCCGGCGTGGAGATCACCTCGCTCTACGAGGGGCACAGCCTGCACCTGCTGGCCTTCGGCTTCGACCCCGGCCATGCGGCCTTTGCCACGCGCCTGCGCGCCATCACCGCGGGGCGCGAGGAACGCGCGCGCGCCATCCTGGACCTGTTGGCCGGCGAGGGCGCGCTGCTGTCGTGGGAGCGCGTCACGGAGATCGGACAGGGGACCATCGCCAGGCCGCACATCGCACGGGCGCTGGTAGAGGCGGGCTACGCGTGCGACATCGCCGATGCCTTTGACCGCTTCATCGGCGAGGGCTGCCCGGCCTACATCCCCTCGGGACGCCTCAGCTGCGAGGAGGCCATCAAGCTGGCCCTGGATGCCGGCGCAGAGGTGGCGCTGGCCCATCCGCTGCTACCCGCCAAACCGCTCGACCTCGATACCGCGCTGCCGATCCTGCGCGCCGCCGGCCTGACCGGCATCGAGGTGTATCACTCCGAGCACGACGAGGCGACCACCGAGCGCCTGCGCCGCCTGGCGGAGGCGGAGGGCCTGTGGTGGTGCGGCGGCAGCGATTACCACGGTCCCAGCAAGCCGCATGCGCCCCTGGGCGGCGTGACGGTGCCGCCGGAAGTGCTGGAGCAGGGCCCATTTCCGCGGGCATTGCGCGCCATGGCCGCGCCGGCAACGGCGTAGTCCCTCCCGCCCGCAGTGCGATACTGATGGCATCGATAGCGGCAGTGTCGGGAGCATAGCGGGCCATGAGGTATTTTGTCACCGGGGCGACCGGCTTCATCGGCGGGCGTGTGGCCCGCCAACTGGTGGAGGCGGGCCACACTGTTGTCACCCTGGCACGCCGGCCCGAGCAGGCAAACGACCTGGCGACCCTGGGCATCGAGGTGCGCAAAGGGGACATCACCGAGAAAGGCACGCTGCGGGAGCCCATGCGCGGCGTCGACGGCGTCTTCCACATCGCTGGATGGTATAAGATCGGCGTGCGCGACAAGACGCCGGGCTGGCGCATCAACGTGGACGGTACGCGCAACGTGCTGGAGACCATGCGCGACCTCGGCATTCCCAGGGGCGTCTATACCAGCACCCTGGCCGTCTTCTCCGATACGCGGGGGCGCGTGCCCGACGAGACGTACCACTACACCGGCCCGCACCTCAGCGAGTACGACCGCACCAAGTGGGTCGCGCATTACCGCGTGGCCGAGCCGATGATGCGGGCCGGATTGCCCCTGGTCATCGTGCAGCCCGGCCTGACCTATGGACCGGGCGATACCAGCCAGGTGCACACGACCTTCGTGGATTACCTGCGCCGCCGCCTGCCGATCATCCCCCGCAAGACCGCCTTCTGCTGGTCGCACGTCGACGACACGGCGCGCGGCCATATCCTGGCCATGGAGAAGGGGCAGCCGGGCCAGAGCTACATCATCGGCGGCCCGCCACACACCCTCGCCGAGGCCATGAGCCTGGCCGAACGCATCACCGGCATACCGGCGCCGCGCCTTCAGGCGCCGCCAGTCTTGTTCTCGGCCATGGCCGCGGCAGCCGGCCTGGCCGAGCGCTTTGTCGCCCTGCCCGAGCGGTACACCCCCGAAGGGCTGCGCATCATCGCCGGCGTGACCTATCTCGGCTCCGACGCCAAAGCCCGGCGCGAGCTAGGCTTCAGCACCCGCCCGTTGGAGGAAGGCCTGCGCGAGTACCTGGAGTACGAGCGCACACACCTGGGCAGGTAATACCTCCTCAGGCGAAGGCCCAGGTGCGGTAGGCCGTGTCGGAGGGTGGACCAGGCGAGAGGTGCAGCACCGGCGGCTGCGACAGCTCCATCACCAGCGAGCCCAGGGTCATCGAGCCTTTGCCGTTGTTGCGCCTGACTGAGACCGGCGCCCGGCTGAGGATGGCCTGCGCGGCCTCCACCGTCACCGCCTGCGCCCCGTCGGCCAGGGCCTCTTCCAGGCAGGCAAAGCGCCGCTCGGAGTTGCTGAGCGCCGCGGCCGGCGCGCCTGCAACTTGCCGGCCGGCGGAGCCGGCCGGTGCGTCCGCGCGGGCGGCGAGGTCGTCGTTGACCAGCGGGTGGTTGGTGTGATAGACGCGCCGGGGCCGCGGCGTGAAGCGCGCCACTTTGTGGGCCGAGCATTCCAGGGAGACGATCTCCTCGGGGCCACCGACCGTATAGTTCTGGCCGGCGGCATGGGGCACCTCACTGATGAAGCGCACGGCGTCCGCGGCCGACGCGTGCGACAAGGCATGGCGCGTGACAAAAGCCACCGGCAGCCCGCGCGTGGATGGGGCCAGCTGATCGAGCGTATTGCAGCAGATGCCGACTCCGCGATTATTCAAGCCGGTGGTGGCGATCATGCCGGCGGGCGTGAAGATGAGCGCCTCCAGCCCATCATCCTGCCTGACGTGCAGCAGGGTCTGCGACCCGTCATAGTAGTCGGGCAGGTCCATGTTCTGCGCCAGGATCGATGGCTGCCCTTCCTGGCCGAAGGCGCCCAGCACGCTACAATGCGCAAGATCGTGCCCGTCCACGGCACGGCGATGCGCTCCGCGGAAGATCCACTCCTCGTCCATCAACTGATAGGCATACATTGCGCGGAAGTCGACGCCGCAGCCCTCGGCCAGGCCGCGCACCTCCTCGAGCAGGTCGGGCGTCCAGCGCTCGATCGACGGCAGGAAGTCGGTCGCATCCAGGAACAGATCGAGATATTCCGTGGCGGCGCTACCAGTCTGGGCCTGAATGGCATCTTTCCAGCGCCACATCGTGGCCTGGATGATCGCCCGCAACTCCTCGCCATGAGCCCGCCCGCGTTCGCGCGGCGTACCCTCCAGGCGCAGATAGGACAGCTCCGCCGACGTTACCGCCATCATGCACAACTCCTTTCGCCAGGTAGCATCGCACTGAAGCGCTCAGGGATGATGCTCTAATGCTACCTCACTTCGCCTTGCCACGCCCGAAGCGCAGGTACCAGGTGGCCACGCCCGCCGCGGTCAGCAGGCCGCTGGAGAGGAAGACCCGTTCATAGCCGTAGCGGGCGATAGCCTCGCCGGCCACGACCGATCCGCCCGTCCAGCCCACGTTGAAGGCAAAGGTGCGCCAGCTCGCCACCGTTGCGCGCAGCCGGGGTGGCATCACCTCCATTGAAAAGGAGTTCTCCATGGTCCCGGTCAGGGTGCCCAGGATATTGCGCCCGAGATAGGCCACCACTGCCAGGGCTATGCCCGGATGCAGCGCGAGAATCAGGAACATCGGCGCTGTCAGCAGGCGCGTGGTGGTGAAGGCGCGCAATGTGCCGGCCTTCGCCACCAGCGGAACCG
>Ga0209062_1006906_pt1 | contig 10112 bp, 8 predicted proteins | sample Coa_R2_2_FD_187158 | JGI IMG/M metagenome (GOLD analysis project Ga0209062, IMG submission 187158) | Surface soil microbial communities from Centralia Pennsylvania, which are recovering from an underground coalmine fire - Coalmine... | ecosystem: Environmental > Terrestrial > Soil > Unclassified ...
CTGCGACTCGCGGTCGCATGGCCCGGGACGGGCACCGCGGTGTCGATAACCGACCGCGGTCGGACCTGCGTCTTGCCAGGGGACCGCCAGTCCCCGGTTCGCTTAATCGGAGAATTCACAGACCCTGATGCAGTCGTTGGAGGGCACCTCCAAGGCCGAGTGCCCGTGTTAGACTGTGGCGGGGTCCTAGCAACAACCGGCATTCCAGAGGTTTCAGATGCCATATCGAGGAGTAGACGGAGGGAGACATGCCTGCGTGGGAAGCGTATCTGGCGGCGAATCGGCCAAAGTTCCTGGATGGGTTGCTCGAGTTCCTGCGCATTCCCAGCGTCTCGGCTCTACCGGATCGCGCGGACGACGTGCAGCGGGCGGCCCGCTGGGTGGCGGATCGCCTGCAGTCGGCCGGCGTGGAGGGCGTGCGCATACTGCCGACCGGCGGCCACCCCGTGGTGTACGGGGAGTGGCTGCACGCGCCGGACAAACCAACCATCCTGATTTACGGCCACTTTGATACCCAACCGGCCGACCCGCTGGAGCTGTGGACTAGCCCGCCGTTCGAGCCCGCCATACGCGACGGCCGGGTCTATGCGCGTGGCGCCTCCGACGATAAGGGCAATATGTTGGCCCCTATCCTTGCCGTTGAGGCGATGCTGCAAGCAGACGGAGCCTTGCCGGTCAACGTCAAGTTCTTCTTCGAGGGGCAGGAAGAGATCGGCAGCCCACAACTGCCGGCCTTCGTCGCAGCTCATCGCGAGCTTCTAGCCTGTGATCTGGCGGTCAGCGCCGACAGCGTGCAGTGGGCCGAGGATCAACCGGCCATTCTCGTCGGGCTGCGGGGCACCTGTGCGATTCAGATTGACGTGTATGGCGCCCGTACCGATCTGCACTCGGGACTATACGGCGGCCTGGTCGCCAATCCGATACATGCCCTGATCTCTCTGCTCGCCTCCATGCGCGATACCGAGGGCAGGATCCTGGTGGAAGGCTTTTACGACCGGGTTGTGACCCTTTCTGCCGAGGAGCGGGCGGCGATCGCCGCCGTTCCATTCGACGAGGCCGCGTATAGGGATCAACTCGGCGTGAGCGCCCTGGTGGGCGAGCCCGGCTATACGCCTCGCGAACGCAACTGGGTACGCCCGACGCTTGAGGTGAACGGCATCTGGGGCGGATTCCAGGGCGAAGGAGTCAAGACGGTCTTGCCCAATGAGGCGCACGCCAAGATCACCTGCCGGCTTGTGCCGAATCAGGAGCCTGAGCAGATCGTGCAGGCGCTGGTTTCGCACGTGGAGCGACAGGACACGCCGGGTGTCCGGGTAGAAGTCCGTGCAATGCCCACGCGCGCCGCGCCCTATGTGATCCCGGCAGACCACTGGGGCAACCGCGTAGCCGCCGACGTTCTGGCGGAGATGTATGGCACCCGACCATATGCCATTCGGATGGGAGGAGCGGTGCCCATCTGCGAGCTATTCCTGACCAGCCTGGGGGTGCATACCGTCAGCTTTGGCTTTGGCCTGGAGGACGAGCAGTTCCATGCCCCCGACGAGTTCTTCCGCTTGAGCAGCTTCGAGCGGGGGCCGGTGGCCTACTGCAGGCTGCTGACACGCCTGAGCAAGCGACCGAGCAAGTAACGATGCAAGGGCTTACTGTCGTTGCGCTGAGCAACCCGCGCTATACTTCTGGCATATGTATGTCACGCCCGCCATCATCGCGGCGGCCGAGGCCCGCTACGGCCGTCCGGTCGAACGCGCTGCCAGCTATGAGATCTCGCCGGCCGAGCTGGCGATGATCCGGGCCAGCCAGCGCGACAACCGGGCGCACGATGTCACGATGTTCGTCTTCAATGGCGAGCGGCTGGCGGTGATCGCCAAGCCGAATTACCCGCCGGGGGCGTTCCGCGTGCCGGGCGGAGCGTTGCGTCCGGGCGAGGCCATGGATGGCGGCGCGGCGCGCGAGATCTACGAGGAGACGGGCTTGCACGCCGACGTCCGCCACTACCTCTTGCGCATCACCGCCCGCTTCACGGTCGGCGACGATGGCCTGACCTGGACCACGCACGTGCTCTCCGCCACCACCGGGGATGAGGCGCCCGATCCGCTCGACCGGCGCGAGATTCGCGAGGCGCGCTGGTCGAGCCTGGACGAGCTGAACGGCCGTATTCGGTCGATCCTGCTGGCCAGCGGGCGGCCCCTGTTCCGCTATCGCACCGACCTGCACCTGTGGGCCGCCGAGCGGATTCGGGAGCTATCGACCCTTCCGCGATGACCACGCCATCCGGTACCGCCCCGTATACAGCGGGAGACGTGGTCGGTGGCCGTTACCGGGTTGTTCGCGCCGTAGCCCAGGGCGGTATGGGCGCGGTCTACGAGGTGGCCGATACCCGCCTGAGCGACCGGCGCTGTGCGCTGAAGGTGCTGCTCGACGCGGACCTCGCCGACCGGGAGCGGGACGAAGTGGCGGCCTGGTTTGAGCGCGAGGCCCAGATTCTCAGCACCCTGCGCCACCCGCTGATCCCGACCGTTGGCGACTATTTCAGCGACGGGCGGCGGCATTGCCTGGTGATGGACTTCGTGGACGGCATTACGCTGGAGCAGTTGCTGGAGCGCGACGGAAACCCGGGCCTGCCGCTCGCCGACGTGCTGGGCTGGGCCGAGCAACTCTGCGCCGTACTGCACTACTTGCATGGCAGCCGGCCGCCGGTGATCTTCCGCGACCTCAAGCCGGCCAACATCATGCGTCAGGACGACGGAAGCCTCAAACTGATCGATTTCGGCATCGCGCGGCGGCTCGAGCGCACAGGCAGCGGCCACACCGTCTACACCATGGTCGGGACACCGGGCTATTCGCCCCCCGAACAGTACCAGGGACTGGCCGATCCGCGCAGCGACATCTACAGCCTTGGCGCGACGCTTCATCACCTGATCAGCGGCCGCGATCCACGCCTGCACCAGCCGTTCACCTTCCCGTCGCTGCACGCCAGCCATCCCGCGGTGAACCCCGCGGTTGACGCCGCCATTGCGCGGGCGCTGTCCATGCAGTCCGACCAGCGCTACGCGAGCGCCGAGGAGTTCAGGCTGGCGCTGGTCGAGGCGGCGCCGGCGCCGGACCCAGCGGCGCTTGCCGTCTCGGCGCCGCCCAGACTCATCGTCTCGCCGGATGGTCGCGGTACCCATACCTCGATCCGCCGCGCTATCAAAGACGCTGAGCCCGGCACGTGCATCGAGGTATTGCCCGGACAGTACGCCGGCCCGGTGGTGCTTCAGAAACCACTGGAGCTGGTTGCGCTGGGCGGCCATGGTGACGACGTCGTGGTGGAAACCGTCGACGTGCCCTGTCTGATAGTGAGCGCCGAGACGGCCCTGGTGCGCGGCTTCACGTTTCGCGGACGACGCAGTGCGCAGGAGCAGACCAATGCACAGGACCCACCGCAATTGACGCTGGCCGGCAGGCTTGAGCAGATGGCCCGCTCTCTGCGCGCGGCCGTCGCCGCTTTCATCGGCACGATCGGCGACCAGTTCGGCAACAGGCCATGCCACGCCGTGGAGATCGTCCACGGGCACGTGATCCTGGAAGAGTGTCGCATCACTTCCGATTCTCCCTGGTGTGTCGTCGCCATCCATGAACCCACGGCGAATCCGCAGCTCACGCGCTGCCTCGTACACGGCGGCCACGATGTGGGCGTCTACGTCTATGGACAGGCCAGGGGCAGGCTGCATGAGTGCACTATTCGCGACAGCGGCACGGGTATCGTGGTGTCGGAAGGCAGCCATGTTATCGTGCAGGACTGTGTGGTAGAGGGGATGCGCGATGCCGGCGTGCAGTTCTACAAGAGGGGACGCGGGGTCGTGGAGGGATGTGCGATCAGCTACAACGGTGGACCCGGCATCGACATAGACCAGTCCGTCGGGCCGATCATTCGGACCTGCCATATCAATCGCAACGGCGGCAGTGCTATTCGCCTTGGTTATGGCTCCGGGGGTACCGTGGAGGACTGCGACCTCAGCGATAACCGGCGCGGCGCGTGGAATACCGTCATTCGACTGCGCGTCACGGAGCGCGGCAATAGGCATTGATGGCGAAGGGCGGCTCCTGGGATATGGGATACTGGGTGTGAGCCTGAGTGGCCAATAACGAAGGACAATCGATGCAGGGCGGCCGTGGTGGTCTGAATGTGCCCGACATCGCGGACGGCGATGAGCCGGCCAGCGTGCTGGCGGCGCGCGCGCTGCGTGCTGGCCTCTTTCGCCGACACGCCGGGGCGCTGATGCGTTTCAAAGCGGCCCAGGAGCAACAGGGCGAGCGTGTATTGAACCTGCACGAGAGCGGCATCCCCCCAACCGGCTTGCGGCCACCGGAGCTGGCTTCCTTCTTCCAGACCTATTGGCCACAGGTGCGGGACCACACCGACACCGATCGCTTCCGTGCCGAGTCTCTGGTATCGGCGCTCTGGGGCGTGCGCGATGTGCCGGGCGATCTGGTGGAATGCGGCAGCTACCGCGGCGGCCTGGCCTTTCTCCTGGCCTTCGCCGTGCGGGAGTGGCGCCTTCCCAAACGCATCCATGTATACGACAGCTTCGAGGGCTTGCCCGCCCTGGCGGCCGAGGATCGCGCCGGTAGCCCGGATACGTTCTTCTACCGCGGACAGTTCAACATCGACGATCTGCCGGGACGGATTCGGGCCTTCCTGGCCGATCACGACCTCGACGGCATCGTGGAGTTGCATCGGGGATGGTTCGATCAGACGCTACCGCGTATCGCGGGCCGGCAGCAGTTCTGCTTCGCGCATATCGACTGCGACCTCTACGAGAGCGCGCGCACCTGCTTCACGCATCTCATGGCCCATCTGGCGCCCGGCGCCGCCGTGGTGGTGGATGACTACGACAGCCACGGCATGTTCCAGGCAACCTGGGAGTGCCTGCACGACACCCGCTGTGCCGGAATCGTCGATGTTGGAGCCTTGAAACAGGGCCGCTTCACGATCGCAACCGCCTTTGGCGCGGAGGAAATCGCGCGACCGGTGCCAGTGGGCGCGGAGGACTGGAGGCCCCTATTGGCCAATCGCCCCTACTGCGCCTACCTGGCCGGCCTGTGTGCCGAGATGATCGTGGTGTGCAGCGGGCCGTCGCAGGGGCCGCGCGACGATCGGCTGAAAGCTGAGCTGGACCGCATCCTGGGGCCGGGCAAGGCGTTAGATGTCCTCGAAACGTTGATCGGCTTTCTCTACCGGAACCGCTAGCCGGTATCGTGGTAGACTGCCTCACGGCCCTCCGCCCCTGTAGCCTGCGCCGTGGCAGTCGGGGGAGGGATCGGCACGGCGCTGATCGTGGGCACCGTCGTGACCATGCAACGGGCGGCCATGGGCCGCGATCGCTGACGCAACCGCGTATTCCTCCGAAGGCCACGCCTTACATGACGGCGCCTAAACGCCAGCCAAGGTGGAACCTGCTGAGCCGTCCGGAGACGGCCTGTAGATTCCACCTTGGTAGTACTTTAGGCTATGTTGATGGCGCTAGCGTTAGGCCAAGCATATGCAAGTCAATTCGCCACGTCCGCGAGATCGGCCTTCAGTTGAGCTATGTTGAAGCCCGGTGCGAATCCCGGATCCCCCGCTTCCGGCGGCAGGAGTGCATACGCTTCGTCAACACACTCGTCCCACCAGTCCCAGGTGCCCCGCTGCGTATTGCCCCAGGTCAGCACGGTCACTTCATTCTGGTCGTAGCCGACGGCAAAGACTGCATGGCCGTCATTGGTCAGGGGACCCGGCGTCCAGGGTTGACCGGCCTGGAATTCCTGCACGCAGTTCTGCTGCACCTGGAACCCCAGGTACACACCGCCAAAGAGCTGAATGGCCTGTTGGACGTGGGTGTGGTTCTTCGGACTGACGGCGACGTAGGCGAGAATTTCGTCGCCGGACACGCGGTGCTGTTGCCAGTAGTTCAACACATCAAGCTCGTTCAGGCCGCTGTCCACGCCGCCAGTCAGATGGAAATACAACTTGGTCACCGCCTGCCTCGACATGATCCGCTCCTTGCCGACGAGTCCGCGATAGGTCGTCACGGCGTGCGCGAGGGCGGCGATGGTGCAGTCCCCCAGGGTGTCGTTGCCGTCTATGGGGAACAATTTGGTCGGGTCTGACGTGCCCAGGTTTTGGTAGACGCGGGTCAGTGCGTCATAGGAAGCGGGTGGCGCAGCGAGCGCGGGCGTTAGATAGGTACTGAAGCGCAGCGTGCGGTAGTCGATCTTCGGCGGATGCTTTCCGAATCGATAGGTTGCCATGTGAAGCTACTCCTTGTTGGCCGATTGAAGCACTCTGCGTCGACACCTTCCAGAAGGAGCCGAGCATATTGACCGGTCTGTGGAATGTCGAGGGACTAGTCATTCATCGACATTTCTCCTTGCGCGGACTTTTGTGGCGGCAGCCGCCCTCTTTCCCCGAAGGTGTCGGCGCCTGATGCATCCTTGCATCTAGCTACATAAACGTGTGGCGCGCGATTTTTGGAGCTTGGGTGACAGCGGGGATGCCGCCATTGAATGCGGCTGGTAGTCGGGAGTCCGTCCCCTGGGATCGAAGGTTGTAACCGCCGGTCCGCCCATGGCGCTTATATCAGGGCTGCCGGCTGCCCTCTTGGAGCTTGTGGTACTCCTTGAACCATCGGCTGAGCGTGCCGATCAACTGCTGATCCACCTGTGCGTTTTGCCGGCGCAGGCGCTCGTCCATCGTTTCGACGATCAGTTTCTGTAGCTCGGCCGGACGTCCGACGCTTTTCAGCACCACGCGTTCGTTGGGGCCGGCTACATCCACCACGATGTTGCCGATATCCGCCAGCCGGCCAAACAGACCGGGAATCGCCAGCGCCACATCCTGCACCGACGACAACTGCACAACCTCCCGCATCTGAAAGATGAAGGGTGTGTTGCGCGACTCGATCAGTCGCTCTGTCGTCAATACGTAGTCATGGTGTAAGTAGATCACGATGCGCCATGCTACCCAGGCCAGGATGCCGGCGAAAGCCATCAGCGCGAACGGCAGCCCAACCGGACCGCTCAGGACCGCGGCCACGGCCACCAGGATGGCGACCGTCCCCGGCGCCAGCATGCCGGCGGCCAGCACTATGGGATGCTGTCGCGTCGCCGAAATCACTATCTCGTCGGGCAGCAGGTTCAGGCGTTGCTGGGCGCGAGCGGCGCGTGGCGAGACCGGCCGGATCACCTGGGTGGGAGCAAGGTGCGGCCCTGCCTGGCCGGCGACGATGGCCTCGAGCTGGCGCGCGATCTCCGCCGGCGCATCGGCGTTCTGGTGCCGGGCCATCGCCTCGCGCAGCTCACGGGCCTGCGCGCTGATCGCGGCCTGCACCTCGCGCGGCCTCGCCACGCCGCGCAGGATGATCGCACCCTGCCCACTCAGGGTCTGCACTTCGACGTCGCCCAGATCGAGGAGTCGTGCCGCCAGGCCGCTGCTCACGTAGTCGCTCTCCTGGATCTTGAGCAGCGATGATTCGCGCCGGTGGATGGACAGCACCCCCGATTGCGCGACGATGCGACGATCGGTAAGCACCCACCAGCGCTGCGACCAGGGCAGCAGATCGAACAGTAACCACTTGAGGAACAGCAGCGCCGTGGCGATGCCGGCCAGCCAGAGGTAGATCGGAAAGACGACGGCCAGGCGCAGCGAGGGCAGCAGGTAGTCGGTGATGGAGTATGGCAATGGCGAGATCAGCAGAGCCGCGACCGGCCAGGCCGCCTTGACGACGACCCACGCATGCGCACGACGCCGCCAGATCAGTTGTTCACCCGGTTCCAGCGGCAATGCCGCGCCGAATAGCATGGTAGGCCGCCCTAGCCGTGGTTGCCGCTCAGCCGGTTGTAGAGAGTACCGAAGAAGATAAAGGCAAGTAAGAGCAGCAGCAAGACCAGTGCGACCGGTACCTTGGCCCACAGATCGCTGCTGGGACTGGGTGGCAGCAGGGTGAAGGTGGTCGGGATCAGCTTGACGCTCCAGGTGTCGGGCGTGGGATGGCTGAAGCTCAGGGCCGGCACGCCCACGGACACATTGGACCCTCCGGCCGCGGCGACCAGCACGGAGTTCAGGTAGTGCTGGATCATGGCCATCACGAAGAAGCCGTTCAGCAGGCCAAGGCCCAGGCCGCCAAGCCGCTCACCGCGCGTCAGGCCGCGCGTGGGGACGGGAACGATGTTCTTGAGCGCGCGGTTCGTGGCCAGCAGGGTGAAGATGAACAGGATGGCCAGGAAGACGGCCTGCGTGTCCGGCGTGTTGAGCACCAGCCCGAGCCGCTGAAAGGCATCCGTCAGCAGGCTGCCGCTCAGCACCACCACGACGAACGCGAAGCAGATGGCGGCCGTGGTCAACGCCGTCGACCGTACGCCGCGGATCACGCTGTACAGGCCGAAGAAGGCGATGACCACTGCCAGAATCACGCCGTAGCCGATGACCATGGGGCCATTCTAACAGGTACATCGGTTCGTTGCGGCACCCTATCGACGGCCGGGGTGAGCACGTTTGACCGACTGCGCTGCTTCGTCCGTGCCGGAGAAAGGATTCGGCGCGACCGCCGTTTCTACCTATGAATAGTCAAGACGGAATGGTCAAGACGACGGAAGGGGACGTGTTTCCATTGTGTGGCTAATGCTCGGGGTAGCGCTCGCGGCAGCGCCGGCAGATCCGGCGTGGGATGCCGGCTTGCCCGGCGCCGATGAGGCATTGGTCGCCGCGTTCAAGGGTGGCGACAAGCGCTTTTGGTCCTGGGTGATCATCCTGGGCGGCCCCGTGGGCCAGCTCTTCTATTGGCTGTACGGGCGCGGGCCGAATTGAAGGAGGGTGCTCGTGTCCGACCAGGCGGCGAGCGACTGCAGGGCCCGCTCGCGATAGGCGGCCACCTCACGCGAGCGCCGCGCTTCGTCCCAGCCGAACTCGGCCGCCAACAATTCGGAAACGTCCGTGGCCGCCGCGGCGCCGCCGTCCCGCGTCTCCAGGCTTAACCTGGTGCGGCGTCGCAGAATGTCATCCAGTGACTGCGCGCCCTCGCGCCGCACCGCGTACGGCACCTCGGCGCGCACATACGGCAGTCCGGCCACGATCGGACGGCCCAGGTCCGCCGCCTCCGCGACGATCGCCGTGATGTCGCTCGCGTCGGCGCCATAGGTGTTCAGGAGATGGCTGACGATCGGGACGGAGAGGCCTAGCGTGGCGGCCATCTGCTGCACCTCACGCCGCCGGCGCGCCAGGTCGGCCGCGCCCTGAAGCAGGACGCCCTCCGTGCACGACTCGCCCCACGGCCCAGGCTTGGCGCGCAACGCCGCGTCAACCGCGTCTCGGGCCATGCGCCTGTACGTAGTGAGCTTGCCGCCGCTGACCGAGATCAGGCCCGAGGGCGCCACGGAGACGGCGTGCTCGCGCGACGTCGTGGCCGTGCTGGTGGCGTCGCTGGCGATGAGCGGGCGCAGGCCGGCAAAGGCGCTGATGATGTCGGCCCGGCCGAGATTGAGGTCGAGGAAGCGATTGGCATCGCCGAGCAAGGCATCGACGTCAGCCGGCTCGGGGACGACCGCCGCCGGGTCGCCCTCGTACGGCGTGTCGGTCGTCCCGATCAGCACATGGTTGCCCCACGGGACGGCGAAGGCCAGACGACCGTCGGCGGTGGCCGGCAGCACCACGGCAATGGGGCCCAGCGGCAGGCTCTCGCGGTCGATCACCAGGTGGACGCCCTTGGAGAGCCGCAGCGACCTGCCGGACCGCCCATCCATGGCGCTGACCTGCTGGGACCACGCTCCCGTCGCACTGACCACTCGCGCGGCCCGTACCTGTAGCGCTCGCCGGCCCAGCCGGTCGCACGCCTGGACGCCGGCGACTCGCCCGCCCTGGTACTCGAAACCCGTCACTTCGACGTAATTGGCTACCGCGGCGCCGCGTGCCACGGCCGCGCCCAGGACGGCTAGCACCAGGCGGACATCGTCCGTACGCGCGTCGTAGTACAGGAAGGCGCCGCGCAGGCCCTCGGAGCGCAGCGACGGCACCAGGCCACGGGCGCCCAGGGGGCTCAGGCTACGGCGGCCCTGCAACCTGCGCCGTCCGGCCAGCAGATCGTAAGCCGTCAGTC
>Ga0209062_1006907_pt1 | contig 10112 bp, 7 predicted proteins | sample Coa_R2_2_FD_187158 | JGI IMG/M metagenome (GOLD analysis project Ga0209062, IMG submission 187158) | Surface soil microbial communities from Centralia Pennsylvania, which are recovering from an underground coalmine fire - Coalmine... | ecosystem: Environmental > Terrestrial > Soil > Unclassified ...
GGACGCCGCGCGCCTGAATCTTCGCGATGGCGTCGCGCAGCTCCTGCCAGGTGCCGAGGGCCGGGTCGGTATCGAGCGAAGGATCGCCGCCGTCCTGGCCGCCATGGTTCCATCCGACCAGTTGAATGGCGGTCACGCCGTTGTCGGCGCACTCTTCGCCGTACTTCACGAGATCGCGATAGGGGACACGGTAATCCTGCTCGGCTCCGTCGATCTGGAGCTGCAGCCAGGAGTGGATATCGAGAGCCCAGGCGGGCGTTTTCGGCTTGCCGAACCAGGTGGCGCGCCACTGGCGGTAGACATCGAGACCGGCGTGCCAGTCGCCATCGTAGGGATGGAGGACGATCGGGGCGAGTTCGACCTGCGAACCGGGATGCGCGAAGAGGAAGTGGCAGGTGCGGAATTCGAGATGAACCGGGAGGCCCGAGATCTCGTCGGCTCGCGGCACGGTCTGGGTGACCCAGTCGAGGGTGCCGGGATGCTGCTCGAAGGTGAAGTGGAGCAGGTAGCGGATAGCGGGGTCGTGCATGCCGACATAGAAGCCCTGATTGGCCGTGCGGATCAGGCAGAACTGGCTGACGTTGGATTCGATCGTCTTGGTCGGATAGAGGACGCCCCAGTAGCCCTTGGCATTATTGAAGCGGGGATAGATCTCGTCGGAATTCAGGGCCCCGACCCAGAGGCGTTCGGTGTACATCGGGGTATCCGGCGTGGGGGACGTGAAATCGCCGAAGTAGGGATAATCGACGGTCTCGATCGAGTGCGGAGAGCGGTTGACGAGATTCGCGCGGAAGGTGAGAACACCGCCCGCGAGCGTGGCGGTGGCGGTCAAAGTAAGGGGGATGACACCGCCATGCTCGCTCACCGGGTCCTTCCAAACGATTTGCACCTCGGTATTCGAGACCTTCTCCACTTTGGCGGCGGTCTGCTTCTGGCCGAGCACGAAGTTGGCGCGCCGGCCGGGCAGCGGCACCAGCAGGCGGAAGGAGACGCCCAGCTCGGGGCGGCGCTCGACGACCCAGCGGGTCGGCTTGCGCACCATGCGGGTCAGCGCTCCGGACTTCCGGTCGAAAGCAACGAGCAGCTCTTTGTCTTCAAGAACGACCTCATGGCGCTCCGCAGCCGCAGGGGGCTGCGCCTGGACTTCGTGGCTCTCCGCGATGGCGGCGATCGCCGCGGCACCGGCCAGTTTGTGAAACGTTCGCCTGTCCATGAGAGGGTTCTCAACCCGGATCATAGCAGGCGGCGCGCCGCGGCGGTCTCAGCTATAAAAATTCCGGTCCCAGGCGTGGCGCTTGAGCACGGCCAACGTTTCTTTCGGCAGCGGTCCCTGGTCGCTGAGGCGCGCGTTCGATTCCGCGTGCCGCACGGTGCGCATGCCGGGAATTACGCTCGAAACGGCCGGATTCGACAGCACGAAGCGGAGGGCGGTCGAGGGGAGATCGGCGCCATCGCCCAAATCGCGGACCAGCGCCTCGACGTGCTCGCGCACCTGGCGCTTTCGGTCGCCGCGGAAATACCCGTTGCGGAAATCGCCCGCGGGGAAGGTGGTCTGCTCGTCGATGCGGCCGGTGAGCGCGCCCTCATCGAGCGGCACGCGCGCGATCACGCCGATGTTCTTTTCCTGGCAGAGCGGGAAGAGGGCGCGCTCGGGCGTCTGGTCAAAGATGTTGTAAATCACCTGGACGGTATCGATCAGGCCGGTGCGGATGATTTCGAGGGCGGAATCGGGCTCGTGGTCGTTGATCGAAATGCCCACGGCGCGGACCTTGCCGGAGGCTTTCAGCTCCTCAAAAGCCCTGCGCCAGTCATCGGCGCCGATCCATTCCGGGTTCCAGACGTGGAGCTGCAGCACGTCGATGGCTTCGAGGCCCAGGTTGTCCAGGCTCTGCGCGGCGCAGCGCATGATGTAGTCGTAGGGGAAGACCTCACCGATGGGCGTGCCGCGCTGCGCCGGCCAGATGGCGTTCTTCGGCGGCACCTTGGTGGCGACGAAGATGCGGTGTGGCGTCTCGCGCACCACCTGCCCGACGAGCCGCTCGCTGTGCCCTTCGCCGTAGGCGAGCGCGGTATCGATGAAATTGACCCCGAGCTCGATGGCGCGGCGGAGGGCCTGGAGCGATTCGTCGTCCGACCCGCCGAGCCACTGCTTGCCGCCGATGCCCCATGCGCCGTAGCCGATTTCGCTGACGGGAAAACCGGTGCGTCCGAGAGTGCGGTGTTTCAAGAGACCTCCTTAAGATCAGCCGCCGATAAACGCAGATTAACGCAGATCATTCACGATCGGCGTTCATCGGCGTTCATCTGCGGCTCGGATGTCTTCTAATTCCCCACCCAAATTGTCGTACCGCTCTGCGAATTGGCGCCGCCGACGGTCACCTGCACCGGTACGGCGCCGGGGGTGAGGCCGGAGGGGATCTGCAGGTTCACCTGGACAACGCCCGCGATCAGCCCGGGGGCCTGTCCGGCGTACTGCGGCTGGACGGCATGGCCGCCAACCGTCGCGGTGACGGGGAAGAGCGGCAGCGGCAGGGGCACTGCGCCGAGTGCGCCGTCCGTGCTGGCCGGGTTGGTCTGCCCTGCCCCGGTCAGATAGATCGCCACGAAATCGCCGGCCTTGGCGGGGTGCGAGGGGCCGTTGACGGACCCATCGGCGACGTTGATGGCCGCGAGCTGGCCGGTTCCGCTGCCATCCAGCGTAAACAGACCGGGCACGGCGGCCGACATCTTCACTGTGATGGTGGAGGAGAGCTGGCCCTGCGCGCTCACGACGATCTGCGCGGGTGAGTTGGGATTGGTGGCGAACGGGACCACGAAATTGACCTGGCCCGCCGAGGCGTAGAGGACCGGCGCCGGCGCGCCGTTCACGAATACTCTGGTGCCCGCGAGCGTGGTGGGCACTAAACCCGCGCTCGTGAGCTGGAACGCGGCGCCGGCGGAAGGTCCGAGGCCGGAGCCGTACAGCGTAACCAACTCGCCGGGAGCGATCAGGCCCAACTGGCTGCTGGCGGAGCTGGCAACCGCGGCCACGGCGATCCCCGAGCCCGACGGCACGAGCGCGCGCACGGCGTTATTGGCCGAATCCGCCACGAACACGTTGCCGGATGCATCCACCGCCAGGCCTTCCGGCGCGTTGAGCTGCGCCTGAGAGGCCACGCCGCCATCGCCCGAGTAGCCCTGCGTCCCATTGCCCGCGATGGTGACGATAAAGCCCGAGGTGTCCACTTTGCGGACGCGCGCGCTGCCATCGGTGAGATACACGTTCCAGGCGGAATCCACCGCGATGCCCGCCGGGCTGCCGATGCTCGCCTGGATCGCCAGGCCGCCATCGCCGGACACTCCGGGAAGCGCGTTGCCCGCAATGGTGGCGATGCCGCCATTGGGCAGGACCTTGCGGATGGCGTAATTGCCGGAGTCGGCGATGTAGAGATTGTTGCCGGAATCGACGGCGACCGCAGTGGGATAGTTCAACGAGGCGCCGCCCGCCAGCCCGCCATCGCCGGCATAGCCCTGGCTGCCGTTGCCCGCCACGGTGCTGATCGCGCCCGAGGGCGTGACCATGCGGATGCGGTGATTGTTGAAATCCGCGATGTAGAGATTGCCGGCACTATCCACGGCAAGGCCCAGTGGCGTGTAGAGCTGGGCGCTGGTGGCCGCGCCGCCATCGCCGCCAAAGCCGGCCGTGCCGTTGCCCGCGTAGGTGCTGATCCCGCCCGCGGCCGCCAGCTTCAGCACGCGCGCGTTCTGAGTATCGGAGATATAGACGTTGCCCGCGGCATCCACGGCGATGCCCTGCGGTCCGTTCAACTGATTGCTGCCGGAGCCGGCCGTGCCGTTGCCCGCCACGGTGGCGATGTTGCCCTTGGCATCGACCCTGCGCACCACGTTGTTGGCGGTATCGGCGATGTAGAGATTGCCGGAGGCGTCCACGGCCACGGCCTGCGGGCCGTTCATCTGCGCCTTGGTGGCGGGGCCGTTATCCCCGGAGTAGCTGAGCACGCCGTTGCCGGCGACGGTCGTGATATTGCTGCCCGCGATCTTGCGCACGCGCAGGTTGAGGGAATCGGCCACGTAGAGATTACCGGAGGGATCGAGCGCGAGGCCGGTGGGGAAATTCAGCATCGCGCTGGTGGCGGTGCTGCCATCGCCCCCGAATCCGGCGGTGCCGTTGCCCGCGACCGTGGTGATGTTGCCCTTGGTATCGATCTTGCGGATTTTGCTGTCGCCGTTTTCGACAAAGTAGAGGTTCCCGGAGGAATCGAGCGCGAGGCCCATGGGCGCCATGACGGCGGCGGAAGTGGCCGCGCCGTTGTCGCCGGTCGAGCTCAGCACGCCGGTGCCAGCGATGGTGTTGATCTGGTTGTTACCGGGCGTGACTTTGCGGATGCGCTGGTTGGCGGTGTCGGCGATATAGACGTTGCCGGAGGAATCGACGGCTACGTCGGCCGGATTGTACAGCTCGGCCGCGGTGGGGCTGCCGCCATCGCCCCGGAAGCTGGGGAAGCTGTCCCCGGCGAAGGTGTGGATGACACCGTCGGTAGTGACCTGACGGATCGTGTTATCGGCGGTGTCGGCGATGTAGACGTTCCCGGAGGAATCGACGGCCACGCCCGAAGGCAGGTGCAGCAGGGCGCTGACGGCGGGGCCGCCATCGCCATAATTCGACGGGCCGCCGCCGGGACTCACCTGGCCGTTGCCGGCGAACGTATTGATCGTGCCGTCCGGGGTGACGATGCGGACGCGGTTATTGCGCGAATCGGCGATATAGAGATTACCGGCGCCATCGAGCGCCAGCCCCTGCGGCGCGTTCAACTGCGCGTTGACGGCGGGGCCGCCATCGCCGGAGAAGCCCGGGCGTGAGTTGCCGGCCACCAGCGTGAGCGTGCCGCCGGAGGTCATCAGGAACACCGAGTTCCCGGCGCTGAAATAAATATTGCCTTTGGAATCGCTGGTGGCGCGGCGAGGCTGCCCGATGGAGGTCGAGGCCGCCGCGGCGGGAGTCGCCGGGGGTGCGCCGCCGGCTACGGTGTGGATCGAATACTGCTGCGCACAGGCGAGCGATGCGCCGGCCAGCAGCAAGGCGAATTTCTGCATGGATATTCTCGTGAAAGGAAATCTCATTGTAACGGGGCCGATTCTATGCATTCACCACCCCGGCCACGGCTTCGAGCGCCGCCGCGCAATCCTCGCGGCTGACGTCGTAGTGGGTGACGGCGCGCATCTGGCGCTGGTTGATCGCGTTGATGAGGACGCCGCGGGCGCGCAGGGCCGCGCTCAGATCGGCAGGCGCGCGGCCGGTCCCGCTGACGTCGAACACCGCGATATTGGTCTGGACCTTCGCCGGATCGATGCGGATTCCCGGAATGCGCGCCAGACCTTCGGCCAGGAATTTTGCATTACAGTGGTCGTCGAAGAGGCGCCGCGGGGATTCGTCAAGCGCCACCAGGCAGGCGGCGGCCAGCACTCCGGCCTGCCGCATGCCACCGCCGAGGCGCTTGCGGTAGAGGCGGCCTTTGGCGATGAGCGGTGCCGGTCCGGCGAGGATGGAGCCGGCCGGCGCGCCCAGTCCCTTGGAAAGGCAGAACATGACGGTATCGGCGGGTGCCGCGATCTCGCGCACCGGCATCCCGAGCGCCGCCGCGGCATTGAAGATGCGCGCGCCATCCAGGTGTACTTTGAGCCCCCGCTCGTGCGCGCCGGCGCAGATTTCGCGCAGGGTGGACATCGGATAGACGGTGCCGCCGTGCATGTTGTGAGTGTTTTCGACGGTGACGAGGCCGGTGGGCGCGGAGTACGGATTCAGCGGACGGATCTGCCGCTCGATCTCGCTCCAGGAGAGGATGCCGTCTTCAGTCTGGATGGCGCGAATGACGCAGCCCGAGAACCAGGCCACCATGGAAAGCTCATAGTCCAGAACGTGGGCGCGCGAATCGGCGATAACCTCCTGCCCGTGTTCGGTGTGGAGCTTGACCGCGATGGTGTTCCCCATGGTGCCGGTGGGGACGAAGAGCGCCGCTTCCTTGCCCGCCACCTCAGCGGCGCGCCGTTCCAGAAGATTCACGGTGGGGTCTTCGCCGTAAACGTCATCGCCGACTTCGGCTTCGGCCATGGCGCGGCGCATGGCGGGGGTGGGCTTGGTGACGGTGTCGCTGCGCAGATCGATCATTCGCTCAGGAACTCCTGAAAGACTTCGTTGGAGAGCAGCACGCCGCGGCTGGTGAGGCGGAGAGTGCCGCCGGCAGCCTCGAGCAGGCCGTACTCCTGGAACCGTCGGATCGGTTCGGCGAAGCGCTGACGTTCATCGGGAGTGGGCCGGACGCCGGCGGCGAGGCGGAGGCCGAGGAAGAGGCGCTCGTCGGAGCGGTGCACGCCCATGGTCCGCACGGGCCCCTTGGCGACGTACTCGCCGACGCTTTCCGGGTTCGACCAGCGGCGCTCGCCATCGAACGAGTGGGCGTCGGCGCCGAAGCCGATGTACGGCTGCATGGTCCAATACTTCAGGTTGTGCCAGGATTCGTGCCCAGGGCGCGCAAAATTGGAGATCTCATAACGCGCGATGCCGAGCGCGGTCAAACGTTCGACGGCCATTTCGTAATACGCGGCGGTGGCGTCCTCGCCGGGCGTATCCGCGGCGCCGTAGCGCACGCCGCCGAGGAGCATCTCCCGGCCGAGGCGGCTGTCCTCGTCGACCTCCAGCATGTAGATGGACACGTGCTCGGGCGCGAGGCGGTCGATCCATGCGAGCGATTCCCGCCAGCTCGATTCCGTCTGACCGGCGAGTCCGGCGATCAGATCGATGTTGATGCCGCGAATGCCGGCGGCGCGGAGGATGCGGACCTCCTCCGCAACCTGCGCGGCCGTGTGCTTGCGTCCCGTGCGGCGGATCTCCTGCTCGACGAACGACTGCACGCCGAGGCTGACGCGGTCGATGCCGCACTCGATCCACGCCCGCGCCTTTTCGGCAGTGATGCTTCCCGGCGCAGCCTCGATGGTGGCTTCGACCCAGGGGCGGCCAGGGATGCGCGCGAGGAGCGCGCGGAGAGCGCCGGCATCCATGGCGCTCGGGGTGCCGCCGCCCAGGTAGACCGTTTCCGGGCGCCACTGCCACGCGTGTACGCAGATCTCCCGTTCGAGCGCGCCGCGGTAGCGCGCCTCCATTTCGCGCGGAAACACACCCGAGGCGAAATTGCAGTAGGTGCACTTCTGCGCACAGAAGGGATACGAGAGATAGACTCCTGGCACTCTCCCGATTGTAACGGGCTTAGCCGCGTGCGTGCGGCGCCACACTGTTGCCGGGCGTGCGACAGGCGCAACGAACCGCGGCTTCGTGAACGATGGTCCGCTCCGTGCAGCAGGAATCGCGTGGAGCGCATTCCCGACTCCATTGCTGCCGCCGCCTCGCAGCGCAACCGGCTGCTGGGAGTGCTCGCCGAAACGCAGCGCGCCAGAGTCCTTGCCGGGGCAATGCTGGCCGATCTGGAGTTTCATCGCGTGATTTATCGCGAAGAAAGCGGCATTCCGGCGGTATATTTTCCCGTGGATGCGGTGTTCTCGATCCTGGTGGGCGCTGAAGGAGAGCCTTCCGTCGAGGTGGCCACGGTGGGGAACGAGGGTCTGGTCGGCGCCGGCGCCGTGCTCAGCGTGCCGCGCTCGATTGGCCGGACCATCGTGCAAGTGTCCGGGCAGGCGATCTCGATCCCGGCGCGGACTGCCGCGCAACTGCTCTGCGACGTGCCGGACTTCTCTCTCCTGCTGCACCGTTATCTGTATGCGTTCATCCGCCAGATTGCGCAGGGGGGAGCGTGCAACCGGCTGCACACAGCGGAACAGCGCTGCGCCCGATGGCTGCTGCTGACGCAGGATCGCGCGGGCACCGACCGGTTGGAGCTCACACAGGATTTCCTGGCGGCCATGATGGGTGCGCGCCGGCCCACGGTGAACCAGGCGCTTTCGATTTTGCGCGATGGCGGAGCCGTCGAGTACAGCTATGGCAAGCTCAACGTTGTCGACCGCGGAGTACTGGAATCTTTCTCATGCCCGTGCTACGCCATCATTCGGAAGGTCTTCGAAGCGGTTCGGCTATAACTGTCTGGTACCGAACAGTGGGTTGGTGTAGGGTATGGGTGAGACGGCCATGTTAAGCCATCAGCCCAACCGCAGAGCGGTAGTGCTGCTCGTGGACGATGAGCCCGCCGTGCTGCGCATGGTCGAGGCGGTGCTCGCGAATGCCGGGTTCACCGTGCTGACGGCAGCGGACGGCCCGGAGGCGCTCAAAGTGTCGCGGGACTATCCCGGCGCGATTCACCTGCTTCTGACTGACGTGGTCATGCCCGAGATGGACGGCCCGGAGCTCGCGGAGAAGCTTACGGAAGAGCGGCCCGGCATGCGAGTCCTGCTGATGAGCGGACATTCGCCGCACCAGATCCCCGAGGCATTCCTGTCCCGGTTGCTCCAAAAGCCGTTCCACCCACAAGAGCTGTTGGAACGGATTCGGCGCGAGCTTCCCGAAGGACAGGACGAGGACAGCGAGGAAGGCGAACGCGTTTCGACGGCCCGGGGATGACGTTATCCCCTGCGAAGCCTGCGCTGGGGCTTTATCCGCGCCGCTGCCTGCGCTGGGGCTTTAACCGCGCCGCAGCCTGCGCTGCGCCAGGCGGCTCCACTTCGCCACAATATGGCGGCGGTAGCGCGGCGCCGTGCGGGCAGCCTCCACGGCGCGTGCGAAGGCATCGCGGGCAGCGTCCGCTTTTCCATTGCGCTCCAGCGCTTCGCCGTACCAGTAGAGGCCTTCCGGATCGTATTCGCGGCGCGCCGTGTAGAGCGCCAGTTCGCGCTCGGCTTCGGCGGCGCGGCCGAGAGCCAGGTAGACAGCGCCGAGCTCGCGGTGGGCCTCGCTCGAACTGTGCTTTTCATCCTGCCGGAGGACGGTTTCGAAGCGCGCAAGAGCCTCATCCATCCGCCCCTGCTCGCGCGCGATGCGGCCGAGCTGGAACTGGGCGTCGGTTTCGGTGGGGTCGATGGCGACGGCGGCCTCAAAGCGGCGGATGGCCTCGGTATATTGGCGGCGCTGCTGGTGGATGAGGCCGAGCTGGTACTGCGCTTCGCCATCGTGCGGGTTGACGGCGGCAGCTTCCAGCATGCGGCGGTAATTCTGGCCGCTGCGCAGTCCTTCGCCGAGGCGGCCGAATTCCGCGCCAAGGTAGTAGATGATGTAGAGCAGGAAGAAGGGCGAGGCCAGCAGACGCAGCACCATCGAGATGGGCCCCCACAGCAGGGCGGCGGCCGCGAGGGGAACCCAGGAGAGGCAGACGATCGCCGCCGACGCTCCGTTGCCTGCGCCGAAGACCGTTCGGACCGCGAAGAAGATCAGGACCGCGAGATAGAGATACGCGGCCGAAGCGATGGCGTCCAGCGCCACCGGGGCGAACCAGGCGGCAAGCAGGACCGGAACCTGCGCTGCGCTCCAGGCCATCGCGACGCAGGTGAGCAGGGGCGAATAGTCGCGCTGAAATGCCGTACCCGGCGAGCCGGTATGAGCGATCAGCGTCCCCAGGAGCAGCAGGCCGGGGACATAGATGACCGCCAGAATCAATAGCGGCATGTAAAAGCCGAACACGGGAGCAACGGCGCTCCGGAGGGCGAAGCCGGCAGCCAGCGCGACGATGCTGGCGAACAGGAGACTGCCGCGGTCCAGGATCTCTCCCATCGCGGCGCCGGGACGGTACCAGAGGCGGAGGAGCAGGCTGAGGTGGCGGATCAAACCGGAGGATAACATCGCCGCCGGGCCGGGCGCGCATCCCGATATTGCCGGCTGGAGGCGGCTGGAAAAACTTACCGGTACTAGCGCATTCCTTCCAATTGCTTCCGATAGCGCTCGATCATCTCACTTTCGTCGCAGGCGGCCGTTCGTGCATATTTCCGATAGCGCTCGACCAGTTCACCTTCGTCGCATGCGACGGCGCGGGCATACTGCCGGATGTAACTCACGTTGTAAACGCCGCCGGGAAGCTTTTCGTACTCACCTCGTTCAATGGCTTCGAGATAGCGCAGCGTGATCTTGGTGGCGGCCGAAATATCCTGTAAGGAGATCCCCTTAGTAGCGCGAATTCCAG
>Ga0209062_1006908_pt1 | contig 10111 bp, 8 predicted proteins | sample Coa_R2_2_FD_187158 | JGI IMG/M metagenome (GOLD analysis project Ga0209062, IMG submission 187158) | Surface soil microbial communities from Centralia Pennsylvania, which are recovering from an underground coalmine fire - Coalmine... | ecosystem: Environmental > Terrestrial > Soil > Unclassified ...
GGCCGGCCTGCGCGACGTCGTCGGCGACGCGGCGCAACGCCTGGTTTACGGCCTCGATTTGATGCGCGGCGTGGCTCGCGTCGATCAAGGCACGGGCGCCGGCTCGCCGCTGGCCGCCGACGACGCTCCGGTCTTCGATGCGTACGCGCAGACCGCCGCGTACGTTCAATCGCAATGGTTCGATCGACGCGGCGGTGAGTTTTACGCCGGGTTGCGCGGCGAGCGCGACGGCGGCTACGGCGGCGCGTACTCGCCCTCGCTCGGCGCGATCGTGCCGTTGGGTCGCTCCGTGCAGCTAAAGCTCAACGCCGCAACCGCGTTTCGCGCGCCGACGGCCGAGGAGCTCTACTATCCCAACTATTCGAATCCGAATCTGCAACCGGAGCGGACGCGCGTCGGCGATGCGACGTTCGTTGCGCCGGCGCTATGGGGCGGCGTGACCTTGGGGTGGTTCGCGATGCGCGGAACGAATCTCATCGTCTCGCCGCCTCCGGCATACATTCCGCAAAACGTCGGACGGGCGTCGATCGGGGGCCTGACGCTCGGCATCTCGACGCCCCCGTTCGCCGGTTTGACGGCCAAGCTGGACCTCACAAATCTGTATCGCGCGCAGGACTTGCAAACGGAGTCGCGGATCCCCGGGCGCGGCCCCGTCTTTGCAGTCGGGCTGGGCCTGCATTACGCGGCACCGCCCCGCAGCCGGTTCGATGGTTTCGATCTCGTCGCGCACACGCAAGGACCGCAAGAAAGCGCGGACCCCTATCTTCCTGCGATCTACGCCGCATATCAGCCGGCCACGTTCACGGTAATCGACGCCGATCTCGGTTACCGAATGGGACCGCATGCGCTGCTCGCGCTGCGCGGCTACAATCTCGGCGACGACCGGTACGCGCTTTACGCCGGCTATCCGATGCCGGGGCGATCCCTTACCGTGGAACTGCGCAGTCGGTGACCGCGCTGCGGCTGCTCGCGCTCGCATCGCTCGTCCCGGCCGTCGCAGCGGCGAGCCTCCTGGTCGGCGGCACGCCGCTCGGCGCTGCGGCGATCGCCAACCAACTGTTGCATCCGCACGGCGACGGCGTTGCAAACGTCATCGTGTGGCAGTTGCGCTTGCCGCGCGTCTGCATCGCCGCGACGGTCGGCGCGTCGCTCGGAATCTGCGGCGCGCTCCTGCAAGGGATGCTGCGCAACCCGCTTGCCGACCCGTATCTCACCGGGGTGAGCGCCGCCGCGGCCGCCGCCATCGCGCTCTGCGTGCTTGCCGGCGTCGCCGTTAGCGCTACGCCGTTCGTGGGGTTCGCGGCGGGGCTCGGCGCGGCGCTTTTGGTTGCGGCGCTCGCTCGCCGGGGCGGCGGCATCGATGCCAATCGCCTGATTCTCGCCGGCGTCTCGCTTTCGACCCTGTTTGCGGCGATCGTCACCCTGGCGCTCGTGCGCGCCCAATCGAGCGGATACGCGAGCACGATCGTCGCCTGGCTGGCCGGATCGATGGCGGGGCGCGGCTGGCACGATTTGGCGCTGGTTCTTCCCTATTGCGCCGGCGGTCTGATGCTCGCGCTCGCATGCGTTTCGCCGCTCAACGCTCTGCGCGCCGGCGATCTGCGCGCGCGCGCCGTCGGCTTGGACGTCGACCGCACGCAGTGGCTGATTCTCGCGGCCACGTCTCTCTTGGCGGCAAGCAGCGTCGTCCTTGCGGGACTCGTGGGCTTCATCGGGCTGATCGTCCCGCACCTCGCGCGGCGAATCGTCGGCTCGGACGCGCGGGCGCTTCTTCCGGCGTGCGCGGCGCTCGGCGCGACGCTTTGCATGCTGGCCGATGCCGTCTGCCGGCGAATCGTAGCGCCGGCCGAGCTCCCGATCGGCGTGCTGCTGGCGTTTATCGGCGTGCCCGCGTTTCTCTATCTCTATCTGCGTCCGTCGCAAACGCTGCGCGGTGTCGCACCGCGATGATCGAACTGCGGGACGTTTCGCTGCACGCCGGCGGTCGCCCGCTGCTCGACGGCATCGATGCGTCGATCTCGCCGGCGCAGTTCGTCGCGATACTCGGACCCAACGGAGTGGGAAAGACGACGCTCTTGCGCGCGATTGCCGGTCTGACGCCCGTGCACTCCGGCCGCATTCTCCTGGACGGGATTGCGGTCAACGAACAAAGCGCGTCGGAGCGCGCGCGAGGCGTCGCGTTCGTCACGGGCGACGAAGTCTTCCTCGACGCGCTCTGCGTTCGCGACGTCGCGGGAATCGGACGATTTCCATACCACCGCTGGTGGGAGTGGAGCCGCAGCGAGGACGACGCTCGGGCGATCGACCGGGCTTTGAGTGCGGTCGGAATGGAACGCTTGCAGGACCGTCTCTTTTCGACGCTAAGCGCCGGCGAGCGGCAACGCGTCTGGATCGCGCTGGGACTCGCCCAAGAGACGCCCGTCTTGCTGCTCGACGAGCCCACGAGCCACCTCGACGTGCGCGTCGCCCACGAGATCCTGTCGCTCCTTCGGGGTCTGACGCGGGAAGGGAAGACCGTCGTCTGCGCCCTTCACGACCTCAACGAGACCGCGGCGTACGCCGATCGCGTCGCACTGCTGAGCGATGGGCGCTTGCGCGCGTTCGGTCCCCCCGAAGCGCTGCTTTGCGGCACCCTTCTGGAGCGCGTCTACGGAATCGCGATCGAACGCGTACGCCTGGACGACGGCACCGTCCGTATCTTCGTGCGCGAACCTGCAAGCGTCAGTGCGTCGCGCCCTGCAGCCAGCGAACGTCGGAACCGAGAACCCATCGCGTGATGCCCCGTTGCGGGCCGCTAACGATGACGACGCCGACCGCGTCGTCCGCCTGCGCCGAGATCGGGGACTGTACGTATCCGGCGACGCACGAAACGACGATCGCGCGCGTTCCCGGCGACACTAGAACTGCATGCGGCAACATCGCCTGCGCCTCATCGAAGGAAGCGGCGTTGTAGGCCCGCAGCCGCGCACGCGAGTCCCAGATCAGGACGGAGGGATCGTCGGTGGTGCTATAGAGTGCGACTCGGTCGCCGCGATGAAGCCGGCAGTCCGCCGAGGCACCGGGCGCGGAGATCAACCAGACGACCAGTACGGCGCAGGCCGCTTTGGGGAAAAACGACCTAGACAAGCGCCGGCTCCACGTCCATCACTCGAATCGTGAGAATCGCCAAGTCGTCGCGAAGGCCGGTGCCGGCGCGGCTCCTCGCGGCCACGACGAGCTGATCGGCCATCTCTTGGGCGTGCGGATTCGCGCGCTCGATCAGTTCCATCGCGCCGGTTCCGGAAAGCGGCTTTCCGTCGCGGTCCCGCACTTCGGTCAAGCCGTCGGTCGTAAGCACCAACGTATCGCCCGGGTGGAGGTCGATCGTCTTGGAGTAGAACGGCTCTTCCATCACGCCCAGAACGGGCCCGGTGACCGCAAGCTGCTCGACACCGTCGCGCCGACGCAAATACGCGCAATCGTGTCCGGCGCTCCCGTACTCGAGGCGAAACGTCGCGGTGTCGAGGACGCCGACGAACATGGAGACGAAGAGATACGGGTTTCCTACCGCCTTGGAAAAGGCGCTGTTGAACTCCGAAAGGATCGCGCCGGGCTCGCTTTGCCGCAGCGCGATCGCGCGTATCATGAACTTGATGAAGGCCGTCAAGACGGCCGCATCCACGCCCTTGCCGCTGACGTCGGCGATCAAAACGAGCGCCCGCGTTCCCGAGAGCCGGAAGACGTCGAAGACGTCTCCTCCGACGGCCATGTGACTCGTCGCGGAAAGGTAGGCGCTCCCGACTTCGCAATGCGGAAGCGGCACCGATTCGCTGCGGAAAGCGCGCTGGAGAATTTCCGTAATCGTTCGCTCCTGCTCGAGCTCGCGGTTGAGTCTCGAACGGTAGGCGTTGAAAAGGATCGCCAAAATGCCGAAGACCAGCACCCAAAACGCGCGTACGTACGAGGAACGGTCGAGCTGCAGCTGGGTGCTGCGGTCGAGCGACGCATTGGTGCCCGCAAGCGTGTCGCGAATCGCCGCGACCGTGCGGGCTTCGTAATCCGAGAAGAGTTTGTTGCGCTTGTCGAGCGCCACGAGGCGCTGGCCCGGACGCCGCAGGAGCGGCCGCGCGACGTCGGCGCGCCAGCGCGATTGAAGCGTACCGTACGCATCGAGCATCTGCGCGGGGGCGGTCAGACGCTCGTTGTGGAGAATCTTACGAATCTCGGCCTGCTTAGCGTCGTAGCCGGCGGCGGCTTGGCGGTACTGCGCGACGTAGAACGGATCGCGCGTCAGCGAATAACCGCGCAACGAATTCTCCTCGTCGATCTGCAGGCGCATGAGCTCCTCGAGGTCGAGTTGGGCTTGCTGTATCTCGGCGGCGCGCGAAAAAGTTTGCGCGATCTCGGAGCGCGTCTCGAACGAACCTTGGACTGCAAAGGCCAACGTGACGACGAGGAACGCGGTTAAAAGCAGCGTTCCCGTGAGATTCGCGAGCGGTTCGTTCTTCACAAAGGCGTCACGGACGCTCGGTCGAAGAACCGCAGGCTGTGGCGGCCCGGGTAGATCCCACGATATTCAAGTCCTACGACGTCCGCGGGGTTTATCCGTCCGAATTGAGCGACGAGATCGCCTACGGCATCGGCCGCTGTTTCGTGCCCTTACTGCGCGACGGCCCCTCCGCGGGCGGCCGCACCACAATCGCGGTGGGGCGCGATATGCGTCCCTCGGGGCAACGACTGGGCGACGCGGTCGCACGCGGCGCCGCCGAAGCGGGGGCCGACGTCGTCGATATCGGCCTGGTTTCGACCGACGCACTCTATTTTGCCGTGGGAAAACTGGATTTGCAGGGCGGCGTGATGATCACGGCATCGCACAATCCGGCCCAGTATAACGGAATGAAGTTTACGCGTTCGCGGGCCGAGGCGATCTCCCTCGACACCGGGCTGGCTGCCATTCGCGACGAGCTCCTCGCCGGCGGCATTCCGCCCCGCGCGACGAAATGCGGGAACGTCTCGACCCGCAACGTGCTCGACGACTTCGCACGGCATTGCCTCTCCTTCATCGACCGCTCCAAGATCAAACCGTTGCGCATCGCAATCGACGCCGGCAACGGAATGGCGGGCGAAACGGTCCCCCACGTCTTCAAAGAGCTCCCGTGCGAGGTCGTGCCGCTCTATTTCGAGCTCGACGGCAGCTTTCCAAACCATCCGGCAAGCCCGATCGAGCCGGAAAACATGGTCGACCTGCAGGCTGCGGTTCGAGAACGCGGCTGCGATCTCGGCGTTGCCTTCGACGGCGACGCCGATCGGATGTTCGTCGTCGACGAGCGGGGCCGGATCGTAGACGGCAGCACGGTAACGGCGCTGGTCGCAATCAACACGCTCAAGAAGCATCCGGGCGCGAAGATTTTGTATAACTTGATCTGCAGCCGCAGCGTGCCCGAGCTGATCGAACGCGCCGGCGGCATTCCGGTGCGTTCCAAGGTCGGCCACTCGATCATCAAAGCGGTGATGCGCGAGCAAGACATAGTTTTCGGCGGCGAGCACAGCGGGCATTTCTATTTTCGCGACAACTGGTACGCCGACTCGGGAATGATCGCGTTACTCTCTTGTTTGGAGCTGTTCAGCGAGGCCGATAAGCCGGTGAGCGAGGTGATCGCGCCGATCGACACGCGCTTTCGTTCGGGGGAAATCAACACGCGCGTCGGCGACGTCGCCGCCAAGCTGGATGAAATCGAACGGCACTACGCGGGTGCGGAGATCGACCATCTCGACGGTATCACCGTTTCGTATGCCGATTGGTGGATGAACGTTCGGCCGTCGAATACCGAGCCGCTGCTGCGCCTCAACGTCGAGGGGGACACCCCGGAGCTGATGGCGCGGCATCGCGACGAAGCCTTGGCGTTGATACGCAGTTAGGGGAACGTAGGAGCGATGCCGGATCTCGTATTGGGCCCAGCCTTCATCGCCGTCGGCGACGGCACGTCGGCCTTCGGCCGGATTGCCGTGGAGCGCGGCCGCATCGCCGACGTGCTTCCTGCCGACGGACCGTCGGATTGTTCGCTGCCCGCCGGAAGCAGCATCGCGCCCGGACTGATCGACGTGCACACGAACGGCGCCGCCGAGTATCTTTTCAACCGCGATCAGGGCAACGCCGTGAGCGTCGCGGCCTCCTCATATGCCCGTTGCGGTGCGACCGGATTCGTGGCCGGGGTCATGACCGCACCGTGGGAGTCCATGCTGCACGCGGCGTCGGAGATCGTCGAAGCTGCCAATCAACTCGAAGAGGAGCCGCCGGTTGGCGCGCGTTGCTTGGGCGTGCACTTCGAGGGCCCGTTCTTAAATGCGAAGTTTCGGCGCATTCACCGGCACGAGTGGCTGCTGCCGGCAAGTGCGGCACGCGCCCGGGAGATGGTGGACGCGTGTAAGGGCGCGTGCTTGCTCGTCACGATGGCGCCCGAAGTCGACGGCGCCGCCGACGCGCTGCGCGTCTTTCTGGAAAACGGCGTCGTAGGTTCTGCCGGCCATACGTCGGCGCGGTATCGCGAAGGTATGCTGGCGATCGGCCTCGGCTTTCGTTCGCTCACGCACGCCTTCAACGGCATGCCCCCGCTCGATCATCGCGATCCGTCCATTCTCGCGGCCTTCATTCAGGATCGCCGGACGCTCGTCCAGGTGATCTGCGACGGCTTTCACGTCTCCCCGGTGATGGTCGACATCCTCCACCGAACGCTGGGCGACCGCGTCGTGCTCGCGACCGACAACATGCCTCCCGCCGATCCCGGCTACCACATCGAAGGCGGCGTCATGCGGGCGGCGGACGGAACGATCGCGGGAAGCGCCTTGCGCATCGACGACGCGCTGCGCAACTACATGTCGTACGCGCAGATCCCGTTCGCGCAAGCAATCGTCGCCGCGACTCACGCGCCGGCACGGCTGATCCGGCACGAGGCCGAAATGGGACGCATCGTGCGCGGCGCGCGCGCCGATCTTTCGTTTTGGGATCGCCAGTTCACCGTCATCGGAACGATGGTCGGCGGCCGCTTCGTTTACAACCGGATGGAGGTCGCGGTCTAAAACCGGCTACCCGTATCGACCGCTACGGAACGACGGCAAGACGATCGTCGGCCTTCGAGTTCTGGGCGCGCTGCATCGCCGAGCGAAGCATCGCCACGGCGGCGTAGAGCACGACGGCGACGACCAGCCAGCGTACCGCAGCGAGCGGCAGCGATTTGACGATGTACGCGGCGATCAGAACGCCGGGAATTCCTCCAAGGGTCAGTCCCAGCGCCGCGCGCATCGAAAATGCACCGTAGCGGATGAATCGCAGACTAGCGACCGGCATGAGAAACGCACACGACGCCATCATGATCGGAAACGCCGCTTTGGGATTCATGCCGAGCAGGCTCACCATGATCATGCACGGTGCGTACAGACCGATGCCGATCGTCATCAGCGCGCCGAGGCAGAAACTCACCGCGATACCGATCGCGAGACGACCTCCCGTCAGGCCCAGCGCGTCGCCGCTCAAGCCGAAGTAACTCCCCTTTAGATTGCTCATGACGAAGAGCGCGGCGGCCGCAAGCAGCGCGAATCCCATTCCGATCTGCACGTAGCGGCGCGGGAGTCTTGCGACGACGCCGGCACCCAGCCAACCTCCGGCCACCGCGGCCGCGATCAGCGAGACCAGCGTGAGCGGAACGACGCTGATGATCGTGATGTAGATTGCCGCTTCGACGATCGTCGGCAGCGTGTGACCTACGTTGAGCGTTCCGGGGATGCGCTCGTCGGGAACGAGACGCCAAAGCTTGAAGAGGGACGTCGTCGGCGCGAACGAGCCGATTCCCAACGTATCGAAGAAATTCGTAACGAAACCGATAGCCGTTTGGAGCGGAGTCGGCAGCCCGGGGCGTTGCCGTTTCCAAGCGCCCGCGAGCGCAAACACGATGACGACTGCGACCAGGGCCAAGCCCGCGCGGAGAACGTCGTTGACGATCATGTCCCTAAGCGATACGCCCACAGTTCGCCGCGGCCTGCAACCAGCAGGACGTCGCCGTCGAGGGCGAGCCCGCGGCCGTAGAGCTCCGAGGCGACGTGCAGGCTCGCGAGATCCCGTCCGCTGCGCAGATCGAAGGCGCGGATCGCACCGCTTGCCTCCGCCACGAGGACGATGCCGTGCCAGACGACGGGTTTTTCGTAAATGCCGCCGGTATTCACGCTCCACAACACGCGGCCGCCGTTTTCGTCCAGCGCGACGAGGCGTCCCGACGACGAAGAGTGGAAGAGCGGAACGACGATGGTATTGCCGGCGTGCGCGGGCGTTCCAATCGATTGCATCCAGCGCATGGCGGCCACGATTTGCCGCTGCCAAAGGATCGCGCCGTTGCCCTCGTCGAGCATGACGTAGCGCGAGTTCTTCAGCGTGACGCCGACCGCCGCAACGCGGCGTCCGTGGCTGATAATGGCGAAGAGCTGCGGCGACGTAAAAACGTCGAAGTCGTTGGCGTCGTGCGCGATAAGCTGCCGATCCCAAAGCCAGCGGCCCGAGCGTGCGTCGACGGCAACGACGCAATCGGTGCACGGATCCGGCCCCGGCGGAGGCGCGCTCATCGGCGTCGGGTTGCCGGTTGGAACGAAGACGACGCCGCGCTGCAAGTCGACCGCGGGCGTTCCGGAGATGCCACCGCCGCTGCCCGGATACCGCACCGGCGAAAACGACCACGCCGGCGCGCCGGTCGCCGCATCGAGTGCGATTTCGCGGCCGGTGTCGGTCGGGCGGTCGGCGATGACGTCGGTGCTGAACAGCACCCGCCCGGCCACGACGACCGGCGAGGCAAACGTGTCGTCGTTCTTTGCGATGGAGCAGACATGCCGCTGCCAGAGGACCGTGCCGCGCGAAGCGTCGATCGCGGCCGCGCGGCAACTGCCGCTGACCGCGTACGCCACCCCGCCGTGCAGCGAGACCGAAGAGATCACGCCGCGCGGATTGCCGTAGGTTTCGTCGGGATTTGCGCCCAGCGGCACGCGCCAGCGGATGGCTCCGTTGCGCTCGTCGAGGGCCAGCACGTCGCCGCGCGTCGTTCCCTCGTATACCACGCCGCCGGAAACGGTTGGAATCCCAAGCATCCAGCCCGGCTCCGCATGCGTCCAGAGATGGACGAACGTCAGCGCCAGTAGGGCGGCGGCAATCACGAGCTTACGAAGCGGCGAGCTCGCGGGTCGCCGCAGCGTTGAAGTACGCCGCGCGTGGATGATGCATGACGATGGCGGCCGTCGACTGCTCGGGCACGAGCTGGAAGGCCTCCGTCAGGGTGACGCCGATTCGCCGCGTGACGTCGAGCAGACCAAAGACGATCGCGTGCTGTTCGAGATCGGGGCAGGCGCCGTAGCCCCACGAGTAACGCTTTCCGCGTTCGGGTTCGATCCCGAGCTCTCGGCGCAATTCCCGGTGCGCGTACTCGGCCAGCGCTTCGGCCGACTGCACGGAAAAGCCGTGCAGAAAGTACGCCTCGCTATAATCGCCGGCGGACTGCAGCGCTTCCGTTCTCCGGCTCGCTCGCGCGCCGACGGTCACGACTTGCAGCGCGACGACGTCGCGGGCGACGCCCTTCTCGGGCTCGCGCAAATAATCGGCGAGGCTCAAGTGCTCGCCGCCGGCTTGGCGCGGGAAGGTCATCCGCGCGACTTCGGATCGAGGATCGGCGGGATCGTACAGGACGACGTCGTCTCCTATTCCCGCCGCCGGAAAAAAACCGTAGACGACGGCGGGGTCGAGAAGTTCGCCGCGCTCTGCTTCCTGCCGATAACGTTCCAACCGCGGCTCGAACTCCTGCGCGACCAGGCTTTCGAAGGCGCTTCCCTTCGTATTCGCTGCGCCCCAGGAGAGACGATAGAGGCTGCGCAGATCGAAGCACGGCCACAACGCGCGCGGATCGACGGCTTCGAGCGAACGCACCCCCCAAAACGGCGGCCGTGGAATTTCGACCGGTTCGTCTTTGATCGCCGATCGGACGACCGGCGAAGTACGGACCGGCCCGGTTCGCGCTTGGCGCTGCTCGAACGCTTCGCGCTTTGTCCGCGCCAACAGCTCGGTTCGTCGCTGCGGCTCGTTGGTGAGCGCGTCCATCACCTC